>Ga0172377_10000027_pt1 | contig 111665 bp, 104 predicted proteins | sample Pumphouse3metaG_FD_119749 | JGI IMG/M metagenome (GOLD analysis project Ga0172377, IMG submission 119749) | Leachate microbial communities from a municipal landfill in Southern Ontario, Canada - Pumphouse #3 metaG | ecosystem: Engineered > Solid waste > Landfill > Unclassified | place...
AAAATATTTGGTTTTAATATTGATAAGCAATGGGACTATGAAAATGGTTTCTATTTATCAAGTCATATAACAAGATTATCAAAGGTTCTTGCTCAATATGAATTATATAAATCTATAATGACTTTGCCCGGCCATATAGTTGAATGTGGCGTATATAAAGGAGCGTCTCTTATAAGATTTTGTACGTTTAGAGAAATATTAGAGAGTTCATATTCTAGGAAAATAATAGGGTTTGATGCGTTTGGGAAATTCCCTGGTGCTGATAATGACGTAGATAGAGAATTTATAGATAAATTTGAAAACGAAGGGGGCGATGGAATTTCTAAAAGAGAATTGGAAAAAGTGTTAACGCACAAAGCTATAAATAATTATGAACTTATTGAAGGAGACATTACTTCTTCAGTTCCAGAATATATTTCTAAACATCCTGAATTAAAAATAGCTCTCTTACATATAGATGTGGATGTTTATCAACCTTCCAAAGTAATCTTAGAACTTCTTTATAATCGTATAGTTAAAGGTGGCTTGGTTTTATTTGATGATTACGGGACGGTTACAGGAGAGACCAGAGCGATTGATGAATTCTTTGAAAATAATCAAGATGTCCTTATTCAAAAGTTGCCAATATCACATGTTCCTTCATATATAAGGAAATAGTAATTTACTAAGTTAAAGAAGTTCCCATGATTAGAGGTGAAAAGAATGCCCTTTTTTAGATTAGGAGAACGTTGCGTTGGTGACGGCTACCGCCCTTTGGTTATTGCAGAAATAGGCATTAATCACGAAGGTGACATAAATAAGGCTTTTCGTATGATTGATGATGCACGTCTTGCTGGCTGTGAATGTGTAAAGTTTCAATCCCATGTAATAGAAGATGAAATGGCTCCCAGTGCAAAAAACATTGTTCCTTCAAATGCAGAAGAGTCTATCTGGGATATTATGAAAAGATGTTCTTTTTCTGAAGCAGAAGAAGCCCAATTGAAACAGTATGTAGAGAAGAAGGGGCTTTTCTTTTTAAGTACACCCTTTTCCCGAGCTGCAGCTTTACGACTTGAACGTTTAGGGGCTAAAGCTTATAAAATCGGCTCAGGGGAGTGCAACAATTACCCCTTGGTAGAACTGGTTGCTTCTTTTAAAAAGCCTGTTATTTTAAGTACAGGGATGAATTCTATCGATTCGATAGGTGTGTCTGTAGATATTTTAAGAAAGTATGATGTTCCCTTTGCTCTTTTACATTGCACCAGCATGTATCCCACTCCATACGCTAAGGTGCGTTTAGGTGCACTAAAACAGCTGAGAGAAGCCTTTCCTGATGCTGTTATAGGGTTGTCTGACCATTGCGAAACCATATATCCTTGTTTAGGAGCAGTGGCTCTCGGCGCTTCTATTTTAGAGCGACACTTTACTTCCGATAAATCTTGGCCTGGTCCCGATATTCCCATATCCATGGAACCTCAGGAGTTGAAAGAGCTCATTATTGCTAGTCGTGCTATTTATGAGGCATCAGGCGGAGAGAAAGGTATACTCCCGGAGGAACAACCTACAATAGATTTTGCGTATGCTTGTGTCGTTGCAGAAAAGGATATAGCACAAGGTGAAGTGCTTACTGAAGCGAACATTTGGGTAAAGCGACCAGGAACAGGAGAAATTTCAGCAAGTGAATATAAGGCTATTTTAGGGAGAAAAACTAAAATAGCCATCCGTGCAGGGAGTCAGCTCCGATGGGAGGATCTTCTATAGTGAAAGAGAAAAAAACGATTCTGTTTATCTCTGGAACACGAGCAGATTATGGCAAGTTAAAACCTTTGATTCGTGGAGTGAAGCAAGCACCCTCGCTTGAATGTAAGGTTTTCGTTACAGGAATGCATACGTTAGCTAGATATGGTTACACCGTTAATGAATTTGAAAAAGACGGCTTATCTGAGAATATTCACGTATTTATGAACCAAATATACGGGGAGCCTATGGATTTGGTTTTGTCTAATACGGTTGCCGGATTATCTAGGTACGTTCACGAAGTTACGCCAGATATGATCGTTGTTCATGGGGATAGAGTAGAAGCCCTGTCAGGTGCCATAGTGGGCTCATTAAATAATATCTTAGTAGCACACATTGAAGGTGGCGAGATTTCTGGGACTATAGACGAAACTATACGTCATTCCATAACTAAACTTGCTCATCTTCATTTTGTTGCTAATGAGCAGTCTGCTCAAAGATTGGTTCAGATGGGGGAATGCAAGAAATCTATTTACGTTATAGGATCACCTGATATTGACATAATGCTTTCGGAGTCTTTACCTTCTTTAGAAGATGCTCGCCAACGTTATGAGATCGAATATGACCGATATGGCATATTCATGTTTCATCCCGTTACCACAGAAATTGACTCTTTGAAAAATCAGATTGATGGTGTCTGTCAGGGAGCTGAAAAAAGCGGAAAGAATTTCATCGTTGTCTACCCAAATAATGATCCTGGGTGTGACATTATTCTTGATTCATACAAAGACTTGCAAAAATCGTCACATTTCAGATTTTTCCCCTCTTTGCGTTTCGAATTTTTTCTTACATTTCTCAAGAATGCAGATTTTATATTGGGGAATTCCAGTTCTGGCATTCACGAAGCACCAGTTTATGGCATCCCCACAATAAATATTGGCTCACGTCAGAACGGAAGAATCTCTCTCCCTTCGATTATAAACGTTCCGGCAGAGAGCAGTGCTGTTGTGCAAGCTATAGATAAGGCAACAGAAATGAAGAACAATAGAATCGCGTCTTCTATGCAATTTGGAGATGGACAGAGTACAAAACGTTTTGTAGCAGCTTTATCAGGAAAAAGTATTTGGGAAACGTCACGTCAAAAACAGTTTCAGGATCTACTTTCGTGGAAAGCAGGGGTATAAAATGAATTGCGTTGCTGTCATTCCAGCGAGGGGTGGTAGTAAGGGAGTACACAGAAAAAATATGAGGATGCTTAATGGTCGGCCACTTGTGGGGTGGACCATTGATGCAGCTTTAAAATCGAAATATATTACTCACTGCGTATTATCTACAGATGACGATGAAATAGCGGAATATGGGCGTTCTTGGGGAATAGATATAGTGGTGAGGCCATCGTACCTTGCTGAGGACACTACTCCAACAGCACCTGTAGTTTCACATGTTATAGAGTCTCTGGGGACAGACTATCAGGGAAATTATGAAATAGTTCTACTTCAGCCTACATCCCCTTTACGAACGTTTCGCCAGATTGATGAATGTATCAGTGAAACGAGAGCGCGTAGAATGGAGTGTGCTGTCAGTCTTACAGAAACCGACCATACACCATATAAAACTTTGGTAGAAGAAAAGGGAAAATTACTTCCATTAATGGGGCAGGAATATTTTGAAATGCCCCGGCAAAAACTTCCCAAAACATGGAGGATTAACGGCGCTATATACTATGTTAATGTAGCGTTGTTTTTAAAAACACGTAAATTTGTTAATTTCCCTTTTTACCCTTATATTATGGGAGAGACTTCAAGTATAGATATTGATAACGAATTTGATCTCGCATATGCTGAATTTTTATTTTCGCAGCTGGGAAAAACAGATGATTAACTTTCATTATCTGATAAAATATGCACAAGAAGGTATAGAATCCGTATTTCCCACCTAGACGTATAATAGTTTCGACGCTACAATGCCCAGGAGTGAGTAACTTTTTCTGCTTTGGAGGAGGTCTTTTGATGATAGGTACAAGAAAAGGGGTCTTTATTGCATCTCTTGCTATTTTGGTTGTTTTAATGGTTTCTGGTATAGCGATGGCCGAAGAGAAGATTGGTGTCATTGACTCTCAAAAAATCGTTTTTCAGCATCCTAAATTTGAAAGCGTAACCCAGCAACTGAAAGTAATCAGCCAAACAAAAGAGAATGAAATGAAAACCGCTGTAGAAAAAGAAGCAGATCAGAACAAAAAAATGGAAATCTATCAAACAAAACGCAGAGAGCTTGCTATGGAAGAGCAGCGTTTGATGGAGCCTCTCTTTAAAGAAGCTCAGATGGCCGTTCGTACTGTAGCTAAAGTGAAAGGGATTACTGTCGTAATAGAGAAAAGCGCCGTCTATTTTGGCGGTATCGATATTACAGACGATGTAGTTCAAGAGCTGAAGAAAGCGGCTGCGTCGAAATAGTTTCCGTTGGAAGAATAGTGAAAGTATAGGGTTGTGTCTTGATGGCACAACCCTATTTTTGTAGGGAGGAGTCATATGAATAAAAAAATACTCGTGACAGATATTGACGGGACTCTTTCTTCTGGAGAGATTGTTCATCCAGAAGTAGTTTCTGCATGTGCGCGTCTTAGAGACAACAACTGGCAGATTATGGTTGCCACGGGGCGTATTCTTGCGACAGCTATAGAACATATAAAAGCTATTGGAGCGTGGGCTCCCGCTATTGTCTATGATGGAGCACGCCTCATGGATCCCATGACGGGGCGTTCTTTATGGGAGGCAGGTCTTCCTCCTGAAATTGTAAATAAAGTGCTTGAAGCTGGATGGAATTTTCCTTTAGAATTACAAATTTTTACTGATGAGGCGGCAATATGCCGAAAAAATGATAGAGAGACACGACTTTTTTTAACTCGGGCAGATGTTCCCGTATTTGATAATTTGCAGGAACCTCGAGTAAAAGATCGAGTCTTTCGAATTATATTTTATGGCAATGAACATGAGATATTACGTCTTGAAGAATTTATTGAAGAGACATTAGGAGATTTCGTTGATGTAATGCGTTCTGGAGATGACTTTTTAGACGTTGTTCCTGTAGGAGTTTCTAAAGGAGCAGCTCTTTCTCACTATATAGAGCAGTTAGGTATAGAACCTGAGATCATAGTCGCGGCGGGGGATCATTGCAACGATCTTGCACTTTTTGATGAAGCTCATCTTCGAATAGCACCGTCTGATGCTGTTCCAGAGATTTTAGAACGCGCCCACGTAATAATGCCGCCTGTTCGTGAAAAAGGCTTTGTCTATCTTGTAAATTATCTTATTTCAGGTTCATGGGTTGATAATAAGGGGCTTAAACGTGTAGTATTATAAAAATAGAACAACAATTAACATTTTATTCGTCATCCACAAGGAGGATATATCATGACTGAAATTAAAAAATGGGAACTAGTACAAATGGAGTTTCCTGAGGATTGTAATATCATTATCGGACAGAGTCATTTTATAAAAACAGTTGAAGATCTTTACGAGGCACTGATTACTTCTTCTCCTTCCCTAGAATTTGGAATAGCTTTCTGCGAAGCTTCTGGCGACTGTCTTATCCGTTATGATGGAAATGCTGATGATCTGAAAAATCTTGCTATCAAAAATGTTCAGAAGTTGAGTGCTGGTCATACTTTTGTTATCTTGCTGAGAAATGGCTATCCGATAAATGTTTTAGATCGCATTAAAAATTGCCAGGAGGTTTGTAGAGTCTTTGCGGCAACTGCAAATCCAATCCAAACTATCGTATGTGAGTCAGAACAAGGCCGAGGAATTGCTGGTGTTATTGATGGCTTTATGCCTGTTGGCGTGGAAGGAAATGACCATATACAAGCGCGCAAAAAATTGCTTCGTGACATTATCGGATATAAACGATAGCGTGTAATTGGTCTCTTTATTATGTTTTATAAACGTTTTTTATCTATATTATGCATAGGAGCCTCCTTTTTCTTGGGGTTGCTATATGGAAATGCTCAATGTAACGCTGAAATGCATCACGAAGTGAAAAAAGGATTAGAGGAAGGATGGATTTGGACTATTGCTGTGCTGCCTCCTGAAGAAGGCTGGCAAAGTGAAGAGGGACAATCCATCTCTTTAGCCTTGTCTGTTCTTGAACAAGAGATTAATGAAAGTGCAGCAGGAATAGCCGGATACGACGTATTTTTCGAATTAGAAGATATTCCTTCTGAAGAGGAGCTTGAGGTTCGCCAAAAGGCTTGGCAGAAAAATAACGTTGCTGTTCTAAGTTTTGTCAGAGGTTCATTAAATAACAATCTTGTTTCTCTTTTAGGGGAAAAGGGGCCTGTTCTTCTCTCTGCATATGGCGAAAATCTTTCTCTTCGTAATGAGAAAGGAAGCATTCTTCCTTATGTCTTTGCTTTGGATTTACCTGAAACATATCGGGCGGAAGCGTTAGCAGCTTATGGCTCTCATATATTCAAAACAGATAATGGGGTAGCTCAGATAACAGACCGTCTTGATGATGGTCTGTCAGCTCGATCAGACCGATTTTCCACATTAGCGGCAAAACATGGATGGCCTGTTTATAATTTTTGGAAGAGCGGTGCTGGAGACAACAGTTTTAAGACTATCTATCAAGAGGGCATTCAATCTGGTGCCAATTGTTTTATTCTTTGGCTTGATTCCCTTGCGATGACCAATATTTATCAAAGTCAACGCGAAGATGGATTGTCTCTTTCTCTATGGTATGGAGGAGAGCCTAATCCAGCCCTCCGTAATTGTGAGGGGATAATTGCAGTAAGTCAGGAATATTCTCTGGAATCGGATCTGTCTTTAGCTGCTTTTGAAAGAAAGATATGGACGATAACTCGTAAAAATGTTCCAGATAGGGCTCTAGCCGGTAGAGCTTGGAGTGCCGCTTCGTGGCTTCTTCAAGGGCTGCACAGGGCTAAAACTCCGGACCCAGATATTGTAGCTACATTAATGCCAGCGATAGAAGGTGTGTCTTTAGGCAAAAAAGTTTTGAAATTCAGCGACCAGACGCATCGACCTGAAGAACGAGAGGTCAGCATTCTCCAGGTTAAAAAAGGCAGATTTGAACCTATCGCTACAGTGAATGTTCGTGGCGGAGAAGAATAAGCAGGTAGGAGGTCGTGAAGATGAAGCTTCGCGAAGTAGTGGAACATATTAAAGGCGATATTTTGTATGGCGAAGAACTACTTGATTCCACAGAAATCGAATATGCCTACGGTGCTGATTTAATGAGTGACGTTCTTGCCTTTGCCAGGCCGGGTTCTCTATTGCTTACGGGACTTACCAATGTCCAAATTATACGTACTGCTCAAATGCTAGATATTCCTGCTGTCGTTTTCGTGCGGGGGAAGCGCCCTCAGGAAGCGGCAATTAAACTTGCATCTCAATTAGGAATGCCGGTGATCCTGAGCCATAGCAGTATGTTTGAAACGTGTGGCATTCTTTATAGAGAAGGAGTGTTGCCCTGTAATATCCCTGCGAGAGAGGTGTAGGTTGTGAGCGAACCTTATGTAGAAGAATACACTGTAGCTGGCCGCGATTTTAGTGCTATAGGCGAAGCCTCCATTCAGTTCAAAGCTACTATGAAAATGTTGGGAATTCCGTCTGACATTACTCGCCGTGCGTCAATTGTGGCCTATGAGTCGGAAATGAATTTAGTCCTTCATGCAGGTGGAGGAACTATACGTCTTATCGTTTATACAGATAAACTTGAAGTATGGGCTATTGATAGGGGCCCGGGAATTGCAGATATTGAACTGGCAATGCAAGAAGGATACTCAACAGCTACCGATGAAATTCGAGAGCTTGGATTTGGAGCGGGTATGGGGCTACCTAATATAAAACGTCATTCTGATGATATGCACCTTGATTCTGAAGTTGGGAAAGGAACAGTATTAAGCGCCACTATTTTTTTTAAGAAAGAGTAGGGGGGAAAGCTTATGGCTGGGGGTGTCAGAGTTCAGGAAGTACGATGTCGAGGTTGTGCAAATTGCATAAAGTCATGCCCTACTGAAGCAATGCGTGTTTTAACTGGATGCGTTCACATTATTCCTGATCTTTGTATTGATTGTGGGGAGTGTATCAGAAAGTGTAAAGAGAAGGCAATAATTCTCAATGAGGATGAATGGGAACTATTACGATCTCAAGAAAAAGTGGTTCTCATTGCTGACCCTTGTTTTTACGTTCAAATTGGTTCATACGGTTCACCTTTTCTCATGAAAGAAGCTTTACATGCTACACAAATGGAAGATATTCTTGATTGTGAAGCATTGGCTTTTGACGTGGCTGCATATGCCATTGCGCGCCATATAGAGGCAGAAAAATCTGAGCGTCTTCCCTTTATTTCAACATATTGCCCTGCTGTTATTCGCCTTATTCAAATAAATTTTCCAGAACTTATAAGCAGACTTATTCCTATAGAATCACCGCTTGAGTCTAGTGTCGTTCTTTGGCGTGAGGTTACAGGAAGAAAAGATGATCTTACCCTTATTTCTCCATGCCCTGCCAAGACAACTCTTGTACGAAATCCTGTGGGACGTGAGCTCAGCTCCATTGCATATACTGTTTCGGTTCGACGAGTCGTACATGATATTTTGGCCGGAAGTCCAAAAATATCTGGAGAGGGAACCCACAAAATGAATGATCGATGGCTCAAATGGTCGATTACTGGTGGTGAGTCTCGTCATATTTCTTCTTTTAGCCGTCGTCCTTTACGAACTGTTGCTGTTTCAGGCATGAGAAACACGATTGATCTCTTAGCAGAGCTAGAGTTGGGACGTTTGGGTGGTGTGGATTACGTTGAGTGTCGTGCCTGTGACTTAGGATGTATTGGTGGGGTAGGAACTCACGAATCTCGTTTTCTCTCTCGTTTGCGTATTGATGCTATGAAAGTAGATTGGAGCGTAACTGACGATGAGAAAGAAAACATAGAAAAGTGGTATAAAAAGGGTATTTGGAAGCTTGATCAGACTATTCAGCCTAAGCAACGTTTACCTCTTTCAAACGATTTAGGAGAAGCAATGGCAAAGCTTAAAGAAATGAATGCCATTTACGCGGATTTGCCTCATATTGATTGTGGTTCGTGCGGACGTCCGTCGTGTCGGGCCATGGCTGAAGATATAGTGCGTGGAAAAGGTGAAATGACAGATTGCATCTTTAAGCTTCGAGAGCGTATTCATGATTTAAGTAAGGAAATTTCACAACTTTCGGGGAAAGTGCCTCATGCCTTTGGCTCATAAGGAGGGGAAAATTTGAATATTCAATCTATCATTGATGAATTTGAACTTGAAGTTGTATCCCAAGGAGAAACTGATGCTGAAATTAAGGGAGCGCTTACTGGGGATTTGTTGAGTTTTATAATGGCTGCTGCAAAAGAAGGATGGGTATGGATTACTATACAGACTCATCTCAATATTGCGGCAGTTGCTGTTTTAAAGGATGTTCCCTTCATTATAATCGGAGGAGGACGTCGACCAGCAGGGGATTTAATAGAGAGATGTGAAGAGGAAAAATTGACACTAGCCTGTTCTCCTTTACCCGTATTCGAAATTTGTGGGCGGCTTTATGAAATGGGACTGCGTACTCGATAAAGAAGAAAGCAGTCTGACCCCCTATTGTGCTGATATCCATATCCACACGGTGCTCTCTCCCTGCGGAGAGCTTGAGATGGGAGCACCAGACATTGTCTTAAAAGCACGTCAGGAAGGTCTTAATATTATAGCTATTACAGATCATAACTCGGCATTAAATTTCCCAGCTGTGTTTAAAGCGGCTGCTGGTAATCCTGTTGTCATCCCAGGCATTGAAGTTCAAACGGCTGAAGATATTCATGTTGTTACTCTTTTTAAAGATTACAATACGATTTCTGATTTTCAATTATGGTTGTGGCAACGAATGCCTGGAGTACAGAATCGTCCAGAGGTCTTTGGAGACCAATTGGTTATCTCTGATAAGAACGATATTCTTTGTGAAGAGGAGATTCTTCTTATTCAAGGTGTTGGCTATTCTGTTGATGAAGTGGCAATTGAAGCTAAAAGAAGAGGAGGTCTTGTTATTCTAGCCCATATAGACCGCCCTTCCTTTTCCTATCCTGCAGTATTGGGGCCAATCCCTTCAAACTTCCCTGCCGATGCTCTTGAAGTCTCATGGAGGTGTTTCCCCGAAGAAGTAGAGGCCCTTCAGGCAAGATATCCAGAATGGACGTTTATACGTTCTTCCGATTCTCATTGGCTGAAAAGCCTCTGTATTGAAAATAGCTCCACCTTTCTTCTCGCGGAGCCTTCTTTCGATGAGTTGGCGAAAGCTATTCGGAAGGAAGATGGGCGCAAAGTGCTCGCACCTTGGCCGAATTAATGTGCCTTAGCGTGTCTTCTCTCAAGTTCCGCTATAATCTCGTGCAAAGATACGTTTGCTGAAAGTAGCCCCACCATGAGATGATAAAGAAGATCTGCCGCTTCATATATCACTTCATTTTTATCTCCGGCGGCAATGGCAAGTGCCGTTTCCACACCTTCCTCACCAATCTTTTGAGCCGTTCTCTTTACTCCAGACGCTATTAAGCGAGCAGTGTAGCTTTCTTCTGGATTATCGAGTTGTCGTTTTTTTAGATATTTCCATAATTGGCCAGGGAAGATAGCCTTTCCTGCCTGTTCGTTAGTGAGCATGTTAAAAAAGCATGATCTTGCTCCTGTATGACATGCAGGTCCTGTAGGTTCTACAAAAGCTAAAAGGGTGTCTCCGTCGCAGTCTAGGCGAAGTTCCTTCAGCTTTAGTCTATTCCCGCTGGTTGCTCCCTTGTGCCAAAGTTCCTGACGCGAGCGGCTCCAGAAGACCATTTCGTTGATCTCTTCAGTTTTTTCAAGAGACTGGCGATTAGCATAGGCGAGCATTAAAATTTCTCCACTTTCCCAATCTTGAACAATAACGGGAATGAGCCCCTTTTCATCGAAGTGTATTTGTTCGTAATCAATCATTTTATGCCTCCACAAGTCGAATAGGGATATTCTGATCCTTAAGCCATCTCTTTAAATAAGGAATAGGTACCGTTCCAAAATGGAAGATAGAAGCGGCTAAAGCACCATCACAACCTGCTTGGAACGCATGAAGTATATCTTCCTTACTACCAGCACCCCCAGATGCAATAATAGGCACTGGAACCATATTGACAATTTTTGAGAGAAGGGGGATATCATATCCTTTTTGGGTTCCATCACGATTCATTGACGTCAATAAAATTTCACCGCAGCCTAGCTCAACCCCTTCCTGTATCCATTGGAAGGCATCTTTCCCTGTCGACGTTTTCCCTCCCTCAATATAAACTTCCCAGTGACCGGGAATTTCTTCTTTAACGTCTACGGCAAGAACAACGGCCTGACGCCCTAAAAGGGTAGCGCATTCACGAATCAAACCAGGTTTTTTTACAGCTGCCGTGTTGAGTGAAATTTTATCAGCGCCGAGAGCTATTATTTCTCGTGCCTGTTCGGCAGACGAAATACCGCCGCCGACAGTAAAGGGAATAAAAATATGGTCAGCTACATCTTTAACCCAGCTTTTCATTGTACTTCGCCGCTCTGAGGAAGCTGATATATCAAGAAAAACGAGTTCATCTGCTTGTTCATTCATATATCGTTTACCCATTTCTGCTGGATTGCCGGCATCAATGAGATTTTTGAATTGGATGCCTTTGACTACTCGTCCATTTTTAACGTCAAGGCATGGAATGATTCGTTTCGTTAACATAACGAGACCCTCCTTAATGCCTCTTTCAAGTCGAAATCCTTTTCATACAAGACTCTTCCAAGAACGGCCCCGGCGATGTTTATCGATTGAAGAGCTTCCAAATCTTTTAGGGATGATATCCCGCCTGCTGCTATGATAGATATGTCAGGGAATTCTTTTAAAAGCTGTGAATAGAGCATCATATCGGGACCAACGCCAGTGCCATCTCTTTGAACAGCCGTGACAAGCAGTGTGGTATAGCCTGCCGATTTCAAAAAGGAAATATACTCAGATGGAGGCAAAAATGACGTTGAGGTCCATCCACGAGTTGCAACCTTTCCTTCTTTTATGTCCACTGCTGGAATAATTCCATTTCCCCACGTGGAGAAAAGTTGGCTGGCCATTTTTTCATTTTCAACAAGAAGGCTCCCTACGTAAAGACGAGTTGCACCTGCTTTGAAAGTTTCTTCTATATCATAAAGAGATCGAAGACCGCCTCCATACTGAACCATGAGGCCAAGGTGGTGTAGAGATTGTAATATGTATGTATGGGCGGGATGTCCAACCTGCGCCCCTTCGAGATCTATAATGTGTACCCACGTGCACCCTGCTTCGGCGAATTTATGAGCTGCTTCTAACGGTGTAATGTCATATTCTGTCTTAATGTTAAAGTCTCCCTGTTTCAGGCGAACAACTTTCCCTTGATAGAGGTCTATGGCAGGATAAAGTATCATAATGAAACACCTCTCAACATTTTTATAGTTTTTCCCAGTATGGAAAGTCCAGCATTACCACTTCGTTCCGGATGGAATTGGAAAGCAGCCACCCTTTTGCGGAGGCAAATAGCAGTAACAGATCTCTCTTCGATTCGTGTTATAGCTACAGTGTCTTCTGTTTGGGGAAGGCCGTAACTATGGACGAAATAATAAAAGTTAGTTTTTTCTGAAGAGGGTGTTACCCCTTTTATAGGTTTTATCCATTCCAGAGAATTCCACCCCATGTGGGGGCATTTACGCGTTTGCAGGTGACAAACATGACCTTCTAAAAGACCTAGTCCTTCATGATATCCATCTTCTTCACTGCTTTCGCAAAGAAGGTGCAAACCGAGGCATATACCTAAAATAGGCTTATTCTCTTTTGCCCATTGTTGAAGAAATATGTCCCAGCCTTGTTGCCGTAACGCTATCATGGCAGGAGCAAAGGCTCCTACGCCAGGAAGGATTAAAAAATCAATATCTTTTTTTACCAACTCTGGGCTTCGAAGTACGGTGCATGATTCCTCAAGGGCGAGAAGGGCCCTCTTTACATTACCTACGTTTCCTGCTCCATAATCGATGATTCCGATCATATAAGCATCCCCTTTGTTGACTGCACTTCATTTTCTATGGAAGTTGCTTGTTTCATAGCACGTCCTATCCCTTTAAATAGAGCTTCTGCTGCGTGGTGGCTGTTATCTACGGCGAGAAGACGTCCATGAATAGTTATGCGACTTTCTCTACAGAAAGCTCTCCAGAATTCTGGAACCAATTCAAGATCGAAGGTTCCGCATGATGGCGATGGGAATGTTCCATCCCACACAAATTGTCCACGACCGCTTATATCGACTGCAACAAGGGCAAGAGAGCCATCCATAGGCATAGCACACCAGCCATAACGCGCAAAGGGCTTGTTTTCGAGTTCCTTTAAAAAAGCTTTTCCAAGAAGTATTCCTATGTCTTCTGTAAGGTGATGAGCATCTACATCAGTATCCCCAGTAGCTTTTATTGTTGCTGATATGCCACTGTGAAAGAAGAAGAGGTCAAGCATATGCCGAAGAAAACCACATGGAATATCGAGAAAACGTTCTTTCCCCGGGATGGAAAGTCTGAGTGTAATCGATGTTTCGGAACTTTCCCTTTGAAGTTCAGTTGGCATTGCCTACCACACCTTTCAAATTTTCTATTTTTTTGAGAAGCGCTGCTATTTGTGGCCATTTTAAAGAGGCGCTTTGCTTGCTGGCGACTAGCCTCAGAGAGACATCTCTGACTTCTTGAAGAATAACAAGCTTATTGGCCTGTAAAGTATTTCCCGTCTGTACGATATCTAGAATGCAGTCTGCCATACCCAATGCTGGAGCAAGTTCTATTGATCCATGAAGATGAATAATCTCTACCTGAACTCCCAGTGAGGAAAAGTGATCGTCTGCAATTCTAGGGTATTTTGTTGCTACTTTTGTCCACATCAATTCAGAGGGGTGTCCTGCAAAAGCAGGAACCATACGTTCTGGCCCGGCAACCACAATGCGACATTTTCCACGTCCTGTATCCGCGAGTTCTACAAGATCTATGGCGCTTTCTTGAAGAACGTCGCTTCCTATGAGAGCTAAATCAGCGACTCCATGGCTGACATAAAGTGGTACGTCTGAAGGTTTGGCCAGAATATAGCGATAGTTATTTTCTTGTACAACAAGTTTTCGACCGGCATTACGTAATTCTTTTGTTGGAAGCCCTATATTTTCGAACAGATCGATGGCTTCTTTCATTACACGACCTGTTGGAAGTGCAAGAGTTAACATGTATATTCCTCCCTCATCCATTGAGAAAGCGGCATGACTTTCCCGCATTCAATTTGCGTAACGGTTTCACGTCCTAAATCTATCCACCATTCGCAGTTTCGAGATGAGGCAGATTCGTACGATTGGTTTCTGTTCTTGTTCCAACTCATTTCTCCGTTTAATCCGATAGAAAGAATGGTCCCAGCACGTTTAAGCGCTTGCTCTGGGGGCAGAGTAGAACACCACATCATAACGCGATGGGACCCAGAAGGAGGAAGTGCAAGAGTCGCGGCTTCCTCGAGATCTATAGCAAAACCTATAGCTTGACCATCTAATCCATAACTATTGAGAAGGCCGTCATATCGCCCTCCGCCGCCAATTTCCTGTCCAGATGTGCCAGAGGCATAAATACGAAATACAGGGCCGCTGTAGTAACTTAGCTCTCGTGCCAAACTCAAATCTACGAAAATGCGTTTTTCATATCCCAAGTCAGAAAGGGCTTTCACAATATTTCTTAATGGCATGAGATATTGAGAAGATCCCAAAAGAGCAGAGGCTTGCTCAAGTACATTTTTTGTCCCCTTCAGGTCAGGGAGGTGCTCTAAAATATTCCGACTGTACTCTGGAATATCAGACGTTGAGAGCACATTTCTATATTCGGAAAGATTCCCTTCGAGCAAAGATCGAGACAAACGTTCAGCTATAGCTGTCCCTACGTGGGCCAGGGCGTAATTCAGAAAAGTTACATCGCCTATGACTAAAATACTTTTATCAAGGCCTATTTCGTCTAACCAGCGTAAAAGAAGCCATAGGATTTCAATGTCAGCACCTTCTCCCTCCCAGCCTAGAAGTTCTGCACCTATCTGAAAGTTTTCAATGCGATTTTCGTGTTTTTCAGCACGTTTGAATATCCTATCTGCATAACAGAGTCTCAATGGCTGCTGTTCTGGAGCGTAATGAGAAGCAAGGAAAGCTACAGCTGCCAGCGTTATATCTGCTCTCAAACAGGAAGGCTCTCCGTATGGTGTGGTAAGTGCAATAAGCCGTTGTCTATACCCTTCAGGAAGGTGAGGCCAGGCAGATTCAAGAAGTTGTAGCGCGGAAGGCCAAAAAGGTCGGTATCCAAAGGAAGAAAAAAGTTCCATGAAATTGGTACGACATTTATCCATAGAGGCAGCCAGAGGGCCACCTACGTTTGTACATCCTCGTGGTAAGCGATTTATATTCATAATTTATTCCTCCGTAAAGCCATGGAAAGACTGTGTGCTTTGAGCCCTTCCGTTTCAGCTAGAGTGATTCCGTCTTCAGAAAGGGAACTGGCTCCTATACTATTAAGAGTGAGGGACGTAAGGGGACGTAGAAAAGTTCCTGTCCAGAGTCCTCCACTAAACCGTGCTCGCCCCTGAGTGGGAAGAGTGTGGTTTGTTCCTCCTATATAGTCACCGAATGGAACGGGTGACATATTCCCTACAAAAGCGGCTCCATAGGCTGTGCATAGATTCAAAATATTTTCTCCGCTTCGAAGGCAAAGTTGAAGATGTTCTGGCGCTCGTCTGTTGCTTTCCTGTATAGCTTCGTCAAGAGAGCAGATAGCTAGTGTTCCGTTATTTTTCCAGGCTTGCTTGATTGTTTCAGCAGTGTCAAGAGTTTTAAAGAGAGCTTCTAATTCCCAAAGCGTCTTCAGAGCTGTTTCTTCATCTGTACAGAGAAGAGTGCTTGCAGCCATAGGGTCATGTTCTGACTGAGCGGCAATATCGGCTGCCAACCACAAAGGATTAGCAGTTTCATCAGCTATAATGAGCACTTCACTAGGTCCGGCAAGCCCATCGATACCAACTTCGCCTGAGAGTAGCCGTTTTGCTTCTGTTACGTAGGCATTCCCTGGTCCGACAATCATGTCAACTTTCTTTACAGGGCCTGCTCCAAGGGCCATGGCCGCTATTCCGTGTGCACCCCCAAGGGCCCATACTTCAGAAACGCCAAGAAGAGAAGCCGTTGCGGCAATGATAGGAGAGATACTTCCTTCTTTTGTTGGAGGAGAGAGAAGAACAATTTCTGAAACTCCCGCTTCTTGAGCAGGAACGACTCCCATTACTGCTGTGCTTGGCAATGGGTATCGTCCAGCAGGTACATAAACTGCCGCTCGTTCAACAGGAATAAAACGAAGTGCAGCTGTAACGCCGTTTTCTATAGGACATGCAAAAGGCTGAAAGAGTTTCTTCTGATAGCTGTGAAATGTTCTAACATTTCGTATGGATCGTTCAAGAGCTTTTCGAGTTGAAGATGTAAGTCTTTTTTCTGCTTCATAGAGCTCTTCATTGGAAATTTGAAAAGAGCCGCTAAACTTATCAAGTGAAAGAGCATATTTTTTTACTGCTTCCCAACCTTCCTGACGAATGTCTTTAATAATTTGGGAAACCGTATTCTGAACTTCCACCGAGCTTTCTTTGTAGAAAGAACTTGCTTCTTTTATAAATTTCATACCCCTCATCCTTTATCATGGTAAATTATTAGAGCGATAGTAAATTTAGATGGCATGATATCATGATCTTTTAAAAGTGTAAAGTCTCGACATGGAAATAAAATAAGGATACAATTTAGTCACTTCATGAAAGGAATATGAGATATGGCTAAAAAAGAGATGGTTCGTTATGTTTGTTCTAATTGTGGAAATGTTAGTCTGACTTGGAATGGCCGTTGTTCTGCGTGTAATATGTGGGGAACATACGAAAAAGAAGAAATAGATGATTTAGGTCAAAAAAAAGAAAATTCTGATGTGGTAGCAGTTAATATTATAGACGTAAATCCACCCCAACGTTTGACTTCTGGCATAACAGAGCTGGATCGGGTGCTGGGTGGAGGTTGGGTTACTGGCGGAGTTGTCCTTTTGGGAGGGCAACCTGGCATTGGAAAATCTACGTTGCTATTGCAGGTATGTGGAGCTATGTCGTCAAAAGGAAAACGTATCCTTTATATATCAGGAGAAGAATCGGCATCTCAGGTTGCACTGCGTGCAAAGCGCCTCAATGCTTTGAGAAATAATATTGATCTCTTTTGTGACACCGATCTTGATGCCGCATTGCACCACGTAGATGGGCATGACTTTGTAGTTCTTGATAGTGTCCAGGCAATGAAGTCTTCAGACGAGGATGGCTGGCCGGGAACACCTTCACAGGTGCGTGCCGTTGCCCAAAGATGTATAGACAGCGCTAAAAAAACAGGTATTCCCTTTGTCTTAGTGGGGCACATTACTAAAGAAGGTCGTATTGCCGGTCCCATGCTTTTAGAGCATATGGTTGATGCAGTGTTACTTTTTTCGGGGGAAGATGTGTCAGCATACAGAATGATTCGCGGAACGAAGAATCGTTATGGCAATACCGATGAATTAGGCATATTTGAGATGACTGAAAAGGGGCTCATTGCTGTTGATGATCCGAGCGGACTCTATTGGAATAAAGCAGATGCTTCTGTTCCTGGAGTTGCCGTTACAGTAATTACAGAAGGTTCTGTTTCTCTAATGGCTGAAATACAGGCCCTTGCTAACGTTACAACCTTTCCATACCCCAAACGGACGTCCAGAGGTATTGATGTCAATAAGGTACATCTTCTTTCTGCTGTTCTAGAAAAAAGAGGAAAAGTTGCATGTGCAATGTTTGATATTTATATGAATGTTACGGGTGGATTGGTTATAAAAGACCCAGGTGCTGATTTGGCTATTGCTATTGCTCTTGCTTCTTCTGTTCGGGATTTTTCTTTGCCTTCTGACTGTTGTTTTCTGGGTGAGGTTGGTCTTGCTGGGGAAATCCGTCCGGTTGGTCGTGTTGGGGCGAGACTTCGAGAGGCAGGGCGGTTAGGTTTCAAAAAAGCTGTTATTAGTGCTCAGCAGAAGGGTGAATTCCCAAAGGAGGTAGAAATTTGCCGAGTAAGCAGTTTACATGAAGCTCTTCGGGAGGTGATGCCATGAATATAAGAAAAGCTGTGATGGCGCTGTTCTTGATCGGTCTGTTGATTTTTTGTCCTTGGCAACAGGCCACAGCGGCATCAAATGTTATCGTTTCCCCTCTGGAAGGAAGCGTCGGAATCACTATGGAAGAGTACATGGGGCGCATTATAGAGGAAGCTTCACAAGAAAAAGCAGAACTTGTTGTTTTTACCTTAGATACGCCTGGTGGTCTTGTCTCGTCTATGCGAGCCATGACGTCATCTTTGCTTGATGCTCCTGTTCCTGTTGTTATTTGGGTCGCGCCAGAGGGGGCAAGAGCGGCGTCGGCGGGAGCGTTTATACTCCAAGCAGCACATGTTGCGGTGATGGCGCCTGGAACAAATGTAGGTGCGGCTCACCCCGTTGTTGCGTCTGGAAAAGATGTTCCAGACGAAGAAATGAAACGTAAAATTACCAACGATTTAGCGGCCCACATGCGCTCTTTAGCTCAAGTACGGGGGCGAAATGCTGTTATTGTTGAAAAGATGGTGACAGAAAGCCTTTCTCTTACTGCTCAAGAAGCTCTTAAAGAGAACGTGATAGATTTATTAGCGACTAATATTGGTGAAATAACCGAACAGTTAGATGGCAAAAAAGTTATGATTCAGGGGAAGGAGAAAACCCTTTCTCTCAAGGCATATAGAGTTGTTAATGTCGAAATGGAGCCTCGGGAAAAGATGCTTCAGTTTTTATCTGATCCCAATGTTGCGTATCTTTTGCTCACAGCAGGAATATTTGCTATAGTTCTTGAAGTTTTGTCCCCTGGAGGCTTCGTTCTTGGAACATCAGGAGCTGTAATGGTTCTTATGGGAGCTTATGGACTTAGAATGTTACCTTTCAATTGGGCTGGTCTCATCCTTTTATTGGCAGGCATTGTTGTCATAATTGTCGATTTGCTTGTTGGCGGATTGGGAATACTAAGCTTCTTTGGCATGGCTGCTCTCATTACAGGAGGGTTGATTCTTTTCCGTGCCCCGGGGGGTGAGCTCTTGAACGTCTCGAAAAGTGTTATTATCGGTATGACCGTTGCTTTTTCTCTCTTTTTCATTATTGCTGTTATTTTTATATGGAAATCTATGAAAAAACAAGTCCATTCTGGACAGGGGGGCTTAGTAGGTTATAAGGCACAAGTACTAGAATCTCTCCAGCCTGAAGGGCTTGTCAAGTGCCACGGCGAATTATGGAAAGCACAATCTGTAACGGGGGAGATATTGCCGCCAGGTACATCTGTGCGAGTTGTCCGTGTGGAAGGGCTGGTTCTTGTTGTAGAAAAGGAGAACGGAGAAGTTGGGGTTGAAGAAGGAGGGAGGAGTTAGTTATGTTTGATGGTCTTCTGTATTTCTTATTTAACTTGGGAAGTTCCTTTGGATTTTTACTGATTCTGATTTTGATCCTGATGTCAGCGATCAAAATTGTTCCTGAATATCAGCGCGTTGTTGTCTTTCGTCTTGGGCGTCTCGCGGGAGCTAAAGGGCCGGGGCTTGTCATCGTTATTCCCGTTATTGATCGTATTATCCGGGTGGATTTACGAATAGTAACCCTCGATGTTCCTGTTCAGGAAGTTATTACTCGAGATAATGTTCCCATTAAAGTGAACGCCGTGGTTTATTTCAGAGTTATGGATCCGACGAATTCTGTTGTTGAAGTTGAAAATTATATGTTGGCTACAAGTCAGCTTTCTCAAACGACTTTACGTTCAGTTATAGGAGCGGCAGAATTAGACGAAGTCCTTTCTTCCAGAGAAAAGATAAATAGTGAGCTTCAAAAAATTATTGATGAAAGAACAGATTCATGGGGTATAAAAGTAAGTGCCGTTGAAGTTAAAGAACTTGAATTGCCCGAGGGCATGAAACGAGCAATGGCCAAACAGGCAGAAGCTGAGAGAGAGCGGCGAGCTAAAATCATAAACGCAGAAGGAGAACTTCAGGCTGCTCAGACTCTGAGCGAAGCTGCAAAGCAAATGGAAGTTTCACCAATTACTCTTCAGCTTCGATATTTGCAGACATTAAAAGAGATAGCAAGTGAAAAGAATTCTACGACCTTTTTCCCTCTACCAATGGATCTTATTAAACCGTTTATAAGACGTTTTGAGAAAGGGGAAAACCGTTAGAATACTTTGCACATTTAAGATATGAGGGATATAATTCCTTGATATGATTTTAGAGGTATTTGGTGCGAGGAGGCAGATGCATGGCTTACGATTTTCATTCTATTGAACAAAAATGGCAGAAAGTGTGGGAGGAAGAAAGCACTTTCAAAGTAAAGGCAGATTCTTCGAAAAAGAAGTTTTACTGCCTTGAGATGTTCCCGTACCCCAGTGGGGCTCTTCATATGGGGCATCTCCGAAACTATTCCATTGGCGATATGATGGCACGGTTCCTATGGATGAATGGCTATAACGTTCTTCATCCGATGGGGTTTGACGCCTTTGGCCTCCCTGCAGAAAATGCGGCTCTGAAATATGGAGTTCAGCCAAGTGAGTGGACCCATAAGAATATAGAGCATATGACAGATCAGTTGAAGAGAATGGGGTGCAGTTATGATTGGGATAGACGGGTTGCAACGTGTGACCCTGATTATTATCGCTGGACCCAATGGATCTTCTTGCAGTTTTTTAAAAAAGGATTAGCCTATCGTAAGAAGGCACCTGTAAACTGGTGTGAGAGTTGCAATACGGTTCTGGCAAACGAGCAGGTAAATAGTGAGGGTCGATGCTGGCGGTGTAATTCCCCTGTAGTGAAAAAGAAACTTGAACAGTGGTTCTTCCGTATTACAGATTATGCTCAAGAGCTTCTTGATGATCTGGAGCAGCTTCCTGGATGGCCAGAGCGAGTACGTATAATGCAGAAAAACTGGATAGGACGTTCTGAAGGAGCTCGCTTAACTTTTAACGCAAAAGAACTTGGAGAAGAAATTGAAACCTTTACAACTCGTTTCGATACTATTTTTGGCGTTACTTTCTTAGCACTGGCGCCTGAGCATCCTCTCGTAGACGTTATTTTGGAAAAAGCTTCAAATAAAGAGGAATTAGATACTTTTGTAAAAGAATGTATCAGCCAGAGTGAAATAGACCGTACGGCAGTTGGTGGTGCAAAGAACGGTATTTTTACAGGATTCTACGCAACGAATCCGGTAAATGGCCGTGATGTGCCTATATGGATAGCAAACTATATCCTTATGGATTACGGTACAGGTGCAATCATGGGCGTTCCTGCCCACGATGAGCGGGACTTTGAGTTTGCGAGAAAATATGACATCCCTGTTGATGTTGTTATTCAGCCTTCAGAAGGCGAGAAACTTGATGGCAAAACAATGAAGGTTGCTTTTGTCGATAACGGTGTTTCTTGTAACTCAGGGCAGTTTGATGGCCTTTCAACAGAAGAAGCCATTGTAAAAATGCTTGATTGGGGAGAAGAAAAGGGATTTTGCAAACGAGAAATTAATTATCGTCTTCGTGACTGGCTTATTTCTCGTCAACGCTATTGGGGGGCTCCTATCCCCGTCGTCTATTGTGATCATTGCGGAATCGTTCCAGTTCCTGAAAAAGATCTTCCCGTTATCTTGCCGACTGATCTTGCCGTTAAAAAAGGAGGACAGTCGCCACTCGTTGATGATGAGGAATGGATTAATACAACATGTCCTATTTGTGGGGGACACGCTCGACGTGAAGTTGACACTATGGATACCTTCATTTGTTCTTCGTGGTATCAGTTCCGTTATACAGATTCCCATAACGAAGAGAAGGCTTTCGAGCCAGAATTGGCGAATTACTGGATGCCAGTTGATCAATACATTGGTGGCATTGAACATGCCTGTATGCATCTTATCTATTCTCGTTTCTTTACAAAAGTTCTTTCGGATCTTGGACTGTGTAAAGCAAGAGAACCTTTTGCCAACCTTTTAACACAAGGTATGGTTATAAAAGATGGAGCTAAGATGTCTAAATCGTTGGGTAATGTGGTGGATCCTGACGAAATAATACAGAAATATGGTGCTGATACTGCGAGGCTCTTCATTCTTTTTGCTGCACCTCCTGGAAATGATTTGGAGTGGTCGGAACAAGGAGTTGAAGGTGTTCATCGTTTCTTGAACAGAGTCTGGCGTTATGTTGAAGAGAATATTGAACCCCTTAAAGGTGCCCCTACTGAACGTGTAGCTATGGATAGTCTGACTCAGCAAGATCGACGTGATTTTAAACGAAAAATTCATACGACAATTGTTGATGTAACGAGAGATATCCACGAAGAAAAGCAGTTCAACACGGCAGTTGCCCGTTTGATGGAGCTTTTAAATACTACTTATTCCTGCTCTCCAGAGGATGAGAAGGATTGGGCTCTTCTTCGCGAAAGTGTGGAGACGATGCTTATTTGCCTCAATCCTTTCTGTCCCCACATGACTGAAGAGCTTTGGCAGATGCTGGGGAATAAAACACAGCTAGCATGGAGTTCCTGGCCTGTTGCTGACGAGAGTGCTCTTGTTCTTGATTCAGTGACTATAGTTGTTCAGGTTAATGGAAAAGTCCGTCATAAAATAGACTTGCCGGCTGGGCTTCCAAAAGATGAATTAAAAGAGAAAGCTTTAAGTGAGGCTGCTGTTCAAAAGTGGATTGAAGGAAAAGAGATTGTTAAAGTTATAGTTGTTCCAGATAGACTTGTTAATGTGGTGGTGAAGGGCTAGTGCCCCGAATTGTGATTATAAGCGCCTCTGAGGTCTCTCAGAGGCGCCTTCTTTCAGATACGCTACGAAAATACGAACACTTAGGATATGTGCTTTCAGGACGAAAAGAAGGTAGTTCTTGGCAGGAAGTTTTAGCTTTAGGCCAGAACCGTGGTCTTTTCGATGATAAACAAATGCTTCTTGTGGAAAATGCTGAAGATCTGGGAGTATTGCCAGAAAATATGCTTTCTTTAATCGACACAGAGGAAGAAAATTTTCTTGTAATGCTTGTTTATGATGGGTCTCCTTCCAAATATATTCCTAAAGAAATTCTTCGACATCTTGATATTTATAAAGCTGAAGAAATTCCCTTTTGGACTTCTGCTCGATTGCGTTGGCTGCTTGATTTTTGTCGAGATAAAAAAATTGATATAGATAGAGAAGCTGCGGCATTACTCGTCGATTGGATTGAAGATGGGGAAGAATTGAGAAGCGAAGTGGAAAAAATAGCTGTTTTTTCCAGAAATAAAAGAATAACTACTGATGTAGTGAAAGCTCTTTCCTTTGACGAAGGACGTAATTCTATGTTACGTTTTCTTGATGGCCTTTGTCAGGCAGACAGAAAGGAAATTATTACTCTCCTTCCTCATTTGCAGCAAGATGTCCCTTTTTTGCAATTAGTTACAGCTGTATATAATCGCTTAAAACCAGTTTTATACAAGTATTTTTTCCCGACGCTTTCAGAAAGAGAAATTTTAACGATGTTAAAAGTAAGAAGTTATGCCGGGAAAATGGCAGCAGAGGCAATTAAACATTATGATCGTCATCATCTTTGCTCTTTTATTATAGAGTTGGCAGGACTTTCTTATGGAGAGAAGACAGGAATGGGAACAGGCTGGGTTGGGTTTGAGGCAATGATCTTCCGACTTTTAGATAGCGATAAAAGACAATAAAAAAAGCTGAGTTTCGGATTTCTATCCTGGCTCAGCTAAAAATTCTTGATTTTTTATGGGTGGAAGCCTCTATTCTTCGCTGCTTTCAACAACAGCTCCCGTTAGGGTTTTCACCTTATTTGTCAGAAGCGACTTACGGCGGGCTCCAGTATTGCGATGCATAACACCCTTGACAATGGCTTTATCAATAACACTCTGAGCAACCTGAAGTCGTTTTTCAGCCAGCTCAGTATCCTGACTGTTGACAGCTTCGAGAACTCTCTTAACAGCCGTTTTGCAGCGGCTTGTCCAGTAACGGTTGTAGAGACGATTCTTTTCGCTGGTTCTCATTCTTCTTTCAGCAGACTTCTTATTAGGCATTTCCTTCACCTCCTCCCCATAAAACGCACCACATTTTAACATGCTCTTTGATATATTAGCAATAGAGTTATGCTTTTGCCATAGAGAAGAGGTTGTCAAATGAATGTAAACGAACATCCAATGAATCGAATATTTGCTCCAAATGGAATTCTGGAAAAAACTTTTGATACGTATGAATATAGAGAGCCTCAACTTCTTTTAGCACAAAAGGTGTGGGATTCCTTAGAGAGAGAAGAACGAACTGTTTTTGTAGCGGAAGCTCCTACCGGGGTAGGAAAAACCTTTGCTCTTCTAGCTCCTGCCATGAAATGGGCCCTCGCACAAGATAAAAAAATTCTTTTTCTTACAGCAGGAATTACTCTTCAAGAACAATTGATACGGAAAGACTTACCACGTCTCAATGATATTCTGGGGTATAACGCATCTTTTGGATTACTTAAGGGAAGAAGCAATTATGTTTGTTTGAGAAGAGCTGTGGAGCTTGAGCAAGATGGCTTTTTGTCTTTTGGTGATGGTGGCGCAGCTTCAATGTACCTTTCAGATTGGTTGAAAACGACGCAGACGGGAGATCTTTCAGAATTGAAGCTTCCTGCCGATTTCCCAATCTTTCCTCGAGTCGCAGCTCAGATCCATGGTTGTTTGGGACATCGATGCCCGTACAGAGAGAGGTGCTTTATTCAAAAGGCGTTAAAGAAGGCTCAAGACTGGGATATTATTGTTTCAAATTATCATATGTACTTTGCTTATGTAATGAATGGTAAAAAAACTTTCCCTGTTCCCTTTGACGTTATGATTTGTGATGAAGCTCATCGAATGGTAGATGCTGCACGGTCTATAGCCTCAGTCAGGGTGTCATGGGAGGATCTTACACGCCTTCTCAGAAGTAAGGGGGCAGCTAATGCTGAATCTTTTTTATTATCGAGAGACGAAGAAGCAGGAACATTGAGAGATGAACTATCAGGAGCACAAAAAGAGGGGAGTATACTTTTTGAGTTTCTACAAACTTCAACTCCAGACGGTACTCTGATTAAAAAGAGAAATGAAGAGTTGTTTCGTCAAGGAATGCTTGTCTCTTCTCATATAGAAAAGGCTTTAAAACTTTTAGAAGAGACTGAAGAGCTTAAAGAGGAAACACCCTATGGAATTGAGGAAAGCCGTTTGGCTTTAGCCCTTGCTTGGATAGAGGAACTTCGTCTTTATTCCCTTTCTCTTCAGTGGTGTTTGTCGGTAGAATATTTTCCAGAATGGGCATATTGGCGTGATGGAAACACCTTGGTAAGTGAGCCGACATTATGTTCCGATAGCGTATCTGAGAGTCTTTTTTCGCAAGAGCCCGAAAAGGTTTTTGCTGTTTCTGCTACAATGACAGTAGGAAAATCCTTTGATTTTTGGGTGAGAGAAACAGGAATTCTACCTACTGAAACCTGCATTTTGGAATCTCCTTTTGATCTTGCTCGTCAGATGAATATTCTTGTTATTGATCTTGGCCTTAAGGTTATAGAAGAGGGTTACGATGATAGGGTTTGTAAGGTCGTGGAGAAACTTTGTGATGAAAATGGGGGCAGATCTCTTATCCTGTTAAGTTCAATGCGCCTTGTTCGGAAGGTAGGCCATTGGCTAAAACAGAAAAAGCATGATTATGAGGTGTACGTTCAGAATGATTTGCCCCGTACAGAACTTCTTGAACGGTTTCGATCTGATATATCAAGCGTTCTTGTTGGAAGCGTTTCATTCCGTGAAGGTGTAGATATTCCTGGAGAAGGGCTTACTCAGGTTATTATTGATCGTATACCATTCCCACATCCTAAAGACCCTATTATTCAAGCAAGAAATGAATTAGAGGGAAGAAAGGCTTTTATAAAAGTGACATTGCCACAAGCGAGAATGTATTTACGTCAAGCGGTTGGACGCCTTATCAGAACGAGCAGTGATCGTGGTCGGGCCATAATTCTCGATGGAAGAATTATAGACAGGCAGGATTGGAAAATTCATCGGGACTTACCTCCTGTTTCTATTCAACGTTTGACAGTCAAGATCAATTCTGTTGCTCATGAGAAAACGGTGTGATATAGTATCAAGGCTGATCGGTTTCCGGTCTCTAACTATGAATATGTTACTTTGTTTCTGGGAGGTGTAGTCGTGGATAAAGGTACTTTTCAGCCCCATAATAGACCGCGAAAGAGAAAAATGGGATATCTCTCCCGTTCCAGTTCTCCTAGTGGATTGAGAATTCTTCGCAACCGGAGACGCAAGGGTCGTAAGCGTTTGACTGTATAGCCTTGAAGCTTAGTTATTCGCGCTCTGTGCGGCTCAAGAAGGGTTGGGAATATGATCATGTTTTCCGCACCGGCAGTCGCTTCAAAGGCGAGCTGGTGCGGTTGCTGTTTGTAAACGCTCCTGACGGAAAAACAAGAATAGGTCTTGCTGTGGGAAAACGTCAGGGCCCTGCTTCAGTCCGCAATAGAGGTCGCCGTGTTTTGAAAGAAAGCATTCGCCGTCTGCTACCGTGGATAAAAGGATCATGGTGGTGTGTCTTTTCTCTCCGTACGTCTGGACTGGAGGCAAATGCGCATGAAGTGTATGATGATATGGTGAAAATATTAGGTCATGTAGGTTTGCTGGATGAGTCATGGCCAGATAACCCTTGGAAGTAGTAGAAGAATAGAAGTGACGAGTTGATGAAAATATCAGCACAGATTGCAGTGTGTGCTATTAAGTTTTATCAGAAATGGATTTCTCCAATGTTGGGGAAGAATTGCCGTTTTTATCCCACATGTTCTCAATATACCCTTGAAGCTATAGAAGAATATGGGGCATTAACGGGGATTCGACTTGGAGTAATTCGTATTTTGAAATGTGGGCCGTGGCATCCTGGAGGATACGATCCGGTTCCAAAAAAGTATAATTCTGATTGAGGATGGTGAATAGTGTGGGAACTCTCTGGAAAGCAGCAGGGGATTTTATGCTTCTTATCCTTGAAACTCTTCATAATTTAACGGGATCATGGGGTATTGCAATTATATTATTGACTTTGGCGGTCAGGATACTATTGCATCCTCTAACACACAAACAAATGGTGAGTATGCAGAAAATGCAAAAACTCCAGCCCCGAATGAAGATGTTGCAAGAGAAGTATAAAGATGATAAAGAATCATTGAATAGAGAAATAATGAATTTGTATAAAGAGAATAAAGTAAACCCTGCCGCAGGATGTTTACCTCTTCTTGTACAGTTACCTATCCTTATTCTTTTGTTTAGACTGCTAATGAATTATAATTTTGGCAGCATTCCTTTTCTTGGATTTATTAGTCTCGAGGGGTCAGTGCTTTCTACGTTGGCCCAAGCCGTTGCCCTTCCGGAAACGGCAAAGATTGGCGTAATGTCTGTCTTGTCTGGAGTTCTTGCCAATCCTTCCGGGTTAGTTCATTTTACAGTTTACGGTGGTAACTTTTTACTTCTCATTGTTGTCGGTTTCCTTACATGGGCACAGCAGCAGATGAGTTCTTCGGGGAACCCTCAAATGGCAATGATGAGTTGGTTTATGCCCCTTTTCCTTACGTTTATATGTCTTAGCTTGCCCGGCGGAGTTTTGTTATATTGGGGAGTTTCGTCTTTCCTAGGTGTAGCTCAGCAGTGGTGGATTACGAAAAAAACCAGCGAGGAAATGCAAGAAAAGCCAGTGTTGCACAAAACTAAACCTACAGGGAAAGAATAGAAAATTCAAGGGCATCCCAGACAGGCAGTGTGTCGAAGGGGGATTATATATGACTGAGCAAGACAAAATGATTTTGGAAGTCGGCTCTGTAGATGAAGCAAAAAGGCTGGCAGCAGCTAAATTAGGGCTACATCCAGAGGATTTTCTTGTAAAAATTATTGAAGAAGAGAAAAGTTTTTTTGGTCTTCTTGGAAAAAAATTGCGTGTTGAAGTATGGCCGGAATTTCCTTTGTTAGTGTTGAAAGGGCAGGAGTTGGCCAGAAATCTGATTCAGCATATGGGACTTTCTGTAACAGTCCAAAGTGGTGACGATGATTTTCTGAATCTTTCTGGCGATGATGCTGGTATCGTTATCGGGAAATATGGAGAAACCTTAAAGGCCATGGAGTATCTTATTAATCTTATGTTGCGAGAAGAGAGTCGAGAGGGTCGCGTTAAACTTGATAGTGATGGCTATCGTCAAAGACGAGAAGCAAGCCTTCAGCGACTTGCTCTTGCAGCTGCCAGAAAGGTAGAAAAAAGGGGACGGCCTGCATATCTTGAGCCAATGTCGAGTTGGGAGCGTCGTATCATTCATTTAACATTAAAGGATTATAACAACGTAACAACTCGTTCAGTGGGAGAAGAACCCTCCCGTAAAGTAGTTGTTTGTCCTGTTGCATCGTCGAGGAACAGACGGCATTAAGTAGTATGTATCCAATTCTTTTTTCTATATATAAAATAACGGTCCACAGTTATTATGTACTGTGGACCGTTGCGTTAGTTACAGCTTTTCTTTGGACGCAGAAAAGAGCTGTCAATCAATATGGTGTAGCATCATCTAAGATGCATGTTCTATTGTTTGTTGTTGCTATAGGTATCGTTATAGGAGCATGTGTCGGTATGATCGTTCATGTAGGCCCAACAGTTATTCGTAACGATCCTCTTCGTGTTTTTCGATTTTGGGAGGGGGGTATGTCGTCTTTTTATAGCTTTTTTGGCGGCAGTTTTTTTGCTCTCGCGTATATATTCTTTTTTAAATTATCATTATGGCGTGTTGCTGAGTCTGCATCTCTCCCTTCAGCAGCATTGATTGCCATAGGCCGATGGGGCTGTTTTATGAACGGATGTTGCGCTGGAATAGAGACCACTCTTCCATGGGGTACTCGTTTTCCCATAGATCCGCAGCAACTGACTCGTCACCCAACCCAACTTTATTATTCTTTTGGGGCTCTTCTTATTTTAATTATGTTGCAAGAAGTGGAAAAAAGAATAGGTAGAGGCGAAAGAAAATTACGAGTTGCTCTTCTTTGGCCGTTGTTTTTAATTCTTTTTGGTCTATTACGCATTCTTGTTGATCCTTTACGTATAGATTGGCTGCTTCTAGGGGAGGAAGCCTCCCATAGAGGAAGTTTGATTATGATTTTAGTTGGTAGTATATGGTTGGTAATCTCATATATAAACTTCCGAAGACTTTCTGATTAAGATTTCAGTAAAACAAACGATGTCCATTAACCGAAACTGAATAAAATAAAGGAGTACTGTAAACGGAGGTGAACTATATGAAAAATATACGAAACACAATTGCTTTTCTCGCTCTTGTTGCATTTGTTTTAGGAATGCTGGGAGCGCCTTCTTTTGCTCAAGATGTTTTTAGTGGAAATCCTGTAGCTGCAATAGCTAAAGACGCTTCCCCAGCTGTTGTTAATATTGATGTAGAGACAATGGTTACTCGTTCAGTTTCTCCATTTCCCGATGACCCCATTTTCAGACATTTCTTTGGAGAGGAATTTCAGCGTTTCTCTCGAACGATTCCTATGAAGGGGAGAGGTTCTGGTTTCATCGTTTCAGAAGAGGGGCAGATCCTAACCAATAATCATGTTGTCGAAGGTGCTGATAAAATTACAGTAACACTTTCTGATGGTCGAACTTTTTCTGCAAAAGTTCTTGGAACAGACCCTACTTTTGATTTAGCTGTTATAAAAATAGACGCAAATCATTTGCCTGTCTTAAAGCTTGGTGATTCGGATCGTTTGGATGTTGGTGAGTGGGTTGTAGCCATTGGTAACCCCTTTGGTTTGGAGCATACAGTAACAGTTGGTGTTATATCTGCAAAAAACAGGAGTATTCATGCTGGAGATGTTAACTTCGATGGTTTCTTGCAGACAGATGCCGCTATTAATCCAGGAAACAGTGGTGGACCTTTAATTAATCTTTCCGGTGAAGTTGTGGGTATTAACAGCGCCATTGTTCCGTACGCTCAGGGAATTGGCTTTGCAATCCCCATTAATATGGCTAAACAGGTAATGAACGATCTTGTAAAATATGGAAAAGTAAAACGAGGATGGCTTGGTGTGTATGTGCAACCACTGACAAAAGAGTTTGCTTCGGCATATGGCATAAAGGAAGAAAAAGGAGCAGTAATTAGTGATGTTGTTCCTGATTCTCCTGCTGCTAAAGCTGGTTTACAGCGTGGCGATGTTATTGTTTCCGTTAACGGAAATAAAATAGAAAATCATCAGGATCTTGTCTTCAGAATTCGACAATCTATGGCAGGGGATACAGTAACGTTGAACGTTATTCGTAAAGGGAAAAAAGAAGATTTCTCTGTAAAATTAACTGAGGTATCTTCTGCGATGGAAGAAGATATTGAAGGACAATCATCGAAAAACAGTGAAATGCTACGGAAGGCCGGACTTGAAGTTAGTAATGTAACTACTCAATTACGTTCGCGTTACAATTTGCAAAAAAATGATGGCGTAGTCGTTACATCAGTTGAGCCAGGTTCTTTTTCTGCTCGAGCAGGAATTCGAGAAGGAGATTTGATTCTTGAAGTTAATGGAACTAAAGTTGATAGCGTGAATCACCTCGAAAAAGTTTTAGGCAAAAAAGATGATTCCCTTGTTCTTCTTCTGGCTCGGGGTTCTAGAACTTTCTTTGTTTCTATGAGTTTCTAAAAATTAAAGAATAGCCGCCCCAAAAAGGGCGGCTATTCTTTTTATATTCTGTAAACATGTTAAAAGGTATCGTATTCAGAAAGTGCATTCGCATCAAGATTAAAAACTAAAGTAAAAGAAGTTCCTTTTCCCAATGTCGATTGAATATCCATTTCAGCTTCATGAAGTTCGGATATACGTTGAACGAGAGAGAGCCCCAACCCATAACCGCCTCCACTACGCGCAGTATCTGCTCGCCAGAAAAGATCGCGGCATTTTTGTATGGCATATTCGTCCATTCCCTGCCCAGTATCCCATACTCTTAAAAAGGCCTTTTGCTTTTTTATGTCACTCCATGTTTCTATACCTATTGTTCCGCCTTCTGGCGTATATTTACTCGCGTTATCCAGTAAATTAGATGCAACTCGAGTCAGTAATTCAAAGCTGCCGAAGACAGGAGCAAAAGAAAATTTTTTTTCGAGATGCTGATGTCGTGTCTTTTCTATTAACGCAAACATATTTTCACACGTTTCATCTGCTACCATGAGTAAATCAACCGGTTCCATCCATTCGGGCCCCGAAAACTTAGAAAAACGAGAGAGTTCGAGAATAGATTCCACTATTTGTTGCATGTTATCTATCAGAATCATAATTTGTTCAAGTCTCTCTTTATAATATGCGGGTTCGCGAGGTGACATAAGCATGATTTCGATTTTCCCCTTAATTACCGCAAGAGGTGTACGCAACTCGTGACTTGTATCTGCTGAAAGTTGCTTGAGCTGCGTAAGGGATTCTTCGAAACGAGCTAAAAGACTATTTAAAGAATTTCTAAGTTCTATAAATTGAGGGTGATCTCCAAGATAGGGGATCACTATATGATCATTTTTTCTTTTCCTTTTTTGCAAAGTCTGACTGATTTTTCGTAAAGGGGTGTACATGCGAAGTTCAAGAAACCATAAAGCTACAAAAAATGAGAGAGCGCAACCCGCTATGATTCCGCAGAGGTAAATAAAAAAAGAAGATAAAGAAAATGAACAACTTAGTGTAGCAATAGAAAGAAGGGTAAAAAGTAAAACGGCAAAAAGGGACAATCTGAGCAGTTTCAGATTGCCCCTTTGTTGAGTCGAAACATTTGTTAAACGTAATTTGAAGGATTTTAAAAGTTTGTTAAATCGCAATGTTCGTCACTGACACCTCTAGGCATCACTTTTCTAGGCACAGTCTGGGCAACTTACTTTGTACCCGACTCCTCGCACTGTCACAACAATGGTGTCTAGTCCGTGCTCTCTCAGCTTATCTCTCAAATATTTAATATGGACGTCAACCACATTACTTGTACCGTCATATTCTTTTTGCCATACTTGAGAAATAATCTTCTCCCGAGTGAAAACCTGATTTTCATGTCTCATAAGCAATTCAAGAATGTCAAATTCACGTCTTCGTAAAGGCAGAACTACGTTATCGACTCGGCATTCCCTTGCAACTGGGTCTAAAATCATATCACCGCAGTGAAGAAGATTGTGCTGCTGATCAGAAGTTCTTCTTAACAACGTACGAACCCTTGCAAGAAGTTCTCTGAAGTCAAACGGTTTTACCAGAAAATCATCAGCCCCTTTATTGAGGCCTTCTACCTTGTCGTCCACGCTATCTTTCGCCGTGAGAATGATAATAGGAAGAGTCGCACCACTTGCTCGAAGTTTTTCCAAAACTTCGAGTCCACTTATTCCAGGAAGCATAAGATCTAAAATAATACACTCGCATTCTGGATTTTTCGCTTTTTCTAGACCTTCTTCTCCTGTATAAGCGCGTTCTACTGAATATCCATTCTCTGCAAAGCCCTCGGCGAGAACTTGGACAAGATCCTTGTTGTCTTCAACAATAAGTAAAGACATACCTATCCCCTCCCGCACCAAAATGTTTAGGTACTATTGTTAATTCTTTATTATTTAACCATATACTTGAACCCATGTCGAGTGCAGAATTAGATATTTCGTAAAATTGTGTAATTTTACTTACGGTAAAAATTGAAGAAAAAATTGTCATATAAACGACTCCATGGTACTATGTTCATGACCCATTACTAGGATATACACTAAGATGTATTTCTTGGTTTTCGGGATTTTACGCATATGAGGTGAACAGAATGCTCGAGAAAGAGACAAAACATCAGATTATTGAGGAATATCGTACCCATGCTGCAGATACAGGATCTCCCGAGGTTCAGATAGCAATGCTTACGGTGAGAATTCGAGAATTGACGGAGCATATGAAAGAGCACACAAAAGACTTCCACTCCAGAAGAGGACTTCTTAAAATGGTTGGAAGAAGACGTAAGCTTCTTCGTTACTTAAGAGAGAAAGACTTCAATAGATATAAAAACTTGATTGAACGTCTTGGACTTCGTCACTAATTTTAAGCAGACAAGTTTTTTCTTGAATTTATGTGCGGGGGCGGCTATTCGCTCTCGCACTTTTTTTGTGTGATGTGTTATTCTTATCCAGTACACTAAAGAAGAGGTTGAAAATTAGAGGAGGAACATTGTATGAAAAAAATGTTTTCAATTGAGATCGGAGGTCGAGAGATTACCTTCGAGACGGGGAATGTGGCTAAGCAAGCCAATGGCTCTATCGTAGCCAGATGTGGCGACACTGTTGTTTTGACAACAGCATGTATTTCCGACACTCCCCGTACAGGGATTGATTTTTTCCCTTTATTGGTAGATTTTGAAGAAAGATATTATTCTGCAGGAAAAATTCCTGGAGGTTTTATCAAAAGAGAAGGGCGCCCTACCGAAAATGCTATATTGAGTGCCCGCATGGTGGATCGTTCTATTCGTTCTCTTTTCGACGATGACTTACGTTATGACGTACATGTTGTTGCTACTGTCCTTTCTGTGGATCAGGTTAACCCCCCCAGTGTTCTTGCAATTAATGCAGCTTCTGCAGCCTTGATGCTCTCTGAAATTCCATGGGATGGACCTATTGGTGCTGTTCGTATCGGCTACATTAATGATCAGTTAGTTATTAATCCTCTTGAGGAGGATATGGTAAATTCCAAGCTAGATTTGCTTGTTTCTGGACATAAAGATGGAATTACTATGGTTGAGGCAGGGGCCAATGAAGTTTCAGAAGATCTGCTTGTTGATGCTCTTGATCTTGCTCATTCAGAAATAAAGAAAATTGTTGCCATGCAAGAGGAGATGCAGAGGGAGATAGGAAAGACAAAGATTGAAATCCCGGCTCCTGAAGTATTTGAAGAGATAGATGCATGGTTGCAGAGTGAGATGCAGCCTCATATTTCGGAGGCCGTTAATATTCACGCGAAGAAACCTCGGGCTGAAAAGGTCCGATTCGTTAAAACCACGGCAACAGAGCATTTTTCTGAAACATACCCTGACTCTGAATTGTATATTAGTGCTGCAGTGGATGAAATGGTCAAGAAGACAATGCGAGCTCTCATCCTGAATGATCGGCGCAGGGTCGATGGTCGTGCCATGAATGAGATTCGTCCCATTACATGCGACGTTGATGTATTGCCGCGAGTTCATGGATCTGCTCTTTTTACTCGAGGAGAAACGCAGGCTCTTGTCGTAGTAACTCTTGGTATGATGGGAGTTGACGATCAGATTCTTGATGGGTTAAAACAGGACGAGCCTAATAAACGGTTTATTCTTCACTATAACTTTCCTCCGTATTCTGTTGGAGAAGTTCGCCCCATGAGAGGACCTGGTCGTCGTGAAATTGGGCATGGAGCTTTGGCAGAAAGAGCGTTGCGTCCTATCATTCCCGAAGAAGTTGATTTCCCTTACGTTGTTCGTTTGGTTTCTGATATTTTGGAATCTAATGGTTCCAGTTCTCAGGCGTCCATTTGTGGAGGAAGCCTTGCCCTTATGAGTTCTGGCGTTCCTATAAAGAAACATGTAGCCGGAATTGCAATGGGACTTATTAAGGAAGATGACAAGGTAGAGATTCTCACAGATATTCAGGGACTTGAAGACCACTACGGAGATATGGACTTTAAAGTTGCTGGTACTAGAGAAGGTGTAACAGCTCTTCAGATGGACAATAAAGCGGGAGGAATTACGAGAGATATTTTGAAAAAAGCTCTTGAACAGGCTAAGGAAGGTCGCTTTAACATTCTCGATAAAATGGAGGCAGCAATAGCAGCTCCTTCTGAACTCTCTCCTTACGCTCCCCGCATTCATGTTACTCATGTTGATCCTGAAAAAATTCGAGATATTATCGGTCCTGGTGGCAAAGTCATACGGGGAATCACTCAGGAAACAGGCGTTAAAATTAATGTAGAAGATAGTGGCGAAGTGTACATTGCTGGAACCTCAAGCGAAGGTGTAAACAAAGCCTTGGCTATTATTAAAGGTTTAACTAAAGAGTTGGAGCCGGGCGAAATTTATCTCGGAAAGGTAACGCGGATTATGAATTTTGGTGCCTTTGTCGAGTGCTTGCCTGGAAAAGAAGGGCTATTACATGTAAGTGAAATCAGTCCTCATCGGGTAGGCAAGGTAGAGGATGTTTTCTCTGTTGGTGATTCTGTACTCGTTATGGTTAAAGAAATAGACGATATGGGGAGAACTAATCTGACTCGTAAGAAAATTTATGATCAAGAAGAACGAGCCATAGAAGAGGGGTTTGCATCTGCTCTCGAAGATGAGAAAAAAAGAGAAATTCTCATAGAAGCCAAAGCAGCAACTGCACCTCGTCCATCTGCAGGACCGCGTAGAGGTCCTCATGAAAGAAGCGATAGAGGTGGAGATAGAGATAGACGTCAGGGAGGCGGGCGCAGATGAAATCTGTTCCCGTTAAGGTAGTACGTAAGAATAGTAATGTTACATTGCCTGAATATGCTACTCCCGCTTCATCAGGAGTAGATCTTCGTGCTGCGGAATCCCTTATTCTGGAGCCTGGAGAGAGAGGAAGTGTGGGCACAGGCTTATCTATAGAACTGCCTGAAGGTTTTGAGGCCCAGATACGGCCTCGTAGCGGCCTTGCTCTCCGTTCGGGTATAACGTTACTGAACACGCCGGGTACCATAGATTCTGACTATCGCGGAGAAATACGAATCATTGTTATAAATTTGGGACAAGAACCTTTTGAAATAAAGCCAGGAGATCGAATTGCACAAATGGTCATAGCGCCTGTTGTTCAGCTTAAATGGGAAGAAAGCTCTTCTCTTTCTGATTCACAGCGTGGTGAAGGTGGTTTCGGTAGTACTGGTGTGAACTAGAAAGAGTTGACATTCTTTCTGATAGGTAGTATAAAATCGCCAATACAGGAAGTTGAATATAAGGCTATGAAGGGAAGAGTAGCTTTATCGTTGCTGGACAGAGAATAAAGGTCATTGGCTGAAAACCTTTTACAGCAGAGTAGAGTGAAGACCACCCCTGAGCCGATGGCAGGGAGCGCACCTTATTGCGCACAGAGGGCCAGCTTGTTGTATAGCTGGAACTGGAGTGGAACCGCGATTAAGCCCACATCGTCTCCAGAAGGAGAAGTGTGGGCATTATTTTTTTGAGGGAGGGGTACGTATGTTCGAACTCAAAAGTACCAGTGGAAGTGTAGTAGAAGTTGAAGACGGTAAAGTGCTGGACATCTTAAAACGCTGGGACATGAACAAAGGCGCGGTTGCTGCGAAGATCAATGGACGTCTTGTAGACCTTTCAGCTGATATTGCCGAAAGTGGACTCTTGGAATCAGTGGATGGAGCGAGTGAGGAAGGTTTGGAGATCATACGCCATTCAACAGCTCATTTAATGGCTCAAGCTTTCCAGTCTATTTTTCCTGAGACGCATTTTGGCATAGGCCCGGCAATCAAGAATGGTTTCTATTACGATATGGAACTTCCTGAACCCATATCTGAAGATGTATTGCCCAAAATAGAGAAAGAAATGAAACGGTTAACTAAACGAGCTTTCCCTATAGAACGTGAAGTTTTAAGTAAAGAAGATGCAATACGTTTTTTCGAGGAACGAGGAGAAAAGTATAAAGTTGAGCTTATCAAAGAAATTGAAGACTCTACTGTAAGCTTATATAAACAGGGAGATTATGTAGATCTTTGCCGAGGGCCCCATGTCCCTAATACATCATGGATAAAATACTTCAAACTTCTTTCCGTAGCGGGAGCCTATTGGAGAGGCAGCGAGAAAAATATTATGTTAACCCGTGTCTACGGAACAGCCTTTGCAGATGAAGAATCGCTCAAGCAATATATAACGATGCTTGAAGAGGCTAAGAATAGAGATCACCGTAAAATAGGAAAAGAACTTGATCTTTTTAGTCTACAGCCGGAAGGCCCTGGCTTCCCATTTTTCCATCCTAAAGGGATGGTCATATTGAACAAACTGACCGAATTCTGGCGACAAGTGCACGAGAAAAATGGCTATTGTGAAATACGTACGCCTCTTATTCTTGACCGTAGTTTGTGGATTCGTTCCGGACATTGGGATCACTATCGCGATAATATGTACTTTACAGAGATAGATGAAATGCCTTTTGCCATTAAACCCATGAATTGTCCTGGCGGTATACTTGTGTATAAGAGTCAGATTCGAAGCTATAGAGATTTACCTCTTCGTATGGCTGAGTTGGGAACTGTTCATAGACATGAACGTTCTGGAGTACTTCATGGCTTAATGAGAGTCCGGTGCTTTACCCAGGACGATGCCCATCTTTATTGCACTCCTGAACAGGTGAAAGATGAAATCAAGGGGATTATGCGTCTTTGCCAGTATATTTATAGAGATGTTTTTGGTTTTAAATATACAATGGAACTTTCAACACGTCCTGAAGATTCTATGGGCTCGGAAGAGCAATGGAATATAGCTGAAAGGGCGTTGAAAGAAGCCTTGGAAGAAACCAATATGGAATATCGCGTTAATCCTGGTGACGGTGCATTTTACGGACCTAAAATTGATTTTCACCTTGAGGATTGCATAGGCCGAACATGGCAGTGTGGCACCATACAATTGGATTTCCAGATGCCTGAGAAATTTGACCTTTCATACGTAGGTGCAGATGGGAAAGAACATAGGCCGGTTATGCTTCATAGAACAATTTTAGGAAGTTTGGAGCGTTTCTTTGGCATTCTTATAGAGCAATTTGCAGGAGCATTCCCATACTGGCTAGCACCAATTCAAGTCCGTTTGCTTCCTATTTCAGAAGACTTCTTTGAGTATGCCAACGAAGTAAAAACCGAGTTGGCCACCCACGGAGTTAGAGTGGAAATTGATTGCCGAGATGAAAAACTGGGCAAGAAAATTCGGGATGCTCAGATTCAGAAGATTCCTTATATGGTTGTATTAGGAGAAAAGGAAGCTTCTAGCAAGCAGGTTGCTCCTCGAGATCGTAGCAAGGGAGACCTTGGCGCCATGTCAATAAATGATTTTGTAAAAGTTTTGGAAGAAGAGTTTAATCCGCTTATATGCAAGTAGTAATTGCCATATTTTTATAGCTGTGATATAGTTTCTAAGTTCAAGTAGAGGACCGCCCTCTCACCTGACGACGCATAAAGTTGTTGTCTGGTTGATGTAGAAAAACTCGAAGAGAGTTTTTGTTTGTCTGTATGAGGGCCGGTGATATTCATCGGCCCTTTTTTATATTTAAACATGGAGGTGAAGGGTTATAGCCAAAAGAGAAGAAGGGGAACCCCGCGTCAATGAGGAAATTACTGTAAGTGAAGTATTGCTAATTGACGAAAACGGAGTCAAAGTTGGTATAACCAAAATAGAGGAAGCTTTGAAAGCAGCTGAAGAGCGAGCTCTTGATCTTGTTGAGGTAGCTCCTCAGGCAAGAGTGCCTGTTTGCCGTATTATGGATTACGGTAAATATCGTTATCAGTTGCAAAAGAAAGAAAAGGATGCACGAAAGAAACAAAAGGGTCAGACATTAAAAGAAATGAAGATGCGTCCTAAAATTGATGAGCATGATTATAACTTCAAGGTAAAGGCAATTATAAATTTCCTGAAGGCTGGACATCGTGTAAAGGTGTCAGTGTTTTTTAGAGGCCGCGAGATGGCTTTCCTTGATAAAGGACGAGAAGTTATTGGGAGAGTTGTTCGTGATGTCGAAGCCGTAGGCAAAAGTGAGGGAGAACCTCGCATGGAAGGCCGTTATATGCGAATTATGCTCACACCTCTTAGTCCCACAAAAACAACAGGTAAACAGAATCAAAAGGATGTTGAACAGTCAAAGTAGCATTCTTACTGCACATCCCTTTTGTTGAAGTATGAATATATTTGCAGGAAGGGAGGGTATTGCAATGCCTAAATTGAAATCTCATTCTGGAGCCAAAAAAAGGTTCTCTTCCACAGGTACAGGGAAGTTTAGTTACAGAAAAAATGGAAGGGGACATCTTTTGACAGGAAAAAGTCAGAGTCGTCTTCGTCGTCTTAAAAAGTCTGGATGTGTATCAAAAGCTAGATCTGAAGATTTGAAAAAGCTACTTCCCTATGCTTAGGGTGAAGTTTTCTTCATAAGCTTGAGAAAATTAATATTGAAAGAGGTGACATGCTATGCCTCGTGTTAAGGGTGGTAGCATTAGTAATAAAAAAAGAAAGAAACTTTTTTCTATTACCAAAGGTTATTGGGGTAGAAAAAAGAATGTTTACAGAAGAGCTAGAGAGGCTTTTCTTAAATCTCTTTCCCGTGCTTACGATGACCGCAAGTTAAAGAAAAGAGATTTCCGGCGTTTGTGGATTACCCGTATAAATGCAGCAGCACGGGCTCAGGGAATGAGTTACAGTGCATTGATTGATGGGCTTAAGAAATCTGGAATAAGCATTAATAGAAAAATGCTTTCTGAACTGGCCATTAACGATATGCCGGCCTTTGTCAAGTTGGTTGAAAAAGCCCGTAATGCGTTAGGACAATAATTTTGAAAACATATAGTTCTCTCAAAGTAGAGAGGACCATCGTAGGGGGGTTCCTATCGCTTATAGTGGTAGGAACCTTCCTTATATGGTCATTTAATTTTGCGGCAGGTCAACCTCTTTCATGGGTCGATTCTTTCTTTACTGCCACTTCAGCGCTCTGCGTAACGGGACTTTCTGTTGTTGATACAGGTAAAGATTTGTGCTTGATGTCCCAAGGGGTAGTTCTGGCTCTTATCCAGCTGGGTGGGCTTGGTGTTATGACGGCGACAACTACGCTGTTGCTGCTGTTGCGTCAAAAAATAGGAATACGTCAACGTCTTCTTTTTGCAGGAGGACTGGGGCTCGATACTCCTGCGGGAGCTGTTCGTCTTCTTATGCGTATTCTTAAAATGACTGTTATTATTGAGGGAATAGGGATGGTGCCTTTGTTTATTGCCTTTGTTCGAGACTTTCCCCCCTTAAAAGCGTTGTATTTGGCTTTATTTCATAGTATAAGTGCTTTTTGTAATGCTGGTTTTTCCCCTTTTTCTACAAGTTTAGAGGGGTATGCTTCTACTTTTTGGGTTCCTGCAACTATTATGGCTCTTATCGTTTCTGGTGGAGCCGGTTTCTTGGTCCTTTCCGGTATTGGCCGATACGTACTTCGACGAGATACTCTTTCTCCTCATTGTAAACTTGTAATAAAGGTAACGGCCAGTCTCATTGGGGGAGGTTTGCTTCTTTTCCTTATTTCAGATTGGAATGGAGCCTTTAAAGACCTTCCGCCTGTTTTGAAGGTATGGAACGCCCTTTTCCAGAGTGTGACGCCCCGTACAGCTGGTTTCGATACAATACAGACGTCTCGGTTTTCAGCGTTAGGCATCTTTATTACATGTTTGCTTATGATTATTGGTGCTTCTCCTGGTTCTACAGGTGGTGGAATTAAAACGACAACTTTTGCCCTGTTGATTCTCTCTACGTTTTCTGAAATGAAGGGGAGGGGGCGTATCGTCTTTGCTAATAGAAATATTCCTTTTGATAATGTGCGTCGTGCACTTTCTATGACGCTTCTTTATGTAAGTACTGTTCTTTTTTGTATAGTGTTATTATCTTTCACAGAAGAGCTTCCTTTTCGAGCCTTAATTTTTGAGGCTTTTTCGGCAATGGGTACGGTGGGGCTGTCTTTGGGCATTACTTCGTCTCTTTCATCGGCAGGTAAGATTATCATGATTTTGTTGATGTTTTGGGGGCGTGTTGGTATTTTAACATTCATGTATGGAATGATTAGTCGTGAAACACGGGATAATGTGAATTATGCTACGACGAATATTCCCGTAGGCTAGGGGGCTTTTTAAATGGCTGAGAAACGAAAGATGATTCTTATAGTTGGTTTAGGACGTTTCGGACTTTCATTATGCGAAAAACTAGCAGCGATGAATCAGTATGTTGTAGGCGTTGATGCAGATGCTACAAAAGTTGAAGAGGTAGCTGTAATTATAGACTTGGCAGCCCAGCTTGATGCCACAGATGAAGATGCTCTTATAAAAGTCGGAGCGAAAGAGGCAGACATAGCAGTTGTTACTATTGGTGAAAATATTGAAGCAAGTATCTTAGCAACGACTATAATAAAGGGGTTTAACATCCCTTTAGTCGTCGCGAGGGCACAAACGGCCCTTCATGCAAGGGTTTTATCTCGCGTTGGTGCACATCGGGTTATCTTCCCTGAAAGAGACATGGGGCAGAGAGTTGCAGAGCAATTTGTTCATCCATGGCTTTCAAGTTTTTCGCAGCTCCCTGGGGGAGATTATCTCGTAGGTGAAATTTCGCCTTTATCAGAGATGGTAGGGAAAACCCTTGTAGAACTTGATTTTCGAAAAAAATATAATGCTATGGTCTTGCTTTTCGATAGAAAAGGTTCAAGATTTTTACCATCGGCAGATACAGTTATCAATAAAGATGATCGCCTTCTTATTGCTGGTAAAAAGAACGATTTAGACACTCTTTTAGAAGCTATAGATGAAGAGCGCGAAAGGGAGGGTAATGGAGCGTGAGTGAAGTTCACAATAACATAGAAAGTTGTCGTACAGAATTTTTAGCTAAGCTTGATAACATTTGTTCTGTAGACGAAATACAGGAACTGAAAGTACAGTTCCTTGGCAAAAAAGGTAAAGTAACGTCTCTTCTGAAGATGTTGGGTTCACTCCCTTCTGAGAAAAGGCCTGAAATAGGGCAGTTGGTTAACCAGCTGCGGGATGATATAGAAAATCAGCTTTTGTCCCGTAAAAGATTTTTTGAAGAGCAAGAGTGGATAGCTGAAGAGCAGAAAGAAATGATCGACGTTACTCTTCCGTCTCGTGGCAGAAATTGGGGAGCCTTTCATCCTGTAACTCAGGTTACGATGGATGTTATAAAAATTTTAACAGGCTTAGGGTTTTCTGTTGCTTTAGGTCCTGAAATAGAAGACGATTTCCATAATTTTGAAGCTCTTAATATTCCGTCTTTCCACCCAGCACGAGATATGCAGGATACGTTCTATTTTGACGAAAAACATTTGCTTAGAACGCATACATCTCCAGTTCAGGTTCGCTCTATGCTCAAATATGGAGCACCATTGAGAATTGTATGCCCAGGAAAGGTCTATAGACGTGACAGTGATCCTACTCATTCCCCCATGTTCCATCAATTGGAGGGCTTGTTGGTTGACAAGGATATTGCTGTCGCTGATTTGAAGGGATGCCTTGAAGTATTAGTTAATAGTATCTTTGGCCGTCCTTTGAAAACACGTTATCGTGCGAGTTATTTCCCCTTTACTGAACCTTCTTTGGAGCTTGATGTCGAATGTGTTGAGTGTTCAGGCAAAAATCCCCATTGTCGTATATGTAAAGGGACTGGCTGGTTAGAAATAGGCGGGTTGGGGATGATTCATCCCAACGTACTGAAGGCTGGAGGCATAGATCCCCATGTTTACAATGGTTTTGCGTGGGGAATGGGGTTAGATCGACTTGCTCTATTGAAATATAAGCTGACTGACCTTCGTGTTCTTTTTGAAGGGAATGTTCCCTATCTTCTTTCGGGGAGTGGCAAATCATGTTAATGTCGTGGAATTGGTTAAATAGTCTCGTCTCTATTCCGGCATCTCTTGAAGAAGTAGCAGAAAAGCTGACTCTTACAGGGTGTGAAGTAGAGGGAATAACGCGTCCATGTGAAAAGTTGTCTGGTGTTTATGTTGCGCGAATCGATTCACTAGAACAGCATCCTCATAAAGATTCTCTTTGGGTTGCATCTCTTAATTATGGCAAAGAGAAGGCTATATGCGTTACAGCTGCAACCAATTTGAAAGCGGGAGATATTGTCCCCTATGCTCCACCTGAAGCAATTCTTTTTGATGGAACAGTCCTTGGTAAAAAGGATTTTGAAGGAATTATGAGCGAAGGGATGATGCTTTCTGCTGATGAAATAGGTCTTCCTGACATCGCTGATGAGTATGGAATTTTACGTCTTCCTGCAGATGCTCCTGTTGGGCAGGATGTAAAGAAATACTTACGTTTAGATGATGCTGTTCTTGACATTTCTATTACGCCGAACAGAGGCGATTTGTTGAGTGCACTTGGTATAGCTCGCGAGATATATGCTCTTTTCCCAGATGCTGTCGGCAGAAAAAATTTAAAGAATCGCCCAGAAGAAGGAAATGTTTGGCCCGTAGATTTCAGAAATATTTCTTTGGAAGATGAAGGGTGCCAGCGTTATTTATTAGGGCTTGCAACTGATGTAAAAATTCAGCCTTCGCCTTTGCCTGTGCGTATTTTATTGTCTCTTATGGGGATGCGTCCGATTTCAAATATAGTTGATGCAACTAACTTGACCATGCTTTTGATGGGGCAGCCTCTCCATGCCTTTGACCTTGATAGACTACCTGATCGTGAAATTACTGTTCGTTCCGCAAAACAAGGGGAAAAAATGGTGACGCTTGACAGCAAGGAAAGGCTTCTTGATCCTTTGGATATACTTATTACAAGTAAGGGGACTCCTATCGCACTGGCTGGTGTAATGGGTGGAGAAAATACCGAAATATGCGAGACCACAAAGAATGTTGTTATAGAGAGTGCTAATTTTGATGCTGTTCGTGTTAGCAGAACATCGCGTCGTTTAGGTTTAAACAGTGAAGCTTCTTTTAGATACGCACGGGGAGTAGATCCTGAATTAGTCTATCCTGCAATGGCTTTTGTTCTTGGTTTACTGCAAGAATGGGGAGTTGCAACAGTAGATTGGAATGTTTTAGAGGCAACATCTGGAACTCTTGCCCAAAAAGAAGTGCGTTTGACAAAGGAAAAGCTTCAAAGAATATTGTTATGGGATGATCTGGACGAAGCTTCAAACATCTTGGGACGTCTTGGAATATATGAATTAACACAAAAGAAAGAATCTTCAACCCGATGGTTTAAGATCCCTTCCTATAGACCAGATATCGATATTGAAGAAGACATTGTGGAAGAAGTTGCGCGAATACGGGGATATAATGACATGCCGAGTCGCCTTCCTCAAAAAATGAGCCACGCCGGAACTGTAGGAGAATGGACTGAACTACAGGCTGACCTACGCCAGCTTGCTTTAGCAAGAGGGTATGTTGAGGTTATAACTTACTCTTTCCTTCCTCCTTCCTTTGTCAATCTTTTACGGCTCTCTGAAGACGATGAGCGGGCTCATCCTTTTGTACTTTCAAACCCCTTGAGCGTAGACCTTTCGGCAATGCGAACATTGATGTTGCCTGGTTTGTTGAATGCTCTTGCGTCTTCTTTACGTTCAGGATGGAGAGATGCTATTCGTATCTTTGAGTTGGGAAGAGTATTTATACGAGATTCAGAGTCTGAAAGTGGAGTGCGCGAGATTGAAAAAATGGCAGGTCTTGTCTATCCAGGTCGCGATACTCGAAATATATACAAAGAAAGTCTCATTGAAGATTTTATGTCTGTAAAAAGCGATTTAGAAGCAATTCTCCAGAGTAGAGGAGCGCACTGTACCTTTATGACTAGCACAGAACCTTTTGCTCATTCTGGCCAGAGCGCGGATATATACATGGAAGATAAAAAAATAGGGTATTTTGTACGCCTTAAACCTTCTCTTGAAAAAGAACTTGATATGGGGGCTCCTTTGTTCGCTTTTGAGTTATCTCTGGAACCTCTCATCAAAGAAAATATGCCTTCGTTCAAGGAAAATTCGCCGTATCCAGGTGTAAATAGAGATATTTCTTTGTTAGTTGCTATTAACAAAAATGCAGAGATTGTTGAGGAAGAACTACGCAGCGCAGCGGGTTCTTTGCTATGGAATATTCGCCTTTTTGATGTTTACACCGGAAAGGGTGTCCCCGAGGGATCCCGTAGTCTTGCGTTTTCACTTACATATAGGGATGCTCATCGAACACTTAGTGATGAAGAGGTTGATACAGTCCACAATAAAGTACGGGAAGAAATGGCTGCGAAAGGATATGTCCTTCGCTAAATTCTGGTAAATACTGAGATGGAGGCGATGCTATGGTGACTCTTAATTCTATTGAGCAGTTGGCAAATAGGTTGGCCGAATTGTTGACACGGTTGAAGAACGAGAACGACCAACTTAAAAGAGATAACCAATCTCTTCGAAATAAAGTCTCCGAGAAAGATTTGGAACACATCAGAGAGATCAAAGAATTACAGCGGACAGTTGAGCGATTAGAGCGCGAAAAGATGACATTGCAGAAAGATAAGACACAACTGGACAGTCAGATCAAGAACGTTTACGATAAACTTAACGCCCTTCTGCCTGAAGAGGCAGAAAGTGGACGTAATTCCTAATAAAGGAGCTGGCTGTTTTGTCTATCCCATTGAGAGATGTAACGCTCAAGCTTGGGAAAAAGGAATATAACTTAAAGACAGCCTTAGATGAGGAAACGTATGAACGCGTTCTTTCTCTTTTGAAAGAAGCTGCGAATACAGTTGGTCAGGAGATAGCCCAGGAGCATTTATTGCTCCTGGTCAGTCTTCATCTAGCGTACTGTCTTGACCACGCGGGGAAGTCGTTAGAACATATTTTGAAAGAATATAACAATCAGGGAGAACGTGAAGACTCATGACACTTGCTTTAGGAGTAGATGTAACAATTGCCTTGGTCCTTGCATTCCTTTTTTTGCGTGGTCTTTTTAGAGGTCTCTCGGGAGAAGTATTTTCTTTAGGCGGCATTGTAGGAGGAGCGTATCTAGCTTGGCGTTTCGGACCTACTTTGACGAGTTGGTATTTATCGAGATGGTCTGGATCTGCATCTGTAATTCTTATCATTTCTATGGTCCTTCTTTTTGTTCTGGTCGTAGTAATAGCATCTGTTGTTTGTCGTATTGTTCAAGCTTTTTTGCGTTGGACATCTCTTTCTTTTATAGATAGAGTTCTTGGTGGGGCCGCTGGCATTCTGAAGGGGGCTGTTCTTGTACTTTTCCTTTATGCTTTGCTATCAGCATTTTCGTCTTTTGCATCTCCATCCCCGCAATGGATGCAAGAGAGCATAGCTATGAAAACGGCCTCATTGGCATGGCCCTATGTCAATTCAATTTTCCATACCGTTGAAGGAGTCAATTTGATCAATGAGAGTACGTAAAGAAGTTTGGAACCTTTTAGAGATTGATAAAGTCCTTTCTCTTTTTGCGAAACGTATACGAAGTGATTTAGGCTTAACGGCATTGGAAGAGGTTAGTCCATGTGATACATTAGAATCTCTTCGTAACCGACAGGGCTTATTTCTGGCATATTGTGATTACGTTGATAGGTATGGAGATTTCCCTTGGAATCAAAATGTAGTAAGTGTTGCAGTGCAAATTCAGTCAGCCCGTAAAACAGCTCTTCTCTCCGGGCGAGAGCTGGTCGCTTTGCGAACCCTTATTATTTTGGGTAATAAAATAAAAGATAGCTTGAATAAAGCAAGAGAAGAATACGCTCCCTTTTTGCTTTTATTAAAAAAAATAAGGGATTTTTCTGAAGAAATAGAGTTCCTTTCTGTTCTCGACGAAGACGGCAATTTATATGATTCTGCCTCTCCCATTTTATTTCGAATTAGAAAGAGCGAAGATGCTGTGCGCCAATCAATTCGATTGAGAGCGCAGGGTCTTTTTTCAAATGCAAGACTTAGTTCAATGTTGCAGGAACGGTTACTTTCCTATCGTCAGAATAGATTTACAGTACTTGTACGACAAGACTCTGCGTCCCGATTTCCAGGGACAGTTGTCGATAGATCTGGTTCTGGTAATTCAGTTTATATGGAGCCACGAAGTCTTGCTGAACTCAACAGTAGACTGTTGCTCTTACTCCAAGATGAAGAAGAAGAAAAGCGAAGAATTCTTTCTGAAATAACACAAAAAATACTAACGCGCGAAAGAGCCATATCAGATGTTGAGTGGGTTATTGGCCAAATTGACTTGTTTTACGCCTTAAAAGATATTGTGGATCAACAAAAGTGGGTTTTGCCTGAAATAAGTGGCAAGCCTCTTTTCGCCTTTTGCGATTTAGTACACCCTCTTCTTGGTGAAAAAGGTGTTCCGTTGACATTAAATTGTGGGCAAAGTTTTAGAGTTCTTGTAATAACGGGGCCTAACACTGGGGGCAAAACAGTTGCCCTTAAAACTGTCGGTGTAGGTGTGATTCTTGCTTGGTGCGGATTTCCAGTTCCGGCCCATGAAGGATCTGTTGTTGGGGTATTAGATAACGTTTTTGCTGATATTGGTGATGAACAGAGTATTGAGCAAAATTTATCAACATTCAGCGCTCATTTAAAAAATATTATTCATATTCTTTCAGAAGCGACATCATCCTCTCTCGTTCTTCTCGATGAGCTAGGAGCTGGCACAGATCCACAGGAAGGTGCCGCATTAGGAGTAGCGTTACTGGATAGTTTACGAGAGAAGAAATGTATCACTTTGGCTACTACGCATCATAATCCTATTAAAAGCTATGCACTAACAACCCCAAATGTAGAAACAGCAAGTATGGAGTTTGATGCAGAGACTCTTGCTCCAACATATCGCCTTCTCATGGGGATTCCTGGGCGGAGCAATGCCCTTTTTATAGCAGAGCGTTATGGAATGCCTGATGAGATTTTGAGAAAGGCTAGAAGGACGTTAGAAGAGCAGGAAGTTTCGGTAGAAGAGGTTATTGCGGATCTTCAGGAAAGAAACGCTCAGCTTGATCTTGAACGAAAGAACTTGGAGATGCAACGCCAAGAAATAGAGGCCTTCAAAAAGGACTACTCTGAAAGAGAAAGAAAATTAGAAGAACGGGTAGAGAAAACCTTGACGAGTGCAGAACAGAAAGCTGCTTCTATACTTTCTTCTGCAGAAGAAGAATCTCGAAAAATGCTTCGAGAACTTGATGATTTGTCACGATCAGTGGTTCAACGAGATTTACATCATAAAAGAGAAAAATTACGTGAAAAAAGAAAAGAACTTGAAGAGAAAGAAGAGAAACGTTCTATGGGGAAAGCTACAACAGCAAAACGAAATTTAAGTGTAGGAGATACAGTTTCTATTCAAGGAACATCTATAACAGGTATAGTTTTATCTATAAAAGGGAATAAGGCTGAAGTACAGGCAGGAGCTCTTCGAATGGATGTTCCACTTGCCTCCCTCTCTCTCTCTTCTAAAAAGGTTCGTGACGCTGTACCTGATACTCCCATAATTTCATCAAAAAGGCCAGAAAATGTTCCTTTATCGATGATGATTAGAGGAATGACAATAGATGAAGCAATGCCTTTGGTCGAAAGATATCTTGATAGAGCTATGCGTGCAGGTTATCAGAGTGTTGAAATTATACATGGGCGTGGAGAGGGTATTCTTCGTAGAGAGGTCCATCAGCTTTGTGACAATTTAAGCTATGTAGAAAGTTACCGCCTTGGTGGCCCTGGCGAAGGTGGTTATGGAGTTACGATTGTAACTTTTAAAAAGTAGAAAAAGAAAGGAGCCCTTGGGTGTGAGATTGGGGCTTCCTTTTTGATTCTTCTTTACAGAATGATTTTTGATTTAAATTTAAGTATAGATTTATGAATTGCACTCGTTTACAACGATAAAATTTTCTCTAACTGCCCCCAATTCTTTACTATAATAATACGCTTCTCGAAAGATAAAATGCCTTCCATTTCCATATTTTTTAATTCTCTCGAAAGAGATGTCCTAGAAACATTCATATATTCTGCCCAGTCTTTTTTGGAAAAAGGAAGGATGACTATGTCGGAGTGAGCATTCTTACAAAGATGTTTCTTGTAATGTATTAAAAATTCTGCGATTTTTTTTTGAATGGAAATAAGAGAAAGGGTACCAATTTTATGTTCTAAAATTAAATTGGAATTAGATAATATTTCTAGAAAATTCAACATAAGAATTTTGTCAGAAGAGAAACAGACTGAAAGTTCACATTTAGGTAAAAAGAGAACTTTACACAGAGAACTTGCAATAACAGTGTGCGGATAGAGTTCTAATTTTGAAAAGATAGCGTACTCTCCAATTAAATCGGAACTTCTTTTTTTTTGAATAACAATCATTTTCCCATTGGGGAAAATTTTTTGAACATCTACCGTTCCCAGTAAAACAATTCCTAACTTATCTGTAAATTGTATAGGAGAAATAATAGTCTCCCCCTTCTCAAAGGAGTCAATTTTGTGGTTGACCTTTGACAGGAATAACTCTATTTCACTTTTTTTCTTATTCTTAAATAAAGCGCATTTTTGAAGTAATGGTAGAAGTTTATTCATAGAAAATATTCACTCCAGAAAAGTATCTGCAGATAATGAAACATAAAAAACACTTTAGTACAATTTTGTAAAAACGTAAATAGAAATAAACTCAATAGACTTTTAAATAGAAAGGGGCGTTTATAGTGGAGAAAGAGAAAAAGCATAGGAGTGAACATTATGAAAGGAAACCTAGTAGTTTTTTTATGCATGACCCGCATCTTATTTTTGAAGAACTTGACTTAAAAGAGGGAGATTCTTTTCTTGATTTAGGTTGTGGAACTGGTGATTACACCCTTTGGGCGGCTAATAAAGTTGGATTGTCAGGCACTGTATATGCACTCGATATTCAAGAAAGGTTGATTAAAGATCTAGTAAGAGAAGCTTCCATTCAAAAAATAACGAATATTTCGGCTATAGTTTCTGACATTTGTCGTTCTTTACCAATTTCTGATGATAGTATAGATGTAGTTTTTATTGCCACTGTCCTCCATTCGTTGAACTTGGAATCAGTCGGAGAAAATATCTTTAATGAAATTTCCCGTGTTTTGAAACAGAATGGTCATTTAGCTATTATTGAATGTAAAAAGGAAAACACCCTTTGGGGGCCGCCTGTAGTTATGCGTAAATCTTCAGAAGAAATAGAAACACTAGTAGCGCCCTTTGGTTTCAAAAAGATTAGTTATAAAGATCTAGGATATAATTACATGATCCAATTTTCTCTAAGAGCTTAACATCCTCTATAAGAGGATGTACTGTTTTCCTAGGGGATATTTTGAGTAGTTTTTATTTATTCTTTATAATAGAATAGTCCGTGTTGAAACGTCCAAGACAGGAGGGCGTTAACCCACATCGCAACTAGTTTCTAGTTGCAGTAAACCCCGGTACGTGGTAATATTTTCGACGTTTGAGAAGTGCCTGTAGCTCAGCGGATAGAGCGTTGGCCTCCGGAGCCAAAGGTCTGGGGTTCGAATCCCCGCAGGCACGCCATTTAGAAAATATAAGCCGGGTTGCGTGAATAAGCAGCCCGGCATTTTTTGTGTAAATTATCTTTAGCAAAGGACTTGATTAATATGAAACTTTTTGCCTTCTCCGCACTTTCCGTACTTGTTCTTTTTTTAGCTCTTGGCACATTTGTTGCTCGTAAAATAAAAGGCACCAGTGATTATGCTGTTGCTGGACGTAAAGCCGGTATAACAGGTGTCACGGGAGTTATTATGGGTGCCCTTGTTGGAGGGGCATCAACCGTAGGTACAGCTCAGATGGCATATCAATATGGGTTATCGGCTTGGTGGTTTACCCTTGGAGGAGGCATTGGTTGCCTAATCTTAGGTATTGGTTTTGCAGCTACTTTACGAAATTCGGGAGTGGTGACAATTCCAGAGTTTTTAAAGAGAAATTATGGCAGCGGTGTGAGTATGGTTTCCATGATCGCTTCTTCTCTGGGAACATATATATCGGTAGTTGCACAATTTCTTTCTGGCGTTGCATTACTTCAGACAATTTTCCCCCTTTCCTCCATTCAGGCTTCGATGGGTATCGCATGTCTTGTCCTTGGTTTTTTATATCTCGGAGGTTTAAAAAGTTATAGTGTTATCGGGAAAGCCAAAATAGCGATGCTTTTTCTGGCATTAGGAGCTTCTGTGCTACTTGGACTTGGAAAGGGCATGACTCCACTGGCTTTATACCATACTCTTTCTGTGACGCCTTTTTTTGATCTATTCGGAACAGGTGTAGCAAAAGGGTTTGGGGCCTTTTTTTCTATGATTGTAGGAGTTTTTTGCACTCAAATATATATACAAGGTATTTTTGCAGCATCTAGTCCAGCTACGGCTCGGAAAGGTGCTTTATTGGCGGGAATTCTTATTCCACCTCTCGGATTAATGGGAGTTTATGTGGGATTATTTATGCGAACTACGGGAATAGCTATATCTCCTTCGCAAGCTCTTCCGATGTTCATCCGATTATATTTTCCCCCTTTGGTTGGGGGATTTTTTTGGGCAGGAATTCTTATTACAGTTATAGGCGCAGCAGCTGGATTATCCTTTGGAATTGCTACCAATATTGTGCAAGATTTGTTTAAATTTTTACCGTTTTTTTCTACTAAAATGGACGAGAGAAGAACGCTCCTGGCAAGCAGAGTAGCTGTTCTTGTTATAGTTGTGAGTGCTGCGTATATAGGGGTTCTTTTCAGTGGAGATATGATTTTGCAGTGGAGCTATTTGAGTATGAGTTTAAGAGGCGCGGGAACATTTTTCCCCCTTATTGTTGCTCTACTATTTCCATCCAGGCTTTCTCCTTTTTGGGCTCTAGGAGCAGCTGTTGCTGGTCTTGCCGCTGTTCTTCTTGCACCTGCCATTATTCCATCTGTTCAGCCTCTTTTTGTTGGTCTTATCTTTTCAGCAGGATTCACTCTTTTCGGACTTTTGTATAGGAGGTGAGTTTTTGTGGAAAATAAAATAGTTATTAAGGAAATAGTTAAAATTTCAGGGAAAAAAGCCGTTATTGTAACAGATCCTAATCCGTTTCACCCGGCAGGAGGAGGGCAACCTGGAGATACGGGGATCCTCAAGTCAGCTGATTTTTATGCGGATGTTACAGATTGCCAAACAGAGAATGGCAAAAATTTCCTCTATATAAAAGTTAATAAGGGGGAACTCGTTGAAGAGTTAGTTGTCGAGGCAGAAGTCAACTTAGAGCGACAGTGGCTTTTATCTAGAATGCATTCGGGAGAGCACGTCCTTTCAAAAATATTGGAGAACTCTCATCCTGGTCTTCATATTTATAAAGTGGCCGTAGAAACAGATTCGACAACTGTATATCTACATTATCCGAACGAATTAACATGGGAGATTCTTTTTCATGCAGAAGAAGAAGGGAATAAGGTTATAGAGGCTGACCTTCCCGTGTCTGTTTGCGTAAAGTCCTATGAAGAAGCGCGTGAAATTAAGGGGTTAAAGGCGAATTGGGATCGAATAGGAGAAAATGACGCTGTTAGAATCGTCAGTATTCCAGATTTTGATATCATTGCCTGTTCAGGAACCCACGTATACCGAACTTCGGAAATAGGTGGAGTTCATGTTGAGGGATTTAAGGGAAGATATCCTGAATGGGAATTTCGATTTACTGTACATAGAAATCAGAAATTAAAAGAAGAGAGTTATGCAATTAGAAAACTGTTACGAGAGATAGGATGCCCCATAGAAAAGTTAGAATCTGTTTTTAAACGGCTACAACAAGAAAACAAAACTCTGTTAAAAGGTATAGACTCTTTACGTGAGTTCGTTGCTTTCCCATGGGAAGAGGCAGCTGTAAAAGAATTTCCCTTATTCTTTTATCACGGTGCTAACATTCCAGTGGAAGTGGCTTCTGCATCGGTAAGTCGTAAAATTAAAGAAATGGACACATCCCTTTGTCTTTTTATTACATCTGCAGATGGAGGTTCTCAATTTTTACTTGGTGCTGGGGAGAGTGTTTCTCTTGATGTTGCAGCTTTTGTGAGAAATAATAAGATTCTTGGGATTAGGGGTGGAGGAAGGAAAGATTGGGTAAGTGGCAGAACCCAAAAAGATAATCTGGATTTATGGGTAAAGGAGCTTCAGCTTTATTTCGAAGCTTGAAATATAAAATAAAAAAACTGGAGCTTTTCATAAAGCTCCAGTTTTTTATTGTCTATTCTTTTCTTAGAACTTAGGGATAGTCATTCCCTTTTCTTTATAAAATCGTGCTGCACCGTTATGAAGAGGTACAGAGACACCATCAAGAGCTGTTTCAAGAGTAATAAGTTGAGCTTTAGCATGGATTGGGCGAAGTTCTTCAATGTTATCCCAAAGAGCTTTTGTCATGCGATAAACGAGATCTTCTGGAAGATCTGCATCGCAGACAAGAAGGGCCATTACGGCAGGGGTCTTAACGTCACGGTCTACTCCCTGATATGTCCCTGCGGGAATAACACTCTTTACAAAATATGGGTACTCTGTAACAAGTTTATTAAGGAAATCGTCATTGAACTCAACGAGGTCGACATCATGCATTGTTGCGAGATCCATAATGGAAGAAGTTGGATATCCCGCTACGACAAAACCGACATCAAGCTGGCCGTCTTTAAAACGCTGAGTCGTATTGTTGAAGTCGAGGAAGTCTGTTTTCATATCGCTGTACTTAATATTAGCTGCGTTAAGTATTGCGGAAACATCGCCCTGTACTCCGGAACCTGGTGCACCAACAGAAACTCTCTTACCTTTAATATCCATAATGTCGTTTACTCCGTGCCCTTTAAGGGTAATACAATGGACGTGTTCTGGGTAAAGAGAAGCCATTACTCGAATGTTGTCATAGGCGCCTTTTTTGAAAGGGCCCATTCCTTTTGCGGCCCAATAAGTGATATCGTTTTGCGCGAAAACCATTTCAATCTGATGGGTTCCGAGAAGGTTGATATTTGCGACAGAGGCATTTCCCGTTTCTGATGTTACCTGTACATCTTCAAGATGCCGAGTCAAAATGTCAGCAATACCGCCGCCTAGAGGATAGTAGGTACCACCAGTACCACCAGTAGCGATAGAAACGAATGTCTTTGCAGAGGCGGCTCCGGCAAAGACAGCGAACAAAAGACACAACACAGTTGCGAAAACCATTGTTTTCTTCATCATATTTCCCATTCCCCCTCAAAAAGTTTTTTGGCTCCTTTTTGAAACGATATTCTCTTTAGAAATAAGGAAAAATTCTTACGGGGCACCCCCTTTCCAGATTATATTTCATATTAGTATAAAGCTCTTTTGGAAGAGTATCAAGAATAGTAAGGTTTTTCAAGATTTTTTCGAGAATTATTAAGACGACTTAAACAGAAGTCTGGTTTTTCATTAAATATGCTATAGTAAAATGAGTATCTGAGAGGGGAGATGTCCTAAGATGCTGTGGAAAAAAATATTTAACAACCAGGAGGAACTTCTTATGGCGGAGGGGGTCGCGGAGGAAGAAGAAAAAGTGGATGATGACATTGAAACTTTACGCGGAGGTATTGATCTTGAGCTCACCATTCAGGTTCATTTGAATGACGAGAATCAAGTGGGTCGTGCAGCCTTGCTTTTGGCGTCTACAACTACATCAGATGCAGAAAATGCACTTAAACGCGAGTTAGCACAATATGGTTGGAGATCTGTAGCAACAGAAGTCGGGGGGCTTGCCGGAGATCTTCCTCAAAAGGTAACCCGTGCTCTTGTCGGTGCGTCTTTGAATGCTGGTGTAGTTGATAAAACAAGAAATGAAATGCATGCTCTAATGCATGCTGCAGTAGAGGCTCTTGAAGGTTTTTTGACTGTAGGGATGCTTGAAGCAAGTGTAGGTGCTAAAATAGCAATAGTTCGCAATGAACGTTGGATTGCCGTTGCAGTTATGGGGGATACTGCTTATCATGCAGTGGCGCATCACGAGAGGTGCGGTCTTGGCGTTATGCATATCTAAATATTTGCTTGCATGTCTTTATTTCATATGGTAAAGTGCATATTTGTTCAGTAAAGAAATGTCTTTTGGAGGTGCAACATAGATGAAAAAAGGGATACATCCCGATTATAAAGAATGTGTTGTAACGTGTGCGTGTGGCAATACGTTTACTACCCGTTCTACTTCTTCTGAAATCCGCGTGGGTGTTTGTTCTGAGTGCCACCCTTTTTACACAGGTAAGAAGGGAAGTAGGGTGGCAAGTGAAGCTGGTCGCCTTGAGAAATTCCGTAAAAAGTACGAAGGAATCAATTACGGACAGCGCGACACAGAAGGCGAAGAGTAAGAAGGGGAGCGAGGCTCCCCTTTTTTACATGTTCTTTAGTTATGGATAGGAGCTGATGCGTTCGTGAAATGTCATGTAACGTTGTTGGGGTATACTCCAGATCCTGACAGAATTGTGGCTGCTGCAGCCCGTCTTTGTTATAGTGATATTCCAGCGGGATCGATAATGAAAGAGCAAGATTCCTCTTCTGTAGAATCGTTACTTTTACACCTGCGAAAAAGTGGACATAACTCTCCTTTTGAACATGCGTCTTTCACATTTTCTCTTGATGGAATGAGCAGGGTTACTAGTCATCAGCTCGTGCGTCATCGAATTGCGAGTTATAGTCAGAGAAGCCAGCGTTATGTATCCATGACACAACCAAATGTAGTTGTGCCGCCAACGATAGCTGCTGACAAAGAGGCTGAACAAATGTTTCTTGATCAGGTAAGGGCCTCCCACTGTACCTACCTTGATCTCGTTAAACGGGGAATTCCCAAGGAAGACGCTCGATATATTTTGCCTCATGGATGGACAACGAGTCTTGTAATGACTATGAACGCGAGAGAACTTCATCATTTCTTTGCTTTAAGGCTTTGTCGACGGGCCCAATGGGAAATACAGGATGTTGCTCGTGGAATGCTCCGGGAAGTTCAAAAAGTAGCCCCTGTTATTTTTAATCTTGCAGGTCCTTCCTGTGTTGTGAATGGTAAATGTAACGAAGCCCGTCCTTGCGGACATCCCTTTCACTCCATGGAGGAACTTCTCAAGGAGGAGTAATTTTGAGTTCTGAAAATAAACGTATGCCTGTGGGAGGACAAGCCGTTATAGAGGGTGTTTTAATGCGTGGTCCTCAAAGATGGGGGCTTGCCGTACGCCAACAGGATGGCGAAATATACAAGGAACATTGGGATGCTGTCTTACGATCTGCCTCCTTTTGGTGGAAATGTCCGATAATCCGCGGTCTTATCACCATGTTTGAAATGTTGAAAATTGGAATACGGGCTTTGAATCGTTCTGCCCAATTGGCCTTGGGCGAGGAAGAAGCAATTACGCCATTAGAGTTTGCTGGGTCTGTAGCCGTCGCTCTTATTGCTGTCGTAGGCGTTTTTGTGGCTCTCCCTGTTTGGCTTGCACAACAGGGAGGGGATTTTTGGAATCTTTCTGCTTTTTCTAAGAATATATTAGAGGGATTGCTGCGAGGAGCTTTCTTTGTTGTCTACGTTGCAGGAATTGGCTTGTGGAAAGACATAAGGCAAGTTTTTCGGTATCATGGAGCAGAGCATAAGACTATTAATGCTTTTGAAGCTGGAGCAGACATGACCCCAGAGCAGGTTTTAACCTACTCTCGAATCCATCCTCGTTGTGGTACATCTTTCCTCTTGATTGTTGTCATAGTGAGCATTATAGTTTTTTCTGTTGCAGGGCACGGTGGTTTATTGTGGAAAATAATGATGAGAGTATTGCTGCTCCCATTGGTTATAGGGTTATCGTATGAAGTCATACGGGCAGCATCGTCTATAAAAAAGTTGGGAACAATTATACTTTGGCCTGCTTTATCTTTTCAATATCTAACGACAAGAGAACCTAGTGTAGAGCAGATAGAAGTTGCAATAGCTGCTCTTGAAGAAGCGTTAGGTAGGCCTTTGTCTGATTATTCCGGAGGTGAAGAATTGAATGAATCTAGAGAGTAAACTTGACGAAATAGAACAGTCGTTTGTCGATTTAGAAAAGAAAATGTCTGACTTGGCTATTGCCAGTAATCCTAAGGAAATGCAGAAACTTGCAAAAAGGCACTCACGAATAGAGGCTACAGTAGCAAAATATAGAGAATATAAAAAAATAAAGAACGATATTGATGAAGCAAAATCCCTTTTCCATTCTGGGGATGAAGAGATGCAGGAACTTGCACGAGAAGAGGTTAAAGAGAAAGAGCCTCTCTTGGAGGAGATTCGTAAAGAACTTCATGTTCTGTTATTGCCTGTTGATCCGAATGATGAAAAAAGTGTCATTATGGAGATACGTGGCGGAGCGGGAGGAGAAGAAGCTGCTCTCTTTGGTGCTGACCTGTATCGTATGTACAGTCGTTTTTGTGAACGAGAGGGATGGAAAATAGAAGTCATTCAATCAAACGAAACGGGGATTGGCGGTTTGAAAGAAATTGTCTTTAAAATCGATGGGAATGGTGCTTTCAGTAAATTGAAATTTGAAAGTGGAGTCCATCGTGTTCAGCGAGTTCCCGTAACAGAAGCTGGTGGTCGTATCCATACTTCAACAGCGACAGTGGCAGTTTTGCCAGAGGTAGAAGCTGTTGATGTGGAGATTCGCTCTGAAGACTTGAAAATAGATACATATCGTTCAAGCGGAGCCGGGGGGCAGCATGTTAATATGACAGATTCTGCTGTTCGAATTACACACCTTCCCACAGGTATTGTTGTAACATGCCAAGATGAGAGATCGCAGATAAAGAATAGAGCTAAAGCCATGATGTATCTTCGAGCGAAGCTCTATGATCTTGAGAGTGGAAAGAAAGCAGAAGAACTGGCGGAAGAACGCCGAGGGCAAATTGGCTCTGGTGACCGCTCAGAACGCATTAGGACATATAATTACCCGCAAAACAGAATTACAGATCATCGGATAGGGGTAACCCTTTACAAACTTGATCAATATCTTGATGGTGATTTATACGAGATGATCGATGCCATAACAATGGCAGACCAGACTGAAAGATTACAAAAATTAGAGAGGGTATAGACAATACATAATCAAGAATTGCTTTACCAGACTAGACAGAATGTGGCAACGCGCTTAAGAGATGCAGGCATAGAAGGAGCAGAAAACGAAGCCGAATGGTTGTTATGTTCTCTGAAAGGCATAGCTCGTTCTCAGCTTTGGCTTAATCTTTGGAGGACATCTCTCTCTGAAGAAGAAATATTCTGTCTGGAAAAAATGGTGGAAAGACGTATAAAAAGAGAACCTTTGCAGTATATAATAGGGTACGAGAGCTTTTGGGGAAGGGATTTTTCCGTTGGTCAAGGTTGTCTTGTCCCTCGTCCAGAGACAGAGCTTCTAGTGGAAGAAGCTCTTCGATATTTTAGTGGAGGTACCTTTCTGGATTGGGGAACTGGCAGTGGTTGTATTGCATCCACTCTTCTATTAGAAAGGCCTTTGGCGAATGGTATTGCTGTAGATGCCTCTCCTAAAGCCTTAAAATGGGCGTGGAAGAATTTAAAAAAATATGGTTTATTGCAACGTTGTCTTTTGTGGCATTCCCGTGATATAGAGGATGTTCCTGTGCCAGAAAAGAGCTTAGGACTTGTAATTAGCAATCCTCCGTATATTCCTACATCTGCAATTAAGGGGCTTATGGACGAAGTTGCTTTATATGAACCTCAAATAGCTCTTGATGGAGGGCATGATGGCTTGTTTTTTTATAAGAAGCTCATGGAAAAAAGTCCTCTATGGCTTTCTTCTGGTGGACATTTAGTTATGGAAATGGGAGATGACGACCAAGCACGTTATTTGGCTGCATACGAAACGATAGCGTTGCGTTTTGTACGACTGGTTAAAGATTTGCAAGGATTTTATCGCATAGGCGTTTGGTGTCGTGTATAATGACGCAAGTGATCTATTAAGATCAAATATATATTATTCCGTTTTTGGATAGAGTTACAACGAACGAGGAGGAGATGTTGGAATGGAAAAGAGAGAGCTCGTGATCATCGGAGCTGGGCCCGCTGGTCTAACCTCGGCTATTTATGGTCGTAGGGCTGGACTTGACGTACTTCTTATTGAAAAAGGAGTAGCCGGTGGTCAGATTAATATTACTGCCGAAATTGAAAACTGGCCTGGTGTAGCACATGCTTCCGGTCAGGAATTAGGAGTAATGTTTAGAGAGCATGCAGAGAAATTCAATACTGAATTTCGTGATGCAGATGTTCAGAAAATCGAGGTTCGTGATGGTAGCAAAATAGTCGTCACAGACAAAGGCGAAATCGAAGCAGAGGCGATTATTCTTGCGACAGGAGCTTACTTTAGAAGACTTGGTTGTGAAGGTGAAGCCGAGCACATTGGTGGTGGCGTGAGCTATTGTGCTGTTTGTGACGGAGCCTTTTTTGAAGATCAGGAGATAGCAGTTGTCGGTGGTGGAAACACAGCCGTAGAAGAAGCATGCTATCTTACCAACTTTGCTTCTAAAGTATCTATCATTCACCGTAGAGATGCTTTCAGAGCTGATAGAGCTGCTACGGAAAGAACTCTTTCCAACCCTAAAATCGTTCCTATTTGGAATAGCGTAGTAGAAAAAATCGAAGGCGACGGGATGGTTGAGAACCTTGTATTGAAAAATGTAAAAACGGGCGAAATTTCCAACCTTCCTGTAGCAGGTGTGTTCATTTTTGTCGGACAGGCTCCACATGATGAATGTATCCGTGGCCTTGTAGATGCTAAAAAAGGCGGATGGATCGTCACTAATGAGGATATGGAAACATCCGTGGAAGGCATTTTTGCCGCAGGAGACGTACGCGACAAACATCTTCGTCAGGTTGTAACTGCTGCTGGTGATGGTGCTGTTGCAGCAATGTCTGCATCTGCCTATATTAACGAGCAGGTACATCTTCGTTCTACACTCTTAGATCCAGAGCGAGTTGTGGCTTTCTTCTATTCCAGCATCGTTGAATCTCAGGTTCAGCTTTCTAACGCTGTTGAAGAAATGAGCAAAGAGACGGGGCAGAAGGTTGCCATTATTGATGGTTATCGTAACGCTCGCATGGTTGAAAAGCTTAAATTGGGTGAGATGCCTGTCGTTGTAGAGCTTAAAAAAGGTGAAATTGTTTCTAAGAAGACTATATCTTCTGCATCAGAGCTTTCTGAGTTTCTTAAATAGTAAAATAAAACTTAATTGAGGGAAGGTGGGGTATCCCACCTTTCCTTTTATCTCATAGGGGGGAGCTTGATGATTGTCACGGTTACATTAAATCCCGCTGTCGATGAGGAGTTTGTCGTTCCGGAATTTCGGCCGGGTGGCTGGTTCCGTTCCAGAAATGCCATCCGAACCCCCGGCGGGAAGGGCATTAACGTCTCTATGATGCTGTCTCAATTGGGATATGAGTCGGCCGCTATGGGATTTCTCGCTGGTTTTAATGGAGCTTATATTCGTGACGTTCTGCGCAGAGAGAGAATTACTACAAATTTCGTTCATGTCAAAGGTGAGACACGCACTAATGTCTATATAATAGACGAAACAGGTCATGTTGAGACAGGGCTTTCAGAACCTGGCCCGTATGTTTCTGAAGAGGCTTACGACCGCTTTCTTCGTAACTATCAAAGAATGTTGCAACGTACACGATTACTCGTCTTAGGTGGATCTCTACCTCCTGGAGTGCCTCAGGATATTTATGGGGAATTGATCCGAATGGCAAAAGAGCATAATATCCCTACAATTGTTGACGCTGCGGGGCTACCTCTTCAATCTGCGTTGGAAGCTGGGCCTACAATCGCTAAAATTGACCATCGTTTTATGTCGCGTGTTTCCGGTATATCGTTAACTTCTCTCGATAATATTATTAAGGTCGTTTCAAAGTTGCACGATCAAGGGGTTGAATGGGCTATCACTTCCTATCATGTATACGGTGATGTGTTTTTCACTCCTAAGGGAATCTATCTTGCTCTTGCTGATCGACGTTCAGTCGTTTCTTTATTTGCAACGGCCGATGCTCTTATAACAGGGCTCATTGTCGGTGCGGAAGAAGGAATGGATGTAGAAGATCGAATTCGTTTTGCAATGGCATGTGCATGGGAAGACGCAATGCACGTAGAAAAAGGTTTTTCAAGCCGAGATGCCATTGAAGCTCTTATGCCTCGCGTACAGCTAGAGCGTTTTGATTAAAGGAGGCATCTAATTATGCGAATTGGAGATCTTATGGATAAGGATTTGACCTCAATAACAGAAAATACCACATTGAAAGAGGCCATAGAGATTCTTTCTCAGCATAATTTGACGGGATTACCTGTTGTTGATGAGTTAGGCGCTCTTGTTGGATTTATCAGTGAAAAGGATATTATTCAAGCTTCATTGCCTGGCTACTGCGATTATTTGGTAGGGGCGGCATTTATTCCAGATTTCGATCAATTGTCAGAAAAGCTCAGGAAAAAAGGACAAGAACCAGTAGGGAAGTATATGACGCGTGAAGTTATATATTTTTCTGAAGATGATTCTGACCTTCATGTTGCGCTCTCTTTAATTCAAAAAGGGTTGAAAATGGCTCCTGTTGTAGGTAAAGACGGCGTATTTATCGGAATTGTAAGTAGGGCACATTTGATCGAACATATAATGTGTGAAGAAAAAGAAAATTAAATATAAATATATTCCCCTTGGTAGCCGAGAACTATATGATAGGGGGGATTTGGATCAATGGTTTTAGGGAATAGTCAAAATGATCAGGTAAATAAGTATATAACTACGCAAATACAGACGGCGTCAAAAGAACAGCTTCTTCTCATAACCTATGATATAGGTATTAAAAAATGCAGATTAGCTGAACAATCTCTCTTGAATAAAGATTTAGAGCAAGCCAATGAAAATATTCTCAAAGCCCAAAATGTGGTTCGAGAGCTTATGATTACTCTGAATATGGAGGCAGGAGGGGATGTTGCATCTAGCCTAATGGCTCTTTATGACTATATTTACCGCCAGCTTGTTGAAGCTAATGTTCAAAAGAGTCCAGACCTTGTTGCACAGGCACGGGGTATGCTTGAAGAGTTGCGCACTACTTGGGAAGAAGCCATTGAGAAATTAGCCGAAGAGCGGAGTAAAGCCGTTGGGGTGACTGAAAACGAAATGAGTTCTGGGGTGACAGGTGGGGGCTTTAATGTTGCAGGATAACCTTGAGTCTAAGATCAGGGATCTCTTGTCTTCTGAAATAGCTCTTTATACTGAACTTGAACATTATGTAGACGATGAACTCGAGTGTGTTAACAATAAAGATATGGAAAAATTGCTAGAAGTATTGCAGCAAAAACAAGGCGTTATTTCACGTCAAGAGCTTCTCCAGGAAGAGTGGGGCCAAATAGCGATGAAATTTGGTCTTGTTGAAGGGCGCGATGGCCCTTTATTTTGGTCGGCTGTGGAACAACATGTCGAGTCTCAAGGGTTTTATTCCCTTTCTAAAATAGTAAATGAGATAAAAGAACAGGTTACAGCTCTTTTGACCAAAGAAGAGCATGTGCAGGCGCTGCTTGAACAACATATTTCTGAATTACGAGAACAAATGGCTCAACTTAATAAGGGGAAGACCGCGTTTAAAGGATATATGAAGTCTGGGGGAGTTTTATAAGGACGGTTTGTATGAAAAAAAAATGTAATATTGGAATTTTGATCTCGCTGTTTTTTTTCTGCTTTTGTTTAGTAGCGCAAGCAGAAGACACTGTGCAGCGAGAAATACGTATTGGGAAAAAGGTTTCTGAAGAAGTAGAGCAGCATTGGGAGCGAATTTCAGATCCTGTGCAGATAGCTCATCTTTCCATGATCTGTGAAAAATTAAAACCACAAATGACTCGTTCTCTTCCCTTTGAGATACGTATTATACGAGAGGAAGCTGTAAATGCTTTCAGTTTGCCGGGGGGCATTATCTATATGACGACTGGCATTCTTAATTTCCTCCATAGCGATGCAGAACTTGCTGCTATTATTTCTCATGAAATGATCCACGCTGACCGAGGACATGTTGTAAAACAAATAGCCCGTTCCCAACGGATATCAGTTATTTCCCTGGCACTTATTATTGCTAGTGGGGGACAGGCTGCCCCAATGATTTTAACAAATATGGCACAGATAGCTATTACAAATTCCTATAGTAAAGACTTGGAAAGAGAAGCTGATGTTGAGGGGCTTTTTGCTCTTGAAGAGGCTGGTTATCCACCTGCGGCTATGTTAACGGTTATGGAAGGTCTTGCAGCAGAACAGCTTCGTCATCCTTACGTTGACCCAGGTATTTTTATGGATCACCCCTATGTGGAAGAGCGTGTTGATTATCTAACACGGATTATTAAGGAAAAAGGATGGCCTCTTGAACGAAAAAAAGCTTTACGTTTGTTGGTGATTCGTATAGAGCCAAAAGACGCATCCCTTGTTATGTATGTTGATGATGCTCCGGTTTGGGAAGGACCAAACAGTAGCGATGTAGCAGCTTTATTCTCTTCTGTTAAAGATAAATTAGATAGAGCCTATCAGATGGAATTACCACCTTATGAAATTGAAGTTGTAGAAATAGATCAAGTGCGTGCTTTGCGAGTCGGATCAACTCTTATTGTAAAGGAGCCTTTGCCTGCTGCTGTTGATTCTTTGGCGTCTTTGAGACAAACTTTAGTAGATAGCTTGCTTCAGGCAAAAACGACTCACCCTATAGCAGATTATCTCAATTAATTTAATGAGCGTTCCCTCGTTTCCCAACAATTAAAGATGTTAGAATATCATAAGAAACTTTTTAATGCCCTCAAAGGGGGATTTTGTTGATGACAGTGTCTCTTTATCGTCGATATCGACCTGCTCAATTTAGTCAGGTTATAGCTCAGGAGGCTGCCGTACAGGTTATTACGAAGGCTCTTGAAGATAATAGGGTAAGTCATGCCTATTTGTTTTCAGGACCGCGCGGCTGTGGAAAAACAACGTTAGCCCGTCTTTTAGCTAAAGCTTTAAATTGCGTTGGTGATAAAGATGGTGTTGAACCATGTAATAAGTGTGTTAATTGCACGGCTATAAATAGAGGCGAAAGTTTGGATGTTATTGAAATAGATGGTGCTTCAAATAATAGTGTAGACGAGGTTCGCGAACTTAAGTCTCACGTATCGCTATCACCTTTTGCTTCTTTATACAAAGTGTACATCATAGACGAGGTACATATGCTTTCTATTTCAGCCTTTAACGCTCTACTTAAAACATTGGAGGAGCCTCCTTCCCACGTTATATTTATTTTGGCAACAACGGAACCTCACAAGGTACCAGTAACAATCCGATCTCGTTGTCAACATATACCTTTTAGGAAAATAGACGCTCTGAGTATTGTTACATGTTTAAAAGATATCATTCAGAAAGAAAATAGAGAGGCAGAGGAAGATGCCCTATGGGAAATTGCCAGACAGGCAGATGGAGCAATGCGTGATGCCCAGTCTCTCTTGGAGCAGGTTATGGCTCTGGCTGGAAAACGATTGGAAATAGAGGATGTTAATCGTCTTTTAGGAGGGGGAAGTCGTCCAGAGCTTGAACGATGGGTTGCATCTGTTCGCTCAGCAGATATGTCTGTCTTTACTGAATTACAAAACATGTTTAGACGAGGAGCTTCTCCTCAAAAAGTTGTAGAAGATCTTTTCGTTATTTTTCGAGATCTTTGGATAACGAAATCTTGGGGAAAAGATTCAGTTTCTCTATTGGAAGGTTCTTCTTCCGAGAAGAATTTTTTGCTTCAGGAGTCTCCTTTTTGGAAATCCCATCATCTATTATCGCTCATGGATTTTTGTGCGAAAATACTTCCTCACGTGCGTATGGGGATGAAAACAGACGTTCTTTCTGGCCTTTTTTTGAATAAGTTAATCGAAGATGAAATTTTGACTCAACATAGTGATAATGTAGAAAAAAAGACTTCGAAAAAAAAGCTAGAAGTAGTTGCAGAGCCCAAAGTGATCGAAGTGTTTCAGGAGCCTCAAGAGCCTCAAGAGCCTCAAGAGCCAAGTAAGCCAAAAGAATCTTATGTGCAGAGCGTCACCTTGAAAGAAAAATGGGAAGAACTTTTAACATCATTTATTCATGGTGACATCCATATGTATAGTGCCCTACTTTACGCCTCTGTTTCTTTTGAAAATGGACTGCTCACATTGGAATTTCCAGAATACTGTAAGTATTCCTTAGAGCTTCTTTCGGTAGAAAGAAATGCTTTCATTTTGCAACAGAAAATAGAGGAAGTTTTCAATGAAAAGCTAACTCTTCAGTACATATGTAATGATAAAACTTTAGAATATGATTTTTCATCATCGAAAAAAATTTCTGAATCTGAAGAGGCTGTTTTTGAAATTCAAGACGAACCAACGAAGGTTTTGCCTTTTGATGACATCCCCTCAGCGAAGCCGGGAAAATCTGCATCTAAAACAGAAAATGAACAGGAAGAAGATCAAGAGCAAGAACAGGAACAGGAACAAGCAGTTTTTTCAGGTCTTGTTGATGCGGTACTTCGCTGGGGAGGCGGAGAAGTGCTTCTCCATAAGAAAGAAAATGTAGAAGAAATAGATGGGGGAATCACAGAAGAATGACTCGTCCTTTTGTTCATTTACACGTTCACAGTGAATATAGTTTGCTTGATGGCGCTATACGTTGTGGAGAGCTTGCTGAAAAAGTTGCGTCGTGGGGAATGCCAGCGGTGGCTCTCACTGACCATGGGGCAATGTATGGTGCTATAGAATTCTATGATAAATGTTTAACTGCAGGAATTAAACCGATTATAGGTTGCGAAGTGTATGTTGATCCCGATGGGCACACTTCAAGGGAAAAGAAGGGCAAAAATTTTCATTTACTTCTTCTTGCTGAAAACCAGCAGGGCTACCACAATTTAATAAAGCTTGTTTCTATTGCGAATACAGAAGGATTTTATTACAAGCCGAGAATTGACCACGATCTTCTCGCTCGATATAGCGAGGGAATTATTGCGTCATCTGCGTGCCTTGCAGGAGAGATTCCTTCTTTAATCTTGCAAGGGAAAGAGGAAGAAGCATTAGCTCGCGCCCAAATGTATAGAGATATTATGGGTAAGGATAACTTTTTTCTTGAAATAATGTACAACTCAATTCCGGAACAAGCTATTGTTAACAAGGCAATTGTTAAGATGGCAAGAGCAAATGATTTTAATCTCATAGCTACAAATGATGCGCATTACCTGAACGAAGAAGACTACTATTGGCATGAAATCCTGTTGTGTGTACAGACAGGAACAACTATGAACGATCCAGATAGAATGTCTTTTTCATGTAATGATTTTTACCTTCGTTCTCCTGAAGAAATGGATCATTTACTCGGAACAGAATTACCGGATGCTCTTGACAACACGGTAGCTATAGCAGAGCGTTGTTCGATTAAATTTGATTTGGGAACGCGAGATTATAAATTACCACGTTTTGATCTCCCTGAAGGAGAAACTCTTGAAACAAACCTTGAAAAGCAAGCATGGGCAGGTCTTAAACGACGTCTGGGAAGCGAAAATATTCCAGATGATTATGCTAAACGTCTTTCTTACGAGCTTTCGGTCATCAAAAAAATGGGGTTTGCCGGTTATTTCCTCATTGTTTCCAGCATTATTCAGGCGGCAAAGGGGCTTCATATTCCCATTGGGCCAGGTCGAGGCTCTGCTGCAGGCTCTCTTGTTGCCTATAGTCTCCGTATTACGGAATTGGATCCTTTAAAATACAATCTTCTTTTTGAACGTTTTCTTAATCCTGAACGTATAAGTATGCCCGATATTGATACGGACGTTTCCGACAAAGGACGAGAGGAATTATTACAATATATAGCTCAAAAATATGGTGTAGATAGAGTTTCTCAGATCATAACTTTTGACCGAATGAAAAGCAAGGCGGCCATAAGAGATGTAGGTCGTGCGTTGGGGATGCCTTATGGTGATGTCGACGTCGTTGCCAAACTTATTCCAGAGGGTGTTAAGTCGATTCCAGAAGCATTGGAACAGAGTGAAGACCTTAGTAGTCTAGAGACTAAAGACCTAGCGGTCAAACGGCTTTTGGATAGTGCTTCGAAGATAGAAGGAATTGCTCGCCATTGTTCTCAACATGCGGCTGGAGTTGTTATCACACCAATGCCCATAACAGATCTGGTGCCTGTTCGCAGAATCGGAGAAAATCAGATTGTTACACAGTATCCTATGGAACCTGTTGAAAAACTTGGTCTTGTCAAGATGGACTTCCTGGGGCTTAAAACACTTTCAGTACTTGAGGAAGCTCTTTCTAATATTGAAATCAATGGGGAAAAAGCTCCTGACCTTAATAGTATTCCTTTGGATGATGAGGCAACATATACAATGTTGCAGAAAGGGGATACTCTTGGTGTATTCCAGCTTGAATCTACTGGAATGAGGCAATTACTTAGAAAAATTAGACCAGATTGTTTTGAAGACTTAATCGCCATTCTGGCTCTTTATCGTCCCGGGCCGTTAGGAAGTGGAATGGTAGATCAGTATATTGAACGTAAGCATGGGCGTGAACCTGTCGTATATCTCCATCCAGAATTGTCTGAAGTGCTAAAAGAAACCTATGGAGTTATTCTCTATCAGGAGCAGGTTATGCAATGCGCTGCGCGTCTTGCTGGATATTCTCTTGGAGAAGCCGATTTGCTGAGACGAGCTATGGGTAAGAAAAAAGTGGAAGTTATGCAACAACAGCGAAAGAAGTTTGCTGAGGGCTGTGCACAGCATAATGTTCCAGCTCAGAAAGCTGAAGAGATTTTTGATATTATTCAGGAATTTGCAGGGTATGGTTTTAATAAATCACATAGTGCTGCATATGCTCTGATTAGTTATCAGACGGCTTATCTTAAGGCTAATTTCCAGTCGGAATTTATGGCCGCATATTTAACAAGTCAGATAGGTTCAAAAAAAGATGTAATGGCACGATATGTGCGAGAAGTCAGAAATTCTGGTATTGAAGTGCTTCCTCCAGATGTTAATTCTTCCATGGAGTCTTTCACAGCTGTAAAAGATGTTGTACGTTTTGGTTTAGGTGCTGTGTCAAAGGCTGGACATGGTGCTGTGGAAGCCATTATAAAAGCTAGAGAATGCGGGGGGCCCTTCATCTCCCTTTGGAATTTCTTGTGCCGTGTAGATTTAAGGGTTGTAAATAAATCAGTTATCGAAAATCTTATAAAAGCAGGGGCTTTTGATGGCTTAACGACAAATAGATGTCAACTAGTAACAGCGCTTCCTGATTTTATAGCCCTGGCTCAGAAGAAAAGCGAGGAAAAAAACCAATGTTCTCTTTTGTCGCTTCTTGATGGAGATGGGGAAGAGGGGGATCTTGAACCAGAACTTCCTGATATCGATGATTATAATATTTATGAACGTCTTGATTTCGAAAAAGATGTTGTAGGTTTATATATCAGCGGTCATCCCTTTGCTCAACATGAAGATGAAGTTGGTCGTTATTGTACGTGTCGTATTTCAGACCTCAAATATTGGAAGAGTAAAAATATGCCTCCGCAGATTGGAGGTATGGTGCTTTCTGCAAAGGAGAAATACACGAAACGAGGAGACCCAATGGGGATTCTTGAGGTTGAAGATGCAGAGTCAAAAGTGGAGGTTATTTGTTTCCCGAAAACATGGTCATCTGTAAAGGAACAAGTAGAACCTGGGCAAATTTGTGTAGTCAGGGGCACTTTAGATGATAGAGGCTCTGGAAATATTATTGCCAGGGAGATTGTCTCTTTTCAGTCTCTTCAAGAGAGAAATTTTCCGTATGTGAAAATTGTACTTGACGGAACTTTATTACCGCAAGAATGTGTGAAAAACTTTATTCGTTCTCTCAAAGATTTTCCTGGCCGATCTCAGGTGTTATTAGAGATTCGAAACGGGATAGGCAGTGTTACTATTCTTCTGGCAGGCATAAAAGTAGATGGTCCTACTATAAAGATGAAAGGACTATCCTCTGTGATTCCAGAGGAATCTTACGAAATCTGCTGTTGATGTAATGAATAAACGTAATCCATATTTGATAGACGGAAGGGGTCAGAAATAATGAAGAAAGTGAAAATAGTTTGCACGATTGGCCCGGCATGTTCAACTTTTGAGATGCTCTGTTCTATGGCAGAGGAAGGAATGAATGTAGCTCGTTTTAATTTTAGTCATGGTTCTTATGAGGAACATAAGGCTCGTCTTGACCTCGTTCGAGAAGTCGAAAGAAAAATGGGATCTCCTATTGCCACTCTTCTTGATACAAAGGGGCCAGAAATTAGAACTGGAACGTTACAGGAAGGCGCTGTTTTTTTGAAAAAAGGACAAGATTTCGTTTTAACAACACGAGATGTTGTTGGTAATGATAAAGAAGTTTTTGTTAATTATGCTAACTTACCAATAGAAAGCAGCGTGGATCAAGATATTTATATTGACGATGGAACTCTTCACCTCAAAGTTACAGAAATTAGTGAGAATGATGTACATTGCACAGTTATCGTTGGTGGAGAACTAGGAGAGCGAAAAGGAGTCAATATACCGGGAGCTTCCATTTCCCTTCCAGCTCTTTCGGAAAAAGATCGTTCTGATATCTGTTGGGGTTTGAAAAATGACATGGAGTATATCGCCGTTTCTTTTGTCAAAAATCAAAAAGACATCATGGATGTTAGAAAAGTAATCGAAGAAGCTGGCGGAACTATGAAAATTATAGCGAAAATAGAGACACGACAAGCTGTCGATGGTATAGATGAAATTCTAGATGTAGTTGATGGGGTGATGATTGCCCGTGGAGACTTGGGTGTCGAAATTCCCACGGAGGAGGTTCCTCTAGTACAAAAAGAGATTATAGATCTTTGTCGTTCTAAGGGGAAAGCTGTTATAGTTGCGACCCAGATGCTAGACTCTATGATTAGAAATCCCCGTCCTACACGAGCAGAAGCAAGTGACGTTGCAAATGCTGTTCTTGATGGAGCTGATGCCGTAATGCTTTCGGGAGAAACGGCGAAAGGAACGTATCCTCTCAGGTCTGTAGAAACGATGCGCCGCATAGTGGAGAGAGTTGAGAAGGATATAGAGCTTTGGCAACATCCCCTTCATAGAAAGCAGTTAAGTACGGGAGTGCCAGATGCAGTAAGCGGAGCTTCTGTTGAAGTCGCGCGAGAAATGGGTGCTGCTGCAATTATCTCCCTTACTCGAAGTGGCAGTACAGCCCAAATGATTAGCAAGCATCGTCCCCCATGTAAGATTATTGGAGCCACTCCTGTCTTGAGAACATGGCGAGAATTGGCTTTATATTGGGGAGTAGAACCTCTTAGAGTTGAAAATATTTCCAATCAGGAACAGGCCATTGATAATGTCTTTTCATTATGTTTGGAAAACAAGCTTTTGAAGGAAGGGGATATAGTTGTTGTTACGGCAGGTGTCCCTATGGGTATTCCAGGAACAACTAATATGTTGCAAGTTCATACAGTGGGTCGAATTTTAGTCAAAGGCCTTTCTCTTTTGAAAAAAGAAGCTTTTGGTGTAGTGAAAAAGGCGAATACGCCAGAAGAGGCTCTTGAGAAAATGGAAAGAGGCAACATTTTAGTCGTTTCCCAGACAGATAAAGATTTTGTTCCTGCTATGAGAAAAGCTGCAGCTATTATTACAGAACATGGTGGATTGACGTGTCACGCGGCTATAGTTGCTTTAGAATTGGGAATACCATGTGTTGTTAGTGCAAGCAATGCACTTTCAGTTCTTGAAGACGGGATGATGGTTACGGTCGATGGATTCCGTGGTGTTGTCTATGCAGGAAGCGTTCGTCTTAGAGCATGAGGAGCTGACGATGTAGATGGCAATAGATGATTTTTCAGGGAAAAGATGCAATATGCAAACCTCTTTTCCTCCATGGAATTACTTACTTACATTAGATGGGAAACGGCTTAGTGCTGTCCTTGTACCTCTTTTCCGATCAGAAAAGGGGTATAAAGTTCTTTTTTTAGAACGTCCCTACTTTATGAAGCGTCATGGCGGCGAAATGTGTTTCCCAGGAGGAGAACGGGATGATTTTGACAGAGGCCCTCTTGAAACAGCGTTGCGGGAAACAGAGGAAGAGATTGGTTTAGAACGAGAGTATATAGAGCCTATATATCTTATGGAACCCCAAAAAGCAGTGACAAGCGGTTTTGCCGTCTATCCTGTTGTAGGCGTGATTTCAGATGAGACTCTCATGTCGAGACTTAAGCTTTCTCATGAAGAGGTTGCCGGCATAGCATTTATGCAACTGGATTCTATCCCAGTTATTCCTGAAATATATAAGATTGAACATGAAGGAATACAGTTTGAGACCCCGCGCTATGATCTTCCTGATGGAAGGATAATATGGGGTGTCACTGCCTTCATATTGTATCGATTTATAACTATGTTACGTAAGGGAGAAATTAATTTATGCCTTTAATCGGCGCTCACGTTTCCATTGCAGGTGGTCTTGAACGAGCAATAGAACGTGGCGAGGATCTTGAATGTGAAGCTATACAGATGTTTACCAAAAATCAGTTACAATGGCATAGTACTCCTATCTCTATGTCTCGGGCAGAACGTTTTTTACATGCATGGCGGCGGAGTGGTATACAACAAGTTGTTGTTCATGCTTCATATCTTATCAACCTTGCATCACCAGATGAAACTCGAGAAAAAAGTATAGTTGCTCTTACTGAAGAGGTAGAACGTTGCGATATGCTTGGTATTGATGAAATTGTTGTTCATCCAGGATCATCTCGGGGGCGACCTCGTGATGAAGGAATAGGAAAGCTTGTTAACAGTTTAGGGCAGGTGTTACAACGCACATCTGTGACAAGAGTTCGGATTCTTATTGAAACTATGGCAGGGCAAGGAAGTATATTAGGAAGTTCTCTCGACGAATTGAAGTCTGTGCTTGATCATTTTCCTCAAAATGAACGTTTAGGATTGTGTCTCGATACGTGTCATCTCTTTGCTGCAGGATACGAATTGCGAACTTTTGAAGCTTATGAGCGTTTTGTCTCGTCTCTTATGGGTAAAATAGGACTTGAACGAGTTGGATGTTGGCATTTAAATGACAGTGCTCATGCTCGTAATAGTCATCTTGACAGACATCAACATATTGGAGAAGGAGAGTTAGGGGTTTTGCCCTTTTCTTTCATAGTCAATGACAGTAGATGGAGCGGGATACCGGCATTACTGGAAACACCACAAAATGGACTGGGAAATAAAGGAAATCTTACTGTACTTCGTAAATTAAGAGGAGGGTAAGAGAGTATGAGTCTTTGGCCTCGTCTCATAGTTCAACGTGAGAAAATTGCCTACAATGCTGCCCACGTTGTTTCATTGTGTCGTCAATGGAATATAGGAGTTTACGGTGTAGCAAAAGGAGCCTGTGCCAATGAAGATATTGTCCGTATTATGGTTGAGAATGGGTGTGAAGGAATAGCTGATAGTCGTATAGAAAATTTATATCGACTACGTAAAGAAATGTGCCTTCCTGTTCCCATAATGATGCTGCGGCCTCCTATGATGAGTGAAATTCCTGAAGTTGTGGAACTTTGTGACTCATCTGTTGTTTCGATGATTGAGACAATACAAGCAATTGATGCAGAGTGCAGCTTACAAAAGAAAAGGCATAACGTGTTACTCATGATCGATTTGGGTGATTTACGAGAGGGCATATGGCCAGACGAATTAGAACAGATAGCCTCTGTCCTGAAGAAGTGTCGCTTCATAGATTGTCTAGGCGTCGGTGTGAATTTTGGATGTTTTGGAGGAGTGCTTCCTTCTCGAAAAAAATTGGAAACATTAGGTTCCCTTAAAAAAAAGTTAGAAGAATACTTGGAGTGTAGTGTCCCCTTGTGTTCAGGAGGTGCCACATCATCTTTGTCTCTTCTTGACGATGGTACTATGCCTTCTTGCATCAATTCGTTGAGAATAGGAGAGGCTATTTTGCTTGGAACGGACTCGTCAGGAGGCAAAACGTTCCCATATTTACTACGGAACACTATATTTTTAGAAGCAGAAGTGATAGAAGTAAAGAGAAAACCTAGCGTTCCTTTAGGAACAATTGCTGCAGATGCTTTTGGCGACATCCCCGTTTTTGTTGATAAAGGAGTTCGATTGCGTGCTCTCGCAGCCATTGGCAAGCAAGATGCAAGAATAGATGCTCTTTTGCCTTGTGATAAAGGAATTGAAATTTTAGGTGCGTCAAGTGATCATATGGTTCTTGATGTGGAAGAGTGTGACAGAAAACTATGTGTAGGAGATAAAATACGATTTTCAGTAAAATATGGGGCTTTACTTGCGTTAACAACATCTCCGTATGTTTCTATCCATGTTACTGAATAGCATGGGAGGGTCAATATGCTAGATTTATTTCGATGGCATGACATTCTTGATATTGTCATCATAGCTGTTATTATCCATCGTTTATTACTTTTGCTTGTCGGAACGCGTGCAATGCAACTTGTGAAAGGGTTGCTGATTCTTGGTGTTGTTGCATCTCTGGCCAGGTTTTTTGAGCTTCGAACGTTGTCATGGTTCTTAGGGAAAGTCCTTGGAGTTTTGATCATTGCTATTCCTATCGTTTTTCAACCAGAACTCAGACGTATGCTTGAGGAACTTGGACGTGGCAATATTTGGAGAAGGAAACGTGCCCAAAAAAAAGCGGAAGCACTCAGTCAGGAGATTACAAGGGCTTTGGGATATTTGAAAGGCCAGAAAATTGGAGCCCTTATGGTGTTACAAAGAGAGACTGGCTTGAGAGATTTTTGGAGTACTGCAGTTAAGTTGAATGCAGAAATATCGCAGGAGCTCATTATCGCTATTTTTTGGCCTGACAATCCCCTTCATGATGGAGCTGTCATTATTGATAGAGATATGATTATTTCTGCCGGAACGTATCTGCCTTTGACGGAAAATACAGATCTTTCAAGATGGATTGGTACTCGTCATCGAGCAGCTCTTGGTGTAACTGAGGTTTCTGATGCTATTGCGCTCATTGTTTCAGAGGAACGAGGAGAAATTTCCTTAGCTATTAATGGGCATTTATCTAGAAATTTAAAGGAAAATCAAGTATATAAGCTTCTCTTGCACTATTTTGGGGCTGAAGAAAAAGAGAAACGCTCATTTCTTGATAGAATACACGAAGATATACGGTCGCTGTGGCAATAGAGCCTTCAAGAAGGGAGTTACATTACAATGACACCTGGAAATAGAAAAATAGATGTACTTTTGTCTTCTCCTCACTTTTTGAGGATAATATCTATCGTCATTGCAGTCCTTCTCTGGTTTTATGTCTCGGGAGACAGGGCTAATGAGATTGTAAAAACCTTCAGATGTCAGGTCGATTTTTTAAATGTTCCTTCGCAAACTATATTAAAACCAGAGACAAAGACGGTAGAGGTTAGTGTTTCTGGAAGCCGAAGGGTTTTAGATAGTCTACAACAGGGTAGTATCTTGTGTGAAGTCGATACTAAGGGGCTTTCTCTGGGTAAATATAGATTGGCAGTGCGCGCTATTGTACCTAAAGATGTTAAAGTCGTAGGTATAAATCCATCACAAATTGCTTTAGAAATGATACGATATGTAGATCGTCTTGTTCCTGTAGAAGTAGTGGTAAAAGAGGGGTTACCCTCAGGGATTTATCTTGAGTCTGTGCATATTATGCCTAAAGATGTCACTGTCAAAGGAATTGAAAAAGACCTTGCACGTATAGAAAGTGTACGAATATCTCCAACTCTCGAACAGTTAAAAAGTGGTGAGGAAATAACGCTTCCCGTAGAAATCGTGAAATCTCAACCTTTTGAGGATGAAGTAACGATTGATCCGGGCCAAGTCAAAGTTACCGCTGTGTTAGCTCAAGGGTTACCTAAAAAGAAAGTTCCAGTGAATGTACAGGTTATTGGAGAGCCTGATTCTGATTATTCTGTGAAAGCTATAGTCGTGGAGCCGTCTGAAGTTGAAGTAGAAGGACCATATCCACGATTAGGCAAAGTGACTCGTCTTGAGACCGAAACCATCGATATTACAGGTCTTGCTCAAGAGCAGAGTATGATCGTTCCTTTAAAACCATTAGACGATTCATTGTTGAAATACACGGGAGCTTCATCTGTAAGAGTTAATATTCTTTTAAAACCATACACCGTGTCGAAACTTCTTACAAATGTAGGGGTGGAAGTTGAAGGTAATAGCATATATCCAGGTTGGAGCGTCGAACCAAACACTGTTAATATCACTATAGAAGGAATTCCATCGGAAATAGAAAAAATAAGTGAAACCGATTTTCCTATACAACCGTATGTTAACGTAACAAACATAGTTTCGAGAAAGCTTATGGTTCCTGTGCAAATACGAAATACATCGTCAAGTATTCGAGTTGTCAAGGTGGACCCTTCACGAGTTACTGTGCGTGCGGAAGTGGAGTAAAAAGGAGCGGGGGAAGGTGAAGGTTTTGGAGGAAAGCGAAAAAAAAGTACGTTGTCTTTTCGGCACTGATGGCGTAAGAGATGTGGCAAATCGAGGAGCTATGACTCCTGAAATGGCGTTGCGTCTTGGGCGGTCGTATGTGCTGTACCTGACAGAAAGAGGAATCCCTCGTCCAAGAATTCTTATCGGAAGAGACACTCGTCGTTCAGGTAAAATGTTAGAAAATGCTTTAGTGGCAGGGATGCTTTCAGCCGGTGCAAAAGTTTTAACTTTGGGGGTTATTCCTACGCCGGGGGTCAGTTTCGCGATAAAGCATATTCAGGCTCAGGGTGGAGTGGTTATTAGCGCTTCTCATAATCCTGCAGAATATAATGGCATCAAATTTCTGAATCATGAAGGGCATAAACTGAATGATGATGCAGAGGCATCTATAGAAGAATACTTGGGAGATAATCTTATTGATGATTGGCGTCCTACCGGGGCATCCATTGGTGAAGTTACTGAAAGAGAAGATATAGTTCAGGCCTATGCGCAGTGGCTAGCAACTCTTATTTCAGAATCGAAGGTACTTGATCGTTCCATATCTTTCGATTGTGCTCACGGTGCAGCCGTTCCTATTATTCATGCTATCAATAAAGTAGTAGATCATTCTCATTGGTTTATATCTGGAGATGCTCCTGACGGCCTTAATATTAACGAAGGCGTAGGAGTTATGAATATGGCTCATCTCGCTTCTCAGGTAAAAAGTAACGGAACAGAAGTTGGCATTGCCTATGATGGAGATGCAGATAGAGTTCTTTTGACAGATTCGCGAGGACGCGTTCTTGATGGCGATATTATTCTTTGGGTTCTTGCCCGCTGGCTTACGAAAAGAGAAAAACTCGGAAACGGTCTTGTTGCAACAGTAATGAGTAATCTTGCCTTGGAGGAACACCTGCGAAGGGAAAATATTGACGTATTTAGATGCCCTGTTGGCGACCGTTATGTTTTAGAGATGATGAAATTCCGTGGAGCTTCTTTGGGTGGAGAGCAATCGGGACATATTATTATTAAGGAATTTACATCTACAGGCGATGGTATCTGTACAGGATTCACCTTCCTGAGGGCTTGTTCCGATTTAGGAGAAGATATTAATACTCTTGTTGATCGTTTTGATCGTTACCCTCAGCTTTTAAGAAATGTTGAAATTTGTAAAGGTAAAGATGTTGTTCCGGCTTTTATTACCGATATCTCTCAAGAGGCGAATAGAAAACTGATGGGCCAGGGGAGAGTTCTTATTCGTGCATCTGGAACAGAACCCCTTATGAGGGTTCTTGTAGAGGCAAAAGATCATAAGTTGATGGAAGATATTTCAAAGGATCTGGTCGGTCAGATACAGATGAAGTGCTGTTAGTTATTTGTATGTGATGCCGAAAGGATGTCGAAAATTATGTCAAAAAAGATAATAACAAAGTGCCTATTCCCTGCAGCGGGGCTAGGCACTCGTTTTCTACCTGCAACCAAAGATATTCCTAAAGAGATGCTTCCTCTCGTGGATAGACCGATTATCTCCTACGGAGTAGAGGAAGCCATAGCGGCAGGTTGTACCGATATGGTCATTGTTACAAGCCGATCAAAACGTTGCATTGAAGATTATTTTGATCGGACATGGGAATTAGAGAAAATTCTCGCAGAACGTGGAAAAAAGGAATATCTTGAACTTGTGCAAAAAATTCCTCAAGTGGCGCGTTTTGCCTATACACGACAAGCGGAGCCTTTAGGGCTGGGTCATGCTGTCCTTTGTGGAGAGGCTTTTTGTGAGGGCCAATATTTTGGTGTTATTCTACCTGACGATGTAATGATTGCTCGTCCTTCTGTTCTTGCGCAACTTATTTCTGTTCAAGAGCAATTAGGAGGAAGTGTTATTGCTCTCGAAGAAGTGCCGGAAGAAGAAACTTCTCGTTATGGGATTGTTGAAGCTGATATGGTTCAGGAAGGTATCTTCAGAATAGAAAATTTAGTTGAAAAACCGGCAAAAGGAACAGCACCGAGTAATTTAGCGGTAATGGGGCGCTACGTTCTTTCACCAAGAATTTTTGCTATTTTGAAAGATGTTCAGCCAGGTGCTGGCGGAGAGATACAGTTGACGGACGCTTTGAAACAATTGTTAAGAGAGGAGCCATTGTGGGGAGTTGTTTATAAGGGGCAACGCCTCGATTGTGGAACTCAAAAGGGTTGGCTGCATGCAAATATTGAATTGGCTCTGAAAGATTCTTCTTTACGTGATATAGTACTGCAAACTGTGAGTGCCTTTAGGGAGGATGATAAATGAAGAACAGCTAATATCGCTTCTATAAAAACTTATAGCGGAAAGAGTGTAAGCGCCTGAACTGACGAATGTCAGTTGACGAGGTCGGGGGAATATCGAAATTTTCGGCGGATACCCCCGGGGTTTTGAAAATCAAACCCTGAATTTGCTCTACAAAACCAGAAAGCAATTTCTGAGACAAAAAGAGCAATAGATTTTCGTGTGCCTTAGTGAAAGGCGGTGTAATATTCTCGTGTGCGGAATTGTTGGCTATGTAGGATGGCGAAATGCTACTGATGTTTTGCTAGATGGAATGAAGCGCCTCGAATACCGCGGTTACGATTCTGCAGGTATAGCCGTAAATGATGGCGATGATATTCGTGTTATTAAAGAAGTTGGGAAAGTCCAGCAACTAGAAAAATTAATGTCTTCTCAAAATGTGCTGGGACATTTAGGTATTGGGCATACCAGATGGGCCACTCATGGAGGAGTAACAGTGGTTAACGCTCACCCTCATTGGGATGGTGATAAACAGATTGTTCTTGTTCATAATGGGATAATTGAAAATTATAGAGAAATTAGAGACGAACTCTTACATCAGGGAATAGAATTTACGACAGAAACAGATACGGAAGTAGTGGCCAAGCTTCTTTCTCAATTATACGGAGTGAAGAAGGATATTATCCCTTCTCTTGTTTCTCTTTATAAAAGGCTTCGAGGTTCCTTTGCCCTTGCCATTCTTGTGAAGAATCAGCCAGATTCAATTTACTGTGTAAGAAAAGGATCTCCTCTTGTTGTAGGCCAGGGAGAAAAAGAGTCTTTTTGTGCCTCTGACGTTCCGGCTTTGCTCCCTTACACCCAAAGTGTTTTCTATATGAACGACGGTGATATTGCATTCCTATCTCCTCAAGGGATTAAATTTTGGGACGAGTCGGGGCAATCCCTTACTAAAAAAGCTCAGACGATTGACTGGGATATATCCATGGTCGATAAAGGCGGATATTCTCACTTCATGATGAAGGAAATTAACGAGCAAGGTGCAGTGCTACGAAATACTCTGAAAGACAGAATATCTGAAAATTCAGTAGATCTATCTAAAGAGCTTGCTTGGACGAAAGATACACTTGCTCATATTAAAAGGATTCATATTGTAGCTTGTGGCACTTCTTACTACGCAGCCTTAGTCGCAGAGCGATTAATGGAAGAACTTTTGCCTGTTGACATTCGTGTTGATGTTGCATCTGAGTATCGTTATAGGCCCATGCCTTTAGGTGAGGACACATTATCAATTTTTGTTTCTCAGTCTGGAGAAACGGCTGATACTCTTGCTGCAGAGCGATTGGCTAGGGGAAAAGGGGCAATGTGCGTTGCCATTACAAATGGGCAGGGATCAACACTCGCTCGAGAAGTGGATCACGTTCTTCTTCTGAAAGCAGGCCCGGAAATAGGTGTGGCTGCGACAAAAACCTTTACAGGACAGCTGGGAGTTCTTTATCTTTTAGGCCTTTATATCGCCAAATTATGGGGAACTCTTTCATCTAGTGAAGAAGAGAGAATAATCAAGGGACTTCTAAATTTACCTTATCAGCTGGAAGAAATTCTTGAGCGGCAGGAATCATTACATCACATTGCGGAGAAATACGCCTCTTTACGAGATTTCTTGTACCTTGGACGAGGGCGTTCTTTCCCAATTGCATTGGAAGGGGCACTCAAACTAAAGGAAATATCTTATGTCCATGCAGAGGCTTATGCAGCTGGGGAAATGAAGCACGGTCCTATTGCTTTACTGGAAAGTGAGGTCCCCGTTGTTGTTATAGCACCGCAAGATGGTCTATATGAAAAACTATACTCAAACATTTTAGAGGCAAAAGCTCGAAAATCTCCAATATTTGCTATAGCCACTCGTGGAGATAGAGATATAGAAGATGTTTCGGAAGATGTTTTTTATGTTCCCCCAACAGAGGCAGAACTCTATCCGTTTTTAGCGGTTCTTCCATTGCAAATTTTTGCCTACTATGTTGCACGAATCAGAGGGTGCGATATCGATCAACCGCGAAATTTAGCTAAAAGCGTTACAGTAGAGTAAATAAAGGGCTTGCAGGTTTAAAGCTTATAAACCTCGCAAGCCTTTTTTCTTTCTATCTATTGGGTTCTGCGGTGAAAGGATAATATAAACGAATATGAGTAACATTGAACAAAGCCTTGTCATCTTTGCCTGAATGTTTAGGTAAAGCCTGCCACGATCCCCCGTCTATTCGGCATAAAACGAGAGGTCTTCGTCCATACGTAGACCATATATCCCATAAGTGATCTGAGAGTTGTCCTCCTGGTACAAGACCATCAGAGAATAGAGGTGTTGAGCCTATAAGTCGATGACCATTTTCAGTTCCTATAATCATCCATTGTGTTAATGTCCATGCAGAAGCCATTTCTTTAGATCCGGCATGAAAAAGTGGCAGTATTTGAAATCCCCCTATTTCTCCCACTGGAGATGTGCTTATATCGATAACTCCAGTGTGATTGGCACGTATTCGACTATCTGTTTGAAAAAGAGTGCCACCAAAACGCCCGACTCCATAAACAGGTCGAATAACTCTAGCAATAACGTTAACTCCCCGAGAATTCCATGCTATAACACGGCCACCAGGTCTGTTTTCGATATCTATTAGGAAGGGATGTTCTTTTTCTTCTACAGGCATAAAAAGAACATCACCTTCTTCTGGAAAGTTCTCAGAAGAGAGGCGACTTTGTGAACTACCTTTTTTAATAATATAAACAGGTGTGCCTACAGGAGGTGCCCATCCCCCAAAAAGTCCAGTTCCTGCATCTTTTTGAATAGAAAAGTATGTCTTTTTTCCAGCGGCTGGGGCGATAGTCTTTTCTGGTAAAATACTGATAGTACGACCTTTACCTTTTTCTACAGAACAAAGTAAATGTACGGCATTAACTGCGGATGCGCAAACTGAACCTGCTTGTCCCCATTGGCTTGCAGTATAACTAGGCCAACGGCTTGTTTGAGGTAAAGATAAAATTGTGCCGAGATCGTAGCGAGATCCATCAGGAAGCAATGCATAGGCAGAAGCTCCAATTTCGCATGGAATATAAATGCTGTATATGGAAGATGCTTGTGCTGTAAAAGGAAACATAATCCCTAATAAAAGAATTATAATTAAATTTTGAATTCTATGGGAAGATTGCATCTGTATCCCTTCTTTCTTGATCGTTATAGGTTCTTATTATAAGGGTCTTTCTTGGCCTTTGGGAGGATTATATTGTGAATATAAAAAAGATGTTAGCAGTAGCAAGGGGAGAATTAGCAGCTGACGTAGTTATCAAGAATGCGAAAGTAGCAAATGTCTTTTCTCTTGAATTTGAGAAAAAGGATGTAGCCATTTACGATGGTTATATTGTTGGTATTGGTACAGGATATTATGGAAAAGAGGAAGTCGACGCGAAGAATGCCGTGCTTGCTCCCGGTTTTATTGAAGGTCATTGTCATATAGAGAGTACCATGCTTACTCCCGCAGGCTTTGCTGAAATGGTTTTACCTCGGGGAACAACAACCGTTATTGCTGATCCCCATGAAATAGCCAATACATGTGGCATGGAGGGACTTTCATTTATGTATGAGGAGTCACTTCATTTACCCCTAGACATTTTTTTGACGGCACCTTCGTGTGTTCCCGCCTCACCCTTTGAAACTCCTCGCGAGGAACTTGACGCTTTGGCTATAAAAAGGACTTACGAAGAGGGTTGGTGTACTACTCTTGGAGAAGTGATGAACTATCCTGCTGTTATACATGGTGATGCAGAAATGTGGGGAAAAATATTTGCATCTTGGGATGTAGTGCGAAGTGGTCATGCTCCAGGAGTAACAGGGAAGGAGTTGTGCGCTTATTTGTTAAGTGGGTGCTCCAGTGATCATGAAAGTTCGACGAAAGAAGAGGGGTTGGAAAAACTTAGACGCGGAATGTGGCTCATGATCCGCCAAGGTGCAACAGAACATAACTTAGAAGAGTTACTACCTCTTATTAAGGAAAATGAAGCACGCTCTTCATGCGCTATGTTTGTGAGCGATGACTTAACTGCAAATCATCTTCAGACAAAAGGACATTTAGACGAAACACTTCGTCTTTCTATAAAAAAGGGTCTTTCCCCTCTTGTTGCTCTTCGGATGGTAACGCTTTCTCCTGCCCGTTATTTTAGACTTTTTGACCGAGGGGCAGTTGCTCCTGGCTATATTGCCGATCTCGTGTTATTAGATTCTCTTGAAACATGTAATGTTATCAATGTTTGGAAAAAGGGGAAAAAAGTGGTTGAAAACAGAGAATTACTTGGAGCGCCCTTTAAACGTGAACATAATTATCCTCAAAGTAGCGAAGTCTTCCATATCCCTACAGTGGAAGATATTTCCATAGAACCTTCCGGTAATAAAAAGATCAGGCTTATTGGTTTTAGAAGGGGACAAGTTGTTACTACACATCTAATTGAAAATCCTACAATCACAAATGGAAAAGTTACTGCGGACAAGAAGAGGGATATTGCAAAAATAGTTGTTGTCGATAAAAATAGCGATAGTCGACGTTTCTTTACCGGTTTCGTGAAGGGACTTGATCTTAAAAAAGGAGCACTTGCCTCTTCAGTTGCTCATGACGCTCATAATTTTATTGCTGCTGGAATGGACGATATATCTATAATAACGGCCTTGAGAGAGCTTCGAAATTTAGGCGGAGGTTTAGTCGTGGCGTCAGGGGATCAGATTTTGGCTTCACTTCCTTTGCCAGTAGGGGGACTTATGAGCGATTCAACAGCTTCCGATGTTATACTTGCTATTGAAGATGTAGAAAAAGCAGCAGAAACTTTGGGGACTTCAATTACACATCCTTTTATGGCTATGAGTTTCCTTTCTCTTAGCGTTATCCCAGAACTTAAAATTACAGATCAGGGATATGTGGACTTGAACAGAGGGGGCTGTATGTCACTTTTTGTGGAAGATGAGCACTATAACTAAGATAGGAAGCAAGGGGGCCCATGCAATCCACCATCCCACGTAGAGTAAAAGATATAGAGCCATACAGAGAAGTCCCGCGGCAAAAAAGGCCCATGTAAGAATAATGAAACCTTTTTTCCCTGTTCTGAATGCAATGGCTCCAAAGGGGATGGTAAGAATAAGCATTGCTACTACCATAATGAGAAGAACTTTGGCTTGAATCAATGCAAAACTGAAAGAGTCGAACATGAATAAAAACCCCCTAAAAAGTTTTCTTCTTGAGTATATAGCTTTTTTTATCTATTGACATTCTCTTTAAGAGATGGTTTCCTGAATAAGATTTTAAAAAATAATCAACTCTCTTCTTGACATGTCGGAATCCTCTGCTAGTATATTTACCGGCATTCATACTGGGGTGTAGCCAAGTCGGCAAGGCGGCGGACTTTGGATCCGTGATCGCTGGTTCGAATCCAGCCACCCCAGCCATCTGATATTACAAGAAGGGGGACCTTAGGTTCCCCCTCTTTTGTGTTTGATTATAGATAGAATGAAGGTGATGGGGAAAGTGTTTGATCGTCGAACGGTAGGCGTTTTGATTCTCGCTGCAGGTAAGGGAACGAGAATGAAAAGTAACCTCCCAAAAGTTCTTCAGCCTGTTCTTGAAGAGCCCCTCCTTTTTTATCCTCTTCAGGCAGCTCTAGCGGCTGGTTTGGAGAATAGAGCAGTAGTTATTGGTCATGGCGGAGATGCTGTGCAGACTTATATAAGTGCCATGAGTCCTGAAGTTCGGGTGATATGGCAGCATGACCAGTTAGGAACAGGGCATGCCGTGCAAATATCGAAGGAATGGTGGAACTCTTTTTCAGATATTCTTGTTATTCCTGGTGATGCACCTCTCCTAAAGAGTGAAATTCTTATTGATTTGGTCAAAGCGCATATAGATTCCCCAGCTTCTTGTACTTTCGCTAGTTTTATTACTGAGACTCCTGCAGGGTATGGTCGAGTAGTAAGAGATTCAAACGCACTTTCTATCGTGGAAGAAAAAGATGCCTCAGAAGAACAGAAAAAAATACGGGAAGTGAATAGCGGCATATATATTTTCAGAACTCCCGATCTCCTTTCAAATATTGACTCTCTTGCTAACGATAATGTGCAGGGGGAGTATTATTTGCCTGATGTTGTTGGGCTTATGTATGAGCAGGGCAAGAGCGTAGAGGCTCTTTGTTTTGATAACGGTACAGATTTTCAAGGGGTTAACAGCCCTCTTCAGCTTGCTGAAGCTACTTCTATTTTGAAGCAAAGAATTTTAAATCATTGGATGAGCCAGGGTGTAAAATGTGCTGATCCTTCTTCTGTTTTCATCGGACCTCGGGTCAGGCTAGAGGGAGATATATGGCTTGATCCTTTCGTTCAACTTTATGGGAATACTGAAATAGGTGACGGTACTCACATAGGGAGTCATTCTCTTATTCGCAATACTGTAATAGGTAAAAGTGTTGATATTATTAATTTTGTTTCTATAATTGCAAGTGAAATAGAAGACCATGCTACAATTGGTCCATTCTCCTTTATAAGAGATAATGCTCATATAGGAGAGGGAGCCTTTGTTGGTAAATTTGTGGAAATTAAAAAAAGCTCAATTGGTTCAGGAAGCAAGGTTCCGCATCTGTCTTATATAGGAGATGCAACCATTGGCAACCATGTGAACATAGGTGCAGGAACAATAACTTGTAATTACGATGGTGTTGCGAAAAATCCAACACACATTGGTGATAGGTGCTTTGTAGGAAGCGATACCATGCTTGTTGCGCCAGTGTCTCTTGGTGATGACTCCTTTACAGCAGCAGGATCTGTTATAACCGATGACGTTCCTGAAGGGGCCCTTGCCATTGCTCGAGCCAGACAGAAAAATATAGAGGGCTGGGTTTTGCGCCGCAAAGGCAGCAATCAAGAAGGGGGTAAGGAGTGATGGGTTCCAGTTCCAGGGAACTGAAGATTTTTTCGGGAACAGCCCATCCGGAATTCGCCAAAAGAATTTGCGCGGAACTGGGTGTGGAATTATCCCGTGCTAAACATTTTCGCTTTTCCGATGGAGAGCTAGGGCTTTCTATTGAAGAAAGTGTACGCGGAGCAGATGTTTATGTGGTGCAACCTACATGTAATCCCGTTAATGAGCATCTTATGCAGCTTTTTATTATGCTTGATGCTTTAAAGCGTGCATCTGCCTATCGAATCAATGTCGTAACTCCGTATTTTGGATATGCTCGGCAAGATCGAAAGACAAAGGCAAGAGATCCAATATCTGCCAAACTTGTAGCAAATCTTATGGAACATAGTGGAGCTTCTCGTCTGATAACTGCAGATTTACATGCAGGACAGATTCAGGGCTTTTTCGATATTCCCGTTGATCATTTGACAGGGGTTCCTCTTTTGGCGAATTATTTCAAGGAAAACTTCCCCAGTGAGATAAAAAGAGACGAAGTGGTCGTAGTCGCTCCTGATGTAGGTGGAGTTGTTCGCGCACGTCGTTTTGCTGTAACTTTAAATGCTGATCTTGCTATAGTAGATAAACGTCGTTCCCATGACGTGGCTAATCTTTGCGAAGTAATGGAAATTATAGGAGATGTAGAAGGTAAAGTAGCCATACTCATTGACGATATCATAGATACTGCAGGAACTATCTGTAATGCAGCTGCTGCTTTAAAAGAGCGTGGAGCTCAGAAAGTTTATGCTTGTGCAACTCATGGAGTTCTTTCCGGGCCAGCTATTGAGAGGCTGGAAAAAGCTGATATAGATAGTGTTATTTTAGCTGACACAATTCCATTGCCTGAAAACAAAAAGTTGGATAAAATTACACAGCTATCTATTGCTCCGTTATTTGCGGAAGCAATAGCTCGAGTGCACAGTGACAGATCCGTTAGCAGTTTATTCAGTTAATAATGTGCTTTCGGTAGCATTTGTTTTTCTAAAAGGAGGATGTTTGTAGATGGCTGAGTTCGTAAAGATAGCTCTTGAAGAGAGAAGTGAGAAGGGGAAAGAAGCCGTCAAGAAGCTGAGACCCACCGGCTATGTCCCAGCAGTATTTTATGGTCCCGAATATAAGGATTCTATTACTGCAAAAGTGAAGGTTTCAGAAGTGGCACCATTGATTCGTTCCGGTCACTGGGAGACTATTCGTATTCTTGCAACCCTTCCCGACGGTAAGGAAGAAATGTGCCTCATGAGAGAAGTGCAGAAGAATATTATTACCCAAGATGTAATGCACATTGATTTTATCCAGCTTGTTAAGGGACGTAAGGTTGCTGTTAATGTTCCTGTCTTGCTTGAAGGTAAAGAGGCTTGCGCTGCTCTTAAACAGGGAGCTGTTCTTGAACAGACATTGTATGAAATTGAAATGGACGTATTGCCAATAGAGATTCCAGATTCTGTGGTTCTTAATGTTTCTGGCTTGAAAGTTGGCGATAGTTTCTTAGTCAAAGACCTTTCACTTCCTGAGAGTGCTGAGATTGTTATTGATCCGGAAGAGATGGTAGTTTCTGTCGCATTACCTCAGATTGAAACTGAGACTGAGGAAGAAGAAGAGGAAACCGCAGCTGGAGAAGTAGAGGTCGTGGCGAAAGGAAAGGCCAAGGAGGAAGAAGAGGAGTAGTTTCTCTTGCGACTTATTGTAGGTCTTGGTAATCCTGGCGTTGAATACGCTTTAACTCGTCATAACGTAGGCTGGATGATTCTCGATCGTTTTATTGATTCTCATTCGCTAGGTGCTCCTTCTTTGAAATTTGATGGTATGGTATGGGGCCCTGAGTTCATCTGTGGCGAAAAATGTATTTTCTTGAAACCTCTTACCTACATGAATCTTAGTGGTAAATCTGTTGGGCAGGTTTGTAGATTTTACAAAATTGAGCCTGAAGATGTACTCGTGGTAAGTGATGATGTTGCGCTTCCTTTTGGAAAATTGCGATTGAGAACAAAAGGTTCTGCGGGTGGACATAATGGCCTTGCATCAATTTTAGGCGCTCTTCAAACATTGAACGTTCCGCGTCTTAGGGTAGGAGTCGGTGCTGTTCCCATGGGGAGAGACATGATATCCTGGGTAATCGGAACCTTCCCGTCAGAAGAGCGATCTTTACTTCCTGACGTTTTGGATGAGGCTGTAAATGCAGTAGAGCTGTGGCTTAAAGAAGAAATTCAATCAGCTATGAGCCTGATTAATGCTAAGAAGGAACGGACAGGGAAAGATGATAATTAAATGGCGAGACCGATGTCTCGCCATTTTTATTATGATAACAAGGATTGATACTTATAAAATTATCAAATATGGAGAAAAAGGAACCAGAAGGATTACTTTGGAATATTAAAGAATATCTTTGGAAAAAGGGTGGACATATCCATCTTCCTATAGATGGAGCTTCTCGTGCATGGGTTGTTGGTCGTAATACGCCACCTCTTCTTGTTGTGCTGCCTGATCAAAGACAGGCTGAAGATTTTATCTCAGATTACGAAAACCTTTGGCAAGGCGAAAGTGCAGAACTTTTATATGAATTGCCATTGACAGTAGAGGGGATACGCAATAAACCTCTCTATCTTCAACGGGGAGAGGTTTTATCTTCGTGGGAGAAAAAGGGCGGAATACTGGCCACAACTCCTGGTGGCTTGCTCTCTCCTTTCCTTATAGGAGACGGACTATTCCATTTGAAACGAAATTCGAATTATATTCGTAGCCGCCTTCTTTCATGGTTGGAAAATGCTGGATATGAGCGAGTTGATCTTGTCTGGAGTCCAGGACAGTATGTCGTGAGGGGATTTATCGTTGATATTTATGATCCGGCATATGCTTTGCCCATCCGGGTTGAGTTTTTCGATGAGGAAATAGAGAGTATTCGCTCTTTCCACCCTCAGAGTCAAACAAGCGTTTCTGAACTTGAAGAGATTGAAATTCATAGTATAAAGACAGCTAGAAAAAAGGTGTTGGAAGATATCCTCCCCTCCTCGTGCAAAGTTATTCTTTTCGAGCCTTCTCTCATAGAAAATAAAGCTGAATCATATCGATGGTTGTGGGAAGATCTTCGACATGAAGGGGATATCCCATCTTTACCATCATGGCCTGATTTTGTCATTTCTACTTTATCTGCAAAATCTAAAGTTAGAATTAGTACGACTATTGCTCGTTCTGAAGAGTCGTTTGATATACAAGAATGTCCTCACTTTCGAGGGGATATAGAAAAGTTTAAGTGGACATGTACATATTGGCGTAAAGAGTTATATTCTATTCATATTGTTTCTTCTGGGACATCGCTACAAAATGATAAAGAAATACAATCGCATGTCATCTTTCATAAAGGAGCTCTCTCCAAAGGTTTTATAGATGTATCTCGTAAAGAGGTATGGATATCAGATTATGAGATAGCAGGTGTTACCGTATCAAGAAGCGCTAAACCCTGGCGAGCCCTCCCACTCGATTGGAAAGAAAGATTAATAGAGAACCAATTAGTTATCCACGAAGATTATGGAGTTGCTGTTTATAGAGGTGTTGAGGAGATAATTTCAGGGGAAGAGAAGCTTGATTCTCTTGTTCTTGAATTTGCAAATAAGCAAAGACTACTTGTTCCATTTGTGCAGGTTCATAAAATTTCTCCTTTGCACGAAGAAGCAACGGCAGATGCTGTTCTCGATTCCTTACGCGGAACGCGATGGAAAAAGAGCCTGGAAAGAACGAAAGAGCGAATTCAGGAAGAGGTTAAGACTCTTATTCGCCTCTATGCTCGAAGAGAGTTGCTAAAAGGATACGCCTTCCCACCAAACACAGAAATGTATAGGCATTTTGTGGAGGCTTTCACATATGTTGAGACTTCTGATCAGTTGCAAGCTGAAAAAGACATTTGTGAGGATATGGAAAGTCCGTATCCCATGGATAGGTTGTTAGTTGGGGATGTGGGTTTTGGTAAAACAGAAGTAGCCATGCGTGCTGCTTTTAAAGCAGCTGAAGCTGGTAAACAAGTGGTTGTGCTTGTTCCAACAACTATATTAGCTCAACAACACTACCATACATTTCGAAGTCGTATGGCTGGTTTCCCCTTGCGAATTGAGGTTTTATCCCGTTTTATATCTTCTTCGAAGCAGAAAAAGATTTTGGAAGATACGAAAAATGGACGTGTAGATATACTTATCGGAACACAGCGGCTTCTTCAAAAAGATATAGAATTTGCTGATCTAGGCCTTCTCATTGTTGATGAAGAACATCGATTTGGAGTTATGCATAAAGAAAAGCTAAAAGAGACAAGAGAAGGAATTGACGTTTTAACTCTTTCAGCTACACCTATCCCAAGAACCCTCTCTTTGTCGTTACGTGGTTTGAGAAGCTTCTCTGTTATCTCGACCCCGCCTTATAATAGACTTCCTGTATTGACTATGGTGGGTCCAAGACGGAAAGATGTTATGGAGAGAGCTGTTTTACGAGAATTAAATAGAGGCGGTCAGGTGTTTTTTGTCTCTAATCGAATTAACCGTTTGAAAAATATATTTGTAGAACTAAAACATATGTTTCCCGATGCAAAAATTGGAATCGCACACGGTCAATTGGCTGAGCGCGATCTTGAAATAACGATGTTGGATTTTTACAATGGAAACTTGGATATTTTAGTCTGTACGACAATAGTTGAAAGTGGACTTGATATTCCACGAGCCAATACTTTGATAGTGGATAATGCGCAAGAATTAGGTTTGGCACAAATGTATCAACTTCGAGGCAGAGTAGGACGCCGAGAAGAGGGAGCATACGCTTTTTTCCTTTATCCGGAAAATGTTCCTCTTCAAAAAGAAACCGCCGAGCGTTTTGAAGCGATTTCGGCTTTTTCCGACATTGGCTCAGGCTATAATTTGGCCCTCCAGGATTTGAAAATAAGAGGTAGTGGAGATCTTGTCGGTGTGACTCAGCATGGACAAGGAGAACATATGGGCTACCATTTATATTACAAAATGCTTGAAGAAGAAATTGCTAGAGTAAGAGGCGAACTTTTCCTTGAGACTCCAGTTGATAGTGAACTTACAGGAGCGATTCCGTCTAGTTATATTCCTCAGGAAAATATTCGTATTACATTGTATAGACGATTGTTGAAAAATAGTACCTGGCAGGAATTAGAAGAGTTGCGGAAGGAAATTCGCGATAGGTTTGGCCCATTACCAGATGCACTTGCCTATCTTATTAATACAGCAATTGTGCGAAATTGTGGATCGTTTGTTGGAATAACGTCTATAGTTTCTGGATTAGATCAAACTGTGATTATGTTTAAAAAAGAGGATTTATATTCTAAACTGAAAAATATAAAGGGATGGATAAAAACGATTGATCGTATAGTAGGTCCAGGCGGCTATAAAGGTATGAGTAATGCGGCTAACGCTATTCAATCGCTTTTATCGACAAAGCTGGATATGGAGGGTAAAAAATGAGTACAACAGTAAATGCCGACCTTGAACGGCTTGTATCTATAATGGCCCGACTTCGAGCTCCAGAAGGATGTCCGTGGGATAGAGAGCAGACTTTCGAAACTCTTAGAAGTCACATAATTGAAGAAGCATACGAACTTGTAGATGCTATTTCTCAGCAAGATATAGACGAAATGAAGGAAGAAGCGGGAGACGTTTTGCTTCAAATTGTTTTTGTAGCACAATTGGCGAGAGAACAGGGTTTTTTTGATATAAAAGATGTAATATCCGAAATTTGTGATAAGCTCATACGAAGGCATCCGCATGTTTTTGGTGAAGTGGAAGTAAATGGGAGTGCTGATGTTCTTGCTAATTGGGAAAAGATTAAGGTTAAAGAAAAATCCTTAAAGAAGCGAGAAGATAAGTCTGTTCTCGCTGGCATCCCAGAAAGTTTGCCCCCACTTCTGAAGGCATATCGTATTCAGGCAAAAGTTTCTCATGTAGGTTTTGATTGGGAAAAAGGAGATATAAAGCCAGTTACAGATAAAATAAAAGAAGAGCTAAGCGAAGTAGAGGCAGCTGTGAACCAAGAGGAACAAGTGAGAGTGGAAGAAGAGTTAGGGGATTTATTTTTTGCTGTAGTAAACCTTTCTCGACATTTGGGAGTCAATCCTGATATTGCGCTTCAAAGAGCCAATAAAAAATTCGAAGAGAGGTTTCGCCAGGTAGAAAAAATGGTTCATCAAGAGGGAAGAGAGTGGGAAGATTATCAACTAAAAGACCTTGATTGTTTTTGGAATGAAGCAAAACGATCTGAGTCTTCCTTTGGACAGTCGAAAAAAACTTGCGACTCATCATTACAGTAATGGAGGCTGTGAATGATCATGAAAGAAGGAAATAATAAGAACGCTGTCAAAAGTGATAAGAAGGAAAAAACGTCCAGGATTGCCAAAATTGAGAATTTGAACGTGGCAAAAGTTGGCATTACTGAGACTGCTTTGCGAGATGCTCACCAATCTCTCATGGCGACGAGGATGCGTATTGAGGATATGCTTCCTGTTGCAGAAATGATGGATGAAATTGGCTACCATTCCCTAGAAGTTTGGGGTGGGGCGACCTTTGATTCTTGTATGCGGTTTCTCGACGAAGACCCTTGGGAAAGATTGCGCGTACTTCGTAAAATGTTTAAAAAGACGAAACTTCAAATGCTTCTTCGAGGCCAGAACGTTGTAGGGTATAGGCACTATGCTGACGATACCGTAAGAGAATTTGTGAAAAGAGCCGTTGGTAATGGCCTTGATATTATACGTATTTTTGATGCTCTCAACGATTTGCGTAACATGGAAGTTGCCGCTGATCAGGTGAAAAAAGAGGGTGCCCATTTGCAGCTTACAATTTCTTATACACTATCGCCTGTTCACACGCTTTCTGCCTTTGCAGATCTTGCTTCTAAGATGAAGGGAATGGGTGCTGATTCCATCTGTATCAAAGATATGGCAGGCCTTTTAAGCCCTGTAGATGCGGCTAAATTGGTGAAAGCTATTAAGAAAAAAGCAGGTCTTCCTGTGCAGGTTCACTCACACTATACGAGTGGAATGGCTTCCATGTCTTATCTTGCTGCTATTGAAGCGGGAGCGGATGTTGTAGATTGTGCTATATCTCCATTTTCGATGGGAACGAGTCAGCCTCCTACAGAGTCTCTTGTTGCGGCACTTGCCGGCGGAGAGTATGATACTGGCCTTAAATTAGACAAACTTGTACCTATTGCCAACCACTTTAAAAAAGTTCGTGAAAAATATAAGGACATCTTTGTAAAATTGGCAGGCGTAGATATTAATGTACTTATATATCAGATCCCAGGCGGAATGTATTCTAATCTTGTCAATCAGTTGCGGGAACAGAATGCATTGAACAGGTTAGAAGAAGTTTTGCAGGAAGTTCCTCGCGTGAGAAAAGAGATGGGATATCCTCCCCTTGTTACTCCGACAAGTCAGATAGTGGGAACACAGGCTACTCTAAATGTTCTGGTTGGTGAGCGATGGAAGATTATTCCTAAAGAAGTTCGTAATTACTTCCTTGGGTTCTATGGTAAACCACCAGCAGAAGTGGATTCAGACATTAAGAAAAAGGCTGTAGGGGATGAAGAGCCCATTACCTGCCGTCCAGGAGAGAAAATAGCTCCTGAAATGGAAGCGGCTAAAAAAGCTGTGGAACCTTGGGCTCTACAACCGGAAGATGCCCTTTCTTATGTCTTATTCCCGGCAGTGGCCAAGGATTTTCTCATGAAAAAATACGCAAAAAAAACGAAAAGAGACATAGGTCTTGAAACGTTGGTTGATGGAGCTGGATACCCAGTCTAAAGAAATACGAGGTATTACAAATATATGAGTGAGAATCATTTAAGAGCAACGGAAGAAAATTCTTTTTCTAAAATGCTAACTATTTCTGACCAAGATGTAATGGCTCGTCTTGCAGGAAATAATGACGAGAATTTTCAAGCTATTGAAGAACGCTTTCCTGTACGCCTTGTTGTACGAGGAGAACAAATAACTATTCAAGGCCCAGATAAAGATGTTATAGAGACCGTATATGGGTACCTTGAAGAGCTTTTTAAAGTAGCAAAACATGGTCATCAGATTCTCGCAGCTGATGTGAGATATGGTATGGATATGATCGCAATAGAGGGGAAGGCAAATCTTGCCCCCCTCTATAATGATATTATATGCACAACGGCGAGAGGAAAACCTGTTCGTCCAAAAACCGGCGGGCAAAAAGCATATATTGAGGCAATGCGTACCCATGATATAGTCTTTTCTATCGGACCGGCTGGAACGGGGAAAACCTATCTTGCTGTTTGTCAGGCAGTTGCCATGTTAAAAGCGGGAACGATAAGTCGTATCGTTTTAGTTAGGCCAGCTGTAGAAGCAGGAGAAAGTCTCGGCTATTTGCCAGGAGATTTAAGAGAAAAGGTTGCGCCTTATGTTCGTCCTCTTTATGATGCTTTTTACGATCTTTTTTCGCCGGAACGTTTTTTACGTTATATTGATAAAAGTGTTATAGAGATAGCTCCTTTAGCTTATATGCGGGGGCGAACTCTTAATGATAGTTTTATCATTCTCGACGAAGCACAAAATACGACACCCGAACAAATGAAGATGTTTTTAACACGCCTTGGTTTTGGTTCTAAAGCTGTTATTACTGGAGATATTACTCAGATAGATCTTCCTTCGGGAAAAAAGTCAGGATTGATTCAGGTGAGAGATATATTAGAAGGTGTTGAAGGAATAGCCTTTTTAGAACTTACTAATCATGATGTAGTGCGTCATGAGATAGTTCAGCGTGTTGTCAGAGCATATGAAGAGTATGAGCAACGGAATAAGTAGTTTTAAATTTCTTAAAAAATTGAAACGTTTGAAATCACGGTTAATGGAAGGAGAAGGAACTGTACGTCTCTATTCTGTTATTTTGCTTGTCCTTTTTGCTGTAATGCTTCTTTCTGTTAGATGGTTTTTTGATGAAGGAAGATATGGTTTTGTAGAAGGACATCCTGCCCCTCGTGCTTATCTTGCCATTTCTCCCATGAAATATGTCGATGAAGATAAAACGAAATTGTTGCGTGATCGTGTTCAGAACACCATATCTGGTGTTCTGGTTCGTGATTCTGACGCGCTTAATTCAATGACAACGCAATTTAAAATGTTGGAGGCCGGTGATCTTGAAGGGGCTATGATTTCCAAAGATCTTGTAACCCTTCTAAATCAGTTGCCCAAAACAAAAAAGGAGACGGCATTAAAAGCGGTTGCGAAAATAGGGTTTAACATCCTTTTAAAAGAAAACAATGCGGATACTTTTAGCAACCCGACGCCTGAAGCTCTTTGGTTGGAAATTGAATCCCTTGATTTGCCTATGGACTTAAATAATTTAATATATCAACTTCTAGAAGATGTGCTTCGACCTGCCGTAAAAGTAGACGAAGAATTAACGCAGAATCTACGAAGTGACCTTGCTTCTAGTTTGAAGCCTATCGAACAATATCTAAAAGTAGGCGATGTTATTGTTGAGAAGGGAGAAATTATTACTCCCCAGCTTGCTCGCATCCTTCTTTCGCAAGGATATTTACAACAGCATTTCCCATGGAAAATTTTTACTCTTTCTTTTCTCCTTATACTGTGTTGGCCTTTTTGGATTCGCTTGCCTGCTTTTGCTTCAGGAGGGCAAAACTATGACCTCAATGAAATCTATATAGCGTGTGTTGTTGGTGCTTATTGGTTTGCTGAGTATATTTCAGGTCTTTTAGGGGCGCGAGGAGTTGCTATCGTTACCCTTACGGGATGGGCCTATCTTGTACTGCCCTTTTCTTTAGGATTTCAGGTTATCTTTGGTGCCTCTATTATTGCGTCAATACTCATGTCAGCTTTTTCTACCTCTGAAATTGTGCTTGTCAGTTTTATGGGGCTTACTGCAGCTATGACAGGACGCTTCTTCTTTAGAGATGTGCATTCGAGAAGTCACTTATGGAGGCAACTTTTTATTGCAGGCCTTCTTCCTGTTTTTGCGGGAATATTTGCACGATGGGCGATTTCATTGGAATTAACGTGGCAGGTCTTTTTGATCTCATGCTTGGCAGAAGCCTTGTGGGGAACGGTGGTTATTGCTTTTCTCCCTATATGGGAAAATTTCTTTGATATCATGTCTCCCTTGCGCCTTATGGAGCTTTCGTATCCCACTCAGCCTTTACTCAAAAAACTTCAAATAGAGGCCCCTGGAACATATCATCACTCGCTTATGGTTGGGACTTTAGCAGAAACTGCGGCTGATAGGTTGGGTATGAATGCGTATCTTATAAGGGCTGGTGCTTATTACCATGATATAGGGAAATTACGTCGACCTCATTTCTTTGTGGAAAACCAGATGGAAGGGGAAAATATTCATGACGAGCTGACCCCATCCCTTTCTGCGTTAGTTATTATTGCACACGTAAGGGAAGGTCTTGAAATAGCCAATGAATATCATTTGCCCGCGAAATTACGTCAATTTATAGCTGAACACCATGGTACAACGTGTCTTTCTTATTTTTACCGTAAATCAAATTCACAAGGTGAAAAATTACCACGAGAGCAGTTTTGTTATCCCGGCCCTCGTCCCTCATGCAGAGAGACGGCACTATTAATGCTAGCGGATTCAGTTGAAGCTGCTGTTCGCGCAGATAGAAAAAATATATCTGGAATACAAGACTTGGAAAAAGTGATATCAGGAGTTATTGATTCCAAGGTTGCGGAAGGCCAGCTTGATAACGTAGATTTTACTTTAAAAGATTTATCAGAGATTAAAGAAGCCTTGATTTATGCATTGCAATCAGTTTATCATGGTCGTAAGGTAAAAGAAATTCAATCCTCAGAAGAAGAGGATAAAAAGGATACCACTCCTGAGCTGACTCAGGAGAATCTAAAAAATGAAAATTAACAGGAGGCGTAACACGTGAAGGTTCATTTATGTCTTGACAATATTGATGAAGGAGAATCTGAAAGTAGTAAGGCCCTTAGAAAATTAGAGGGCCGCGAGGAAATATTGGAGAGGGTTGTCAACCATCTCTTCCCGGAAAAGTATGATGACCAAGAGGCTGAAGTTTCTATTTCTATTGTTTCCCCATCAGAAATGCAAGAAAAGAACAGGGAATATCGCGAGATAGACGAACCAACAGATGTCCTTTCTTTCCCTATGTGGGAAGAAAATGGAGAGTTTCTCCCTCCTCAAGGATGGGATATTCTGCCATTAGGGGATATCCTCATTTGTGAAGAAATTGTTAGGGAAAATGCCAGCCAAAACAATGTGTCGTTTATTGAAGAACTTTATTTAATGGTGGCACATGGATTCCTTCACCTTTTAGGATTGGATCATGACACGGAAGAAAAAAAAGAAGCAATGTGGAACCTTCAATTTAGAATTCGCGAAAATTGGTGTTCTGAACAGAGACAGGGTGTTTCCCCTATAGAAGGAGGACTGATTCTCTAGTGGATATTCCTCTGTCTGCCATGAGATATGGTTTCTTTCTTCTGTTTTTGCTACTCCTTTCTGCGTTTTTTAGTAGTGCAGAAACAGCGATAACAGCAGCGGGAAGGGGAAAGTTGCTTGCGTTGCAAGAACGCCATCCATTTCAACGTCGTTTTTTCCAATGGTTAGTGGGAGATACACAACGTGCTCTTACTATTACTCTTGTTTCAAACAACCTTGTTAATATAGCAGCGAGTGCTGTAGCAACTTCATTGGCAATTATCTTGTTCGGTCATAAAGGTGTTTTTGGTGCAGTTATCATTATGACTGTGGTCATTGTCATTTTTGGTGAAATTTTGCCAAAAAGTATAGCTATTATAAAATCAGAATCAATTCTGCTTGTCACTCTTCCTATATTGCGTTTCCTTGGTCTGATCTTCGCACCTTTCATATGGATCATGAATCATTTTGTGCGGATGATAGGCCTTCTTTTTGGAGTGGATTTAAAGACGCAACATCCCTTTGTGACAAGAGAAGAAATAGAACAAATGGTTAATATTGGAGAAGCATCTGGTGCTCTCGAAGCAGTGGAGCGCAAGATGATTCATGGTATTATCTCTTTCGAAGAGACTCGTGTCTATGAGATTATGATTCCAAGGACAGACATGAACGCTATTGCCAGTAACGCAACAATAGGAGAATCAGTTAGCATTTTTCAGGAGTTCGGACATTCCAGAGTTCCCGTATACGGAGAAAGCCTCGATGATATTGAAGGAATTCTCTATGTGAAAGATACCATCCCGTATCTTTATTCAGGAATGAGTGAAGAGCCTGTTTCCAAACTTAAGAGAGATGCTCTCTTCGTGCCTGAAACAATGAAAATTGTAGATGTGTTTAATATTATGAAAAATAGACATGTCCATATGGCCATAGTTGTCGATGAATATGGGGGAACAGCAGGTCTCGTTACGCTGGAAGATCTTCTTGAAGAGATAGTTGGTGAAATACAAGACGAATACGATTCAGAAACTGCGCCCGTATTAAAAGAGACGGGTGGCAACTATCTTGTCCAGGCAAATGTAAGTTTAGAAGATCTTAGTGAAATATTGAATTACTCGTTTGAATCAGAAGATGCAGAAAGTGTCGGTGGTCTTATTCTCGCTTTAACCGGAGGCTTCCCTGAAAAAGGTGCCATTCTTCAATATGGGAAATGGGAGATAGAGGTTCTTGATGTGGAAGATCACCGCATAAAACTTTTGAGGTTTCATGAGGTATTAAAAGATGACATCCAAGAAGATGACGAATAATATAAATTCTCCCTGGCCTTCTCTTGCCGTTACTCCTGAGCTTCTTATGGGGGCGGCGAGGGAGGTCCAGTTTTTTTCATATTCTCCCTACTCACATTTTGCTGTGGGAGCAGCTTTGCTTTTAAGTGACGATAACATAATCACTGGATGTAATGTAGAAAATTCTTCTTACAGCCTTACTCTTTGCGCAGAAAGAAGCACAATTGTACAGATGGTTGCTCGCGGAGAAAAATCCCCCCTTGCGCTTGCCGTTGTAGGGACAAAGGGAAAACCTTGTTATCCATGTGGAGCGTGCCGTCAAGTGTTGTGGGAGTTTAATCCTGAAATGATTCTGGTGTTTGAAAATGGAGAAAACAAGCTGCAGATAGTTTCGTTACGCGAACTTTTCCCTTATCCTTTTGGCAGAGAGGACTTACAAGACTAATGGAAGAAATGGATTTTAAATTTGGGATAGTACCTATTGTAGGGCGTCCTAACGTAGGAAAATCTTCTCTATTAAATGCTATTCTTACGTATAAGGTATCTATTGTTTCAGAGAAACCTCAAACAACGAGAAATGCCATACATGGAATTTATAATGAACCTGGACTTCAAATTGTTTTTACAGATACTCCTGGGATTCATAAGCCAAGGCATAAATTAGGCGAAGCCTTAGTAACCGCAGCTATACGTTCTCTCGAAAATGCTGATTTGATCCTCTATGTAGTAGAGGCAGAGGATAGCAAACTTTCCCCAGAAGACGAACGAATTGTAGATATTCTTAAAGAAGTTACTACGCCTATTTTACTTGTCATCAACAAAGCTGACAGGGTACAAGAAAGTAAAAAAAGGCTTAACAAGGTGATATCTATCTTTCAAGAAATGTTGCCTTTTGCAGAGGTCTTGGGAGTCTCAGCAAAAAAAGGGTATAATATAGAACGTCTTGTACAAACTATTAAAAAAAGGCTACCTGAAGGCTTCCCGTGGTATGACGAAGAGGTTCTTACTGATAGTCCTGAGCGTTTTTTAGCTGGAGAGATAATCAGAGAAAAGGTTTTACGCCTGACTCATGAAGAGGTTCCACATAGTTTGGCTGTAGAGATAGAAGAGTATAAGAGTCCTGATGAATACCCGGAGAGAGATGTCCTTTATATACGTGCGAATCTTGTTGTAGAGAGAGATGGTCAAAAGACGATCATTATAGGAAAAAAGGGACGTAAAATAAAAGAAATAGGAAGCTATGCCCGTGCTGATCTGGAGAAAATGACAGGCCATAAGGTTTTTCTTGATCTCTGGGTTAAAGTTCGCCCAGGATGGCGGCAGTCAGAAAGTGAACTTCGGAGGATGGGATATACAGGAAGGTGATACTATCGCTGTGGATTTTTTAACGCAAGGCCTTTTTTCTAGTTCTGGAATAGTTTTGCGTCGCACAATAAGTGCTGAAGGCGATATGTCTTTACAACTTTTTTTAAAAAAGATAGGGCCAGTTTGGGCTCAAGCACCAGGTTCGGCTCGAGGACGAGTTCGATTTGGCGGCGCCACAGAACCTCTCACATGGGGTTCTTTTAACCTTTATAAGGGGCCTAAGCGTTTTTATGTCAAATCTATTGATATTAAAGACGATATGTGGAAATTGCGTCTTGATGCGCAAAAACTTTCTGTTGGATTGCAATGGAATAGGCTGATTGCTCGTTATACATGTTCTGGAATTGCAGAAGATAGTTTGCTTGCCTTACTATATTGGACGATGCGTTCTTTGAGTGATGGAGTAGATCCCCTTTTGCTTTCGTGGCGTCTTTTATGGAGATGGCTGCATATTCGTGGGGAAGCTCCAGATTTGTTTTCTTGTGAGCAATGTGGTAAAGAACTTACATCCGAAGCTTTTTGGTCAGAAACAGGGTTACTTTGTTCTCGTTGTTCCAATAAAGTGGGTGGAGTTGTTCCTTATAATGATTTGAAAGCTCTCCAGGTGGCGGCGTTGATTTCTCGTAAAAGTCTGCCTGCTCAGGAATTTTCAATGGAGGGCGTTTTTTTAAAGGCTCAAATAGAGCGGTTGAAATTTCTTTTAGAAAAAAATAATTAGAAAATTAAATATACAGGAAGAAATGCAGGGTTCGTTGAAAGGGAGGTCTTTGGTGTGAACTTTCAAGAAATTATTTTTCGCCTTGAGCGTTTTTGGGCTGAACAGGGATGTGTCATTCAGCAACCGTATGATATAGAGGTAGGTGCAGGTACTATGAACCCTGCAACTGCTTTACGGGTGCTTGGCCCAGAACCGTGGAAAGTAGCATATGTCGAGCCTTCAAGAAGACCGACAGATGGACGTTATGGAGAAAATCCGAACAGGTTACAACATTATTATCAGTATCAGGTTATTGTTCAGCCGGCGCCAGATAATATACAGGAGATATATCTTGCCAGTCTTGGTGCTTTAGGTATAGAGCCTGAGGAACATGATATACGCTTTGTTGAAGATGACTGGGAATCCCCGACAGTTGGTGCATGGGGACTAGGATGGGAAGTATGGCTTGATGGAATGGAAGTTACTCAGTTCACCTATTTCCAGCAAGTTGGTGGCGTAGACATGGCTCTTGTTCCGGCAGAATTGACTTATGGAATTGAGCGGATCGCCATGTTTGTTCAAAAAGTTGAGAATGTATATGACCTTGCCTGGGTCAACGATGTAACGTATGGAGATATCCACCACTGGGATGAAGTGGAATTTTCCCATTACAATTTCGAAATAGCTGATACAGATATGCTTTTTAAACTTTTCGCTATGTATGAGGCTGAAGCGAATCATATTCTTGCTAAAGGATACATTCTCCCTGCTTATGACTATGTCTTGAAATGTTCTCATACCTTCAACCTTCTTGATGCGCGAAATGCCATCAGTGTAACAGAGCGTACCGGCTATATTTCTCGTATACGGACATTGGCAAGTCGTTGCTGTGAAGAGTACGCAGCAAAACGGGAAGAAATGAACTATCCCTTTATGAATAAATTCTCTCGTTAGGTTTAGGAAGAGGTGAAGACTCATGGCATATAAAAATCTTTTATTGGAAATAGGAACAGAAGAAATCCCTTCTCGCTTTCTTCCCAATGCGTTAGATACACTTGTGAACAACGTAGAAAAAGAGTTTGATGCTGCACGTATCAAATATGGGCGGGTAGCTGCTTATGGAACACCTCGTCGTATGGCTTTAGTTGTGCGTGATATAGAAGAAAAGCAGGACGATAAGGTTATGAACTATAAAGGCCCTACATGGGATTCTGCTTTTGATGCAAATGGGAATCCGACAAAAGCAGCTTTGGGCTTTGCAAAAAGCAAGGGAGTCGAGTATGAAAATCTGCTCCCCAAAGAAGTTGATGGAGTGCGATATGCTTTTGCTGTTATTTCCGAGCAAGGGAATCCTGTTCAGGAGTTACTTCCTGAAATATTGCCTTCAGTTATAAATCAGCTTGTCTTTCCCAAAAATATGTATTGGTCTGATTCGACTGTTAAGTTTGCACGACCTATCAGATGGATTGTTTCTTTGCTTGATAGTACAGTCATTCCATTTAATTATGGTGGTATACAGAGCGGTAATGTTACTCGGGGCCATCGCTTTATGGGTGCTAGAAATATAGAGATCAATGATGCAGCTGAATTTATGGAAAAACTTTACGATAATTACGTTATCGTAGACCAAGAGAAGAGAAAACAGAAAATGATCTCTGGTATCAATGCTCTTGAAAAAGAGATAGGTGGAAAGGTCGAATTAGATCCTGAATTAGTGGAAGAAAACCTGTATCTTGTGGAGTTTCCGGTTCCTTTTTATGGGTCTTTTGACAAAAAATTCCTTGAAATTCCAGAAGAGGTTCTTACTACAAGTATGAAAAAACATCAGAAATATTTCCCAGTCAGAAACGAATCGGGAAAATTGATGCCATATTTTGTAGGAGTAAGTAACAATAGAGCCACCAATATGGGTGTTGTGCGTGAAGGGAATGAACGGGTTCTTAGAGCTAGATTAGAGGATGCTTCGTTCTTCTGGACCGAAGATCAGAAGAAATCTTTGGCAAGCCGAGTAGAAGAATTGAAGGATATTCTCTATCAGGAAAAATTAGGAACTCTTTACGATAAGATGATGGCAACTCAAAAATTGGCAAAATATATTTGTGAAACTCAGGGATATTCTGACGTTGCAAAATTGGTAGATCGTGCTGCATGGCTTTCTAAGTGTGATTTGTTGACGAATATGGTCTATGAGTTCCCTGAACTTCAGGGGGTTATGGGAAGAGAATATGCTTTACGTAATGGGGAACCGGAAAGGGTTGCCAAAGCTATTTATGAACAGTATTTACCTAAATTTGCAGGCGATGTTGTCCCTTCTGATACTGTAGGTGCTCTCCTTGGAATAGCCGAACGTGTTTACGTGATAGTAAACTGCCATAAGGTTGGATTACAGCCTACAGGATCTCAAGATCCTTACGCCCTCAGGCGTGCTGCTAGATGCATCAATGAAATTATATGGGGACTTAATCTTGATATTGATCTTTTGAATATTATGGAGCAGGCTGGAAAAGATGCTGACGTATCTTCTGAAATTATGGAGCAGGTTTGGACTTTCTTTGAGCAACGTTTGCATGTACAGCTGAAAGAAAAGGGATTCGAACACGATCTTGTGTCTCTTGCTATTTCAGTGACTGGAAGAAGACCTTTACAGGTTCTACGTTTCTTGAACGTTGTAAACAAAGTAAAAAGCGAAGAATGGTTCGTGGATCTTGTAACAGCAGCTGTTCGCGTGAGAAATATATTGTCAAAGGCTGAGGATGTTTCTTCTGATGTTAACACGTCTCTTTTCCAGAAAGACGTGGAAAAGGCTCTCTTTGATGAAATGAACGAAATGCAGCCACTCGTAGAGGAAGCATTGCAAAAGTATGATTGGGATGAGTTAATGTCACTTCTCACGAGACTTTCTCCTCGTATTACTGTTTTCTTTGATGATGTTATGATTATGGATAAAGATCTTGATGTCAGACAAAACAGATTAGCTTTGCTTTCTCGTTGTAATGGTATTTTCCGAGAAGTTGGGGATTTAGGTGTTTTGAAAAATTAGGAGGGAAAACGTGAGCTCTCTGTCGTTATTTATTGTTTCAGATTCTACTGGGGAAACCGCAGAACATGTTGCACATGCTGCGATGAGTCAGTTTGAATCATCTTTTAGCCAGGTTACTCGTTTCAGGTACGTTGATTCTGAGGATAAGGTAAAAGATATTCTTCAGAAAGCAGCTTTAGCTCGTCCTGTGCTTGTCTGTACTTTGGTCAATAAAAGCATAAGACGATCTATGGCTATGAGAGCTCAAAAATTGGGAGTACCCTTTGTTGATCTCCTTGGTCCTATTCTTGATCTTCTTGAAATGCGATTGGGAGAAGCTGCTTTGGAATCTCCTGGGCTGAATCGTCGCATGGATGAAGAATATTTTAGGCGAGTAAAGGCAGTTGAGTTTGCAATTCAGTGTGATGACGGTCGAAATCCGTCTGCATTGCCGATGGCCGATCTTGTTATACTAGGCGTTTCAAGAACGGGAAAGACCCCTCTTTCAATGTATATTGCTAATCGTGGATTTAAAGTGGCAAATGTTCCTTTAATACCTGAAGTAGATCCTCCTCAGGAAGTTTTTTCTGTGTCTAAGGATCGGTTGGTAGGTCTGATAATAGATCCTCGCAAGTTGACACAAATTCGAGAAGAAAGGCTGAAGCTGCTGGGACTTGATCCCGCAGCTTCAGCCTATGCTAATAGGGAACGTGTTAAGCGAGAGCTTGAATATGCCCATAACATCATGTCGCAATTAAATTGCAGAATATATGATGTAACGGGGAGAGCAGTTGAAGAGAATGCTCAAGAGATCATGGATCTTCTTCGGGGGTAAGGTGTATGTTAGAAGTAAAAGAACCACTTGAAGTATTTGTCGTATCAGATTTTACAGGGGAAACAGTTGAGGGAGTTACCCGGGCGGCAACGAGCCAATTTCAACCATCTAGAGTTAAACTCCATCGTTTCCGCTATGTAAATAGCATTGAAAAGGCGCAAAATGTTTTGGAGATGGCGGCTTCAAAGAATGCAGTTCTGATCTGTACCCTTGTGGATAAAGCTGTACGTCATTGGGTTATTGAAAATGGCAACGTTATGAATGTTGATGTTATAGATGTATTTGGTCCCTTACTTAATACTCTTTCTGATATTTTAGGTAAGGATCCTCTAGAAAAACCAGGGCTTTCCCATGTTATGGACGAAGAATACTTCAAACGTGTCAAAGCAGTAGAATTTACTATTAGTTGTGATGATGGAAGCAATACGTATCTTTTACCAGAGGCAGAACTTGTTATTCTCGGCGTTTCTAGAACATGTAAAACCCCTCTTTCAATGTATCTTGCTCATAAGGGGATAAAAACAGCTAATGTGCCTCTTGTTCCAGGACTCGCTCCTCCTGAGGAGCTTTTTAAAATCGATTCATCCCGTATTATAGGTTTGACTATAGATCCAGAGTATCTAATTGATATTCGAGTGAAACGTTTAGCTATATTAGGACTTGATCCTGAGGAATCGGACTATACTAGACGAGAAAAGGTTTATGAAGAACTCGACTACGCGAATTCAATTATGACTGCCCTTGGCGCTAGAATTTTTAATGTCACAGGTCGTGCTTTAGAAGAAACTTCACAAGAAATATTGGCGTACATCAGGCATTAAGTCCTCCGTATCTATTAGGAGGTGGGTAGCGCCATGAAAAAAGAGAACCTCAAAAAGTATGTGTATGATTTTGAGGAAGGCAATGCGTCTATGAAAAATGTACTGGGAGGTAAGGGGGCAAATCTTGCTCAAATGGTACAGAATGGTCTGCCTGTACCTCCTGGTTTTATCGTCTCGACAGAGGCGTGTCTCAAGTTTCTGACAGAAGATAATTCTTTCATAGATACAATTTGGCCGCATGTAGAGAAGGCTGTCGAGCGTTTGGAACGGAAAGCTGGTAAAAAATGGGATGGAGGACCGTACCCCCTTCTCGTGTCTGTACGTTCCGGGGCTCCAGTTTCTATGCCTGGCATGATGGATACCATCCTTAATCTTGGACTCAATGAAAATACTTTGGACTTCTTAGCCCATGCCTCTCAAAATAGAAGGTTTGCTCTCGATAGTTATAGGCGTTTTATCCAAATGTATGGAGAAGTGGTAGAAGGATTACATCCCAATCTCTTCGAAGACATACTTATAAAAATAAAAGAGGAACATGGTTTTTCTTTCGACTATGAAATCCCTGCCTCTCTTCTTGAAGATTTGGTTTCTCAGTATCTATCAATTTTTGAAACCCACGTCCATGAGAAGTTCCCTTCCAATCCATGGATACAATTGAAAAATGCTTTAGTTGCTGTTTTTAAAAGCTGGAATAACCCAAGAGCTGAAACGTATAGAAATCTTCACTCTATCCCTCATGATTTAGGGACTGCGGTAAATATAGTTTCTATGGTTTTTGGTAACCTCAATGAACAATGTGGTACGGGCGTTTGTTTTACTCGCAACCCTTCAAATGGAGTTGCAGAGTTATATGGTGAGTTTCTTATTAATGCACAAGGGGAAGATGTTGTTGCGGGTGTACGAACACCTCTTCCCATCTCAGAGCTTCGTTATATGATGTCCGATATGTATGGTCAGCTCTTAGATATTACGAAATCTCTAGAGACTTTTTATAGAGATATGCAAGATATAGAATTTACTATCGAAAACCGTAAGCTTTACATTTTACAGACGAGAACAGGCAAACGATCTGCTGAAGCTGCTGTTAAAATAGCTCATGATATGGCATTGGAGAAACTCATAGAGAAAAATGAAGCATTGACTCGCGTTTCAACTCGCGAAGCTGAGCTGCTTTTACATAAACAAATTGATCCAGAGACAAGTGTCCCTCTTATTACAGAGGGGTTACCGGCGTCCCCAGGGGCCTGTACAGGCATGATAGTTTTTTCTCCAGATGATGCAGTCCAATGGCATATGGCGGGAAAAACAGTTGTTCTTGTTCGCCCTGAGACTAGCCCTGATGATATTCATGGGCTTGCTGTAGCAGAAGGTGTTGTTACGAGTCGCGGTGGAATGACAAGTCATGCTGCTGTTGTTGCTCGAGGCATGGGAAAACCTTGTGTAAGTGGGTGTGAAGATATTATTATAGATATTGAGAAAAAGCGCCTATTTTATAATAAAGATGTTTTTTTACGTGAAGGCGATGTCATAACAGTTGACGGTAGTAATGGGCGTGTTTATGAAGGAGAAGCACCTCTTCTCGATGCTAAAATCACAAAAGAATTTTCAACTTTTTTACACTGGGCTGATGATGTTGCTTCTTTGGAAGTCTGGGCAAATGCCGATACTCCTGAAGACGCAAAAAGAGCTAGAGAATTTGGAGCTAAAGGAATTGGTCTATGCCGCACTGAGCATATGTTCATGGCTCAAAATCGTCTTCCCATAATGGAGCATATGATTATAACTTCTGATGAGAAGGTGCGGCTCCATGATTTGCAATTATTACAAGAGATGCAACAGAATGATTTTGAAAATATTTTTAAAGAAATGGATGGTTTTCCTGTTATTATACGTTTGTTAGATCCGCCCCTTCATGAATTTCTCCCAAAAGAAGATCATATTCGTCAACAACTTGCTATACTCAGACATGATGAAGATTCAGATTCTGAAAAAAGAGCGGATCTGGAGGAAGTTTTGAAAAAAATTGAAATGTTAAAAGAAACGAATCCTATGATGGGATTTCGTGGCTGTCGTTTGGGGGTGTTATATCCGGAAATTTATGAAACGCAAATCAGGGCGATTTTCGAAGCAGCTATTAATTCTCAGAGCAAAGGAATACAAGTATCTCCTGAAATAATGATTCCATTAGTGGGAATTTCTGAAGAGATGCAAATATTTCGTAAAATGGTAGACAGAATAGCTGAAGAGTACTATAAGAGTACAGGTACGATACTTGACTACAAAATTGGAAGTATGATAGAAGTTCCACATGCGGTTTTTCTAGCTGATAAAATTGCTTTATATGCAGATTTTTTTAGCTTTGGAACTAATGACTTAACGCAAACGGTTTTTGCCTATTCCAGAGACGATGCTGAATCTAAATTTTTACGAACCTACCTGCAAAAAGGGTTGCTTCAGGAGAATCCTTTCCATATTCTTGATCGAGAAGGAGTAGGTGAGATGATGCGGCTTTGTGTCAGGAAAGCAAGAGAAGTTAAGGCAAATATATCTTTGGGCATTTGTGGCGAACATGGTGGCAATCCTGAAAGTATTGCATTCTGTCACAGCATTGGTCTTCATTACGTTAGCTGTTCGCCCTTTAGAATACCAGTAGCCAGGCTAGCCGCTGCTCAAGCTGCACTGGGCTTCATTAATTAACGAGGAGGCAGTGAGATGGGAACATATACGTACATCAGGTGGTTTCCAGAAATAAATCGCAATGATATACCACTTGTTGGAGGGAAAGGTGCTAATCTTGGAGAGCTAACTCAAAATGGAGTGGTTGTGCCTCCAGGGTTTTGTGTGACAGCTTTAGCATACAGAGACTTTATCAGAGTTTCTGGGTTGGGGGCATCTATAGAAAATATCATTCAGAGCATCGATTTTGAAAACACTGATGACCTTTCCCAAAAGTGCGAAGAGATAAGAAACCTTATTATGGGAGCTTCTTTCCCACAAGAAATGGCTAAAGAGGTAAAAGAGGCTTACAATAGCCTTTGTGCACAAACAAAGATTGATAATTTGCAAGTTGCGGTAAGGAGTTCGGCAACGGCAGAAGATTTACCAGATGCATCTTTTGCAGGACAACAGGATACGTATCTTCATATTTCTGGAACAGAAGAGGTCTTAAAGCATGTCCAAAAGTGTTGGGCTTCTCTTTGGACGGCAAGAGCTACATACTATCGAGAAAAACAGGATTTTAACCATTTTGAAGTTGCATTGAGTGCTGTAGTGCAAAAAATGGTGAGGAGCGAGAAATCGGGAGTTATGTTTACTGCTAATCCCGTAACGAGCGATATTAACCAGATTATGATCAATGCCAGCTGGGGATTGGGAGAAGCTGTTGTTTCTGGTGTTGTTACTCCTGATGAATTTATTTTAGAAAAAGATCATCTTGATGTTGTAGAGAAAAATATTGCTGAAAAGAACACAATGATTGTGGAAAAAAATGGTGGCATTGGAACGGTCAAAGTTGCTGTAAAAGATTTTCTTGGACCGGATAAGGTTAAAATGCAGTGTCTTTCTGATATGGAAATTATCATTCTTGGAAAGGCTGGAAAAGCTATAGAAGCCATATATAAAAGCCCGCAGGATATAGAATGGGCTCTGGATAAAGAAACAAAAGAATTATATATACTTCAAGCTCGTCCTATAACGACACTTAAAGGGGGAGAAGAGTCCGTGGATCAGAATACTGCGGCTCCAGCACAGAAAGAAGTTAAATTAGATGTTTTAGCGAGAGGCTTGGCAGCTTCACCTGGCATCGCGGTAGGGAAAGTACTTATCATTCATGATCTTAATGAAATTGCTCGCGTTAAAGATGGTGATATCTTAGTAACTGGAATGACAAATCCTGATATGGTTCCCGCGATGAGAAAGGCTGCTGCTGTCGTTACAGATGAAGGTGGACGTACGTGTCACGCAGCAATAGTTTCAAGAGAGTTGGGAATTCCTTGTATAGTGGGCACTAAAAATGGTACGGCCGTTCTCAGTGAGGGAATGCTTGTTACTGTTGATGCGACACGGGGAGTTGTCTTTAACGGCAACGTTATACCAGAGAAGAAAGATTCCGCAAAAGAAACAGCATCACATTCCGATACGGCTGCATTCCCAATCGAAGATTTGGCATATCAGCTTGCCCCTATTACTGGGACGAAGATTTATATGAACCTCGGCGAACCCTCTATCATTGATCGCTATAAGCAGCTTCCATTTGATGGCATCGGTTTGATGCGTACGGAATTTATATTTACAAATATGGTTGGGATTCACCCCATGTATCTTGTAAAAACAGGGCAAGGAAAACTGCTTGTAGATAAGATGTCTGAAGGTATAACGACTGTGGCACAAGCTATTTACCCTCGTCCCGTTGTTGTTCGCATGAGCGATTTTAGAACCAACGAATTCAGAGGGTTAAAAGGTGGAGAAGAAGTTGAACCTGTAGAGAATAACCCGATGATTGGTTGGCGTGGCGTTTCCCGTTACATTTCTCCAGAGTACGAAGCTGGATTCAGACTGGAATGCCAGGCTATGCGTAAGGTAAGAGAAGAATATGGTCTTGTCAATGTCTGGATGATGCTTCCTTTTGTTCGTACTACCTGGGAACTTGAGCGTGTTCTTGACATACTGCGCTCTGAAGGGCTTGAAAGAAGTTCCTCCTTTAAGCTTTGGATCATGGCTGAGGTTCCTTCTGTTGTCTTTGCAGCTGAAGAATTTGCGCAGATGGTTGACGGTTTCAGTATCGGCAGTAATGATCTTACTCAGCTTGTTATGGGAGTGGATAGAGATTCAGGAATTCTAAATAACATGGGGTATTTTGATGAGCGCAACATCTCTGTGCAGCGCGCTATTCGAATACTTATTCAGGCTGCTCATAAATATGGCAAGACGTGCTCAATTTGTGGCCAGGGTCCCTCTCTTTATCCTGATTTTGCAGAATTCCTCGTTAAAGAGGGAATTGACAGCATGAGTGTCAATCCTGATACAGTTGCATATACAAGAAAACTCGTAGCTGCTGTTGAACAGCGTATTATCCTTAATAGCATTAGGAATAGCAAATAGAAAAGAAATCCAAAACACTAGCGTAAAAAAGAGGGCTGAAATTAATTTCAGCCCTCTTTTTTTGCTTCCATCGTCATTATCTCTTAGTTTGTAATGCCATACTGCTTTAAAAGATCCTGATACCTATCTTCAATGGTCTTAGCAGGGCTTGGATCATTTTCATAGGGTTTTGCATCTCCCGTGGGAACATTGGACTCTTCAGCAGGCTTCTGGGATGGAATAGGCTGCTTTTGTAGGGGAGATAGACCTGGTTCTGTGCCTTCTGTTCCAGGGAACGTCCAAGGAATATTGCCGTTTGGAAAAGTTGCATATGTGTAATAATGTTCCTCATCTTGCGGAAGTAGATAGAGTCTGGGTGCTTGAGGATCGTTTTGACTGGCAAATAATTCTCCCCCGTGAAGAGGGCATATTGTTGTCGGTATTGACCCCGTAGGTAAGAAAATAGTAGCGGCAGGGCAGTTAGGGCTAGCTAAAAAGCCTGATTCTCTGCATATTTGTACTGCTTCTACAGAAAGGCCTTCTGGAATGTCGAATGATTGAGGAAGGTGAAGAACCTTCACGGCCTTTTCCATGAAACGTTTCCAGACGGGAACGGCGATAGCACTTCCAGTCGCATTCCTTCCTAATGGTTTATGATCATCGTTACCAGCATAAACGATTGTAACGAGTCCAGGAACTCCGCCAGCAAACCATGCGTCGCTGTAATCATTTGTTGTTCCAGTTTTTCCAAAAGTTTCCCAGCCAGGAATGCGTGCCCGTCGACCTGTTCCAGCTTGAACAACATCTTCCATAAGTGATCGGATGACAACAGCTGTTGTCGGAGAAATCCCATCCTTGACTTCGGGAGTATGAAATTCGAGAACATCACCATTGCTTGATCGGATTTCACGAATCATGAAGGGGCTTACAAGATGTCCTCCATTTGCAAAAGTAGAAAAGGCGACAGCCATTTCCATGGGTGTTATACTCGCTGTTCCCAGTGCTAAAGAAAGGTCATAAGGCAAATGTGGAGACGTAATCCCTGCACTTCGAGCCATATGTACAACATTGGTTACTCCTATGAGATCTGCCATTCGTACAGCCACAGTATTGTATGAGTGTATGAGGGCATCAAGTACCGTTACTTCTCCGTTATATTTATTGCTATAGTTTCCTGGTTCCCATTTCTTTTCTTCTCCAGGAATATCGTATGAGAGGGGAGCGTCAAGAAAATGATCTGTTGGCAATATCCCTTTTTCTAAGGCTGCTGCGAAAACAAAAGGTTTAAAAGCAGAACCAGGTTGACGATAAGCTTGTGTAACCCGATTGAATTTACTCTTTGAGAAATCTTTGCCGCCTGTCATGGCTAACACCTCTCCTGTGAGAGGGTCCATGGCAATGAGAGCCCCTTGGCTCTTCAACGTTTGAATGGAAGCATCAGCCTCTTCTTGCAGATCTAAATCCAGCGTCGTATGTATTTCCATTCCACCACTGTAAACGAGATCTGCTCCATATTTAGGTAACAAATAATTAAAAAGCAAGTGCGCAACAAAGTAAGGAGCTCTATTGTATTCTGTGACTTTATTGGGAGTATGTTTTAATACGATTTCTTCTTTATAGGCAGCATCGCGAGTCTCACTGTTAATCCATCCCAAATCAACGAGACGTCCCAGAACATAGCCCTGTCGTTTCTTAGCATTTCCCATATTGTTTAGTGGGCTATAACGCTCTGGTGCAGCTATCAGGCCAGCCATTACAGCTGCTTCGTGAAGATTGAGGTCTTTTACCTCTTTCCCAAAATATGTTTTACTTGCTGTTTCAACACCCCATGCTCCGTGTCCAAAGTAAATGGTATTAAGGTACATCTCTAAAATTTTGTCTTTTGAAAAAAGCTGTTCCATTCGGATAGCCAGCATAATCTCTTTTGCTTTTCTTTTTATGGTTTTTTCATGAGTCAAGAAAAGATTACGCGCCAATTGTTGGGTAATGGTACTTCCTCCCTGTCTAGCGCCACGATGCAATATGTCGACCATCAATGCACGTACTATGGCAGGGAGGCGGATTCCACTGTGTTGATAAAAAGAAGAGTCTTCTGCAGCCAATGTACACTTTATCATCCATGGAGAAACATCTTTCAGTTGTACTGGCTTTCTATTTTCTGTAAATAAACGTGCTATAACTTGATTATCACGATCATAAACAGTGCTTGCAACACTCTCTTTATGAGCTAATATTTGAGTAGTCGTCGGCAGCTCTTCCGAAATTTCTCTGACAAATAAAGCTCCCCAAACGGAAATAACTGCTATGCTTGCACATACGACCAAAAGGAACAGTAAAATTATTTTTCGAAGGAAACTGGGTTTGCCAGAATATGATGATTTCTTAGTCTTCTTCTTTTCTTCTGGCGTTGATTCTTTTTGTGTCATTGCTGAAGCCTCCTCTATACATGGGCAACACTATACTTTCAATATAATAACTATATCGTGTACTGCCAACTTCAATGGAAGAATTATACCATCTCAAAAGTTTTTTTATAAAAAGTTGAAAAAGGGCTTGCATTCCATTCAAAGGCGTGGTATATTTTTCGCCGTTGCCGGTTAGGGCAACGAGCTGAAAAACAAACGAAGCTTGAAAAGAGAATACAGTGCGTAAATGTAAAGCGAGCCAATACAAGAAATTCATGGAGAGTTTGATCCTGGCTCAGGACGAACGCTGGCGGCGTGCTTAACACATGCAAGTTGAACGGAGGCATATCATCACGACTTTTCGGAGGAGAGATGATGTGTTCTTAGTA
>Ga0172377_10000028_pt1 | contig 105362 bp, 104 predicted proteins | sample Pumphouse3metaG_FD_119749 | JGI IMG/M metagenome (GOLD analysis project Ga0172377, IMG submission 119749) | Leachate microbial communities from a municipal landfill in Southern Ontario, Canada - Pumphouse #3 metaG | ecosystem: Engineered > Solid waste > Landfill > Unclassified | place...
AGAAAAAGCTTATATTATGTAATTAAGAGTAAAAAACTCTTAATTGCTTATCTATTTTGTGATATAATACACAATTATTTAAACAAAGGAGACGGTATGCCAAAAATTAACAGATACGTAGATATAGATACAGTAGAAAGAGAAGCAAAAAAAGATTATATAGATAGACACTCTGCTTTTGTTCACTGTGCAAGTAGTACAAAAAAGGGTGAAAAATTCCCTGTAACTATAAAAGTAGGAGATCAATATACTCATCCAGATGATTTTGATCACTATATAGCAAGTGTAACACTTTTTGATGGTGAAACAATGTTAGCAAAAGCTGATTTTGTAGCTGGAACTTTAGGTAATGAAAAATCTCAAGCAGAAGTTACCTTTAACATAATCCCAATGGGCAAAAAGCTAAATTTAGTAGCTCATGCTTACTGTACAAAACATGGTATTTGGGAAAGTGATCCTGTAGTTGTAGAAGTTACAGAGTAAAGATATTCATAGCTTTCTTTATGAAAGCTATGAAACTTATATAAGCTTTTACTTGCACTCATCTTTTTTGGATAATAGCTTTAGCTCATCGCAACTAAAACCCGCTTCTTTTCTAGCTTTGAAGTTTAGATTTTGTACTTTTTGTGTACTTCCTGGATAGTGCTTTTCTAAGATATTTAAATACTCTTTTTGATAATCAAGTCCTAGTCTATCGCATTCAAACTTAAACCAACGATCGCCTTTTTTTACATGATCTATCTCTTCTATTAGTATCACTTCTAGTGTTTGAATTATTTTTTGATTAAAATTATCTGGATTTGATTTAAGCTTTTCCATGATTTTTGGATTTTGTTCTAATCCATTTGCTTCAAGATATCTTGGAACTATAGCCATTCGCTCTAATAAGTTTGGAGTATTTTTCATAGCTTCAAAAAGATTGGTATGCACTGGATAATCACCATATTTTACACCAACTTCATCCATAAGCTTTTGGAGCATCAAAAAATGTCTTATTTCATCTTCAGCAACTTCTAACCAATCATCATAATACTCTTTTGGTAATTCTCTAAACCTATAACAAGCATCCAACGCTAGATCAATAGCACTATACTCTATATGAGCTATAGTATGAAGAAGTTGTTTTTTGCCCTCTATAGTATCAAAATATTTTCTTTTTTTCTGCTCTTTTGGTAAAATAATATTACATAAATCTATATAAGAAGGATTATCAATAGATTTTATTTTGCTATCAAAATCAAATACTATATTACTTTTTTTATAATCGTTATAAAATAGATTAAACATATTTATCTTTATTTCAACACTTTTTTGACTTAAAATTAAATATATTTTAGAAAAAAATAACACTTTAAACCTTTTTTTGATAAAATTAAGCAATTGGTGAGATTTTAACATAAAAGGTTTTTAATGAAGGTTAAATATATGCCTATGGGTATGTATCAAACAAATTGTTATATAGTTACCATTGATGGTAAAGATCTTATAATAGATGCAGGTGTTGATGCTACAAAATGGGTATTGGACAATGTAAACAATCCAATAGCTATACTAAACACTCACGGACATTTTGATCATATTTGGAGCAATAAAGAGCTAAAAGAAAACTTAAATATTCCTATCTATATAAATAAGCTTGATGCTTTTATGTTACAAAGTGATCCTTTTGGGCAAAATATCCCAAAAGTTAAAGCTGATGTGCTAGTTGATGGTGATGAAAAGTTTGTACTTGATGGTGTTGAGTTTGAGTTTTTACATTTTGCTGGGCATACTCCAGGGTGTAGTATAATCAAAATAAAAGATAAAATATTTAGTGGAGATTTTATATTCAAAAACTCCATAGGTAGGGTTGATTTTCCTTATTCAAATCCAGATGATATGAAAAAAAGTCTAAATAAAATCTTATCTTGGGATTTAGGTGATAAAGATTATGAGATTTTTCCAGGACATGGTGATAAAACAACACTTAAAAAAGAACAAAACTCATTAAGAGCTTGGATAAACTATATATAGTAGAGAGATATGAAAAAAAAGATAGTTAATAAGTTTATTTTAATTTTACTTTTGTTTACTAGCTTATTTGCTATGTATGAGCTTTATAACTCTAGAGTATATGGAATAAATTCAAGCCTTAATAAAGCAATATCCGTATCAGAATTGGTAAAAAATGGCTTAACAGCACATATGGTAAATGGAAACACCCATCAAAGAGATGTATTTTTAAATTCAATCTCAAATGTACAAAATATTCAAGATTTATGGGTAGTAAGAGGTGAAAATGTTATTAATCAATATGGAAAACCTCTAAAAAACGAATATTCACGAGATGATATAGATGAACGCGTACTTAAAACAGGTAAAATGGAATATTATGTTAGTGGTTATTTAGAGAGTGAACCATCTATTAGGGTTACTATTCCATATAAAGCTACAAATAATGCAACAGCTGATTGTCTAAAGTGCCATGATGTACAATTTGGTGATACACTAGGTGCTATAAGCTTGGTTCTTGATATTAGTGATTTAAGAGAGCTTGGTATAAAGACTATTTATATGTTACTTATTTTAACACTTTTAATGCTTGCTTTTGTATATCCTTTGCTAAATAGAATTTTACATAAGTATTTTGATGTAATAGAAAAACTTGATGAAAGAATTATGCAAGCAGTTAGTGGTAAATTTTTGGCTTTAAGTAGCTCTTATCAGGATGAACCAGAGATAAAAAATCTAATCAATGGTTACAATAGCTTAATAAGTAAATTAGATAATACATTTAGAGTAATTGATAATAAACTAAAAGGACTAACAGGACAAATTAGCTCCAAATCACAAAAAAACCCAATAGAAGATGCAAATCTTATAGTTGATAATCTATCAAATATCTTCCAATTCAAAAAAGCTATAGAACTTGATGAAACAAAAGAGGATATTTACAATAGAATAGCACAGATTTTAACCAATAAATTTCATATAAAGAATTTTACATTTATAGAAATAAATCACAAAAGTAATCTTTTAGATATAGTTTATAAACAAGGTGATCTTTATTATTGCTCTCAAGAGATAGAAGAAAATCCTGAACTTTGTAGAGCCTCTAGAACCAAATCAGATGTGGTAAGCTTAGATTTTCATAATAGTTGCCCCTATTTTTTAAGTACTAGCAAATATCACTACTGTATAGAGACAAAACTATCTAAAGATACAAGTCTAATATTAAATCTAGTATTAGAAAAAAAAGAAGAACTTGAAGATGTAATCCAAAATGTAAACTATATAAAAAGCTATATAACTGAAGCAGCTCCAAATATAGAGGTTAAACTTCTTTTAAAAGCTCTACAAGAATCAGCTTTTAAAGACTCTTTAACAGGGCTTTATAATAGAAAATTTTTAGATGAACACCTAAAAAAACTATTACCACAACTTGATAGAGAAAATAAAAAAATGGCAATTTTAATGCTTGATATGGATCACTTTAAAGCTATCAATGATGAGTATGGACATGATATTGGAGATATGGCACTTAAAGAACTAGCTAGAGTCTTAACTTCAAATATAAGAGATTCTGATGTGGTTATTAGATTTGGTGGAGAGGAGTTTATTGTTATGCTTGTAGGGGTAGAAAGCCAAGAAGATGCACTAAAAGTTGCAGAAAAACTAAGACTAAAAGTAGCAGAAAATGAGATAAGAGTTTATGAGTCTTCAACAATAACAAAAACAATAAGTATAGGTATGGCTATGTATCCTGATAACTCAAAGTCGATTGATCATATCTTTAAATATGCTGATATTGCACTTTATGAAGCAAAAAGACAAGGTAGAAACAAGGTAGTAATGTTTTCACAAGAGCAACTAACTGGAGTTGATTTATTTTAGGATGAAATATGAATAAAGAGCTTTTATTACAGACATTAAACACTTTAACACAAAATGATAAAGATAGAGTTAGTAAATTATTTGATTTACTAGAGTGGTTAAAAAATGATTATAAAAATATAGATAAATTTTTTAGTAAAATCTCTTTATGGTTAAATAAAGAGTATAAACTAAGACATATTAAAGTTGATATTTTAAATAAATCTACAGATAGAAATACCACTGTTTTTCATAAAGGTAAAGAGTTTAAAATTGGCGATGAGTATTGTTATTTTCAGTCTATTGAATTAGATGAAAAAGAGGAGCTAGTTTTTGCCTTTTGTACAGAAAATAATGAACACTACAAGATGATAGAAGATAAGATAGAGTATATTTATGCCCTACTTCACTCTTTGCAAGAAAGCATAAAACTCTCTGTTTTATACAAAACATTGAGTGAAAACTCTTTAATAGATCAAATAACAGGGCTTTATAATAGAAAGTTTTTAGTTGAACATTTGCAAAAGTCTCTACCCCTAGCACTAAGAGAGGGCAAAAAAATAGCATTTTTAACTATAGGAATAGATCACTTTAAAGCAGTTATTGATGAATTTGATTATAAAATAGGGGATAAAGTACTAAAAGCTCTAGCAAATACTTTAAAATCAAATATAAGAGAATCAGATATCGTAGTCAAACTTGATGGAGAGCAGTTTTTAGTAGTTTTAAATAATGTCCAAGATGAAGATAGTGCTATTGCTGTTGCTTTAAAATTGGTAGAAAGATTTAGTTTAGTTGAGATAGATGTAAACTTTTATAGTAATCAAAAACTTAAAAAAACTATATGCATAGGTATATCTATGTATCCAAAAGACTCTACCTCTGTTGATCAAATTTTAAAAAATACTGATATCTCTTTATATGAAGCACGAAATCTTGGACGTGGAAAAGTTTTGAGGTTTAGCAAAGAACAAGAGGGGAAGGTGGAACTTTTTTAATGAAAAGAGATCTATTACAACTAATAAATGATAGTCCAGCTAGTCAAGATATTCAAAAAAATCTTGATGATATTTTTTCATTATATGAAAATATTCAATACTCCCATAGTATAGATTCTTTAATGGAAATTATTTATAAATGGTTTTATACCAAATATAATATCAAAAATTTTAAAGTTACATTTTATAATTTAGAGATAGATTTTAACCAAATTATATATCAAAAAGGTGAAGATTTTTATTTGGATAATGATTTTTGCAAAAACTTTATAGTAGAAATTCATTATTATAAAAATCTTATTATTGCAATAAATGCTGATAATAAAGAAGATTTTGATATTATAGAAAAAGATTCAGCTATATTAAGTGCAATATTTTTTTTAGTAAATCCTATAATCAAAGATTTTATAATCCAAAAAGAGTTATTACAAAACTCTTTAAAAGATCATATTACAGGATTTTATAATAGAAAATATTTAGATGAAATCCTAAGAAATAATAACTTCTTTAGCCATAATCTAAATAATACTGTTTTTATGATGTTAGAAGTTGATAGATTTAAATCAGTAGTTGATGAGTTTGATTATGAAATAGGAGATAAGGTTTTAATAGAATTAGCAAATGTTATTAAATCAATAGTACCGAATAACTCAACTTGTGTTAAACTTACAGGCTATGAGATGTTAGTTCTTATTCCAGAGTGCAATGAAGATAGAGCATATACTTTAGCAAAAGATATTATAGATAAGTTTGCAAAATCTGAGGTATTAGTAAACTTTTATACAAATCAAACACTAAGAAGAACTGTTTGTGCTGGGATATCTTTATATCCAAAACATAATAGTTCAAAAATTCAAGTTATCAAAAATGCCGATATTGCTCTACAAGAAGCAAAAAACTTAGGTAGAGGAACAGCACTTGTTTATAGAAAAGAGATTGAAACAAGTGTTGAGCTATTTTAGGAACAATAAATGTCAATTATAACCAATAAAATAGACTCTCTACCACCTCTTTCATCAACAGTTATAGAGCTTGAGAATTTTAGAAAAAGCCCTTCTAAAAGCCCTGAAGAGTTATTAAAAATCATAGAAAAAGATCCTCTTACTATCTCAACACTCCTAAAAGTTGCAAATTCAGCTATGTTTGCATTTAGAAGCAAAGTAGAAACCCCAGCTAGGGCTATAAGTCTTTTGGGGGTTAATTTTACAATCTCTATAGCTATTGGAAGTTCTTTAAGAAGTGTTTTATCAAATGATTTAGAAGCATATGATATTGATATGAATGATTTTATAAGATATTCCAATCTTATTTCAGCTTTGGTTAATATATGGATGGGTTTGATAAATAAAACTCTCCAAGATGAACTAGCAATTCCTTCATTTTTACAAGATATTGGTAAATTAATTATATCAGATATTGCAAAAACCTATGGTAAAAGTGAATCATTTTTAAAACTAGTCAAAAGTAATCAAGTAGATATTGAAGAGATTGAAAAAAAAATGGTTGGTTTAAGTAGCTCTGAAATTACTGCAAATATGTTTAAACATTGGAAATTAAGTGAAACTCTTATAAACTCTATAGAGTTTATTGATAATATTCAAGAGTGTAAAGATGAGTATTTGGAAAAAACAAGAATTTTAAAGATAGCAAAGACTGCTTGTACGATAAACAATCCCCTAGATGATAAATATATACAAAAAGCTCTTGATTTAGCTAAAGAGTATGGTTTTGATATAGAAAAACTATCTAAGGCTTTAGATATATTACAAGAAAGACTCTTAGATGAAAAAAAAGATTAAATATAAGTAAAACTTTTACAAAATCTCTCTATTTCCTTTGTGATCAGCTTCAGATAGTATTCCTGTTTTTTCCAACTGCTCTACTATATTTGCTGCACGATTATACCCTATTCTAAGACGTCTTTGGATATGGCTTATTGAAGTTTTCTTATCATTATAAACTACCTCTTTTGCATCTTCATATAGTTCATCTAGTTCTACAAGCCCATCACTATTATTTCCTGAATTATTTTGTATGCTAGAGTTTTTATCCTTTAAAAAATCTATATCATACTCAACTTCTCTTTGGTTTTTCAAAAACTCTACAACTTTATCTATCTCATTTTCAGTACTCCAAGGAGCATGAATTCGTACCAAATTGGAGCTTCCTGGTGGAGTAAAGAGCATATCACCACGCCCTAGCAAAGACTCTGCTCCCATAGCATCTAATATAATCTTACTATCAACTCTTTGCCCTACTTTATAGCTTATTCTACTAGGTAGATTTGCTTTAATAAGTCCTGTTACTACATCAACAGATGGTCTTTGAGTTGCTACTATGAGGTGTATTCCACTAGCCCTTGCCATTTGTGCAAGTCTTGCAATAGATAGCTCTACTTCTTTACCACTTGTCATCATAAGATCAGCTAATTCATCTATAATTATCACAATATAAGGAAAAGGATCAAAACCCTCTTTTTTAGCCTTTTCATTGTAACCTTCTATATTTTTTGTCTTTGTTTGACTCATAAGTGTATATCTTCGCTCCATCTCACCTACCATATTTGCTAGAGCATTTATAGCTTGAGCTGGTTTGGTTATAACAGGAGTTAAAAGATGAGGAATATCGTTATATATAGAAAACTCCAACATCTTAGGATCTATCATAATAAGCTTTAGATTATCTGGTGAGTTTTTATAAAGTAGTGATAAAATCATAGAGTTTATCCCCACACTCTTACCACTTCCTGTTGTTCCTGCTATCAAAAGATGTGGTAGTTTTTTTAGATCTGTTACAAAAGGCTTACCTACTATATCTTTACCAAGTATCATAGTAAGAGGAGATGTAGAGTTTTGAAATATCTCACTTTCAAGTATCTCTCTTAAATAAATAGTTTGTAAGCTCTCATTTGGTACTTCTATACCAACTACATCTTTACCAGGGATTGGTGCTTGAATCCTTATAGTTTGAGCCTTTAGTGCCATAGCTAAATCATCTTGAAGATTTAAAATCTTTGATACTTTTACATTTGGAGCTGGTTTAAACTCAAAAGTTGTTACAACGGGCCCCGTATAGGTTCTTACAACATCTCCATCTATTTTGAACATTGATAACTTATCTAATAAATTAGCAATATTTTTATCTATTAAAGCCTCATTTATCTTATTTTTACTATCTTCTTTTGGTGGCTTTTGAAATATCTCAACAGGTGGTAAAATAAAATCTTTTGGTTTTTCACTAACACCTAGTTCTATATCTTCTAATAATTTTTTATTCTCTTCTAACTCTTCTACCAAAAGAGGATGAATAGTGGTTTCTTCTTTTATAGTATCTTGTTTTTCTATATCTTCTATCTCTTCTTTATCATCTACTTTAACAAGCTCTATAATAGCCCTACCTTGCTCCTCTTTTACTATAACTTTCTCTTTTGCTTTAACTGAGGGGCTTTGTGATTGTTTATACGTAGAATTTATCTTTACTTGAGGGTTATTTGTTTTTTTAAAAGTATTAAAAAACTTTATAAATTGATCTTCTAAACTCTCTTCAAAAAGAATAACCATAGATACAATATAACCTACTAAAACAAATATCCATAAACCAACTTTACCTATATATGGAGATAAATATATATTTATTAAAGATCCAATATTACCATTTAACTCACCATCTATAATAAGGGCTTGTGCTATAATAGTAGCAAAAAGTGTAAAAAATCCAGCTATAATATATAAAACAATATCTACAATATCTAGTTTTTTACTATTTATTATATACAATGGATAAAGCAATACTATAAGTAAAATATATGAGATATAACCAAATTGAAGTTTTGCAAAATCAGCATAAAGTTCACCCAATTCTCCAACTATTACTCTATCACCAATAAAAACACCAATAGTCAGATATATAAAAACAAAGGCTATAATAATAGAAATAATTTTAGAAATAATGGATTATCCTTTATTTTAATAAATTTGATATTTTAGCTTGAAGTTTTAGCCAAGTTTTATGCTCAACTAGTGGAAATCCAGCCCATACTTTTTTGGGTTCTTTTATAGTTTTTGTTACTCCTCCACGAGCAGCAATAGTAGTAAAAGGGGCAATCTCAAGATGTCCTGATGTTGCACTTTGTCCACCCATTACTACATTTCTACCTAAAGTTGTGCTTCCTGATATTCCTACTTGAGAGACAATAATACTATATTCACCTATATTACAGTTATGTCCTATTTGTACAAGATTATCTATTTTTACACCTTGATGTATATAAGTTGTTCCAAAAACAGCCCTATCTATAGAGGTATTACTTCCTATTTCTACATCATTTGATATGATAACATTACCATTTTGATATATTTTTATATGTTTTCCCTCTTTTGTATGAGCAAAACCAAAGCCATCACTTCCTATAACACTATTTGCATGTATTATACAATCATCTCCAACTACACAATCTCTATAGATTACCACATTTGGATAGATAATAGTGTTTTTACCTATTTTGACATTATCTCCTATATAAGCCCCACTCATAATAGTACAATTATCACCAATAGTGCTATTTTTACCTATATAAACAGACTCCATAATAGTACAATTTTGTCCAATAACCGCTTCATTGCCCTCTTTTTCTAGCACTTTTGGTGCAAAAAGTTTTGTAGCATAAGCTAAAAGAAGATATGGCTCATCGCTTACTATAGCAATAGAGCCTTTTGGCAAAAACTCTTTATACTCTTCTTTTAAGAAAACCGCTTTAGCCTTGGTAGTTTTTAGATCTTCAAGATATTTTGTATTATCAAAAAAAGAGAGTTCATCTTCTTTTGCATCTTTTAGTGTATTGATAGATTTTAAGATACCAATACCTTTAATATCTATCCCTAAAAACTCCCCTAGTTTTTGTATATCTATATGCTTTTTCAAAGCCTATCTCTCCATAGCAACTACACCACTTCTTACTATCTCTATAGGGTTGAATCTTTTTTGAACAACTTTTATAAAGTTTAGTATTCTTTTTGGTTCATCTGTTGCTGAAACTACTATAGCATCTTCTGTTACATTTTGAATAGATCCTTTATAAGTTGCTGCTAAAGTTGCTACATCACTTAAATCTTGATCTATTGGTATTTTTATTAAAACTGTATCTTTTTCAATAACATCTGAGTGTTCATTTACCTTTAAAACAGGTATAAGCTTATTTAACTGCTTTACTATTTGATCTATCACTCTTTTGCTTCCTATTGTTACTATAGTCATTCTAGAGTAGTCACTTTGAGGTACAGGAGCAACTGTTAAAGACTCTATATTATATCCTCTAGCAGAAAAAAGTCCTATTATTCTAGATAGTACACTATCTTCATTGATAACAATTACAGAAATAACTCTTCTTATCTCTACACTATCATAAAAATGGTTAAAATTATTCATTTGTTTTATCCTTCAATAAATACATCTCATTCAAAGCATGTCCATTTGGAACCATAGGTAGAACATCCTCTCTTCTATCTACAATAACCTCTATAAAAGTAACTCTTTTTGCATCTACTGCTTTTTTAAGTGCTTCGTCAAACTCTTCTTTTGTTTTAACCCTAAAACCAAGCCCGCCAAAAGCCTCAATAAGCTTAACAAAATCTGGTTGCATACTAAGATCAGTTTCAGCTAATCTATCTTCATAAAACATAGTTTGCCATTGTCTAACCATACCAAGATAGTTGTTATTTAATATAATATTTACAACAGGTAACTTATACTCAACACAAGTCATAAGCTCTTGAATATTCATTAAAATAGAACCATCACCTGTAAAGTTAATACTTACTTTATCCTCAACTCCTCTAGCTACCCCCATAGCAGCAGGTAAGCCAAATCCCATAGTACCAAGTCCACCACTTGTTACAAATTGTCTAGCAAAATCAAAAGGATAAAACTGAGCCGTCCACATTTGGTGTTGTCCAACATCTGTTGTAATAACAGCTTTATTACCCAAAAGTTCTCCTGTTCTTTGTATAACCCATTGTGGTTTAATAGTATCATTACTATCAATAAATCTCAAAGGTTCAGCTTTTTTATACTCTTTTAGGTTTTCATTCCAACTACTATAATCATTCATTTCACACTCATTTATAGTCTCATTAAAATCTTGCATTACAAGTTTTAAATCTCCAACTATAGGATAGTGTGGAACTACTATCTTACCAATAGTAGCTGGATCTACATCTATATGGATTATAGTTGCATTTTTTGCAAACTCATCAAGTCTTCCTGTTACCCTATCATCAAATCTAGCACCAAGAGAAACTATTACATCAGCCTCATACATAGCCATATTAGCAGCATACTCTCCATGCATTCCAAGCATACCTATAAAAAGTGGATTATCATGACCCATAACACCTCTTGCCATAAGTGTTTCAACTGCTGGAATATTTGTTTTTTTAGCAAAAGCTCTTATTTCACTAAAAGAGTTACTTAAAACTGCACCACCACCAATATAAAGTAATGGTTTATTTGATTTTGAAATAACTTCTAAAGCCTTTTTAATCTGTCTTTTATTACCCTTTACAGTTGGTCTATAAGTAGGCATACAAACCTCTTGTTCATAATCAAAGACACCAAGCACAGCTGTAATGTCTTTTGGTATATCTATATGTACAGGTCCTGGCCTACCACTTCTAGCTACAAAAAATGCCTCTTTTAAAACTTTTGGTAACTCTTCTATAGTTTGAACTAAATAGTTATGTTTTGTACATGGTCTGCTTATCCCTACGGCATCTATTTCTTGAAAACCATCAGTTCCTATTATAGCTGTTGGAACTTGTCCACTAATCACGACTAAAGGTATAGAATCCATATAAGCTGTTGCAAGTCCTGTTACAGCGTTTGTAAAACCTGGTCCACTAGTAACTATAGCTACACCTACTTTTCCTGTTGCTCTTGCATATCCATCTGCTGCGTGAACTGCAGCTTGTTCATGTCTTGTTAAAATATGTTGAAAATAACTCTGTTTATAGATTTCATCATAGACATTCATAATAGCACCACCTGGGTATCCAAAAACTACATCAACCCCTTCATGCCTTATGGCTTCTATTACCATTCTTGCGCCATTTATTTTCACAATAATTCCCCTAATTATAGTTGTTAATACTATATTAATAATCCATCAAAATCAAAAGATTGTACATTATACACTATAAATCAATTTATAACTTAAATTTTAATAGTTACTAATATTGTAATAAAAGACTCATTATATAAAAAATATGGTTAATTGTAACTAAATTCTACTTTAAAATCTCTATTTTTGAAAATTTATGGTATAATACATCAAAATAAATACAAGGGGTACAAAATGGATGCAAATAGTGTACAAAACATATCTACTAACTTACCCATTTCAACTCAAACACAACAAATTGCAGATCTTGGTATTGGTCCAAATCTTCAAAAAGTTCAAAAAGCTGATACAACTGGTTTGTATAAAGATAAGGATGCTGTTTATTTAAGTCTTTCATCCTCACTAGATGCTAGAGCTAATAACTTTTTTGCCAATATCAGTAGTATAAATAATATCTTTGCCGTCACACAAATAGCACAAAAAGGTCTTGATAAACAAGAAGACATCTTAGCACAAATAAAAGATAAAACTTTAGATGATAACGAAGATATCGATGTAGCAAATAAAAGAAATGATCTTATCTCTTTAGTTAAAGATTTAAATACATCTATACAAAAAACAACATACAATAACGATATGATACTCTCATCAGATAAGACTCTGCAAGAGCTAACCTTTTCTACACAAAAGGATACATTTTTTGTACAGACTCCAGATATGCAAAAAACTTTGGAAAATATAGCAAAACTAGTTGTTGAATATGATGGTTCAAAAGAATCAAATGAACAAATCCAAAAAGAGATAGATAAATCTTTAGAAAACATAGCTATGTATTCACAATCATATAGTGATATCCAAAGTACTATTAGAGGGGATTCTTTACAAAATCTTATCTCAAACCTTAATATCAATATATCAAATTCAAATACATATTTTATTGATTATGGTAAAGATAGCAATGACTTTAACAAAAATAATATCTCTTCACAGCTAGGATATCTTGCTGCTTCTCAAGCCAATATCCTACAAGAACAAGCCTCTAGGCTTTTAGTATAAAGAGGATGATATCCTCTTTTTTACTCTTTATCTTGCCATCCCCCACCAAGAGCTTTAACTAATAGTACTAGATTTGATAGATATGAATATCTTTGTTGTATATAACTCTCTTTTGCATTAAAATAACTTTTTTGAACATCAAGTAAAGTACTAAGATCATTTAATCCATATCTATATTGAAGCTCTGAAAGTTCAAAAGAGTTTTGTGCTTCATCTAAAATCTCTTTTGATAATATATTTTGATCTTTTGATATAGATACACTATTTAGTGCATCATCTACCTCTTTTAGTGCATTAAGTAGAGTATTTTTATATGCAAAAATAGAGCTTTTTGCCTTTGATTTTTCTATTAATACCCTATTTTCAAGCTCTCCACCATAAAAAAGGTTGTATGAAGCAGATAGTGCCATAGCTAAACTTGAAGCAGGATTATGTAAAGACAAAAGTGTAGCACTAGATAATCCACCACTAGCACTTAAAGAAAAACTAGGCATTTTAGCAGCCCTTGCTAGATCTATACTAGCCTCACTTTGAAGGATCTGCTCATAAGCACTTGCTATATCTGGACGATTATATAAAATATCAGAATCTATCTCTTGATCTAGGTCTAAAACATTTATTTTATCTATTGCTTCAAACTCCAAATCAAGCTCATCAGGCATTAGCCCTACTAAAATAGCTAGAGCATTAAATACCTCACTTTGTTGTTTTTGTAGATTGCTTAAATTTAGTTCTTGATTTAAAAGTGTTGATTTTTGTCTGCTAATATCTAGTCCATTGGCTATGCCATTTGAATATTTACTATCAACTATATTATATACTTTTGTTGCTATTTCAAGATTTTGCTCTGCTATATTTACCTTTTCATTTAACATTTGGTATTGAAAATAGGTAGTTACTATATTTGAAATCAAACTAAGCCTTAAAGCCTCATAATCATACTTACTTGCATCAAAACTTGCTTTTGAGGATTTTTGAGATGATTTTACCCTATTCCACAAATCTATCTCATATGAGATGCCCAAACTTGCACTTGTTGATTCTGGTCTTGTTTTATTGCTATTTTTATCTTTATTTTCACTTTTTGAACTACTTGCACGAATATCTGCTGTTGGTAAGCCACTATTATCAGCTATATTAAGCTGCAATCTAGCTTGTTCAATTTTTTCTATAGCTATTAGAATATTTGGACTATTTTCAAGCCCAATATCAACAAGCTTATTTAAGCTTTGTGAGCCAAACTCTTTCCACCAAAACTCATCTACAATATCTTGTTTTTGAAGAGCTTTTATATATTCCTCTTTTTCTAGATTTGTTTGTGTCAATGCACAACCACCAAATACTAAAACAAAACTAAATAATAATATATGTTTAATACTCAAATTACACCTCTTTTATTTAGCTGATAAAGCTATAACTGGATTTAGACTTGATGCTTTTTTTGCTGGTAAATATCCAAATATTATACCTGTTAAAAAAGAGCAACTAAATGCCAAAACTACTGGAAAAATAGAAAAAGAAATAGAGATATCAAAATACTCCAATCCAAATGCTATCAAAAGTCCAATAATCACCCCTATAAGTCCCCCCAAAGCAGATACAACAACTGCTTCTATTAAAAACTGTTGTAAGATATTCCTTGTTCTAGCTCCTGTTGCCATTCTTATTCCTATCTCTTTTGTTCTTTCTGTTACACTTACAAGCATAATATTCATAACACCAATACCACCAACAAGCAAGGATATTGCAGCAATTGAGCCCAAAAGTATAGTCATAGTATTTTGAGTTTCTGAAATATTATCTATTAGTGAAGCCATATTTCTTATACGAAAATCCTCTATACCCCCATGACGGCTTAAAAGTAAAGAGTGGATATTTTTTTCTGTCTCTTCTATTAAATCAACATCTTCAACTGCAACTGTAATATTTCGTAAAAAATTTTGTCCTGTAATATATAAACTACCAGTTGTAAAAGGTACAAAAACTATATCATCTTCATCTTCACCAAACATAGATGCACCCTTTGTTTTCATCACACCAATTACTTGAAAAAGTATATTTTTTATCATCATATACTCTCCAATAGGATCACTATCTCCAAAGAGTGTTTTTGCAACAGTTGTACCAATTACAGCTACTTTTGCATAGTTTTTCTCATCTTCAGCACTAAAAAATATTCCCCTTTCAAGATCCCAATTTCGTACCCTTACATACTCACTACCTGTTGTATTTATAGATGTGGTTTGATCATTGTTTTTATATCTTACTGTTAAACTTTGCCTATTTTCTGGTATGGCTGCTATTATATTATTTAAATCATTGATAGCATCGGCATCTTCTTTAACCAAGGTGGCAATATTGGAAAATCCCCTACTATTTGGCATACCTGGACGAATAATCAAAACATTTGTTCCCATAGAGCTTATTTGATCTAAAACAGACTTTTTAGCTCCATCTCCAATAGCTAGCATAACTATAACAGATCCAACACCTATTACTATACCAAGAAGAGTTAAAATAGTTCTATATATATTCATCTTCAAAGCCTTAAAAGCACTTTGCATAGACTCTATTATCTCATTTTTAAAAGAGTATTTATCTTTTACTTTATTTGTTATTTTAATCTCTTTTTTAATAGCTTTTTGTTCATCATGAACTACTAAGCCATCTCTTATCTCTATAACTCTATTTGCATATGAGGCTATCTCTTTATCATGCGTTATAAGAATAATAGTATATCCTTGTTTAGAGAAGTTTCGCAATAACTCAATAACTTCTTGTCCACTTTTACTATCCAAAGCCCCTGTTGGTTCATCTGCTAAAATAATATTTGCACCATTGATTAAAGCTCTTGCTATAGATACACGCTGTTGTTGTCCACCTGATAGTTGTGATGGTCTATATTCAAGTCTATGATCTAATCCCAAAGAGCTTAAAAGCTCTATTGATTTTTTACGTCTTTCATCTTTAGAAACTCCTGCATAAATAGCTGGAACTTCAACATTTTCACAAGCATTTAGTGATGTAATAAGATTGTAACTTTGAAAAATAAACCCAAAAGTCTCTCTTCTTAGAGTTGCTAGTTCATCTTTTTTATGTAGTGATATATCTTTTCCCATAAACTCATATATACCGCTACTTGGATTATCTAAGCATCCTATTATATTCATCAAAGTAGATTTACCACTTCCAGAGCTTCCTACTATTGCTACAAACTCCCCTTGATAAATCTCTAAATCTATACCATTTAAAACCTTGATATCTATTCCATCATTTTGAAATACTTTTGTAATCTTTTCAAGCTTTATAATAGGTTTAATATTACTCATAAATTTACCTTATATCCTAGCTTGAAATCTAGGTCCACTAGCTTGTTGTGATTTTTTATCAGTTTTATTATTTGGCAAAACTATCTCATCATCAAAACTAAGCCCAGATACTACCTCTACACTTATTCTATTGCTAACGCCTATTTCTATCTTTTTTTCTTCTATGGTGGATTTATTTTTCAAAACAGTTACTACATTATCTCCATTTGGAAGTGTATTTATATATGACAATGGCAAAGTCATAACATCTTTTGCTTGATTTACTACAAAAAAGACCTGTGCTGTCATATTTGTCATAAGCTCATTTGAACTATTATCAACCTCAAAAATAGCATTATATAGTACAACATTGTTTGTAATAGTTGGAGTTGGTTCTATCTTTAAAACCTTTGTGTACCACTTTTTTTGACTTCCTAGTGTTTTAAAATATACATCCATTTTTGGCTTTAATCTTACTATCTCAGCTTCAGAGACTTCGGTATTTATACTCATTATAGATAAATCAGCTATTTTTAGGATAATAGGTGCTTGTTGGTTAGCATTTAATGTTTGTCCAGCTCTTGCACTTATACTCATAATAGTACCATCCATAGGTGCATAGATATTGGTATATTCTAAGTTTGTTTCATCAGTTTTGATATTTGATTTGGTTTGCTCTATTTGTGCTTTTAGCATATCTAGTTGTGCTGTTGCTGATTTTAAAGATAGTTCTGCACTTTGATAGTTCTCTAGGCTTGTTGCATCTTTATTATAGAGTTGCTTTTGTCTATTGTAGTTGATTGTTGCATACTCTAGTTGAGCTATTTTATCTAATAGTTGAGCCTCTTGAAGTTTTAGTTGTGCATTACTAGCTTCAACTTTAGACTCTAGTAAGGTTGGGTTAATCTTTGCTAAAAGATCACCCTTTTTAACAATATCACCAACTTCTACCAATATATCTTGTAATTGCCCAGAAACTTGTGCTCCTACATCAACATAATCTCTAGGTTGCAGTGTACCTGTAGCTGTAACTACATCTTCTATATCACCTTTGCTTACTTTTATGGTACTGTATTTATTTAATGAATTAGCACCATCAAAATAAAAAACATACCCCAAATAAGCAATAATCCCCACTAAAAAAGTAGCAATCACTATAATAAAACTTTTTTTCATATGCAAATACCTTTTTTTGATGGAATTATAACATTCTAAATTTAACCGTTTGTTAATCAAAAATGTAATTTTTAAATTTTACTTTGTTTTTTCCTGTAAATAATCGCTTATCTGAATTAAACAAAAAGTTACTACAAATATCATAAGTCCAGGGAAAAAGCTCACCCAAGGAGCTATATCAACTACCTCTTTTCCAGAGCTAAGCAAACTCCCCCAGCTCATTTGAGGTGGATTGATTCCAAGCCCTAAAAAGCTTAGTCCTGATTCAGCCAATATTGCTCCACCAACACCAAAAGTAAAAGAGATTAGAAAAATAGGTGCAAGAAGTGGAGCATAGTATTTAAAAACAATCTTAAGCTTAGAGACTTTTGCAAGATTTAAAACCTTTATAAAAGGCTTAGAAGTAATAGCAAAACTCTCACTTCGTATAAGCCTAGCCATACTCATCCATCCCGTTATAGAGATAACTATAATCAAAACAAAAACTGAAGCACTCATATAACTAACAAGTGCCAAAAGTAGGAAAAAAGTAGGAAATGTTAGAAAAAGATCTATAATTATTGTTATAGTTTTATCTACTTTAGATCTAAAATACCCAGCAGTTATACCTACAATAAGCCCTATAAATGAAGCTATCAAAGCACTTAAAAACCCTATAATCAAAGATGTTTGACCTCCTGCTAAAATCCTAGCAAAAAGATCTCTTCCTAGTCTATCTGTTCCAAAAGGATGTTCCCATGAAGGTGCTAAAAGTATGGAGTTTGGATTTAGCTCATAAGGTGAAACCGTATAAACAAAAGGTAGCAAAAAAACTCCCAAAACAGTAAAAGCCAATATAAAAATAAATAGTTTGATACTTTTTTGTTTTTTCAATTACTCTTTTTCCATCCTTATATAATAACTAAGTGAACTTTTACCAAACTTTTTGGTTTTTTTCAAGCTAAACTCACCCAAAACATTAGGAAGCTCTAGCTTAGAGTAGTGCTCAAAAACAACCAAAGAGATATTTCCTTTATCAAAGCCCTCTACCATAGAAAAAGATCTTTTATAAATATCTTCCATACCATCTCTATAATCAAAAGGAGGATCTATATAGACTATAAGCTCTTCATTAGATAAAGTACTACTTCTTAAAAGCTCTGGTAGAGTAACAAAGCTATCTCCATACATAGCTATACCATCTTTAGGAGCTATATTTTTGATGTTTTTTTGCAAAATCTTATATGAGTTTTTATCTTTTTCAAAAAAATAAGCCTTTTTTGCACCACGACTAAGTGCTTCTAATCCCATAGATCCACTTCCAGCAAAGGCTTCTAGAAAAACAACATCTATAATATCTTGTTGCATTGTATCAAAAAAAGATCCTTTTAAAATAGCTTTTGAACTTCTAGTTACTTCTAGTGAGGGCAATTCTACTTTTTTGCCCTTATATTTACCTGCTGATATTGTTAAGAATAGTCCCATATTTACCTCGCATAACTTGATGCTCTAAGTTCTCTTATAACATTTACTTTAATCTCACCTGGGTATTGAACTTTTTGCTCTATTTCTGATGCTATTTGAGTAGCTAAAATCACCGATTCATCGTCGTTTACAAGTTCAGCATTCACTATAACTCTTATCTCTCTACCTGCATTGATAGCATAGGCATTTGTAACTCCTAGCTTAGTTGTAGCTATCTTTTCTATCTCTTCTACTCTTTTTAAGAAGCTCTCTAGTACCTCTCTTCTAGCTCCTGGTCTAGCAGCACTTAGAGCATCTGCTGCACAAACACTAGCACTTTCTATACAATTTGGCTCTTCATGTCCATGGTGAGCATAGATAGCATTTATAACTTCTGGTGGTTCGTTGTATCTTTTACACATCAAAGCACCAAGATCTACATGACTTCCTGGCATCTCATGTGTTAGAGCTTTTCCTATATCGTGAAGTAACCCTGCACGTCTAGCTAAAATTGGATCTCCACCCATTTGAGCAGCTATCAAACCAGATAAATGTGCAACTTCTAGAGTATGTGCTAGTGCATTTTGTCCATAACTAGCTCTATATCTTAGCTTTCCTACTAGCTTAATTAGCTCTGGATGCATTGATTTAATACCAAGCTCCAATACTACATCTTCACCCTCTTTTTGGATATTTTGATCAAATTCATTTTTGACTTTTTTATAAATCTCTTCTATTCTTGCTGGTTGAATCCTACCATCTTCTATCAAAAGCTCTATTGTTTTAGTTGCAATTGCTCTTCTATAGAGATTAAAAGAGCTTATTGTAATAGTATTTGGGGTATCATCTATGATTATATCAACCCCCAAAAGCATCTCTAGAGTTTTGATATTTCTTCCCTCTTTTCCTATTATCTTACCCTTAGTCTCTTCATCTTTTAAAGGTAGAGTATTAATAAGCCTCTCTGCTGCAAACTCCCCTGCATATCTAGTAACTGCTTGGGAGAGCATATTGTTTATCTCTGCTTGAGAGTTTTTTTCAGCTTGTTTATACTCTTTTCTAAAAATAGAGGCTATTTCAGCCCTAGAATCTATCTTCATCTGCTCTAGTATCATCTCTTTTGCCTCTTCTTGAGTCAAACCACTTGCATTTTCCAAAATCTTTAAAGCCTTTAATGTCTTTTTATCATAATCTTTTTTCTGATTTTCAAGAGCTAATTTTAGGTTTTCAAGATCTTTTTTATTTGAAACTATAGAGTTTTTATCTCTTTTTATATCTCTTAATTCTGATTCTAGATGTTCATTTAGCTCTTTTTCTTTTCGCTCTATTTGTCTAAACATCTCATCATACTCTTTTTTAATCTCTCTAAACTCTATTTCATACTCTTTTCTAGCTTTTATCTGTGCATCTTGCAATAAAACCTTTGCTTCATGCTCTATAACTTTAGCTTTTGCTTTAGCCTCTTCTATATAGATATCAAATTTTGCTTGATTTAGCTTTTTTTGTACAAAAACAGTGATAATAACAGATATCAACGCTACTATCACTCCAACTATTAAATACTCCATAATAAACCTTTTAAATTAAATCATCAAAGGCTGTGTGGCACTAAAACGATACTACCATATCGGCACGAATATCATATTTATCAGACAATATTTTATCACATTTACAAAGCTCTCTTTGAACAAAAATAGTAACTGGTTTTTTTAAAAGTTTGTCAAAAAACCTATCATACATTCCTTTTCCAAAACCAATTCTTTTATAAACTCCATCTATACCTACAACTGGCACTATTGCCAAATCAAACTTATTGTTAGTATTTGAGTATGATGGCTGTTTTATCCCAAATTTCCCCTCCTCCAAAGGCAATCTATATAAAACAGATATAAAACCCTCCTCTTTTATATATGGGACAAATACTTTTATTTTTTGTTTTCTAAGTATATTTATCAATGGCATAATATCTACTTCTATATCCATAGGTATATAAAGTAATACAGATTTTGCTTTTTGCTCTTTTATAAGATAGAGCAATTTTTGATTAATAATCTTATCTTTTTTATACTTAGTAAAATTTGAAAATTTTCTTAATCTAATCAAACATGATTTTCTAAAATCACTTTTATTCACGAGGCCACCTTAAGCCAACTTTAGGTAAAATACAAACCTAAAATAGATTTTACCACATAAGGAATTAAAATGAAGATTAAAAAATTGGTACTTTTAGTATTTTTGGCTCTTTTTGCATTTACAGGTTGCGAAGACAAAGAGAAAATTGACTCTGATTCAATCTCTGCTAAGTCTCAAAAGGCAACTGTTTTTACTCTTACAACAAGTAATTCTCAAAACCTAGAACTATCAGTTCAAGATAATAAATGGGTTTTCAAAGGTCTTGAGGGCAAAGTTGTAATGATGAACTTTTTTGCTTCATGGTGTCCACCTTGTAAAGCTGAAATACCACACTTACTCAGCCTAAAAGAGAAATATCCTCATTTTGAAGTAGTTGCTGTTTTATTAGAGCAAGATAAATCAAATGAAGAGGTAAATGAGTTTATAAAAGAGCATAATATAAACTATATAGTTACAAATAGTAATGTCAATCTTCAACTAGCAGACGCGGTTGGTGGTGTTGGTACTATACCAACAATGTTTTTATTTGACTCAAATGGTATTCCTTATCAAAAATATATAGGTATGGTTCCTGAAGAGGCTTTGAGTGTAGATATACAAGCAGCGACTATATCTAAAGAGTAGTGTATGTTTGGAATTTTTAAAAAAAATCAAACACAAACAACACAAGAGATAGAAAAAAAAGAGAGTATTTTCCAAAAAGCTTTTGAAAAAACTTTCTCAAATATCAAATCACTTATTCCTCAAAAACAAGAAAAGATTGATTTTGATACTATAGAAGAGATGCTTATTGAGGCTGATGTTGATTATGATATAGTCCAAAAAGCGATGGATGGGCTAGATGATAAAGTATCAAGAGCTAGTCTTAGACATAGATTAGTCTCTTTATTTGAACATGTAGAAAATTTTACACTAAGTATAGAAAAACCTCAAACTATCCTTATTATAGGGGTAAATGGAGCTGGCAAAACTACAACTATAGCAAAACTAGCTAATAAATTCAAAAAAGAGGGCAAAAGTGTGATATTGGGTGCTGGTGATACATTTAGAGCTGCTGCTATAGAGCAGCTTAGTGCTTGGGCATCTAAGCTTCAAATCCCTATTATCAAAACAAAACAAGGGCATGATCCAAGTGCTGTTGCATATGATACTATAAGCTCTGCTATAGCAAAAGATATTGATGTTTGTATTATAGATACCGCTGGACGTCTTCAAACTCAAACAAACTTAAGCCATGAGCTTAAAAAGATCTCTAAAGTTAGCCAAAAAGCCCTAAGTGGAAAACCATTTAAAAAGATTATGATTTTAGATGGTACACAAGGAAATAGTGCCATAGCCCAAGCAAAGGCTTTCAATGAAATGATAGAAATTGATGGAATAATTGTTACAAAGCTAGATGGTACTGCTAAAGGTGGAGCTTTATTTTCTATAGCAAATAGACTTGAACTTCCTATTTATTATATAGGTGTAGGAGAAAAGGAAGATGATCTAATAGAGTTTAGTCCAGAATATTTTGTAGATACCCTTTTAGATCAAATATATGATCTATCTTAAAAAGTTTAAGATAGATCACTTAACTACTTACCTTGACATTCACAGCATTTACCACTTACTATTAAAGCACTCTTTTCTACTTCAAAACCACTTGTCGTTATTGGTTTACATTTTAATATAGAGCTTAAATCTATATCTATATCACAAACTTTACCACAATTTTCACATACAATATGAGAGTGTAAATCTTTTGTTATCTCATACTTTGACTTAGCATAAGGTACCTTTACCTCTTCTACAAAACACTTCTCTATCATTGCATTTAAGTTTTTATAAATTGTTGCAAGCGATATAGATGGAAACTTCTTTTTCAAGCTTGTATATAGCTCATCTATGCTCAAATGTCCCTTGCTTTGTAGCTCCGAAACCAAAGCCAACCTTTGTGGGGTTACTTTGATATTATTTTGTCTTAACAGTTTTTCTACTTCTAGCATACAAACCCCTCCTTTGTTATGATCTTTTAATTAAGGCAAATTTTGTCCTAATTATAGCATAATTATACATAAAAGTTATATTAAAAAATAATATCAATTAATAAACATTAGCTTTTAGCTCTATTTTTATAAGATACTCCATAGAATTTTACAATATCTATTAGATAGTTAAAATTTAACTTAAGATTAAGGATTATAATTATAGAATTTCTATAACTACTCAAATTATAAATAAAATTTAACTAGTTTGAGTGTATCAAAAGGAGAATATATGAGAAAATATGAGACATATAGATGTAATAAATGTGGCAATGAAGTTGAAGTTCAAGTAGTTGGTGGTGGTAAACTAGTATGTTGTGGTGAGCATATGGAGTGTATCACAACAAATCTAACAGCAGTAAATCTTATGAAAGCTTTTGCTGGAGAATCTCAAGCTAGAAATAAGTATGAGTTTTTTGCTGATGTTGCTTTTGAAGAGGGTTATCATAGAATTGCTAGGTTTTTTCAAGAAGCAGCGGACAATGAAAAATACCACGCTATGGCTGAATATAAAGCCTATAATAAGTTAGTATTGGATGTAGAGCTTGATACTACTGTTAAAAACTTAGTTTATGCCGCAGATGGCGAAAGATATGAGCATGAGATTATGTATCCTGAGTTTGAAGCTATAGCAAATGAAGAAGGCTATAAAGAGATAGCTAGAATGTTAAAAGCTATAGGCAAAGTTGAAGTTGAACATGAAAGAGAATATCTAGAGCTTAAAGCTGCACTTGAAGCAGAAGGATTTTTCAATAGTGATGAAGATGAAGAGTGGGTTTGTGAGGTATGTGGACATGTACATAGAGGCAAAAAAGCACCAAAAGCCTGTCCATTATGTAGAGTAGATCAAGAATACTTCAAAAAAAGAAGTAAAGATATAACAGTAGGCTAAAGAGCCTACTGTTTAATAGTAATTATACTCTATTATCTTCTTCTGTTGTTATCTCTACCAAAAGATGAACCACTGTTTGTTCTTGGCTCTCTCTCTCTTGCTTCGTTTACAACAAGATTTCTACCTTGAAAATCTTTACCGTTTAAAACTTCTATAGCTTTTAATCCATTATCTCTAGAATCCATTTCAACAAAACCAAAACCTTTTGATCTACCTGTCTCTCTATCTTTTATAACCTTTGCAGACTTTACTCCACCAAATTGCTCAAATAAGTCTCTAAAGTCTGTTTCATTTAGACCATAAGACAAATTGCCAACATAAATATTCATCGTAACCCTTATTTTTGAAATACTAAGGTATCATAAAACCATCTTACACTAAAAGTTAGCAAATTGTCTATCTTTTGGCTATATTATGTTCTATCTATACCAAGTAGCAATTATATCATATTTTTATGGTTTTTTTCTTTTTTTTTAAAAAATTTCAAACTTTTAGCAAAATTTGTATAAAAAAGATATAATTTCACCTCTATTATATAGTAATTTCCTTAATATCTGCTATTTCTTTAAATGCTAAATAGATCAAAGCGATAAGATTTTTTCTATTTTGTCTTATATTTGGATTTTCATGATTGACAAAAACATTATCAAAAAAGCTATCAAGTTCATTTTTCATACCAAAAAGTGCATCTAAGTTTGATTCAAAGTTGATATACTCTTTTGAAGTAACTTCTAAATATTTGTTATATAATCTTGACTCTTCATCTTGATCAAAAAGATTTTGATTTATCTCTATATTTGAGCTTATATCTAAATCTTTGATTATATTTGCAACTCTTTTAAAAGTAGAACTTATCTCTTTAAAGTCACTACTATTTACAATATTATTTAAAGCATTGATTTTTTTATTGATTTTATAAATATTTTTCTCTTTTGTAGCCAAAATAGCTTTTAAAACTGATGGATTTACATTTAAAATACTTTGTAATCTATCTTCAAAGAACTCTAAAAGTTGCTTTTTATCTAGATTTGTATAGATATATGAAAGTTCATCTATCATTATTTCTAAATTAATATCAAACTTATACTCATTTAGTATCTTTAATACACCAAAAGCAGCACGTCTTAGGGCATATGGATCTTTGGCTCCTGTTGGTATTTTGCCTATACTAAAAAGTGCCATAATGGTATCTATTTTATTACTTAAAGCAACAATAGCACTAAACTTTGTTGATGGTAAAGCACTATTTAATCCATCTGGTAAATACTGCTCTTTTAGAGCTAAGGCAATATTATCATCATATCCAAGCTTTGTAGCATAATAATATCCCATAAGCCCTTGAAGCTCAGTAAACTCATATACCATCTCACTCATAAGATCTGCTTTACTAAGATTTACAGCTTCAAAAAGAGCCTCTTTAGGCTCAATATCAAGCCTATTTGCCAAATATTTTGCTATTTTTAACTCTCTTTGTACTTTATCTTGTAAAGTTCCTAAACCATCAGCAAACAATACAGTAGATAAAGCAGATATATCAAGCCCATTTTTTAAATCATTTTCATAAAAAAACATTGCATCGCTAAGACGTGGTTTTAAGACTCTCTCATTTCCAGCTATAATTTTACTAAAATCATCTGTATAAGCGTTACTTATTACTACAAAGTTATTTGATAGTTTACCATCTTTATATACAGCAAAATATCTTTGATGCTCTTTCATAGAAGTTATTATCACCTCTGGTGGAAGTGCTAAAAAGCTTTTATCAAAACTTCCCAACAGTGCCGTAGGATACTCAGTAATTGCTACAACTTCAGCTAAAAGATCTTTATCTATTTCTACAGATACATTATGCTTTGTCTCTATCTCTTTAATAGAGTCTAATATGATCTTTTCTCTTTCTTCTTGATCATAGATAATACCATGTTTTGATATCTTACAAAAATACTCTCCTGCAAAATCAAAACTAACTTTATCATAACTTATCATTCTATGCCCATATGTAAAGTTACTTGATTTTACTCCAAAAAGCTCACCATCAACTACCTCTTCACCTAACATAATAGTAAGTGCTTTTATAGGTCTTATAAAGCTTTCTTTAAAGCTTCCCCATCTCATAGATTTACCAAAGTTAAGCAAAGAGATAAACTCTAATACCATAGAATCTAATATCTCTTTTGTAAATCTACCCTCTTTATGTTTTTGAAAATAAAGTACCTCTTTACCATTTTGAGTAGTTGTTTTTAGCTCTTTTGGATCAATACCACACTTTTTAGCAAATCCAATAGCTGCATTTGTAGCTACTCCATCTTTGTAAGCTATAGATAAAGGTGCTCCAAATAACTCTTCAATAGTATCATCTTGTTTTATCTTTATACCTCTATGCCACAAAACCAATCTTCTTGGTGTATAGAAAAAATTAAAATCACACATAAGGTTGTTTTTTTGAAGTATCTCAGCCCATTTTTTCTCTATATTTGCTAATTCATTTAAAAATGGTATAGCTGGTAACTCTTCTACCAATATCTCAATCAACAATGGTTTTGTCATCTTTTTTATTCCTTTTTTCTATCTCTTTTAATTTATCACTATGTTTTTGTACTTGTTGTCTATTGAACCCTGCTATTAAGTATATAAGTACAATAATAAACAGAGCAAAAACAACTATATCTACTATCTCTTTCATATTAACTATCTTTTTTTGTTGATATTATCCCAAAAGTTCTATTATAGTTAGTTTAAATAATCTAACAATCAACAAACAACTATTCAATTATATAGTTTAAGATTCACTCTAACTTATAACTAAGTCTATTTTTTATATAATAACTGTAAAAAAAAAGGTGCTTATAATGTTTGATTATGAATTATTAAAAAAAGTCTTATTTAAGTTTGATCCAGAAACTGCACATAATATAGCAGAATGTAGTCTTAGGATGTTACCAAAATGCCCTTTTATAAATAGATATATGACAGATAAAAACTTTGTTGCTGATCCTATGTTGTCTCAAGAAATAGCTGGAATAAAGTTTTTAAATCCTGTTGGACTTGGTGCTGGGTTTGATAAAAATGCTACTATGATAGAGGCTATGCCTAGTGTTGGTTTTGGTTTTACAGAAATTGGTACAGTTACTCCAAAACCACAAGATGGCAACCCAAAACCTAGACTTTTTAGATATCCAGAGTATAATTCTATACAAAATGCTATGGGATTTAACAATAAAGGTTCATATGAAATATCAAAAAATATTAAAAAAATCTACCCTTTTTCTATACCAATAGGTATAAATATAGGTAAAAATAAGCTAACAGCAGAGATAGATGCTATTAATGATTATGAACTTTTGATTAAAAACTTTGAACATTTGGGTGATTATTTAGTTGTAAATATATCTAGTCCAAATACTCCAAATTTAAGAGATTTACAAAATGAAGAGTTTATACAATCTCTTTTTTCTAAGGCAAAAAGTATTACATCTAAACCTATTTTTCTAAAAATAGCTCCTGATATGGATGCAAGTGTTGCTATAAGTCTATGTAAATGTGCAATAGATAGTGGAGCTGATGGTATCATAGCAACAAATACAACTATAGATTACTCTCTTCTTCCAAATCCTCAAAACTTTGGAGGTATAAGTGGTGAAGTACTAAAACAAAAATCTTATGAGCTATTTAAAGCAATATCTAAAGAGCTTTTTGGAAAAACTATACTTATAAGTGTAGGAGGTATCTCAAATGCACAAGATGCTTATGATAGAATCAAAGCAGGAGCTAGTTTGGTACAAGTTTATAGTGGGTTTATTTTTAAAGGTCCTAGTATGGTAAGAGAGATAAATCAAGGTTTAGTAGAACTACTAAAAAATGATGGTTATGAGCATATTTCTCAAGCTATAGGTGTAGATCTAAAGTCAAATTAGGGTATTATATGTATCGTAAATTTTTTATTTTTTTAATCAATTTTTTATTTTTACAAGGGGTGTTGATGGCAAGTAGCCTACCAAAATATTATGATATTACTTTAGATAATGGTTTGCAAGTAATTGCAATACCCATGGATAATAATAGTGGAGTAATAACGACTAATATATATTATAAAGTTGGAAGCAAAAATGAGATTATGGGCAAAAGTGGCATTGCTCATATGTTGGAACATATGAATTTCAAAAGTAGCAAAAACCTAAAAGCTGGAGAATTTGATGAGATAATCAAGAAATTTGGTGGAGTAAACAATGCCTCTACTGGGTTTGATTATACAAAATATTATATAAAATCAAGTTCGCAAAATCTTGATAAATCTTTAGAGCTTTTTAGTGAGTTAATGCAAAATCTAACACTAAGTGATAAAGAGTTCCAACCAGAACGTGATGTTGTAGCAGAAGAGCGAAGATGGAGAACAGATAACAACCCTATGGGATATCTATATTTTAATCTATTTAACAATATCTATACCTACCATTCATACCACTGGACTCCAATAGGATTTATGGATGATATATTAAACTGGTCAATCGATGATATCAAAGATTTTCACTCTACTTATTATCAACCTAAAAATGCTTTTATTTTGGTTGCTGGAGATATAGATAAAGATGAAGTCTTCTCTAAGGCAAAAAAACACTTTGCAAATATAAAAAATAGTAAAGAGTTACCAAAGTCTTATATCAAAGAACCAAAACAAAATGGAGAAAAAAGAGTAGTTATACATAAAGATTCTGAAGTTGAAATGTTGGCTATTGCATATAGAATTGGAGATTTTAAAGATCCTGATATGCCAATACTAAATGCAATCAGTGAGCTATTAAGCAATGGTAAAAGTAGTTGGTTACACAAAAAACTAGTTGATGAAAAGAGAATGGTAAACTCTATTTATGCTTATAATATGGAGTTAAGTGATGAAGGTGTATTTTTGATACTAGCTGTTTGCAATGATGGTATAGACGCAAACAGTGTAGAAATAGAGATATTAAAGATAATAAAAGAGCTTAAAAAAGGAGATATAGATCCTAATGAGCTTGATAAAATCAAAATAAATACTAAAGCTGATTTTATCTTTTCTTTAGATAACTCTGAAAGTACTGCTGATTTATTTGGTTCATACTTTGCTAAAGGAGATATTAAACCTCTACTTGAATATGAAGATCATATAGAAAATCTCTCAACACAAAAGATTCAAGAGGTAGCAAATAAATATTTTAAACAATTAAACTCAACAACTATGATACTAAAAAAAGGACAAGACAATGAATAAAATAACTGGTGCAATGACGGCTTTAGTTACTCCCATAAAAAACGGTAAACTAAATAGTGAAGCTTATGAAAAACTAATCAAAAGACAAATAGCAGGGGGTATTGATGCTATAGTTCCTATTGGAACAACAGGAGAGAGTGCTACTTTGACTTATGAAGAAGATAAAATGTGTATAGAAATAGCAGTAAGTACTTGCAAGGGCACCAATGTTAAAGTTATTGCTGGAGCTGGAAGCAATGCTACTCATGAAGCGGTTGAAACTGCTAAATTTGCACAAAAAATAGGTGCTGATGGGATACTTTCTGTTACGCCATACTATAATAAACCATCTCAAGAAGGACTCTATCAACACTATAAATCAATAGCTGATTCTATAGATATACCTGTTGTTTTATATAATGTCCCTGGAAGAACTGGAGTTGATCTCTTGCCATATACTGTATCAAGACTATATAAAGATAGTAAAAATATATATGCTATCAAAGAAGCAACTGGAAGTTTAGATAGAGTTATAGAGCTTATGAAACTAAGTCCAGAGCTTATAGTAATAAGTGGTGATGATGCAACTGATTTTCCTACTATGTGTGTTGGAGGGCATGGATGTATCTCTGTTACGGCAAATTTAGTACCTGATTTAAAAAGTAAACTTATTCATCTTGCACAAGAAAAAAGATTTGAAGAGGCAAAAGAACTAAATAATCACTTAGTAGATCTTAATAAAATACTATTTTGTGAATCAAACCCTATTCCTATTAAAGCAGCTATGTATATAGCAGGACTTATAGATACTTTAGAGTTTAGACTTCCTCTTACTGCTCCATCAAAAGAGAATATGAAAAAAATAGAAGAAGTTATCTCAAAATATAATATTATGAAATAAGGAATTATCAATGAATAATAGAGTTTTAGTTATAAGTGGAGCAACCAAAGGTATAGGTAAGGCTATAGCTTATAGATTTGCTAAAGAGGGTATTGATATAGCTTTTACTTACAACTCAAATGAAGAGATAGCAAAAGAGATAGAAATAGATCTACAACAAAAATATAATATAAAAGCAAAAGCATATAGATTTGATATACTAGATCCAGATAGTTATAAAGAGTTATTTTTAGAAATAGATAAAGATTTTAGTAGAGTTGATTTTTTTATATCAAATGCTATTATTTCTGGACGTGCTGTTGTTGGTGGATTTGCACCATTTATGAGACTAAAAACTAAAGGCTTAAACAATATCTACACAGCTACTGTGTTAGCCTTTGTAGTAGGTGCTCAAGAAGCAGCTAAAAGAATGCAAAAAATCGGTGGTGGTTCTATAGTATCACTTAGCTCTACAGGAAACTTAGTCTATACACCAAACTATGCTGGACATGGAAATAGTAAAAATGCCGTTGAAACTATGGTTAAATATGCTGCAGCAGAACTTGGTGAGTTTAATATAAGAGTAAACTGCGTAAGTGGTGGACCAATAGATACAGATGCTCTTAAGAAGTTTCCAAACTATGAAGAGGTAAAAGCTGAAGTTGTAAAAAGAAGTCCACTATCAAAAATGGGTGAAGCAAAAGACCTAGCTGGAATGGCATATTTTTTATGTACTGATGAGTGTAGTTGGCTAACTGGGCAAACTATTATTATAGATGGCGGAACAACGTTTAATTAATATTAATAAATAGGATACCACGATGAATACGAAGTCGAAAATTGTACTCTCACTTACAGCTATTATGCTTGTAATGTTTATAATTATGTTAGCAAATCTAATATATAACTTTAGAAGTTACTCTATAAATACTGCTATAAACAAAGCTGAAACAATAGCTCAAAGTGTAAAGCATGGTTTGACTGCACATATGATCAATGGTGTTATGGATGAAAGAGAGATCTTTTTAAAAGAGATAGAGACTCTAAAAGGACTCAAAAGTGTTTGGCTTGTTAGGGGGCAAAGTGTTATTGATCAATATGGTGAAGGATTTTATTATGAAAAATCAAAAGATGATATTGATAAAGCTGTTTTAAAAAGTGGACAAGCCAAAAACCATCTTGATGAGTCTTTATTTGGTTCAAGTAGCCTAAGGGTTACTGTTCCTTATATAGCAACAAGTAGTGGTCCTATAAATTGTCTTAATTGTCACAATGCAAAAAATGGAGATACTTTGGGAGTTATCTCTATGGAGGTAAATGTCGATGATCTTAAAGTATATGGTGTTACTTCTATAATATATGCTATTTTAATTTTATTTATCCTTATGGTTATGATTTTAGTTTTTGTATCTAGATTGATTGGTCCATATATCAATGTATTTGACTCTATCAAAGAGGTTATGAGCTATGCTAAAGCTGGTGATTATTCTCATAGAGTTACAATTGAAACACAAAAAGAGAGCAAAGAAGTAGCCAATTGGATCAATGTACTTTTGGAAAAAATACAGATAACTCTTGAAGATATAGAAAATAAAATCAAAGTCTTTATAACAAAACAAGAAGATGATTATAACTGTGCAAGTGATCCTTTGGTAGAGGTAAATAAAGCTGTTAGTAGGTTATCTGATATCTATAATTTTAGAAAAACTATAGAACATGATGAAAATATAGATACAGTTTATGAAAGATTAGCAGAAGTATTAAGAGATAAAGTTGGTTTAAGTGATTTTGTTATTATTGAAGCAGATAATATAACACATACTACCAAAGAGGTACATATAGAAAAAGATCCTCATTGTTCACCTGATGGTAACTGTAGAGCTGATAGAACCAACTCTTTAGTTGATTCTTGCCAATTTAAAAAACTTTGTTCAAAATTTACAGATAAAGATTCCAAATGTTATTTATGTGTACCTTTTTCTATTTCAAATGATCTTGATATAGTCATATCAATAGTTACAGATACTCCAAAAGAGTTAAGAGAGGCTAGAAATAAACTACCTTTAATATTTGATTATATAGATGCAGCAAAACCAGAGATTGTTGGTAAAAAACTTATGCAACAACTAGAAAAATCTGCTAGAACTGATCCTTTGACTGGGCTTTTTAATAGAAAATATTTAGAAGAGTCTATAGATATGATAGTCCATCAATCCAAAAGAACATCTACACCTTATGGTATTTTGATGGTTGATATTGATTATTTTAAAATGATCAATGATACCTATGGACATGATATTGGAGATGAGGCTATAAAAGTTATAGCTCAAACGCTATTAGAAAACACTAGAGAATCAGATATTGTTGTTAGATTTGGTGGGGAAGAATTTATAGTATTATTGTATAATTGCGACTCATCACATATAAAAGAGATTGCAGAAAAAATAAGAATAGCATTTTCATCTAAAAAAATAAAAGCTGGGAATGGCTACTTTAGTAAAACTGTAAGTATTGGTTGTTCTGTATTTCCAGAGCATGGTGATACATTTTGGAAATGTATTAAATATGCAGATTTAGCTCTATATGAAGCAAAAGAGAGTGGAAGAAATAAAGTTGTTGTATTTCATGACAATATAATAGATGAAGAAAATTCAATGGAGACACATTATTAATATGAACTTACCAAATAGTTTAGCACTTCTAAGAATAGCTCTAGCTCCATTAATGCTATGGTTTTTAGTTGGTAGAGATAATATAATATTTCAAGGATGGCATATAAGTTGGCTTGATTATTTTGCTGGTTTGCTTTTTGTTCTTGCTAGTGTAACTGATTTTTTTGATGGATATATAGCAAGAAGTTGGAATCAAATCACAAAATTAGGCTCTATATTAGATCCACTAGCAGATAAAATGCTTATGCTTGCTGGTTTTTTAGGGCTTATGGTGATAGATAGAGCTGATGTATGGGCTATATTTATTATCCTAACAAGAGAGTTTTTTATAACAGGACTTAGGGTAGTAGCTGTAAGTGAAGGCAAAAATATAGCTGCATCTATTTGGGGCAAAAGCAAAACAGTTATACAAATGATTGCTATAGGGTTTTTGATTATGGATTGGCCCTTTGCTCAAACTCTACTTTGGTTAGCTGTTGCTATAACTTTATATAGCGGATATGAATATATTAAAGATTATTTTAAAAATTAAATTTCTTAAATACTTTATCTATAGTTTAAACTTTTATAAACTACAATATATACAATATAAAAAAAGGTGAATAATGGGCTTGATTACGTTTATTATTGTTTTATCTATTTTAATCTTTGTTCATGAACTTGGACATTTTTTGGCTGCTAAATATTTTGGTGTCAAAGTAGATAGGTTTTCCATAGGATTTGGAAAACCTATCTACTCCAAATATTACAAAGGTACACAATGGCAAGTAGCTATGATACCTCTTGGTGGTTATGTCCAAATGAAAGGACAAAACGATATGCAGCCAACTACTCAAGAAAGTGGAGATGATAGCTACAACCAAAAAAAGCCATGGCAAAGGATTATTATCTTATTTGCTGGACCATTTGCTAACTTTTTACTAGCTGGAGTACTTTACTTCTTTATTGCTATGATTGGAAGCAATACTATAGCTCCAACAATTGGTAATATAATAGAAAACTCACCCGCAGCTAAGGCTGGTTTTGAGATAGGAGATGAGATAGTACAAATAAATGGTATAGCTATCAAAGCTTGGGATGAGATTGGAAAAATCATCAAATCCTCAAATGGATCTTTACAAGTAGTTGTACAAAGAGGAAATAAACATAAAAATATTATACTCAATCCAAAAATAATGCAATCACAAAATATGTTTGGAGAAAAAATCCACCAAAAAATGATAGGGATATCTCCTGCACCAAAAATCATAACTGTACAATACTCATTTTTTGATTCTATATATTTTGCATATAATAAAACCTTAGAATCAAGTAAAATGATATTTTTAGGAATCCAAAAACTATTTCAAGGTATTATTCCAAGTAGTGAAATTGGTGGGGTTGTTAGCATTGGTAAGGTAGTATCTGATGCTAGTGAGGTAGGAATAGTAGCACTTTTTAGTATAATGGCTATTATTTCTGTAAATCTTGGAGTTTTAAATCTTCTTCCAATACCAGCTTTAGATGGTGGGCATATAATCTTTAATATATATGAGATGATAACAAAAAGAAAACCAAATGAAAAAGTATTATTAAATCTTACTATAGGTGGATGGGTTATTTTGGCTTTTTTAATGGGATTGGGATTATATAACGATATAAATAGAGTTTTAAATGGATGGTGGGGATAATGATAACAAAAGAACAAGCTATACAAAATATAGATGAAGTTATAACAAAAGTTGAATCGGCAAGGCTAAAACAAGATGCACATCATATAGTACAAGTTGTAGCTATTAGTAAATATAATAGTGCTGATGATATAAGAACTCTTTATCATTGTGGGCAAAGAGCCTTTGGAGAGAATAAAGTACAAGATCTAAAAGAAAAATCAACTCTTTTAGATGATTTACCTATAAGTTGGCACTTTGTTGGGAGATTACAAAGCAATAAAATCAATCAACTTATTGATCTAAATCCTGTATTAATGCACTCTTTAGATAGTATAGAGTTAGCCAATGAACTAGACAAACGTCTAAAAGTTAAAAATAAAACTATGAATTGCTTACTTCAAATCAATAGTGCAAAAGAAGAATCAAAAGCTGGAGTAATGCCTGAAGATGCTATTGAGACATACATCTATATAAAAAATAACTTTTCAAATATAAATCTTTGTGGTGTTATGAGTATAGGAGCATATGTAGAAGATAAAGAGCTTATTAAACAAAGCTTTATAAGTACTCAAAAGATATATAATGCCCTACAAGAAAAAGGTGCTTATATCTGTTCTATGGGGATGAGTGGGGATTTTGAAATAGCAATCGAGCTTGGAAGCAACCTTATAAGAGTAGGCTCAGCTTTATTTAAATCTAAATGAAAAATCTTATAATCTTTGATATGGATGGAACATTGCTTGATAGTTCAGATTCTATAACAAAAACAATCAACTATGTAAGATCTCACTTAGGATTAGAGGCTATATCAAAAAATATGCTTCTAGAAAAGATAAATGATCCTTATATTAAAAGTTCAGAGTTTTTTTATAACTCCCCAGTATATACAAAAAAACAAAGAGATCTTTTTGAAGAGTATTATTATGAAATATGTACTCAAAATCTAAAACTTTATGATGGCATCTATGAGCTATTAAACAATCTTAAAAATGACTTTTATTTAAGTGTTGCTACAAATGCCTACACGACTTTTGCCAAAAAAATGTTATCACATCTCAACATAGATGATTTTTTTATCAATATTACTGGTGCTGATTTGGTAGAAAACTCTAAACCACATCCTGATATGATTGAAAAAATCATAAAAGAACTAAATCACAACAAACAGACTTTATTAATAGGTGATAGCTTAAAAGATGCCTATGCAGCACAAAATGCAAATATTGATTCTATATTGGTTAATTGGGGTTTTAGTAAACATAAAGAAGATTATGTAGAAGATACAAAAGAGCTTTTAAAGGAGATTTATGCAAGATTTAATATATGAAAATAATCTAATCTATATAGAAATTCATCCAAGTACTATTCCATGGCTTAAAGTTTTTGATAAACTTGGAAGAAAAGAGTTTAGTGATTGTGATAATGATACAAAGCTAGAGATACTAAGAGTTCTTGATATTATAGAAAAAGAGCTAATTAAAGAGTTTAATCCTGATAAGATAAATATAGCCTCTTTTGGAAACTATCTACCAAAAGTACACTTTCATATAATGGCTAGATTTAAAGATGATGATTACTTCCCTGAAAGTATGTGGGGCGTAAAGCAAAGAGAAAATCAACTCAAACTAGATAGTATAAAAGTCAAAAACTTCTACATAAAACTATCAAATATATTATAAATGATAGCTTAATGTTTTTTAGAAGAAGATGGTTTAATAAAGCCGTTTTTTTTGGCCTCTTCTTCAATCTTTGCTTTTAATAAATCCACTCTCCAGTTGTGTCTTTTTGCAAAGTTTTCTATCTCTTCTTCTCTTTGCTCTTCATTACAAAACACAAATATTCTCTTTAAAAATGGCTTAGGGATCTGTATAGCAATCAATTGAAAATAATTCTCTTTACAAGTTTTTGAACAAAAAGCCTTGCTCATAGCAATCTTTTTGCCACAAAATGGACAGTGTGACATTACTCTTTACCTTTCATAAGTCAATAATTCTATCTTACCTAGCTTATATCCAAACTAAAAAGCTTACCATCTTTTCTTTTTATTTTATATAGCTTGGCATTTGCAATATCTTGTAAAAACTTTGGATCTACATCATGAAGGGCTATGATCTCTACCTCATAGCCATTAAGTCTCCATCCATAATCAGTTTCTACTATTTTTTTAGCTTTAAATAGACTAACTAAGTCTTCTTTTGGAATTATAACCTCTTCTTGCAAAAATATCAACCCCTAAGTTAAATTAATAGATTTTTTTGATAATATCTTTATCTATTTTTTGGCTCGTCTATTGCGTAGCCTTTATTTGAAAAGTTTTTAATCATATCATAATATGTTTTTTGTCTAATTTTATTGATAACATTTCTCATTGTAAAAATAGACATTTTTTTACCTCTCCAAACTTTTTCTTTAATATTATCATAATCAGTTATCTCACCTCTTTGATCTAGTAAAAGTTTAAGCAACCCAAACTCTAATTTTGTAAAATCTATACTTTCACCATTTTTCTTAAAAAATAGTTGTCTATACTCATCAAAATAGATTCCTTTTGCAAACTCTATCTTATCACCTCTTTTTGCTTGATTTAAACACATAACAACAGCCACTCTTAGCTCTGCTGGTGAAATAGTTTTAGATAATAGCATATATGATCCACTATTAACTGCATTTAATATCATATCATCATCCAAAGAGTCACTTATCATAATCTTTGGTAGTGTAGGCATTGAGTTTTTGATAAATTTTGCAAACTCTAAATAGTCTGGAAAATTTGAATCAATTAAAACTATATCTGTATGAGAGATACTTCCATCATTGTTTATATGTGGATTGTTTAGTTTAGATATCGCTTCAGCTGAAGTTGATGCAAACTTTGCATCTTTAAAATCTTGACAAAATGTACTAAGCACTTGATCACTTGAATCAGCTGTAGCCACCAACAAATTTGCATTTTTAAGTTTTCTTAAACTTTTTGTAGTTGCCATATTTTTTCCTTTTTAATAACTTTATAGTATATTATCAAAAATTATTAAATTTGTCAAATGTTTTTGGGCTATTTATTATTTTTATTACACATTTTAGTAACAAAAATAAGCTTTTTTAAGATTTAGAGTCAAATTAACTTAAATTTCCCCAGTTTTTACCAATACTTATCTTTGCCTTTAGTGGTACATTTAAGATATAAATATTTTCCATGATATTGATAATCTCTTTTGAAACTTCTTCTATATGGCTCTTTTTGACCTCAAAAAGAAGTTCATCATGTATTTGTAAAAGCATCTTACAATTTTCATTGTTTTTATATAATTTATATATTTTATTCATAGCTAACTTTATAAGATCTGCTGCACTTCCTTGAAAAACTGTATTTACCGCCTCTCTTAAATATGTTGCTTTTTGCATCTCATTTGCACCCTCAAAGTCAAAATACCTTCTTCTTTGTAACAAAGTTGTTACAAAATTGTTATTTAAAACCTCATCTTCAATACTTTTTAGATAATTTTTAACAGTAGGGAAAGATTCAAAATAATCTTCTATATATTTTTTTGCTATTTTATACTCTATATCTAATGTTTGAGAGAGTTTTCTAGGTCCCATACCATATATAAGTCCAAAATTTATAGTTTTTGCTATATCTCTTTTATTTTTGCCTTCAATTTCTCCAAAAAGCCTAATTGCTGTTTGTAAATGGATATCAAGGTTATTGTTAAATGCCTCCACTAATGAAGGATCTTGTGAAAAATGAGCCAAAAATCTAAGCTCTATTTGAGAATAATCAACAGACATTAAAAGATAATCATCTTTTGCTACAAAAGCCTCTCTTATAGCCTTACCTAACTCACTTCTTATTGGTATATTTTGAAGATTTGGATTTTTACTGCTAAGTCTTCCTGTTGCTGTTCCTGTATGTAAAAAGCTTGTATGAACTCTATGTTCTTTACTTTGCTTTGCAAAGTTTTGTAAAGGTAAAACATAAGTAGAATAGAGTTTATACACCTCTCTATACTCTAATAGCTTTTCTATAATAGGATGTTCGTTTTTAAGCTCTAATAATACTTGTTCATTTGTACTATAACCTGTTTTTGTCTTTTTTTTAGCTTTTAGTCCCAATCTTTCAAATAAAATAGTTGCAAGTTGTTTTGGAGAGTTGATATTAAACTCACATCCAGCACTTTCATAAATAGAGTAACTCAAATCTTTTATCTGCTTATCAAAGCTCTCTTCTAATGACTTTAAAAACTCTATATCTACTTTTATACCATTTCTTTCCATCTCTAATAATACATATATAAAAGGAAACTCCAACTCAAATGCTAGTTTTATAAGATGTGAATCTCTTTTGTTTAATAGATCTTGTAACTTAAAAAAGAGTTTATATGTAATCAAAGCATCTTCTGCTGCATATTTACAAGCTTGATAAATATCTAAACTAGCAAAAGAGTCCTTTTTGCCAACTATTTCACTATAAGCTATCATCTTATGTGAAAAATACTCTTGTGACATTGATTCTAAAGAGACACTTCCTGCAAAGTTATAAAGCCATCCCATAATCATAGTATCAGCAAATAAATTGAGCTCTATATCAAGATTGTTTTTAATAATCTCATAATCATATTTAAAATTTTGGAAAACTAACTTATATTTACTAAGTGATTTCATAGCTTTTTTAGCATCATCTATACTAATTTGTTCTATTACTCCTAAATAAGAGTGATTTATAGGTATATAATAGGCTTTACTTGAATCAAAACAAAAAGAAAATCCAACTATATTTGCACTTAGGCTATCTAAAGAGTCTGTTTCAGTATCAATAGCTACTATACTACCCATAGGAATAGAGTCTATTATACTATTTAGTTTACTAACACTATTTATCATAATATACTCAAAATCAACACTATTTTTACTAATAGGCGTTGATGTCTCAAAACCAAGCCCATTGGTATGAACTCGTTTTAATATAGCTGTTAAATCATAGTTAGTTAATTCATCAGCTATTTTTAATATAGGATTTTCTTGTGGTAAAGCAAACTCTTCTATACTTATGTCTTTACATATATCACTTGCTAGAGTTACTAGCTTATGGCTAAGATAGGCATTATCTTTATTTTCTAATAAAAGAGTTTTCCATCTAGGTTTTTGAATATTATCTATATTTGCATATATATTATCCAATGTTCCAAACTGTGTTATCAACTCTGTTGCAGTTTTTTGCCCTACTCCTTTTACCCCAGGGACATTATCTGCACTATCTCCTACTAAGGATTGATAATAGGTAAAAAGCTTTGGAGGGATACCATATTTTTGTAAACACTTATCTTCATTGATAATCTCTTTTTTTATAGGATCAAAAAGAAATATTTTATCATCATCAATAAGTTGATATAAATCTTTATCATGACTTACTATTCTTATAATAAGTCCCTTTTGAGAAGCTTGTTTTGCTAGTGATGCTATTATATCATCTGCTTCATAACCCTCTTTTAAAGCTGTTTTAAATCCCATTTTATTGATCCACTCTATTGCTATAGGAAGTTGCCTTAGCAAATCTTGTGGTACTTCAGGTCTATGAGCTTTGTACTCTTTATATAATTCATTTCTAAAAGTATCCCCTTTACTATCAAGAGCAAATACTAAATAATCTGTTTGAAAATCTTTTCCCAAACTTGCTATAAAGTTCATAAAACCAGTCAAAAGTCCAGTAGGAAATCCATTTTTTGCTTTAAGTGGTGGCAAAGCATAGTAGTTTCTAAATAAAAATCCAAAAGTATCTATTATAGTTAGTGTTTTCATCATTTTTCCTCACATTTTATAAGCAATACTATACTATAATAATACATAAATTGGGATAAGCTATGGGTATTTATGTATAAAGAGATAGAAAAACTTAAACAAAACAATTCTGAACTTAGAGAAATAATCAACAACTCATGGGATGGTATTGCTATTATAGATAAGCAAGGTAAGCTTATTTATGTAAACAATGCTTTTTCACCTATTTTAGCATATCCAAAAGAAGAAATTGTAAAAAAATACTTTCATAACTTTATGCACCAAGAGTATAAAGAGCCTTTTTTAAAACTTATCCAATCAACAATAAATAATAAATATGCAAATAGTATGGAACTAGCTTGTATAAGAAAAGATAAAAAGAGCGTTTATCTATACGTAACTCTATCACAAATGCTAAATCAACACTTTTTTGTACTAAATGCTATGGATATTACCAAACAAAAATCAGATGCAACAATCCTAAATCAATATGTTATATCTGCTCATTTGGATTTAAATGGTAACTATACAAATGTAAGTGATGCATTTTTATATAAAACCAACTATACTAAAGATGAATTAATCAATAAAGCATTTAACTCTATTGTAAGTACAAGTGAAACAAATATAGAGTTTAAAACTATAAAACAAATAGTACAAAAAAATAACTCTTTTAATTTAAAGTTATCTTTTTATACAAAAGATCAAAATACTCTTTGGTTTGATACAAAAATACAAGCTGTTTATAATAAATATGGAGATACTATAGCCTATACTATTTTGATGTTTGATATAACTCAAGAACTTTATTTTAAAGATAAAACTATAAGTTTATCCAAAGAGATAACTGATGCAAAAACACAAATAAAACAAAAAGATCAAATTTTAGCAGATAAAATGAAACTTGCTATTATGGCTGAAACATTGCAACTTATCTCTCATGAATGGAGACAACCTCTTAATCTTATATCACTGAAAGCACAAAAGATAGAGCTAGATGTCTCTTTTGGTAATGAGTTATCAACCAATACTTTATTAGAAGATTTAGATCAAATCAAACAAAAAGCTGATGAACTTTCGCAAACTATAGAAGAGTTTCACAGATTTATAAAACTAAAAGATATAAAAAGCACTATTAGTCTATATAAAATCATAGAAAAAGCTATATCTATATTTGATAAAACAAAAAACAACTCAAATATAGTAGTCAATATAGAATCAAAAGAAGATATTATTATAGATACCTATCCAAATGAGTTATCAACTATTTTAGTAAATATTCTTACAAATGCCTCTGAAGCTATCCATAAAAATAGTATCAAAAATGGTAAAATATCTATCAAACACTATATTGAAGGTAATCTTTTGTTTATTGAGGTTATTGATAATGGAGGAGGAATAGAACAAGAGATTCTTAATAAAATCTTTGAACCATACTTCTCAACAAAAGAACAAAAGCATGGAGTAGGACTTGGATTGTATGTTTGTAAAATCATCATACAGACTCATCTTGGAGGAAATATTGAAGTTTTTAATAACACTCAAGGTACAACTATTAAAATAAGTTTGCCTATTAAATATTTATAAACTAAAATAGCTTAAAAATTAAAAAAATATGATAATATTCCACATTTAAAACAAAATCTAATTAAGTGTGGTAAAACAAGGAGTAATAATTAAATGAGATATATAGTTTTTGCACTTCTTCTTGCAGGATTTTTTCAAATCTTTGTCTGGATCAATCAAGATTTTGATGTTTTTATTACACAAGAAAATATTGAAAATACATTTGAGTCACTCTCATATTCACCATATAAAGGGTATAAAAAAACACCTTTAAGTAAAGAAGAGGTTAAAGCTGATTTAATACTTTTATCTTCATATACATCAAAAATAAGGACATATTCAACTCAAGATACACTCTATATAATAGATGCACTAAAAGAGATTGATGGTATTAAGCTAGATCTTGGACTTTGGCTAAGTAGTGACTATCAAGCCAATCTTCAAGAGCTAGAAAAAGCAAGATATCTACTACTTAGCTACCCTGAACTTATCAATGCAGTTATAGTAGGCAATGAGGTACTACTAAGAGAAGATTTAAATATAGATGAATTAAATGCTTATATATTTTTAGTAAAAGAGATGACAAATAAGCCTGTAACAACTGCTGATGTATGGAATATATGGCTTGATAATCCAAAACTTTTAAAATATATTAGTTATATTACTGTGCATATCTTACCTTATTGGGAAAAAGTCCCTGTAGAGCAATACAACTCATTTATAATACAAAAATATAATCTTATCAAAAAAACATACCCAAATATCAAAATAACCATAGGTGAAACAGGATGGCCAAGCCATGGATATAACAACCAATCAGCTATAGCAAATCTAAAAAATCAAGCACTTGTAATAAGAACATTTTTAAATACTGCTAAACTCAACAATTGGTCATACAATATAATAGAGGCCTTTGATCAGCCATGGAAAGGATATGAAGAGGGTAATGTTGGGCAATACTGGGGTATATTTAACTCAAATAGAGAGTTAAAATTTAAACTAAGTGGAGAGGTGAGTATAAACAAAAACTGGCTTTATCAAATGATAGCTGCTATTTTAATAGGTGCGATACTTACATTTTTTGGGCTTAGAAATCAAGAAGTTAATCTTTTTCACTCACTAGCTTATGGAGTTACTGCTCAAGGGATGGCATTTGGTATAGTTATGGCTGCAACTTATCCTTTTATAAACTATATGAACTTTGGTATGTGGGTTATGTGGGGTATGGGAACCTTGCTTATGATACCTCTTATTATTATAACCCTAGCAAAAGCAAATGAGCTTTTTAAAAGTTCTATAGGAGTAGCTCCTTGTAGGCTAATACCACTTAATCTAAAAACAGACAATGTCCCTTTTGTCTCTATACATGTTCCTGCATATAAAGAAGAGCCTTATGTACTAGAAGAGACTCTAAAATCACTATCAAAACTAAACTATCCAAATTATGAAGTTTTGGTTATTATCAACAATACCCCTGATGAATACTATAAAAAACCAATAAAAGAGCTTTGTGATAGCTTAGGTGATAGTTTTAAATATCTTGATATTACATGTAGTGGATTTAAAGCTGGTGCTTTAAATGAAGCTTTAAACTATATAGATAAAAGCACTGAAATCATAGCAGTTATTGATGCTGATTATAAAGTAAAGCCTTCTTGGCTAGTAGATCTAATACCTTTGTTTGATGATAAAAAAGTAGCAATAGTTCAAGCACCACAAGATCATAGAGATGGCGATGAATCTATACTAAAACAAGCTATGAATGCTGAATATGCTGGATTTTTTGATATAGGTATGATAGATAGAAATGAAGAAAATGCCATAGTTGTTCATGGTACTATGGTACTTGTTAGACTCCAAGCTATGCTTGAAGTTGGAGGATGGGGAACTGATACTATAGTAGAAGATAGTGAACTAGGACTAAGGCTCTTTGAAGCTGGATATATAGCTCACTATACTAATAGAAGATATGGTTATGGGCTACTTCCTGATACTCTACAAGCTTTTAAGACACAAAGACATAGATGGGCTTATGGTGCTATACAGATACTTAAAAAACACTTTCGTGAGTTTAGACCATCAAGTAGCTCTTTAAGCCCTAGACAAAAACATAAATTTATAACTGGATGGTTTTTTTGGCTAAGTGATGCTATGGGTCCTGTTATGGCTATTATGAATATTATTTGGGTACCCGTTATTATATTTGTAGGAGTTACTATTCCTACAATTTCACTTACTATTCCTATAATTACCGCCTTTTTAGTTAATATACTGCATACTTTTATACTCTATAGACTTAAAGTCAAAGCTACACTAAAAGATACATTTCTAAGCTCAATAGCCTCTATGAGTTTGCAACTTATTATATTTAAAGCTGTTTTTGATGGATTTGTAAAAGATGGACTACCTTTTAAAAGAACTCAAAAAGGTGGAAAAGCAAATAAAGCAACATCAAATCCTATATTTTATGAAACACTTTTAGCTACACTTTTAACTCTTTCTTTTATAGGGCTTATTGTCTCCAATAAAAATAGTGGTATAACAGAAATCTATGTATTTGCCACAACTTTGCTTATACAAAGTATTCCTTATTATAGTGCTATTGCTATGAGGTATTTGGAGCTTTATAGTATTAAAGAGTAGTTATTAGTTTTTAGTTTTTAGTCGATAGTCTTAGTTAGTAGTAAAGTGAAGTTTCTACATCATAATATAGTGACAATAAATTGTCACTTCCAAAAAAATATTTATAAAGTAAGGTTTTTTCACAAAAAGTACTAAAGCACAAGAACCTTACTTACACTAAAAATAAGCAATAAAACAATACAAACTAAATAAAATAGTCCAAATGCAATTATCCAAAAACTTTAATAGCCTTTTGTAAATCCTCTTTTGTATCTATCCCAAAAGATTTGGACTCTACTTTAATCATATGTATACTATATCCTGCTTGTAAAGCACGAAGTTGCTCTAGTTTTTCAATATTTTCTAAGCTTGATGGCTTTAAAGAGCAAAATCTATTTAAACTTTTTTTACTAAATCCATAAATACCAAGATGTCCAAAATAGTCTATATCACTACTATTATCACGGTTAAAAGGGATTTTACTTCTTGAAAAATATAACGCCCTACTCTCATCATCAAGAACAACTTTTACAAAGTTGGGATCATTTGCTTCTTGTGAAGAGATTGTTTTATAACAACTATTCATAACAAATTCTTGATTTTTAGATATCATCTCTTGTAAGTTCTCATAAACTTTGAAAATTATCTCTTTTTCTATAAAAGGCTCATCAGCTTGAACATTGATCACTATATCATCATCATTTAAGCCCAAAAGATTGGCACACTCATTGACTCTATCTGTACCACTATTATGTAATGAGCTTGTCATTATAGCCTTAATATTATGTTTGTTTGCAATCTCTACTACTTCTTTGCTATCTGTTGCTATAGCTACATCATCTATATCTTTAACTTGCAAAGCTGTTCTTATCACCATAGGAAGCCCTAAAACATCTGCTAAAACCTTGTTTTCAAATCTACTACTAGCCATTCTAGCTGGTATAATAATCATCAAGCACCCTTTTACTATTTTTATGTATTATACTATAAAAAAATATCATATAACTTTAAGTCTAAAAATGTTAGCATACTATACAATAGATATTATTTGTAAGGTGCAAATTGAGAGCAATGGTTGATCAGCTTTTTTTATTACATAATATGATAGAAACTATAAATTGCCCTATGATGGCAACCAATAAAGAAGAGATATTGGTTAAAAATAGTATATTTACTAAAACCTTTCCAAACTTTGATCTTAAAAGTATAGACTTTAATAAAGAGATAGTTACTATAAAAGACTCATTTAATATAAATCATACCTTTAAAATAACTTCTTTAGATCAAAACAATACTACTTTTATACTAAAAGATATTACAAATGAGCTAGAGTTAGAGAAGATTATAAACAATTTTTTACATATTGACTCTTTAACTGGATATCCAAATAGAACAAAGCTTATTCAAGATCTTAAAAAAACAAGTACTCCTATTTTATCTTTGGCTATTATAGATCTCAAAGACTTCAAAGAGATAAATGACTTTTATGGTAACCAAATAGGTGATTTTGTACTTAAACAAGTAGCTGACTTTATAAACTCTCAACTATCAAAAGATCAAACTCTTTATAAATTTCATGCTGATACTTATTGCATAGCCAATTATACACTAGATAGGCAAAGTTTTATAAAGCTAATAAAAGATATTTTAAATAAAATCGATGATGAGGTTATCGTATTTGATCAATACGAAATAGATATAAGAGCTATTGCAGGACTCTCTTTTTCTACTAAAAACAATAAACTAATTACAGCAGATTTAGCTCTTCAAGCTGCTAAAAAAAACAATAAACAATATGTTATATTTTATGATGAACTTGATAATCTACAAGAGTATGAAAACAATATGACTTGGACTAAAAAACTCAAAAAAGCTATCACAGAAGATAAAATAGTAGTCTATTTTCAACCTCTTATAGATAATGAAACACTAAAAACTGTTAAATATGAGTGTTTAGTAAGAATGATTGATGATGATAGAATAGTATCTCCTTTTTTCTTTTTGGATATAGCAAAAAAATCAAATCAATATACTAAGATAACTAAAATAGTTATAGAAAAAGCTTTTAGTGCATTTGCTCATCTTGGCTTTGACTTTTCTATCAATATCTCTTATGATGATATAGAAGAGGAGAGTTTTTTGGAGTTTATTAAACAGATGCTTCAAAAGTACAACCAAAACAATATAGCAAATAGAGTAATTTTTGAGATATTAGAAGATCAAAATATAAAAAACTATAAACTTTTAAACAACTTTATAAGTGAGGTTAAAGCTCTTGGTTGCAAGATAGCTATAGATGATTTTGGTAGTGGGTATTCAAATTTTGAACATATTATACAGATGAAGATTGATTATCTTAAAATAGACTCATCTTTAATCAAAAATATAGCAATAGATGATAATAGCTACCAAGTAACAAAGACTATTGTTGATTTTGCAAAAAACTTAAACCTTAAAACTATAGCAGAGTTTGTGGAAAATAAAGATATTTTTGATATTACTAAGGCTATGGGAATAAACTACTCTCAAGGATACTATTTTAGCCCTCCACTATCTTATTGTGATATAAAAGCAAATCCTTCAAATAACTCTTAATATTTTTTGTGATATGATTATACACTTTTTATAAAAGGATATTTTTGAATAATCAAACACAATCTTCAAATATAATCTTTGGTCCAGTTCCATCTAGAAGATTTGGTATAAGTTTAGGTATAGATTTATCACCAGATACTAAACAGTGTAACTTTGATTGCTTATATTGTGAACTAAAAGCAGCTAAAACTGTTGATTCTATGAGTCATTACCCTAGCGTTGAAGAGATATTAAATGCAGTTAAAAATAAACTTCAATCATCTACTAGTAAAATAGAGGTTCTAACACTTACAGCAAATGGTGAACCAACTCTTTATCCCTATCTAAAAGAGTTAGTAACTAGCCTAAAAACTCTAAATAAAGAGATAAAACTACTAATTTTATCAAATGGAAGCACTATATATAAAAGAAAAGTCCAAGAAGCACTACTAGATATAGATATAGTTAAACTCTCTTTAGATTGTGTTAGTAAAGAGTGTTTTAATAAACTAGATAGACCACATAAAAGTGTTGAGGTAGATAAAATCGTTACTGGTATGGTAGAGTTTCAAAAGATATTTAAAAATGAGTTGGTTTTGGAGATTTTATTTGTAAAGAGCTTAAATAATAAAAACAAAGAAATAGAGTTATTAAAAAATGCTATTAAAGAGATAAAACCTAGTAGAGTTGATCTAAGCACTATAGATAGACCTCCTGCATATAAAGTAGAAGCTATAAGCTTTGAAGAGTTAGAAGAGATAGCAAGTAAACTTGATTATCCATATATAAATATAGCACATAAACATAGACCTATATTTGAAGCTACTTATTCAAAAGATGAGATTTTAGCTCTTTTACAAAGAAGACCTTTAAGTAAGTTTGACATAGAGCATACTTTTAGCAATAGTAGTAGATCTTTTTTAAATGAACTTATTGATGATAAAAAAGTAGAAATTATAGATAGTAGTGGGGTTGAATTTTATAAAATCCCATAAAGTTTTATAAAAAATCAAAAAAGACTTGACAAATTGGTTTTTTTTTACTATAATTTCACCCACTTATCAATCCGGATTAGCTCAGCGGTAGAGTAGTCGGCTGTTAACCGATTGGTCGCTGGTTCGAATCCAGCATCCGGAGCCATATTGTCTTACATTTTTAAATTTAAAATTTAAATTAATCGTATTTTTAGCTAATCTATTTTATAATATTCTTCTTAATTAGTAATATGTACTAAAATATTTGTTGTGTGGTTTATATGAAAAAATTATTGTATATATGTTTGCTTGTTTCTTTTGCCCTAGCAACAGAACCTATAACCCCTATTCCTACTACGGTAAATGTGGACAAAAAAAAGGTTCTTTTAGGAAAAGAGCTATTTTTTGATCCAATACTTTCAAAAGACAATACCATCTCTTGCCATGATTGTCATTTTTTAAATCAAGGTGGTGTTGATAATCTTCAATTTTCTTTTGGAGTTGAGGGTAAGATAGGAGAAATAAATGCTCCTACAGTATTTAACTCTGTTTTTAATTTTGTTCAGTTTTGGGATGGAAGAGCCAAAAATCTCCAAGAACAAGCCTTAGGACCTATTACAAATCCTGTAGAGATGGATCATAGTCTTAATGATTTACTAGATATACTAAAACAAACTCACTATGATACAAAATTTAAAGCTATCTATAAAGATGGTTTAACCATAGAAAATCTAGCAAATGCTATAGCTGAATATGAAAAAACACTTATTACTCCAAACTCACCTTTTGATCTCTTTTTAAAAGGTGATTATAGTGCTATATCCAAAGAGGCAAAAGAGGGATATGTACTTTTTAAAGATCAAGGATGTATTGCATGTCATCATGGAGTCAATGTAGGCGGCAATCTATATGCTAAATTTGGAGCTATTTATGCTACAAATAGCAATACAAAAGGAAGATATGAAGTTACAAAAGATGAGATGGATGAGTATTTTTTTAAAGTCCCAAGTCTAAGAAATATAGAGCTAACTGCTCCATATATGCATGATGGACGAATAGAGACTCTAAATGAAGCTGTAAAGTTTATGGCTTATTATCAACTAGGTAAATCTCTTTCAGAAGATGATATAAATAAAATTGTGGCTTTTTTAAAGTCTCTTACTGGTGAATTGCTAGATTATGAATAAAAATCAAAGCCTTTTAAGAAGATGGATTAAAAATACTGATCCTATTTTAACATTTTTATTTATATTTATTTTTTTATTAGCTCTTTTATTGGTAAGCCTTACACAAATCAATACAAAAATAGAAAACTATAATAAATATCAAAGTTCTATAAATAAAATAAAAATTTTAATAAAAGAGTTTGATACTATAATACAAACAAAAACACAATTTATTAACTACGATAGAGTTGTTGAGAAAACAGAAGATACTTATAATACAATCTATCAACTTCAAAATGACTCCTCTTATACAGAGCTTGAAGAGTCTTTAAGACCTGTTTTAAAGCTTTTGTTAAATCAATGGAGTAAAAAGCATGAGCATATAGAGAGGTTTAAATCAAATAATGCCACAATTGTAGCATCATTAAACTATATAACAGAGCTTTCAAAATCTATTAAGATCACTTACTTATCAAAAAACCCAGCAGATATGCTGATTTTGGATAATAGTGTAACAAATCTATTTAAACTTTTTTTAGACTTACAAATAGATGATAAAGTTATTAATGATGGACTAAATAATATCTCAAAATTAGCTAAAAAATATAATAATAAAGATATAGACTTTTTATATGTTAAATATAAAGATACTCTAAATGGACTATCTAGAATAAACACTATTAAAAATAAATATAAAAAAATAGACACTTTAAGTATCATCAATAATATAGAATCTATCTTACATAAAGAGCATAATCTAAATATAAATAATCAACAACAAATGGCAATGGTTTTATTTATGGCTTCATCATTTTTGATGATTGTTTTGATTTTATCATACTTTAGATCTATCAAAACTAAAAAAGAGCTAACTGCTTTTAAATATGCTGTTGAAAACAGTGACAACTCTATAGTTATGACTGATAAAAATAGAAAAATAATCTACGTTAATGAATCTTTTGAAAAAGTTACAGGATACAAAAAAGAAGAGGCTCTTGGAAAAAATCCAAATATTTTAAAATCTGGAAAAATGCCAAGTGTTTTTTATAAACATATGAATGAGATTTTAGATCGTGGTGATAAATGGATGGGAGAGTTTATCAATATCAATAAATTTGGTGAGATTTATTATGAAACTGCATCTATTACACCTATCTTTACAGATGATGAACTTACTGGATATCTTGCAATCAAACTTAATATTACTGATTATGTAAGACAACAAGAAAAAGTTGAGTTTTTAGCCCATCATGACAACCTAACAGGCTTACCAAATAGAAGAAGTTTAGAGAAAAAACTACAAGAATTAATCAAAAAAACAAATAAAGCTGAAAATCACTTTGCTATTATGTTTATGGATCTTGATGGATTTAAAATTATAAATGATAGTTTAGGACATGATATAGGAGATTTGGTACTAAAAGAGGTAGCAAAAAGATTTAAAGAAGCCCTTAGAGACAGTGATTTTGTTTTTAGAGTTGGTGGAGATGAGTTTGCTGTTATTATTGAATATACAAAAAATGAAAATGTGTTAGATATAATAGCTACAAAAATAATAGAGATAGTAAATCAACCTATTTTAGTCTCTGGACACTCTTTGCATGTTGGTTGTAGTATTGGTATAGCTATATATCCATATGATGGTGAAGATATGTTAAGCTTATTAAAACACTCAGATACTGCTATGTACAAAGCAAAACAAGAGGGAAAAAATAGATATGAATACTATACTAAAGAGCTTTCTAGTACAGTTCATACAAGACTAAATATAGAACAAGCCTTAGCTAAAGCTTTAAAAAACAATGAATTTTATCTTAAATATCAACCAAAATATAATCTTAAAACAAAAGATCTATATAGCGTTGAGGCTCTTGTCAGATGGAATAGCTCTATTTTGGGTGAAGTTGAACCTGATGATTTTATATATATAGCAGAAGAGACAGGATATATTAACTCTATTGGTTTATATCTATTTAAAAGAGCTTGTGAAGATTTTAAAAAGCTTCAAGAGATACTTAAAATAGAGATGATAACTATAAATATATCTACTTTACAACTTATTAACTTAGAGTTTATCAATAATATCAAAGATATATTACAAGCAACTCATATAGAAGCATCTAATATAGGCTTAGAGATAACTGAAACATATATTATGAAAAATATTAACGAAGTACAAGAGACTCTTGATACTTTAAGAGGACTAGGATTTAAAATAATAGTAGATGATTTTGGTACAGGATACTCATCTATGTCATATCTACAAAAACTTCCTATAGATATCATCAAAATAGATAAGTCATTTGTAGATGATATAGTCCAATCAAACAACAAATCAATAGTTACCGCTGTTGTGGCTATATCAAATAGTTTTGGTTTTAAAACAGTTGCCGAAGGAATAGAGACTAAAGAGCAAGAAGAGATTTTAACAGAGCTTGGTGTAGATTATGGACAAGGCTACTTTTTCTGTAAACCAAAAACTCTAGAAGATATCAAAGAGTGCAAACAAACTTAATATAGCTTTTAGTATTTTATTTAGTAATCACAATTATAGTTGTATTTTATGAATATTTAGTTAAAATAAAAACTTATTTAGTTTATGGGGAATATATGGATAATATAGACTTAGTTTTACTAATTGTTGCTTTTTTAATGTTACTTAGTGCAGTTTCAAGTAAACTTTCTGGAAAGTTTGGCGTACCAGTGCTTGTTATATTTTTGGCTCTTGGTATGTTGGCTGGTTCTGATGGGCTTTTGGGAATAAGCTTTGATGACGCGATATTAGCACAAGCTGTGGGAACTTTGGCACTAATATTTATACTATTTGGTGGTGGCTTAGATACTGAGTATAGAGTTATTAAGCCTGTATTAACTAATGGTTTAATCTTGGCTACTTTTGGGGTACTTATTACCGCACTAGTTATGTCTGTATTTGTTTATTATTTACTTGATTTTACATATTTAGAGTCCTTACTTCTTGGATCTATTATATCCTCAACAGATGCAGCTGCTGTTTTTGCTATACTTAGAGCAAAAGGAATCAAGCTAAAAAGAGGTTTAGCACCGCTTTTAGAGTTTGAATCAGGTAGTAATGACCCTATGGCTATCTTTTTAACTGTAACAGTACTACAGCTTATTTTAATACCCGCAGCTCCATCAGTTTGGGATTGGGTAGTTCACTTTTTCTTACAGTTTTCTATAGGGATATCTTTTGGTATAGCTTTTGGTTTGGTATTACCAAGGATTTTAAATAAAGTTAAACTTGATTATTATGGACTCTATCCTGTTATTACAATAGCTTGGGTTTTATTGCTTTTTAGTCTTACAAACTTGCTTGATGGAAATGGATATTTAGCTATTTATATAGCTGGTATAGTTATCAATACAAAAGATTTTGTACATAAGAAAAATCTTGTTGGTTTTCATGATGGACTAGCTTGGATTATGCAAATAGCAGTTTTTATTACTCTAGGGCTTTTGGTTTTTCCTTCACAGCTTCCAGAAGTTGCTCTAAATGGATTTTTAATAGCATTATGGCTTATGTTTATAGCAAGACCTATAAGTGTATTTTTAGGTACACTTTTTAGCAAAAGATTATCTTTTAGAGAAAAAACTTTTGTCTCATGGGTAGGACTAAGAGGTGCTGTACCTATAGTACTTGCTACATATCCATATGTAGCAGGATTAGAAAACTCTGCACTTATCTTTAATACTGTATTTTTTGTGGTATTGCTTTCTATCTTTTTTCAAGGAACAACACTATCATATCTATCAAAGCTACTAAAAGTAGATGCGGTTGTATTTGATAGAAGTAAAAAAGAACAACGCTCTACCCCACTTTTGTTTTATACTATAAGGCAATTTGCTATAGATAAAAACTCTTCTGCAATAGGTACAAGTATAGCTGAGTTGGAACTACCAAAGGATTTTTTGATTTTGCTTATTAAAAGAGATAAAGAGTATATAAGACCTGTAGGATCAACAATATTTAAAGAAAATGATATTTTACTTATACAGTGTGATAAATCAAGTAAGTACAAAAAGATCTTAAGAAAGATTTTTGGCTAAAACATGGTAACTCTCTAGCTTATTATAGACTAAAGAGTTACTACTATTTTTTAGAAAAGCTTATTAACTCTTCAGTGTAACAAACTTTTGGTGGTAAGGCTTTTAAAGCTTCATCAAAAATAAACTTTGTACTAAGAGCATCACTATAAGCTCTATGATGGATTGGTATATCTATATTTAAAATCTCTTTTAAAGCTACAAGTCCATATTTTTCACTTTTTATTGTTCTTTTTGCTAGATCAATAGTACATAGTTTTCTATTATGTAGTTTTCCATATCCATAGTTATACATAGATTCAGATACAAAGTTATAATCAAACTTAATATCATGTGCAACAAAAACTGTATCATCTAAAAAAACTCTAAATTCTAATAAAACATCTTTTAAGTTAGGTGCATCTTTTAGCATTTGTGGAGTTATTTTTGTAACTTCTTGAATATACTCAGGTATCTCTTTTGCATATACTAAGCTCTCATAACTATCTATAATCTCACCATTTTGTATCTTAATAGCAGCTATTTCTATAATTTGTCCATAAGGAACCTTTGAACCATTTGTTTCTATATCTATAATACAAAACTTTTGTTCATTGATTGGAGTTACTCTTGTTTTTAGCCTTACTTTTTCATCTATTATCTCCAAAGGTAAGCCATTGGATAACAAAAGTTGAAACTCTAACTCTGGGTTTTCATAAAAAGTATCAGCTTTTTCTAAAATATCAAAAAAATCTTTTTTATCTATATCTCTTTTTTTTAAACATTCAACCATTTTTTCTATCTCTTTTTCATAACTACGCAAGTATTTCCTTTAGTTTTTTGAGTTTTGTATAAAAGTCTTTAGTTTTTTTAAATCTTTTTTACCCTTACTTGCCTCTACTCCACTACTTACATCTACACCGTAAAAGTTATATTTTTTAACTTCTTGAATATTGTTACTATCTAAGCCTCCAGCTAAGATCATCTTAGAGCAATCTATTCCATCAAACCACTCTAAAGCCAATCTTTTACCTTCCCCACCATAACTATCTACATAGGCATCAACTAATACATACTCATCTTTTATTGTTAAAATATCATCTTTACTTTTAGCTCTTATAACTTTAATATAAGGAGTTTGAAGCTTATCAAAAAACTCCATACTAGCTTCAAAATGAATTTGAGCTAGATCCATACCACACTTCTTGCATACACTATCTATATAGCTAGGCTCTTGATTGACAAAAAGGGCTACTTTTTTAACAAATGGTGGCAAAAGCTTTGATATCTCTTTTGCTTTTGCTACTTCTATAAATCTAGGTGATTTTTCATAAAATACAAATCCCAAAGCATCAGCACCCATTTGACAAGCATCAAGGGCATCTTCAAGATTTGTAATACCACATATTTTAACTTTCATACTAAACTCTTAAAGACTCAATTGCTTGTTGATAATTACCACTTCCAAAAACATAACTTCCAGCTACTACTATATCAACTCCAGCATCTTTTAAAAGTTGTATGTTTTTATTACTTACTCCACCATCTACTTCTATAAGACAGTTTTTATTTCTTTTTTCTATTAGATTTTTTAATCTTTTGGATTTTTCTAAAACACTATCTATAAACTTTTGCCCACCAAAACCAGGGTTTACACTCATAAGTAGCACCATATCAAGATCTTCTAAAATATGTTCTATAGTCTCAACTCTTGTATGGGGATTTAGCGTAATTGCTGGGCTTATACCATAATCTCTTATTTTTTGTATAAGTCTATGAGGATGTTTTTCCTCTTCTATATGAAAAGAGAGATATTTTGGCCTTAGGGGAGCAAAAAGATCTACAAAAAAACTATTATTCTCTACCATAAGATGAATATCAAGTGGTTTTATAGCCACTTTTGCTACAGCACTAACTACAACAGGTCCTATAGTCATATTTGGCACAAAATGTCCATCCATCACATCAACATGAACCAAATCACATCCAGCATCACAAATAGCTCTTATCTCTTCATTTAATCTCCCAAAATCAGCACTTAAAATAGATGGTGCAACTAACATATCAATTCCTTAAAAATATTTAAAATTTACAATTCATCATTAATCAACTGCACAATCTTATCATACTTTAAGTTAATATAGGTATAATTACGCAAAATTTATAAACGGTAAAGGTATATTATGTCAAGAAAATGTCAAATATCAGGCAAAGGCCCAATGGTTGGAAACAATGTAAGCCACGCAAATAACAAAACAAAAAGAAGATTTTTACCAAACCTTAGAACAGTTAGATTGACTCTAGAAGATGGGACAACGGCAAAAATCAAAATATCTGCAAAAGAGTTAAGAACTCTTAAAAAACAATCATAATAGTAGCACGGGAGTGCTTCTCTTATGAGCAACTCACACAAAAAGAGTACTGCTTCATTTAAAAAAAAGTTTGGTAAATTCATAGGATGGGATCAAACAAGTAGAAAACCTCAATATAATCTAAATCCTCTTATTTATGAACAACTAAAACCCTTTAGATTACCTTTAGTAATGATACAAATCGTTATGATTATAGGTACTTTGGGATATGTTTATTTTGAAGATTATGATATAATGCATGCTATATTTCAAGCAGCTTATACATTTTCAACCACTGGTTTTGGTTCATTAAATGAGGGTAATTTTTCAAATGCTGGGATTATTTTTACAGTTACACTTATTATTATAGGTTTTGCTGTACTTACATTTTCAGTTGGTATTTTGCTTAGAACATTTGCTGAAGGTACACTTTTTAGACTACTAAAGGAACGAAAAATGTTATATAAAATAGCAAGGTTAAGAAATCATTTTGTTGTATTTTATCACAATGAATACACCGCTCAGTTAGCTAGTCAATTTAGAGCAAATCATATCCCATTTGTAGTAGTTGATCCTGATCCAAGCATAGAACAAATAGCTAAAGAGCATAAATATCCATATTTTATACAAGAAGAACCCTATACAGAAAAAGCCTTTTTAAAAACCCATCTATCATCAGCAAAAGGGGTTATCTCTTTATCAAAAAATATCTCAAACAATATCACAATCATAGCTTCAGTTAGACTTTATGAAAAAGAGCTTTCAAGAAAGCCTTATTTGGTTATTTGTAATGCAGAAACCAATAATGATGTAGTTAAACTCAAAAAACTAGGAGCAGACAAGGTAGTAGCTCCTCCAGCACTTATGGCTCAAAGAGTAAGTGCTATGGCTGTACGTCCTGATATGGAAAATGTTCTAGAGCAATTTTTATATGATAAAGATACTCCTATAGATATGGAAGAGATTTTAATAAGTGAAAAAAGCTGGATAATAGGTCAAGAGATTAAAGATGCTCATTTAAGAGATAAGATAAAAGTTAGTGTTATAGGTATTACTGAAGCAGACGGGCATTTTATAGAGATGCCTATGGGTGATACCAAAATCAATGCAAATGCAAAATTGCTTGTTGTTGGAAATCAATCAAATATTACAAAAGCAAAAAGATTACTAAATAAATTTCAAAAACCTAAGGAGATATAATAATGTTTACTATTTTACCTATAAAAGGCTATATTGATCAAATTGATGGCTTTTTTTGTGATGGTGTAAGTGCTGGTTTAAAACCAAATAATGCACTTGATGTGGGATTTATATATAGTGATACTATGTGTGAATGTGAAGCAATATTTACACAAAATAGATTTCAAGCAGCACCATTAGTGCATTATCAAAGATACCCAAAAGGGTTTAAAACAAACTTTGTACTTATCAACTCAAAAAATGCAAATGCCCTAACAGGTGAACAAGGAATAAAAGATATTGATGAGATATTTGCTACGTTAAAAGAGACTTTTGATTTACAAAATCCTATTATGAGTTCAACTGGTGTTATAGCAAATCCTTTACCAAAAGAAAAAATTATAAATGCTGCAAAAAACTTTGATCTAAAAGCAAAAAATGGACAAAATCTATCAAAATCTATTATGACAACAGATGCCTACCCAAAAACAGCTCTATATGAAGTGATATTAAGTGATAATAAAAGCTTCAAAATAGCAGCCGTTGCAAAAGGTGCAGGTATGATAAATCCAAATATGGCGACAATGCTATGTTTTATAGCTACAGATGCTGCCATACCAAAAGCTGATATGAAAGAACTTTTAAGTACTCATGTACACACTACTTTCAATGCTATAAGTGTAGATGGGGATACTTCTACAAATGATACTGTTTTGCTTTTAGCAAATAGTAAATCAAATGTTTATGAAAAAGAGGCTTTTAGCGAAGCTTTGAGACTTGTAATGCATGATATGGCTATAGCTATAGTAAGTGATGGTGAGGGTGCAAAAAAATCTGTAGCATTTGAAGTTGTTGGAGCAAGTGATGATAAACAAGCTGAGATTGCTGCTAAAGCACTTTCAAACTCTTTATTAGTTAAAACTGCACTATTTGGTGAAGATCCAAACTTTGGAAGAATCGCTTCAACAATAGGTGCTAGTAGAATAGATAGTGATCCAAATAAACTAATTATTACTTATAATGATGTAGTAGTCTATAATAAAGGTGAATTTGTATTTACAAAAGAGTGTGAAGACAAAGCTGCACAGGTACTTAAAAATGATAGCTTTAAAATAAGATGTGATATAGGTTTAGGAGATGGTAAATTTATAGCTTATGGTTGTGATCTTGGCTATGAATATGTTAAAATCAATGCTGATTATAGAACATAAATAGTATTATGGGGTTTGGAGAATCAAACCTCATAATTTATCCACTTATAACTCTATCTTACTCATCTACTAAATTAACAATACCCTCTACTCTATCTATCAAAAGTCTATTTTTATCTACATTATTAAGTTGATTTCCAAGTAAAAGATCACTAATTACAGCTTGTCCAACTATAAATCTTCCACTACTTTTATCTTTATTTATAGTTCTAATACCCCAAATATTATGAAATACCAAGGGTTCACCATCAATAGATCCAATATAGATCATAATATGCCCTTTTAAGTAAAGTAAACTCTTCCAAGGCTTAGCATAGGTGATAATAAATTCTTTTTTTTGGTTGCGATTTAACTCTTTTAGATCTAAATAGTTTCCATTTTTTCTTTGTGAAGAGGAGTTCCTAGCTAGATATATACCAAAAACTGCATAAAAATCTCTAGTCATACTAGAGCAATCTCTATGCCCATAAAGTCCACCCCAACCATATGGTTCAGCTAAAAATTCATTTGAAACTTGATCTATTGTTTGAGTATCAAAACCATATGGAAAAGGCACAATAAAACTATTGTCTTTTATATATACGAGCTTAGCACTTTTATCTTCATAAGAGGCTACTATGGCAAGATTTTCATCTATTTTTGGTAATAGTGTACCTACTTTTAGATCTGTATGTGAAAAATACTCATTTTTTACAATATTATGCTCTTTTATATTTACAAAGAGTGGACTTTTTTCAAAAACCTCTACTAAAGAATCATCAACAAAAGCTATATCTTCCATCTTTATCCATCCAAGAGCTACACTACTATCTACAAAAGCCCATAAGCCATCTTTGGAAAAGTGTGATACATATAGTGGAGTATTTATATAAATAGCTGAATTTTGGTTATAATCAAAAGGAAAACCCTCCCCTGCACTTTTGGGATTGTAAAATAGTACACTTTTAGTTGGTAAAGCTCTTAGGCTACTATTTGATATAGTAATAGCTTTTTGTTTTTTACTATCATACTCTTCAAAGTTTGCATTATTTATAAGCTCCTCAAACCATTGTTTTGTTAAAAGTCTATGATTTTCACCATAAACTGCTCTATCTTTATAAGAAAATGCCCACATAGCAGCCTCTTTAGAGTGTGACATATTATACTGATGCCAAGGAGCAAAGAATGTTTTTTTATACTCATTTGAGATAAGAAATTGTAAACTTTTATCCAAAAAAAGCTCATCACTTATATAATTTTTTGGATTTTGTTCTAGTTTAGTTAGCTCTTCTATAGAAAAATATGGCTCTTTTGTAGCACATCCTACAAAGATGAAAAAAAGAAGAGAAATCGATATAAAATTTTTGTACATATAAAACCCTTATTTTATTGATCTTTGTATTCTACACAAACTATTCTTAAGATATTTTGTACTATAATTGTGAAAATACAATCACAATAAAGGGAAGATAATGTTTCACGAACATAGAGATTTAATAACAGAACTAAAAACAAAAAATGCAAGATTTGTTAAGCTTTTTGAAAGACACCACGAGTTAGATCATGAAGTTGAAGCAGCAGAAGCTGGTAGGGTTCATATGGATAGATTTGAAATTGAAGGTATGAAAAAAGAGAAACTTAAACTAAAAGATGAAATCTATCAAATTATCTTAGAATACAAAAAAGAAAAAGAACAAGAATAACCCTTATCAGTCCATCTGGACTGATAATACCAAACACCACATTTACTACTTGAAGACTCACTATTAACTAAGCACTATATTAACACCTATCCTTTATTTAAGCTCTTTTTAGATAAAATCTTACAAATTTATTGCTAAAGGTTAATATATATGGAAAATCTTTTTGACTCACAAGACATAGTAGAAGTAAATATAGAAGATTCTATCAAAGCATCTTATCTTGATTACTCTATGAGTGTTATTATAGGTCGTGCTTTGCCAGATGCAAAAGATGGACTAAAACCAGTACATAGAAGAATACTATATGCTATGCATGAACTAAATCTTACATCAAAAGCAGCATATAAAAAATCAGCTAGGATTGTAGGGGATGTTATAGGTAAATATCACCCTCATGGAGATAGTTCTGTTTATGATGCTCTTGTTAGAATGGCTCAAAATTTCTCTATGAGAGCTCCTTTGGTAGATGGACAAGGAAACTTTGGTAGTGTTGATGGAGACAATGCTGCTGCTATGAGATATACAGAAGCTAGAATGGCAAAAATCTCTGAAGAGATACTAAAAGATCTAGATAAAGATACTGTAAACTTTGTACCAAACTATGATGATACCCTAAAAGAACCTTCTGTTTTACCAACTAGAGTACCAACTTTACTACTAAATGGAAGTGAAGGTATAGCTGTAGGTATGGCAACAAAAATCCCTCCACATAATCTAGGAGAACTTGTAGATGCAATACTTTTTTTAGTTGATAACTCTGAAGCTACTCCTGATGAGTTGATGGATTTTATACAAGGTCCTGATTTTCCAACAGGTGGAGTAATCTTTGGAAGAAGTGGGATAGTTCAAGCTTATAGAACTGGTAGAGGAAGGGTAAAGATAAGATCTAAACACCACATAGAAAATAAAAATAAAAAAGAGATTATTGTTATAGATGAACTTCCATATCAAGTAAATAAAGCAAAACTTATAGAACAAATAGCTGATCTTGCAAAAGATAAGACTATAGATGGTATAGCCGAAGTTAGAGATGAGAGTGATAGAGAGGGAATGAGAATAGTTATAGAGCTCAAACGTGATGCTATGAGTGAGATTGTTATGAACAATCTATATAAATCTACCCCTTTAGAAACTACTTTTGGTATTATTTTATTGGCTGTAAACAATAAAGAGCCAAAAGTATTTAACTTAAGTGAGATACTAACAACGTTTTTATACCATAGAAAAACTGTTATTATAAGAAGAACTATATTTGATCTAGAAAAATCAAAAGCAAGAGCTCATATACTTGAAGGTTTAAAAATAGCACTAGATAATATAGATGAAATAGTCTCTATTATTAGATCAAGTGCAAATGATGCCGAAGCAAAAGAGAAAATGATGGTTAGATTTTCTCTAAGTGAGATACAATCCCAAGCAATACTAGATATGAGACTAGGAAGACTTACAGGACTTCAAAGAGAAAAACTTGAAGCAGAATATGCTGAGCTTCTAGCACTTATTGCTGAACTTGAAGCTATTTTAAAATCTGAAGATAAACTAAATGAGATTATCAAAGAAGAACTAATAGAAATCAAAGATAAATATACTACAAAAAGGCTTACAGAGATAGAAGATAGCTATGATGATATAGATATAGAAGATCTTATACCAAATGAACCAATGGTAGTAACTATTACACATAATGGTTATGTAAAAAGAGTACCTATCAAAGCCTATGAAAAGCAACGTCGTGGTGGAAAAGGTAAAGTTGCGGTAACTACACATGATGATGATTTTATTGAGAGATTTTTTGTCAGCAACACTCATGATACTTTGATGTTTGTTACTGATCAAGGGCAACTTTATTGGCTAAAAGTATATAAAATACCAGAAGGAAGCAGAACAGCAAAAGGTAAAGCTGTAGTAAATCTTATCAACCTAAGAGCTGATGAGAAGATAAAAGCTATTATACCTACAACAGATTTTGCACCAGATAAATCACTAGCATTTTTTACTAGAAATGGAGTAGTAAAAAGAACAAGATTAGATGAATTTTCAAATATAAGAAGCAATGGTGTAAGAGCTATAGTTCTAGATGAAAATGATGAGTTAGTTACTGCAAAGATAACCTTCCCTGAATCAAAATATCTAATAATCTTTACAAGTCTTGGGCAATGTATAAGATTTGATATAGATAAAACAAGAGAGCAAGGAAGAAGTACAAGAGGGGTAACTGGTATTAAGTTTAAGATTGATGATGATTTTGTTGTAGATGCTGATGTTATTGATAATGAAGAGCAAGAGCTTCTAACAGTAAGCCAAAAAGGTATAGGTAAAAGAACAACGGTTGAAGAGTATAGATTAACAAATCGTGCTGGAACTGGTGTTATTGCTATGAAACTAAACAACAAAACGGGTAATATAATAGGTAATGTTATAGTTGATGAAGAGCAAGATCTAATGTTACTTACTAGCATAGGTAAAATGATAAGAGTTGATATGCATAGTATTAGAAAAGCTGGTAGAAATACAAGTGGTGTTATAATAGTCAATGTTGATAAAGATGATAAAGTTGTAAGCATAGCAAAATGTCCAAAAGAAGAAGATGAGATAGATTTGGACAATATCGAGATACTAGAAGGTGGGGCTTCTTTATCTAACGAACAAAACAATTTACTTTCACAAGAGGATGAGGAATAATGAAAAAGTATAATATAGCAATAGTTGGTGCAACAGGGGCTGTTGGAGAGGAACTTCTTTTAGTTTTAGATGAACTTAATTTTCCAGTTGCAAATATACTTCCACTTTCAAGTGCAAGAAGTGCTGGAACATATATAGAGTTTAGAAATGAAGAGTATAAAGTATATGAACTAACTACTACTGTTTTTGATGAACATGAAGTTGATATTGCATTTTTTTGTGCAGGGGGAAGTATCTCTGAAAAGTATGCTAAGTATGCTGTAGAAAGCGGAGCAGTTGTCATAGATAACACTAGCTTTTTTAGAATGGATGAAGATATTCCTTTAGTAGTACCTGAGGTAAATCCACAAGATATTGCAATGTGGGAAAAAAGAGGTATTATAGCCAACCCAAACTGCTCAACAATACAAATGACACAATCTCTTAAAGCATTGGACAATGTTTATCCTATTAAAAGAGTAGATGTAAGTACTTATCAAGCTACTAGTGGAGCTGGAAAACAAGGTATGGAAGAGCTTGTAACTCAAATGCAAGATTTTTTTGCTTTTAGACTTGATGAGTCTGAAAAAAAGGCTTTTGCACATCAAATAGCACTTAATATCATACCTCAAATAGATAAAGATATGCCAAGTGGTTTTACAAAAGAAGAAGAAAAGATGATCTATGAGACTCAAAAAATCTTAAATAAAGAGATGAAAATAGCTGCTACTTGTGTAAGAGTTCCAGTTCTTAGATCTCATAGTGAGTCTATAACTATCACTTTTGAAGATGACGTAGATGTTGATGTAGCTAAATGTAAAGAGGCTTTAGAGAGCTTTGAAAATCTAAAGGTTATAGATGATCTAGCAAACAAAGAGTACCCTATGCCAATAATAGCAACAAATACTGATTTTACTTATGTAGGAAGAATAAGAAAAGATATATATGATTCAAATATATTACATCTATTTAACGTAGCAGATCAAGTAAGAGTTGGAGCAGCTACAAATGCAGTTAGAATAGCTCTAAAATGGATAAAATTACAAGAGGAAGGCGGATGCTAGAAAAATTATTTTCAAATAGTTTATGGCAAAGTAGATTTATAGTTCTACTTGCTGTTATTTTTGGGTTTTTAGGAGCTGTATTGCTTTTTATAGTAGCTAGTATGGATATTATTGAAGTAACTTTATTTGTTTATAATACCATAGTTACTGGTGCTCACCCAGAGCATTTCCATGAAGATATAGTTGCTGGTATCATAGGTGCAGTAGATCTATATCTTATGGCTATTGTTATGTTAATCTTTTCTTTTGGTATATATGAGCTTTTTATATCCAAAATAGAAGCTGCATGTGATGATGAAGATAATGAAAACTGTAACAATATCCTTGCTATCTCTTCACTAGATCAACTAAAAGATAAGATAGCAAAAGTTATTATTATGGTTTTAGTGGTAAACTACTTTCAAAGAGTTTTACATACAAATTATGAATCACCACTAGAGTTGCTATATTTTGCCTTAGCTATAACAGCTTTGTCTGTTGGGCTATATTTTTTAGGTAAAGTTGGCAAAAAAAGTTAAATTAATTTAAGGAAAATAAATGTCAAAAATTTTTGTAGATGCATGTTTAAGAAAACCAACTCCATATACACCTGTGTGGATGATGAGACAAGCTGGAAGATACCTAAAAGAGTATATGGCTGTTAGATCTCAAGCTGGAAATTTTCTAAACCTTTGTCACAACCCTGCTTTGGCAGCAGAAGTAACTATTCAACCACTAGATATTGTTGGAGTTGATGCTGCTATTCTTTTTAGTGATATATTGGTTGTGCCAAATGAGATGGGTATGAAACTTGATTTTATCAAAGGTGAAGGTCCTGTTTTTGAAAAACCTATCAAAAATGAGTCTGATGTAGATGCCCTACTTGACGGTGAAGAAGCTGCTGATAAACTAACATATGTATATGAAACTATCAAAATATTAAGAAAAGAGCTTGATGCTAGAGGTGATGAAAAGGCTTTGATAGGCTTTACTGGTGCTCCTTGGACATTGGCAACTTATATGATAGAAGGACAAGGTACAAAAACATACAATATCTGCAAAAAGATGATGTATTCAAACCCAGAACTACTACACAAAATCCTAAGAAAAGTAACTAATGTAGTAAAACTATATATGGAAAAACAGATCCAAAGTGGAATAGATGTAGTACAAATCTTTGATTCATGGGCTGCGGCTATTGAGCCAAATATGTATGATGAGTTTAGTTGGAAATATATGGTAGAAATAGCTGAGTACTTAAAAGAAAAGTACCCTCATATACCTGTTATTATGTTTCCAAAAGGGATAGCATCCTTTATAGAACAAGGTTTAGTATATGGTAACTTTGATGTATTTGGAGTTGATTGGGCTACACCTATGTCACTAGCAAAAGAAAAACTTGGGAGTAGATATGTATTACAAGGTAATATGGAACCATGCAGACTCTATTCAAAAGAGGCAATTACAGCAAGTGTAGAAGAGATCCAATCTATTATGCAAGGTGAAGGACATATTTTTAACCTAGGACATGGTATTTTACCAGATGTTCCTGTAGAACATGCAAAACACTTTATACAAGAGTGTCATAGGGTGAGTCAGAAGTAGTTATTAGTGAGTAGTTATTGGTGATTAGTATTGAGTACGAATATTTAAAACACCAACCCTTTGATAAATATTTGGTGAGGTTAAAAGCCTCACTTCCATATATGTAAAGCTTTGCATTTTTAGAAAATTATGACGAAAGAGCCTAAAAAACCAACCCGCTTTACGAGCTTTTTTGATTACTTTTTTCGCGGGTGAAAAAGGTGATAAAGATTAAAATAAATAAGTAAAATTTAGTTAAAAACTAAAAGATTCTCCCAAATAATGCTCTCTTACAGAGCTATCAGCTTTGATCTCATCACTATTTCCACTAGCCAAAACAGCCCCATTTTTCATAACATAAGCTCTATCACAAATAGCTAAAGTCTCTCTAACATTATGATCTGTTATAAGTACTCCAATACCAAGCTTTTTAAGCTCAGCAATAATCTCTTGAATATCTTTTACCGCTATAGGATCTACTCCAGCAAAGGGTTCATCAAGAAGTAAAAATTTTGGTTTAGAGATCAAGGCTCTTGCTATCTCTGCTCTTCGTCTTTCTCCACCACTTAAACTAACACCTTTTCTTTGTCTAATAGGCTCTATATTAAAAATACTAAGCATCTCTTCAACTCTTTTGTTTTGAAGCTCTTTATCTTTATATATTATTTCTGCGGCTAATAAAAGATTGTCTTCTATTGATAGCTCTTTAAATATAGATGACTCTTGAGGAAGATAGCCTATTCCTTTGAGAGCTCTTTTGTGTAGTGGTAAAGATGTAATATCTTCACCATTAAAATAGACATTACCACTACTTGGCTCAACAAGTCCACAAATAGTATAAAATGTAGTTGTTTTTCCTGCACCATTTGGTCCTAAAAGCCCTACTACTTCACCACTTTTTATATATAGATTGATACCATGTAGTATCTTTGTTTTTTTGATTTGTTTGGTTATATCTTTGATTTCTAAACTATGAATTTTATTCATTTATTAAATACTCTCTTTTATTTTCCAATTTATTAATAGTAACTATTAAAAGTCTAAATCCATATGAATATAAAATATCTTCTAGTTTTTCATCACCCCACTCTACAAAATGGATACCTTGCTTTTCAAACTCTTCTAAAAGTCCTAAAGATATAAATTCATTTAAACTTTTATTATAAACATCATAATGATATATATTATCTCCATAAAGGCTTTGAATAGAAAATGTAGGTGAAGTTACAGACTCTTTTATATCTAAACTATTTACAAACTCTTTTACTAAAGTAGTTTTTCCACTTGCTAAATCACCTCTTAAGAGTATTACATAATCTTTATTTGATATTTGTTCTTTTAGATAGCTAACTACTTTTTGTATATCATTTAAGCCTACAACAAAACTATAATTCACACTACAAGCCTTGTGAAACTTCAATAATCTGCTCTAGTTTCTCTTTTGCTTTGCCACTTTCAATAGCTTCTTTTGCTATTTTGATACCATCATGCATATTATCTACCATACCATCTACTAATAAGGCCGCAGCAGTGTTAAGAAGTACTATATCAAGCTTTGCACCTTTTATAGTACCTTCTAGTATTCCTCTAGTAATAGCTGCATTTTCTTTGGCACTTCCACCTTTGATATCATCAAAAGGATATATTTCAAATCCATAATCTCTTGGATCTATAATCAAATCCTCAATAACACCATCTATCAAAGTAGTAGCATATGTAACATCACTTATACTTATCTCATCAAGCCCATCAGCACTACTTACTACCATAACCCTTTTTGCTCCCAAAAGCTTCAAAGCTTCCACCATTTTATGTATATACTCTTTATCAAATACACCAATAAGCTGTTTTACTGCACCAGCTGGGTTGGTCAAAGGTCCTAAGATATTAAATATTGTCCTATGTGGAATAGACTTTCTAATAGGCATAATCCTAGCCATTGCTGGATGGTGATTAACTGCAAACATAAAAATAAATCCTGTTTCTGTTAGCATCTGTACTTGCTTACTAAAATCTACATTTAGATTTACTCCCAAAGCTTCAAGCATATCAGCACTTCCACTATTACTAGTTACACTTCTATTTCCATGTTTTGCTACATAACATCCACAAGCAGCTAGTAGTAAAGAGACTGTACTTGATACATTGAAACTACTACTTTTATCTCCACCTGTTCCGCAGTTATCAACAAGTTTTAACTCAAACTCATATGGTATTGGTAAAAGTACAGAATGCTCCCTCATAGCACTTGCAGCTCCTGCAATATCCTCTGCATCTTCCCCTTTTTCATATAGACTTATTAGATACTCTCTTATTTCATCATCGCTTAAGAGTCCATCAAATATATCATCAAATTTTAACTTTGTTTTATTAAACATTATTCCTTCCTATTTGTACTAATTTAACTTTTTTATATATTCGTCTTGTTTACTTTTTGGTGTAGATTTGGTAGTTGGTATAGATAAAACTTGATATTTTTCTGTTTTTTCTAGATATCTTATCTCTATAATATCACCAACTTTTACCTCTTTTGATTTTTTGACTACTTTATCATTGATATAGACAACATCATGTTCTAGCATATCTTCACCAATAGCTCTTCTTTTTACAATATTGACTGTATTTAAAAACTTATCTATTCTCATTTTTTTCTTTCATCTTTAATCTAATCTAGATTATAGCTTTTTTTAGATAAAATATCACTATAAATTAAGCAAATGGAGTTTTTATGAGTAAAAAAGAAATAAAAAAAGTAGTTTTAGCATATAGTGGTGGGCTAGATACTTCTATTATTTTAAAATGGCTACAAGAAGAGTATGAAGCAGAGGTGATAACTTTTACAGCAGATCTAGGACAAGGTGAAGAGGTAGAACCAGCAAGAACTAAGGCTCTTTCTTGTGGAATAAAGCCAGAAAATGTATATATTTTAGATATTAAAGAAGAGTTTGTTAAAGATTATGTTTTCCCTATGTTTAGAGCAAATGCCATCTACGAAGGAGAGTATCTTCTAGGTACAAGTATAGCTAGACCATTGATAGCAAAAAAACTAGTTGAAATCGCAAATGAAAAAGGTGCTGAGGCTGTAAGTCATGGTGCAACAGGTAAAGGAAATGATCAAGTTAGATTTGAACTAGGTGCTTTAGCTCTAAATCCAAAACTAAAAGTAATAGCACCTTGGAGAGAATGGGAGCTTAACTCTAGAGAGAGTTTACTTGAGTATGCTAAAAAACATGATATAGAGATCTCTCAAAAACATGTTGATGAAAATGGAAACCCAAAAATAAGCCCATACTCTATGGATGCAAATTTACTACATATCTCATATGAAGGACTACATTTAGAAGATCCAAGTGCTGAACCTGAAGAGTCTATGTGGTTATGGACCTCAAGCCCAGAAAAAGCTCCAAATGAGGCTGAATATATAGAACTAGAGTACAAAAATGGAGATCCTATAGCACTAAATGGTGAGCAGTTGAGTCCAGCAAACTTACTAGCAAAACTAAATGAACTAGGTAACAAACACGGTATTGGGAGAGTTGATATAGTTGAAAACAGATATGTTGGTATGAAAGCACGAGGATGTTATGAAACACCAGGTGGAACTATTATGCTAAAAGCTCATAGAGCAATAGAGTCTATCACACTAGATAGAGAAGCTGCTCACCTAAAAGATGAACTTATGCCAAGATATGCAAAACTTATCTATCAAGGATATTGGTTTAGCCCAGAGAGAGAGATGCTTCAAGCTGCTATAGATCAAACTCAAACAAATGTAGAAGGAACTGTAAGAATTAAACTTTACAAAGGTAATGTTACAGTTGTAGGTAGAAGCTCTAAAAAATCACTATACAATGAAGCTTATTCTACATTTGAAGCTGATGAAGTATATAACCAAAAAGATGCTGAAGGGTTTATAAGATTAAATGCTTTAAGACTTATGATAGCAGGACAACTTAGAAAATAAGTTTTTTTGTTGTAGGTAGAGTTTAAAACTTTACCTACAATAATCTATATATACTATACAAACTGAGCTAAGATAAGATCTCCGCTTTTTTGTCCTATGCTTTTAGCTACTACATCACATTTGACTTTAAATAAAAAGAAGATTCTATCATCTTTAAGTTGTTCTAAACACTCATAATTACCCATACCCTTTGCTATAATAAGTGGAACTCTATAAAAAAACTCTTTAAAATCACTACTAGCACGGCTTAGATCAAGCCCAGGGGTATCAACACCACTATCAAGTATAGTAGCAAAACGGTCTATTCCTATTTGATAAGCCTCTTTTATAGTAATATCATTGATAATAGGCCTACCTCTTGTAGCATAATAGTAGTTTTTATTTGGATATAGTTTATTTAAAACTTCCAATAAAACCTTATCAAATACATTTTCACCACTATTATCTGCTAATATCAAGATATCATCATATTTTTCTATATTTGATTTTAGATCTTTATATCTATCTATAGCAAAATTGGTTTTAAAAACACTATTTATCTCATCCTCTATAGAGTACTGCTCTTTTGCTCCAAAATCTATAACATTACCTGCAACACTAGCTTTGATAGCACTAAAGAGCTTATCTTCACTTCTTTCTAGCTCACTATATACTATAGGCAAAAGTTCTATGGCTTTTTGAATACTTTGTTGTTTGATCTCATATAAAGGATCTTCTAAACCTAGCTCTTTTGATAGATATGCATATGGATCTTTTGCAACAAAAGGTGGAGTATGATCATAGCTAAAGTCAAGTGATTGATTTTTGACTTCATTCATTATCTTATCATATCTAAGATCATTGATATCTAAAACCCTCAAAGCCTTATCAATTTGCCCAACTATACACTCTACACACTCTTTTTGAATATTCATTTATGCTCCAAATAACTCTTTTACTCTTTTGATTTCATCAGATGATCCAAAATAAAATGGCGATTTATGATGAACATTTAGTGATTCTATATCTAAAATCCTATATTTACCATCTATTGCCTCACCACCAGCTAGTTCTACAATAAAGCTTATAGGATAGCACTCAAATATAAGCTCCATAGTACCATTTGGATTGTTTTTGGTTGCTGGGTTTGAATAAATACCCCCTCTTTTAAAAAGGATTTGATGGGTATCAAGAGTTAAAGAATCACTATATCTAAGTCTATATCCATTATCAAAAAAGCTTTGAACTAGATTTTTATGCTCTTGTGTCCAAGCTGAGATATCTCCACCTGTTGAGTTGATATTGCCTTTTTGATTTAGTTTAAAAGACTCTTTTTGCATAAATCTTCCACACTCATGTGAAAAAAACTTAACTCCATCACTTTTACTTGCATATACCATCTGAAATGTTGGTCCATATGTAATATATGCACTTATTACTATGTTTTTAGGAGAGATTTCACCCTCATATACACAAAAAATAGTTCCCAAAGAGTAATCCACATCAAGTAGCTCAACATTATCTATACTTACATATGAGACTACATATTTTCCTTGTGGATGGATAGTACACATCTGTTTTTTATCTTGACTTAAAGCCCCTTTTATACTTGGTACATGTTCAAACTCTTTTTCTATAATATTCATACATCTATCATAGATCTTTTCTTGTACCTTTTTATTACCTATAGTCACATCAAAAAACTCATCACTAACACCTTTGAAAATATCCTTTTCAATCTGTTCAGCTATATTTGAAATAGCATTGAAAATCTCTATCATATAAACTCCCTATTCTATTAAATCTAATAATTCTTGTTTTATTTGATATGTTGATGAATTAACATATGAAACACTAACAAAATCAAATTTACCCTCTTTATATACTACTACACTATCATTTGATGGACTACTAAGTACTCTATCTACTGCATGTTTTGTAAACTCAAATGCCATTAATCTATCAAAAACACTAGGACTCCCACCTCTTTGGATATGCCCTAGGATAGTTACTCTAGTATCTATGCCTATATCATTTTTAAGCCAATTGACTATCTCGGTAGTTCTTCTAGCTCCTTCACTTATTATAGCAATAATATATTTTCTTCCATTTTGCATCTCATATAGTAATTTTTTCTTTTTGGCTTCTAAATCAATAGGTTTTTCACTTATTACACATAGCTCAGCTCCACTTACTAGTGATGTTATTAGAGCCAAATATCCACAATGTCTTCCCATAGTCTCTACCACAAAAGCTCTTCTTGAACTACTTGCTGTATCTCTTAGACTATCAGTAGCATTTGAGATTACATTGAGTGCTGTATCAACACCCAAACAATAATCAGTTCCAAAAATATCATTATCTATGGTAGATGGAATACCGCAAAATTTAATATCACTAAACTCTTTGCAAAAAATATCCAAAGCTCTAAAACTACCATCACCACCTAAAATAACTATTTTATCAATACCTTTATTTTTTAGATTTTGATAGGCTTTTTCTCTATACTCTTTTTCAAAAAACCTTTTAGATCTTGATGTTTGTAATATAGTTCCACCTCTATGAACAATACCAGATACATCACGATAGCTTGACTTTTGGATTTTATCATCTATAAGTCCTTCTAAACCCTCAAAGATTATATATGGCTCTAGATCTAAAGAGATAGAATAATCAACAAACTTTTTTATTGCTGGATTCATACCAGCACAATCACCGCCTGAACTTATTATCGCAATTTTTGACATTTTGTACCTTAAAATAGCTAAATATATAAGTATTATAGCTAACTTTTGCTAAACTAAAGCAAAACTTCTTATATCTTACTATAAAACACTTTACAGTTCCTATTAATAGATTAAACTAATTAAATCAATAAAAAATATAAGCTAATTTTAAACTAAATTTGATATAAATACATATATAAAAAGATTTAAGGTAGAGATAACTTATGAGAATATTGTCAATCGGACTAACACAAAAAATGATCAATGACTTATACAGAAAAAGTGACTATATTATAGATGAGTGTATTGACTTAGAAGATTCATATAATTATATGATATCTAGGGATTATGATATGTTTTTAATCCACTATGATGAGACATTGGATCTTGATGAATATGAAAGATATGTAGCTAAAATGTCTAAAAAACTAAGAATCCCTTTTGTGATACTATCAAAAGATAGATCAAAAGAGGCTGAGATTAGGTTTTTAAAGTGTGGTGCAGATGATTTTATAAAAAAACCATTTGATATGGATATAATATTACTTAGATTAAAAACAAGACTAAAACAGCCAATAGATGATACTATAAGTATAGGTGCTTTTTCTATAGATAAGTTTACACAAAAAGTAAAATATGGTAATAAAGAGTTAGATATAAAAGGTAAACCTTTTAGTATTTTATCATATCTAGCACTTAACCAAAATAGGGTTATTTCAAAAGATAGTATATTAAATGCTATATGGGAAGAGCCTGAGTATGTATCTCCAAATGTAGTAGAGGTATCTATCAATAATATAAGAGATAAGCTAGATAAAAAAGTTGGTAAAAACTTTATTGAGACTATTAGAAGAAGGGGTTATAAGTTTTGTTACAATAGCCATGATATAGCATAATCTTTATTTGCTATATTTAATTCTTTTTTATTAATAAATTTTTGGTACAATATCCAAAATTTATTAGGACTCTATATTGAAATATCTAAATATTAAACAACTTTCAAATAAACTAAGCGGTAGTGTTAGTATAGGTGGAGCCAAAAATGCGGCTTTACCTCTACTAGCGTGTACAATCTTAGGCAAAAATGAGATTACCATCTCAAATCTACCAATGGTTGCAGATATCAAAACTCTTTTAAAGCTTCTTCAAATGCTTGGAGCTACCTATACTCTATCACAAAATAGTGTAAAAATCAATCCTTTACCAATAGATAAAACTGTAGCTACATATGATATAGTAAAAACCATGAGGGCTTCTATTTTGGTTCTTGGTCCACTTCTTGCTAGATTTGGGCATTGTGAAGTATCATTACCAGGTGGATGTGCTATAGGACAAAGACCTGTAGATCTTCATCTAAAAGCACTTGAACTTATGGGTGCAAAAATAGAGATAAAAGCTGGATATATCCATGCTACTACAGATGGACCACTAAAAGGTGCTAAAATAGTATTTGATAAAGTTACTGTAACTGGTACAGAAAATATAGTTATGGCCGCTAGTTTGGCTGATGGTGAAACTACTATTATCAATGCAGCAAAAGAGCCTGAAGTAATCCAACTATGTGAGGTTTTAGAACAAAGTGGAGTTAAAATCAAAGGTATAGGTACAGATAAACTAGTAATAACAGGAAGAAATAAAAAGTTATTGGATATAAAAGACTTTGATATTATACCAGATAGAATAGAAGCTGGAACATATCTATGTGCTGGAGCTATAACAAACTCACAAATAACTATAAAAGATGTTATGCCAAAACATCTTGAAGCTATTATTTATAAACTTGAAGAGATGGGCTTTACTATCAATAAAACAAAATCAACAGTTACTATATTGCCTACTGATAAAATCAAACCTGTAAATATCATAACCACAGAATACCCAGGGTTTCCTACAGATATGCAAGCACAATTTATGGCACTATGTCTTAAGGCTGAAGGAACTAGTATCATAGATGAGAGATTATTTGAAAATAGATTTATGCATGTAAGCGAACTTCTTAGAATGGGTGCTGATATACATCTAAATGGTAGTATAGCTACCATAAATGGTGGTAAAGAACTCAATGGTACTGATGTTATGGCTACAGACTTAAGAGCTAGTTCTGCTTTGGTTTTGGCTGCACTTATAGCAAAAGGTGAAACAAATGTACATAGAATTTACCATCTTGATAGAGGATATGAAGATCTTGAAGGCAAACTAAATGCTCTTGGAGCAAATATAATAAGACTGGATGAAAAATGAAAAATAAGTTTATTGAAGATTTAAATACTCTTTATTCCTACTTGGATAATCAAAAAGAGGAGTATAATCTTTTATTTAGCTATTTAGAAAACAATAAACTAGATAAGCTATCAATTATAGATGAGTTTTATAACTTTTTGGATTTGAATATCAAACTAGATGATGAGCTAAGATTAGCCCTTATAACTAGACTTATATCACTTAGAAGTGACTCTTTGGTACAGGTACTAAAAAAAGAGAGCTATTCAAAAGAAGATATTGAAGAATTAGAATTAAAAGCATATGAGTTTGTCAAAGAGTTTTGGCATAAAAATCATCAAAAAACTATAGAGTTTATAGAAAGCTCTATGTTGTTTACTCCTTTTTATAGAGAGATATTTGCTGGAGTTCATAAGGTAGGTATGGCATTTAGCACTTGGCAACCAAAATGGACTAAACATATAATTTATGGAATAAACAAAGAGCTATCAAATAAATTTGATCAAAATGAACAAAAGATACAAGAGTTTTTAGAAAAAAATAATCTTTTAGATTTAGGACATAATAGTGAAATAGCAGATAGATCTTATAGTGTATTAGAAAACAAAGACGACAACTATCAGATCAAAACATATATAGAAGCATTTAAAAAAGAAGTTACAGATGTTATAGACTTAATGGAGGATATGATAGATAGACTTTTAGAACTTGAAGATGAAGTGTATAATCAAAAATGGGATTATATATTATACTTTCAATCTATTGTACAAGCTTTATCGGAGGATAACAATAATAAACTAGTATCTAGATGGGCTGATGTAGATAGAGCTTGGATGAAGATAAAAGCTCCTATCCAAGTAGCACATCCTTTAGAATACTATGAAGATCATTATAGAAAAGCTGTAGCTTTGGAATGGGATATAAGAGTATCAAATCCAAGCTCTCTAGAAAACAATAGAGCAAAAATAACTAAAAATGCCTTTATAGAACTATATAATGATATATCAATAGAACAAAAAAATATATATGATTTAACTATCTCTAACTTAGATAAAACTATGCTTTTTATCTCTAGACCTGCTCTTTTTTATGGAGCTGAACTAAATGGACTTTTTTCTGCTCAAGTAGTTCCAAATGATGAGATAGTCTCCAATGAGCTAGGTAAAAAAATCTTTGCTTTTAGTGATGAAATACTTCAAGCTGCTAGAGCTAAACCTTTTATGCTACTTCACAAAGAGATATTTGGACAAGAGTTTTTACAAAAAGAGAGATCCATACTCTTTGGTAGAGCTGATATTTGGCATAAAGTATATGATATTAGCACTATAGGGCATGAGTTTGGGCATATATTGTGGTGTGATACTGATAGCGAAACTATTATGAATAAAAGTGGGCATTTTAAAAATATAGAAGAGTTCAAAGCAACTGCTGGGGGAATAGTATCATTTTTATTAAATGAAGATGAAAAAGAGCTATTAGAGTATGTTGTAGCTGATATTATTAAAAGAGCTGTAAACTTAATAGCTTGGCAAGAGGTACCTGAAGTATTGCCTTATTATTGCGAAGGGCTTATACACTTAAAAGCTCTTTTTGATAGTGATATCTTATCTTTTGATATAGATACAAAACATCTAAATATAAAGCAAAACAGTAAAACAATGCAAAATCTAACAAACTGGTATATAGAACACTATAAACAACTAGCTACCATCTATCTAAACAAAACTGATGCTTGGGAGTTTTTGAAAAAGTATGTAAAAAAAGATAAGGAGATATATCTTCCAAAAGAGCCTCAAATAGAGGATTTTGTAAGATATTATTATAGTAGATATCAAGAGATTTCTGCTGTTATTGATAAAAGTGATCTAAAATCAAACTATATACCATCTAACTAGCTATACGATGAGACTCCTTTTGGGTTTCATCTATTTGCTCTTCTTTATTGCTTTCAACAAGCTCTCTTAAGCCTCTTTTTTTAATATAATTGTTAAGTCCTATATGATTGTTGTATCCTAGAAGTTTAGCTATTTTTCTAGTAGAAAGCCCTATTGCTAAAAGCTCTTCTATCCTATCTCTTTGTTTATCAAACTTTGATTTTTGTATAGTTCCTTTTGGTTTTCCAAGCATTACTCCATCTATTTTTTTAGCCATTAAAGCCTCTTTGGTTCTTATGCTCATAAGCTCTTTTTCTAGCTTTAAAGTCATACTCATAACACCTAAAATCATCTTTGTTAGCATATCTTTATTACTTACGAGATTAAGATTGTGCTTGATTATAAAAACTTTGATATTTTTATTTAAAAGATCCTTTAAAAGATCTAAAATAACATCTGTAGTTCTACCTAAAATATGTAAATCATAAACATATAAACTATTCCCAGAATCACAAAGAGTAATAAGATCATTCATCTTATGTTCATCTGATGGAAGACTTATTTCAATATTGATACTATCATCAAGATTTATTTTTTTCTCTTTTAGAAATTTTAAAATCCCTCTACTTTGCTCAACTGTATATTCAGGATTGTTTTTATTGACTCTTATAAAAGCTATATTTTTTGACATAATAAGTTCCTTTTAACTATAACATAATATATAAAACTAAACTATTAAAATTAAACAATCTATATAAAAATATTATATTTAATTTATACAAAATGTTAGCATAGATTAAATTAAAAAAAGCTTAAGAAAATCTTATTTTTATAGCTTTAGTTAATTGTTTTAAAAGCAAAATAAAGTTAAAATCTCTTAAATTTATAAAAGGGTTTTTATTGAAATTAATCATTGCTATTACTGGTGCTAGTGGGGGTGGACTTGCTCTTAAGCTTATTAAAAACCTTCCAACAGATATAAAGCCCTATATTGTTATGTCAAATAGTGCTAAAACTGCTATACAAGCTGAAGAAAATAGAGACTATTTTGATGAATTAAAAGGCTTAGAGCTTTTTGATGATAGTGATATAGCAGCTCCTATAGCATCTGGATCTTTTGGTTGTGATGCTATGATAGTTGTACCTTGTTCTATGAATACATTAGCAAAGTGTAGTGTAGGAATAGCTGATACTCTTATAACAAGAGCCTTTAGTGTAATGCTAAAAGAGAAAAAAAGAGTAATCCTAGCTCCAAGAGAGATGCCACTTTCTTCTATATCTTTGGAAAATATGCTAAAACTATCAAATTTAGGGGTTATTATAGCACCACCAATAGCAGGATACTATAGCAATCAACACTCTTTAGAGGATATGGAGAGGTTTTTTATAGGTAAGTGGTTTGATTTACTAGAAATAGAAAATGATTTATATAAAAGGTGGAAAGTTTAGTGAAAAAAGCTATTTATTGTGGCTCTTTTGATCCTATTACAAATGGCCATTTGGATATTATAAAAAGGGCTTTAAATGTTTTTGATGAAGTTATAATAGGTGTTGCAAAGTCCGAAACAAAAAACACTATGTTTTCTTTGGAAAAAAGAATATATTTAACAAAAGAGGCAACAAAAGAGCTAAATGTAGTTGTAAAACCATTTGATACTCTTTTGGTTGAGTTTGCCCAAAAAGAGGGAATTTTTACTATTATAAGGGGACTAAGAGCTATTAGTGATTTTGAATATGAGTTACAAATGGGATATGCAAACTCTAGTTTAGATAGTAAAATAGATACAATATATTTTATGCCAACACTACAAAATGCCTTTGTAAGCTCTACTGTTGTAAGAGAGATATTAAGATTTGGTGGTGATGTATCTCATCTTGTTCCAAAAAAGGTTTTAACATGTATATAGCAATAGAGGGTATTGATACTGCTGGTAAAACAACACAATTTGAACTATTAAAACAAAGCTATCAAGAGGCTATCTTTACAAAAGAACCAGGGGGAACTACTTTGGGAGTCAAACTAAGAGCCATGGCTCTTGGTGGAGAGGCTAGTTCTAATATAGCTGAAATGTTTTTATTTTTGGCTGATAGAGCTGAACATATAGAACAAATCATAAAGCCAAATATCAATAAGCTTATTTTTAGTGATAGAAGCTTAATTTCTGGGATATCTTATGCAAAAGAGCTTCCTATGGAAGCTACTCTTGCACTAAACCTTATAGCCACTACCAATATCTTACCAGATAAGATAATCTTACTTGAGCTATCTAAAGAGGAGCTAATCTATAGATTAAGCCAAAAAGAAAATGACTCTATAGAATCAAGAGGAGTTGATTATCTAATAGATATTCAAAATAAAATGAAAAAAACAATAAAAAAACTTGCAATAAAGCATAGATTTATAGATGCAAGTTTAAATATAGATGAAATTCACAAAGAGATAAAGGATTTTATAAATGAGTAATATTCAAAGCCTAAGAGGAATGAAAGATATTATTGATGAAGATAGTAAACTATTTAGCTACTTTATAGAAAATGCCTCTAAAATAGCACAAAACTATGGTTTTTCATATATTTCAACACCACTTTTGGAAGAGACTGCACTTTTTAGAAGAAGTGTAGGAGAAAGCTCTGATATAGTAAATAAAGAGATGTATCAATTTATTGATAAAGGGCAAAATGATGTATGTTTGCGACCTGAAGGTACTGCTGGGGTTGTTAGATGTTTTATACAAAACAAGTTTGATAAAGCTGGTGTAAACAAAAAATGGTTCTATTATGGTCCAATGTTTAGGTATGAAAGACCTCAAAAAGGAAGACTTAGACAGTTTCATCAGTTTGGTGTAGAGTCTTTTGGTGAAAAAAGTGTTTATGAAGATGTAAATATGATTATGATGATAAAAGATATTTTTGATTTTTTTAAAATAGAATATAAACTCCTTATCAACTCTTTAGGTTGTGATGAGTGTATGCCACCATATAAACAAAATCTTGTAAATAAACTTGAAAGTCTTAAAGAGAGCCTTTGTGGTGACTGTAATAGAAGAATTATAACTAATCCTATAAGAGTACTTGATTGTAAAATAGACTCTTGTAAAGAGCTTTTAAAAGATATGCCTAAAATCACTCACTCTTTATGCGATAGTTGTAATAAAGATTTTGAGTTATTAAAAGAGGTTTTAACACAAAATAATATATCATTTGAAATTGATTCCAACCTAGTAAGAGGACTTGATTATTATAACAAAACTGCTTTTGAGTTTGTAAGCACTCAAATAGGCTCTCAAAATGCTATGGCAGGTGGTGGTAGATATGATAAGCTAGTAGAGTATCTAAATGGAAAATCAACTCCAGCAGTAGGCTTTGCTATAGGAATAGAGAGAATCTTAGAGCTTATAAAGTATCAAGAAAAAGATGAAGATATCTACTATTTTGGTACTATGCTTCAAGATGGAGTAGATTTGATAGTATTAAAGGCTTATGATTTTAGAAAAAAATATAAAGCTATAGTAGAATATAGTCCAAAAAGCTTTATTAAGCACTTAAATAGTGCAGATAAGCAAGGAGCTAATATAGTTGTTTTAATCGGTGAAGATGAGATCAAAAATAGTACAGTTTTTATAAAAAACTTAAAAACAAAAGAAGAAAAATCTATATTATATAAGGAATTGTCTTGAATAAATATGGCATAAATTTTTGGGGTGATGATAACTTTATTATTGAAAATGGAGTTGTCAAAGTAAATCATGGTAATAAACCATCTCTTGTAGAGCTTACTACTAAGATTCGCGAAGATGGACATAAAGGTCCTTTATTACTTAGATTCCCACATATTACTCAAAAACAGATAGATAAACTTTTTAATACTTTTGAAAAGTCTATAAAAGAGAACAATTACAATGGAACATTTAATGCAGTTTTTCCTTTGAAGGTAAATCAGTTTCCTAACTTTTTATTCCCTTTAATAGAAAATGGTGAAAAATACAATTATGGTTTAGAAGCTGGTAGTAAAGCTGAACTTATTTTGGCAATGGCTTATAACAACGAAGATGCTCCTATAACAGTCAATGGTTTTAAGGATAAAGAGATGATAATATTGGGCTTTATAGCAAAGGCTATGGGCTATAATATCACTCTTACTATAGAAGGGCTAACAGAGCTTGAGACAATTATAGAAGTTTTTGAAGAGTACCAAATGGAAGCTCCAAATATTGGGCTAAGAGTAAGACTCCATAGTGGTGGAAGTGGACTATGGGCAAAAAGTGGTGGGATAGAGTCTAAATTTGGACTAAGCTCAACAGAGATATTAGAAGCTTTTGGTATGTTAAAAGATGTAAATATAGTAGATAAACTTACTATGATTCATTTTCATATAGGTTCAGCTATGAATACCATAGCACCTCTAAAAAAGGCTCTTAGAGAATCAGGTCATATCTATGCAGAGCTTAAACAAATGGGTGCAACTCATCTAGAAAATATAAATATTGGTGGAGGACTTGCTATAGAGTACTCTCAGTTTGAACGAACTAGATTTTATTCTCTAGAAGAGTTTAGTAATGATGTTGTTTTTACTATGAACTATATAGCAAAACAAAAAGGTGTAAAAGAGCCAAATATATATACAGAATCTGGTAGATTTATAGCTGCTCCTACTACCGTTTTGATTACACCTGTGCTGGAACTTTTTTCTTCAGAGTATGATAAAGATAACCTCCAATTAAAAGAAACAAATCCACCACTTATTAAAGAGCTAAATGACTTATACAATGAAATGAAAGAAGATAATGCTTTAGAGTTTATGCACGATGCACTCGATCATCTTGAATCTGTACTTACACTTTTTGATCTAGGTTATATTGATCTTCAAGATAGAAGTAATGCAGAGATTTTAACACACCATATTACCAAAAAAGCTATACAGTTACTCTCTATTAAAGATTATACAGAACTTAAAAGGATACATGAAAAAGCTCAAGAAAAATATCTTTTAAATTTTTCAATCTTTCAATCTTTACCTGATTTTTGGGGTATAGGACAAGAGTTTCCTGTAATGCCAATAACACATCTTAATCAAAAACCAACAAGAAGTGCCTCACTTTGGGATATTACTTGTGATAGTGATGGTGAAATAGAGTTTGATAGTAAAAAACCTCTATATCTTCATGATGTTGATTTAGAAAAAGAGGAGTACTTTTTGGCATTTTTCTTAGTTGGAGCTTATCAAGATATCTTAGGTATGAGACATAACCTTTTTTCTCATCCAACAGAAGCTGATGTTGTATTTAAAGATAATAAAGCTCAAATAAAAAATCTTCTTGCTTCTCAAAAAATAGTTGATATTTTAGAAGATATAGATTATGATATTATAGATTTAAAAAGTAGATTAAAAAGCAAACTTCATAAACAAACTAAAATTTATAAGATGTTAGATAAGTTTATAAATGATACAACTTATCTTAAAACAACAAAGAGCTAAAATGCAAAAACTATCACTCTTAGAACTTATAAAAGAGGACTTTTCTTTACCTATAAAAAATGATCCTGCTTTTAGATCTAGGTTTGAACTTATTTTTAATTACCCTGGAATTTGGGCTATAGTAAACTATAGAGTAGCCAATTCCTTATATAAGAAAAATTTTAAAAAACTAGCTAGGTTTATCTCTGGACTTAGTCAGTTTTTTACAAATACTGATATCCACCCTGCTTGTACTATAGGAAGAAGAGTTTTTATAGATCATGCCTTTGGTGTGGTTATAGGTGAAACTGCTATTTTAGGCGATGATATACTTATATATCAAGGAGTTACTCTTGGTGGAGTAAGTTTAAGTCAAGGTAAACGTCATCCAACAATCTGCTCAAACGTTACCATAGGAGCTGGAGCTAAGGTTTTGGGCAATATTACTATAGAAGAAAATAGTAAAATAGGAGCTAACTCTGTAGTAATATCGGATGTTCCAAGTTGTTCTACTGCTGTTGGAGTACCTGCTAGGATTATTAAACATAAAGATTGTAAAATCTCTCCACTTGATCATGCTAATTTACCTGATATATCAAAAGAGATGTTTGGTTACTTACTAAAAAGAGTAGCTTTGTTAGAACATGCCCTAACAGATAGAGCTTGTATAGATATAAGTACAAAAGAGTCTGAACTTGATGATATATACAAAAACTTTATAGATGCAATGCAAAGTAAAGATCAAAAATAATGACTTTATTGGTAATATTTGGAGTATTAACAGGTTTTGTAAGTGGATTTTTTGGTATAGGTGGGGGAACTTTACTTATACCTTTGCTTTTATACTCTGGTTTTGTTATGAAAGAAGCTGTTAGTATCTCTGTAATGCAGATGGTTTTTAGCTCTATTTATGGTAGCTACCTTAATGCCAAACAAAATAAAAACCTACTAAAAAGTGGTATAGTTATAGGAATTGGTGGTTTTTTTGGTGGTTTGCTTAGTGGCTTTATAGTATCCAATGTCTCTAATGAGTTTTTGGAGTATAGTTTCTTATTTATTCTATTTTTTGCTATCTTTAGACTTCTAAAATCAAGCCCTATTGGTAGTGATAAATCTACACTAAACAATAAATTAATACTTTTTATTATCGGATTTTTTGTTGGGATTATTGCTATGAGTATAGGTGTTGGTGGATCTATAATGATTACTCCAATAGTATCTAGTTATCTTCATTTTCCACTTAAAGATGCAGCTAGTTTGGGCTTATTTTTTGTAGTTTTTAGTTCTGTTGCTGGTTTTGGATCACTAAGTTTTGCTGGAGAAATGCTCTATCTTGAAGGTGCTATTATAGGTATAAGTAGTCTTTTAGGTGTACTCTTGGGAGTAATTCTAAAATCAAAAACAAATGCTTCAAAATATAAAAAGATAGTTTTAGTTCTTTATATAGTTTTGGCACTTGCTATGGTAAATAGGATTCTTTTATAAAATTTTATGTTATAATAGCTAAAATTGTTTATTAGGATTTTTTATGAAATATTTACTCTCTTTGATTTTTGTGGTTTTATTCTTCTCTTCATGTGCTAATAAGATAAGCCAACCCTATATAGATAGCTCTTCTTTATGTACACAAAAAATAGCTAGTTTATATATAGATAATATTACAATAGAAAACAAGAATAGTAATCTTATTGTTAGAAAAGAAGATGTTTTAAATATTTTTGAAAGCTCTTTAAAAGATAGTGGCTGTTATCATATCTATAATCATACAGATGGTAAACAACTTTTGATGGAAGATACCTATCTACTTAATCTAAGAGTTATTATAGCTCAAGAAAATGAGACTATTAAAGATAGTTTTATAACAAAAGATAAAGAAGAAAAACAGATAGCTCTTTTTATCTTAAGTGCTTACAATGGCAAAAACTCGATTACCGTAAAATCAAGAAGTGAACTTTTGACTAGTTATACCAAAATAATAGGTATTGATACACAAGATGAGTTTAACCAAGATAAGAAAAAGCTTCTAGAAGGAGCCTCTAAAAAGGCTATTTTAGATCTTACTTCTATGATACAAAAAGCAAATTATTGACTTTTGTTAAGCCAATGAATTGCTTTTTCAATAAACTCTTCAAAAGCTTGATTATATGAGTTAAGAGCCTCTTTAGGAGTGATAGAGTTAAGCTCCTTTTCTACTAAGAAGTTTTTGCTTGATATGAGATCTTTTGTTTTTTTATCTACAAGATTAAGAGTTATTTGAATTTTGACTTTAGAGTTATCTTCTTTTACTATTTGATAAAAATCATAAACTACCATCTCTAAAAGCAAATCACTTTTTATAGAGCTTATACTAGGAAGTGTAGTTATAAAAACATTTGCTTTATTTAGCTCAAAGACTACCCTACTTTCTATCTGTTTATATAAAGGCTCATCCCAAAAATTATTTACATAACTTTGATAAACTCCATCATCTTTGCTATATATTAAATCTTTATTATATATATAGCCTACCCCTGTTGGCTTTTTGACTTGAAGTATCTTATTTATAGTAGGATGTTCCTTAGCTATATTATAACTACTCTCCATAAGTCTAAAATTATTTTGCTCTTTTGTAACACTTTTATAAGAACATGCTCCAAATATCAATGTACAAAAAACCAAAGTTATTACTGTTTTCATTGTTTTTCTCCTGGTCCAAGCTCTTTGGTATTGGTTTTAAAAATAATATCAGATGGGCTATTTTGTAACTGTTTGATTAAAATATTTAATTCATCTATAACATTTTGAGAATTTTGTAAATTTTCTTGTAAAATAGATCCTATATCAAACTCTCCATCTTCTAGCTTACTACCTAACCTATCGCTTAATAAACTTATATTTTCTATAGTATGTAAAAGAGCTTCCATAACTTTTTGGGATTCTTCACTACTACTTAAACTTGATAGATCTTTTGAGGTTTGCTCGATAGCATTTGCAGCTGATGAAACATCAAAAATAAGCTTTTTAATATTTACCCCTTCATCTGATATTTCACTTGAAAGTTTAGATAGATTTCTTGCTAAATCACTACTATTTTGTAATAACATCTCTATATTTTTAATATTTTTATTACTAAATAATCCATCATCTTTAAAAGTCTCTTCTATAGCATCTAAGGTTTGTTCTAGTTTTGCTATCAAAGATGCTAAAGAGGTATCATATCTACTAAAAAGTGATGGTCTAGTTGGAATAATACCAAGTTTATTTATATCTGTAGTTGTTTTTAATATACTACTATCTTTAGAACCACCTTCAATCTCTAAAAACATCAAACCCGTTATTCCTTGGGGCTTTAAAGTTGCATAACTATCTATTTTTATTGGCGTTTTGCCATCAACTTTTATAATAATACAAACTATTTCAGAGTTATTTGGATCTATATATATCTTATCTACTTCACCTACATTTACTCCCATAAGCCTAACTGAGGCCTTGATATTAAGCCCAGAGACTGATTCTATAGTATTTACTTGATAATATTTATAATCTCTATTTTTAGAATAATTTCCATGCCATAATAAAAAGATTACTAAGCCAACAACAACTATAAAAACAAACATCCCAACAAGTGTATATTGAACTCTATTTTCCATTAACAATCCTTTATTCTGTAAATTTTTGTAATAATTTTGGATTCGTTTTTTCTAGCAACTCAATATCTCCTTCAAATACTACTTTTTGATCTTGAAGTATTGTAAATCTATCTAAAACATTTTTAATACTATCTTTATCATGTGTAACCATAACTATAGTCATTCCTAAAGTCTCTTGTAGTTTTAGTATAAGCCTATCAAACTCTCTTGAACTAGCTGGATCTAAACCACTTGTAGGCTCATCTAAAAATAGTATTTTTGGATCAAGTATCAAAGCTCTTGCTAGTCCTGCTCTTTTTTTCATACCGCCACTTAGCTCTGATGGGTATAAATAGGCTGAATGAGCTGGTAATCCTACCATTTTGAGTTTAAGAAGTGCTAACTCTTTGATAAAATAATCTGGTAAAGATGTATATTCTCTAAGAGGTATCATAATATTTTCCAATACATTAAGTGTACTATAAAGTGCTCCAAATTGAAACAACACTCCCCACTGAGTTCTAAGCTCTTCTTCTTCTTTGATAGTAAGATTTATTATATCTTTACCTAAAACAGTAATCTTTCCACTATCTATTTTTTGTAAAAGTATCATTTCTCTAAGAAGTGTAGTTTTACCACTTCCACTACCACCAAGAAGTCCATAAATCTCACCTTCATTGATAGTAAGATTTACTTTATCATGTACAACATTATCTCCAAATTTTGTAACAACATCCTTTACTTCTATAATCATATGCCCATCTTTGTAAGTATAACTGAAACAACAGCATTAAATGCAATTACCCAAAATATAGCATTAACTACACTTAATGTTGTATATTTTCCAACACTTTGGGTATTTGATTCTACCAAAAATCCTCTAAAACACCCAACTAAAGCAATAATAAAACCAAAAAAAGGAGCTTTTACAAGCCCTATTAAGATATGTTTTAACTCAACAGTCTCTCTAAATCTATCTATAAACTCTATATATGAAATACCAAGATCAGCATAAGCTATAATCATACCACCAAAAACTGTAACACTATCTGCTATGATTACAAGCAATGGTAAAACCACCATCATAGCCACAATTCTAGGTAAAACTATAAATTCCCATGTTCTAAAACCCATAGTTTTCATAGCATCTATCTCTTCTGTTAGCTTCATTACACCTATTTCTGCTGTATATGCTGAAGATGTTCTTCCTGCTATTACTATAGCTGCTATTAATGGTGCTAACTCCCTTGTAGCAGAGATTCCAACAAGCTCAACTACGAAAATATTTGCTCCAAATTGTTGAAGTTGCACTGAGCCTTGATAGGTTAAGACTACTCCTATTAGTAAAGAGGTTATTACAATAATAGGCACAGCATAGAGGCCATTGTGTTCTATATGATATAGCATTGATTTAAATCTTATTTTTTGTGGATTATATAGTGTTCCAATAAAAGCAAGTACTACCCCACCCAAAAAGTTAATAAAAGAGATAAAAACCGCATAATTATCATATAGATATTTTCCTATATTATAAAAAAAGTTTGTTATTAAAGTCTCTTTTTTTTCTATCTTTTCATCTATATCATACTCTTTACATAGCTCTACTAAAGAGAGATTTTTGCTATTTTTAGAGCTGATTTTGATAGATTGATTTTTAGCTTTTGCTTGTTTTTGTATATATAATATTGCCATAGCTCCAGCAGTATCTAGCTTAGAGATATTGCTTATCTCCAACTCTATTGGCTTATCTTTGATTAACTCATCTTGTTTATCTAGTACTCTATTTATATTTAGATTTGTCCACTCTCCAAAACACTCTATATATAGTAGATTATTAGATTCAGTTATATTATATAAGAGTTGTTTCATCTTGACTCTTTTGATATTCCCATTTAAGCTCAATACCTTTTGAGGTTGTAATAAAACCATCTATAATAATCTCTTTATTATGTACCATATTATGATGTTGTTTACAAAGTGGAATAAGATTTGATCTATGGTTTTTATGAATATGTCCTATAAATCCATCTTCATTTGCCATATTTTGTTCTAGTCTATGATGTACATCTTCTACAGCCTTACCACATATTGCACAATTTACTAAAAATAGATTTTTATTATATTTACTGGTTTTTTTAGTTTTTAAACGATCTAATTCACTATAATCATCTGATATCTTTTTTCTTATTTCATTGGCAACTCTTAAAAACTCTTCATCAATATGCAAAGATTTAGCAAACTCCAATCCATAAATACTACTTCCTTGCCCATATCTTAGTTTCCTATCAAAAATAAGCTTATCTTCACTCATCTGATAATAAACACTTAAATGTAGTGCCATAATATTTCTAAGAGCTGCTATCTCTTCTAGCTGTGTGAGTTGATGAAGATGTGTAGCAAATACAAACAATGAATCAAACTTAGAGAGTTTTAAAATAGCACTTGCTACTATACTTACCCCGCTTAATGTCTCTGTAGAGTGGCTTATCTCATCTCCTAGAATTAATGATTTTTTAGATGCTCTATTAAATATATTTTTAAGCTCAATCATTTCAACAGCAAAAGAGGATAATCCTTTTGAGATATTGTCATTTCCACTAATTCTAGTAAAAATAGATTCAAATATAGAAAACCTCATCGATTTTGCAGGTACAAAAAACCCAGCTTGAGCTAAAATAACTGATATTCCTATAGCTTTCATCAAAGATGACTTTCCAGCACTATTTATACCATAAAGCAATATTCCATTGATTTTATTTTCCAACACACTAAGAGGTTTTGAATGTTCCACTATACAATTGTTTTTAAGTTCATCACTTATTAAGGTAAGATCTCCAAGAACTATATCATTTGGTATATAATCAACTGAACTTAGAGTCTGTTCTATAATAGGATGCCTTAAAGCTACTATTTCCAAAAAGTTATCATTGTTTTTTGTTTTTACTATTTTTGGACAAACAAAATTGTATTTTTTGGATACTTTTATATTGGATATAGAAACATCAATCTCAGATATAAACTCTACTAAATCTTCCAATATTTTTGAATATTTTTTATCAAATTCAGCTATTTTATCTCTAAAAACTTGTTTATTTAGCTCTATTATTTTAGATAAATTTCCAGCATATTGATCTGTTACTTCTTGTGTTATTTCATTTGTTATTTTAACATTATTTGTTTGTATTTTAACCTTAAAGTTTTTAAAAAGCAACAACTTATCATCCAAAATAATATGAGATGACTCAAACTCCTCTTTGATAGAATAAAATCTATTTTTTGTCATAGAGATAAAAAATCCCTCTTTATCAAGTCTATTTATCTGTACCAAAGAGTTATCTTCACTAGCTAAAAGCTTCCTTATACTATCTCTTATAAGCTCTAATTTATCTAAAAGTTCACAATTAGCTTTTACAAGTTCATCTATTTGTGAGTTTATTCCCTCTTTTATAGTATTTTCATTAATATCTTTTAGCATATATTTACCAGTAGCACTAAGCTCAAAAGCACTATCTATATCACTTAAAAACTGATTTATCTCATGTTGTGAACAAGGTGCTTTATAAAATTGGTAATTTTCCATATAGATAACTATCTCTTTGATATTAAAAAGTGAATCATATAGATAATTTAGCTCAAAAGGGTGTAATCTATTAAGCTTTATTCTTCTTCCAAGTCTTGCTAAATCATAGATTTTTGCTAATTCTTTATCTATTGGGTTATAATAATCATATAGCTCTAAAGATAAAGATTGTCTTCTTAATATCTCTTTATAATCTTTTATTGGGTTTGTAACTCTCTCTTTTAAAAGTCTTTTACCCATAGCAGTTGATGTTTGATTGATGATTTTAAGTAAAGAGATATTATGAGGTGTTTCTATAATATTAAGCTGTTCTAGTGCATTATTTCCAAGATATACAAATCTACCAACATCTAGCTTTATTGGAGCTTGTAACTTTTGAATAACAGTACCATCATGCTCTATTACAAAATCAATAAGCAAAGCTAAAGATTCACTTGCCAAAGGTGAAGTCTCAAGATCTAGATGCTCTATAGGGGTAAGAAGTGACTCTATAGCAAAAACTGTTTTAAATAACTCATTTTGATAAGCAATCTTTGCTCTAAAATCTCTAATATGAAAAGTCTTATTTGAAAGCTCTAAATATCGTAAAATCTCTTCTTTTGATATCTCCTTATCAAGTAAAGAGATCACAACTTCACTTGTTTTATACATATTCATATAATTAAAAGCCTCATCAAGTGCAAAGCTTTTATCTTCACTAGTACTATGTATCTCACTATAATAACACTTTCCTGTTGTCACATCTATAGCACTATATCCTACTAAATAGATATCTTTATGTTTATCTATTGTTAAAGTAGTTAAAAAATTCTCATCATTATTTACCACATAATCAAAGTTCACTCCTGGTGAAATAACTACATCTAGATATCTACTTACATTTGGTGGGATACCTTTTTGTTTTATTACTCCTATTGTATATTTTTGTTCATTTACTACTCTTGCTAGATGTTTATCAAAGCTAACAGCAGGAACTCCAGCCATAAGTGGGTTTTCTATAGAGTTTTCTAATATATTTTTATTTTTTCTTGTTAGTTGAATATTTAAAACTTCAGAGATCTCTTTGGCTTTACCTATTTGTAACTCATCATTATTTACCTCATAAACTTCAAAAAATGTACCAATCTCCATCAAAATAATAGCATTTTGACCATATTTTTGTTCAAATAGTCTTTGTAACTCAAAATAAGTAATAGTTAATAATTGCTTTTTTTGCAATATCTCATTTACTTCATTTACTAACACTCTCTTCCTTATTATTTATGATCTCTTTTAACCACTTTCTTATCATCTCTCTTTCTTTTACTGATAAATCAGCCTCACTATGAAACCTAATATAATCCCTTGGTGGCATAGGTGCATAAACTGTTCTAAAAAACTCTTTTATTTTTTCATATTGTTTATTTTCATCATACTCTTGCCATGTAGAAAAGTTAAGTGCTGCTCTTGCATTTGTCACATTTTTACTTACACTATAAGACATAGGTGCTATATAGCTATACCATGGCCACTTTGTCTCATATGAATGACAATCATAACAAGCATGTTTTATCAAAGGCTCTATCTCTTTTGGAAAAACAAACTCACTATTTTTATCAAAAGTAGGATTTGACTTAGGTGCTGGGATAAATTGCATAGCAAGTATTATAACAATAAAAACAAATAAAGTACCCTTCATCTACTTATCCAATAAATCATATAACCGTCCCAACTCTTCTTGAAGTTGTACTAAAGAGATATTTCTTGATTTTCTTATAAACTCTCTACCTTCCAAAAAAACCAAAAGTGTTGGCATAGTAAAAACACTATATTTAGCACATAGCTCTAAGTTCTCTTCACTTTTTATATAAACTTTTTTGATTTTTGGAAAGTTTTCTTCAAACATTGTATCAATTTTTGGCTTTAAAACAGAGCAAACTCCACACTCTTTACTACTAAAATAGAGCATTACCCCTAAGCTTGTTTTTATAAGTTCATCTATTTTATCACTCATTTTATTTATCCTATTATTAACCAAAATTATGATATTATACCCTATGATAACTTTTAATCAAGATATAGAATTTATTGAAGAAGGAAGGGAATGTTCATACTTCCCTAGTTGTGAAATATCAGATATTAAATATCGTATTATTCACAGTTGTCAAAGTGATGAATATTTAGATATGCTCCAAAAAGGTTGGAGAAGATTTGGTAAAATGCACTTTGTACCAGTCTGTAAAGAGTGTACTAAATGTATAAGTATGAGAGTTGATGTAGAAAACTACTCTTTTAGTAAATCAGAACTCCGTGTATTAAATAAAAACAAAGATACGAAGATTTTTATACAACCTCCTAGTGTATCGTATGAGCATTTAGAACTTTATAATAAATATCATCAATATATGCAAGATAAAAAAGGATGGAGTTATAATCCTATATCTATCAATGAATATTTAAGTTCATATGTAGATGGAAAAGAGAGTGGTTTTGCTAAAGAGATTTTATATTTTATAGATGATAAGCTAGTTGGTGTTGCCTTAGTTGATATTATCAAAGAGGGTATCTCATCTATTTATTGTTTTTATGATCATGATTATAAACATCACTCAATAGGACAGTTTTCTATACTTTTTCAAATACGAATAGCAAAAGAGCTAAAAATTCCCTATATTTATCTAGGATATTGGATAAAAGACCACTATAGTATGGGATATAAAGAAAAATATCAACCATATGAAGTATTACAAAATAGAGCAGGAGATAAAGATGAACCAATCTGGAAACCATACAATTCAAGAGATTTTGGTTAAATTTGAAGATCTTTTTTTAAAAGAAGAAAAAATTTGTAAACGAATGTTAGAGTTTTTTGAAGATGACAAGAATTTTTTATTGGATTCAACAGGTACAAATATTGATGAATTAGAAAATATTCATAAAAAAATAAATCAATTGGTTTTAAAATTAATTGAAATTTTAAACAAAACATTAAACAATATAATAGTAAAATACGAGCTAGATATAGCAAAAAGATTTATTATTTTTACTATCGAAGAAAATGATAATTTTTTTGATATACATATAGATATAGAAGATGATGGGTTTTTAATGGAGATAAAGCAATGAATAAAGAAAATATAATAGTAATATTTTTATTTATATTTTTATCTTTAGTGGGATATGGAGTTGGATATTTTATATCTTCATTTCTTAATACAAACCAAACAATAAAAGATGCTGTGCATTTTTTATTAATTTTTGCTATAATTACAACGTTTTATTCTATACTAAAGATAAAAGTTTTTAAATATTTCAAAATTGAGGAAAAAAATGAAAATTAAACTACTTGCTTTGATGTTGTTTTTAAGTAGCCTAGCTTTTGCTACAAACGAAGAATCATACAATATCAATAATGAAGCTGATTGTATTATACTAGCTGATGAAAACTCTATTATATGCAAATTTATCACCCAACCAAGCAATGAAGATCAAGAAGTAAAGCTATTGTGGATTGGACCAAAAAATATCATCCAAAGAGAAAGAGATATAACAATCTCAGCTAAAAATAGCTCTATATATGATTATAGATTTTTAGATGGTAGAGATAAAGGTACTTGGACTTTCAAAGTACTAAAAGGTGAAGAAGAACTAGCTAGTACTACTTTTGAAGTAGAGTAGTTTAGCAATATTCTTGTACTTTAGCACTCTTTAAAAAACCTTACTTCCAATATTGCAATCCATTTTTTTGGGATTCATACCACATGGAAGTGAGGTTTCAACCTCACAAACTTATTTTTGTTGTGAAATAAGCACATCTTCTAAGACCTTATCCAAATCACCATCTAATATAGCTGATACATTTGAATATCCTATATTACTTCTATTATCTTTGATTTGTTGATATGGTTGCATAACATAACTTCGTATTTGATGTCCCCACCCTATTTCACTCTTTGGTTTACCATCAAGTGCCACTTGTTGTTTGGCTAGTTCTAGCTCATAAAGTCTAGATTTAAGCATCTTCATAGCAGTATCTTTGTTTTTATGTTGAGATCTATCATTTTGACACTGTACTACTAGATTGGTAGGGATATGTGTTATTCTTATGGCACTTTCTGTTTTATTTACATGTTGTCCACCAGCACCACTAGCACGATAAGTATCTATTCTTATATCTTTATCTTCTATTACAATATCTATATTGTCATCAACTTCAGGAGAAACCATAACAGATACAAAAGATGTATGTCTTTTGGCATTAGAATCAAAAGGAGAGATTCGCACTAGCCTATGAATACCATTTTCAACTTTTAGATAACCATATACATTTTCACCTCTTATGATAAAAGAAGCATCTTTAATACCAGCTTCTTCTCCATCTTGATAGTCTAAGATCTCTACTTTAAAGCCTCTTCTCTCAGCCCATCTTAGATACATTCTATATAAAATACTAGCCCAATCTTGAGACTCAGTTCCACCAGCACCTGGGTGAATAGAGACTATTGCATTAAAAGCGTCATGTTCATTACTTAACATTACCTCTATTTCAGTCTTTTTAACTAGCTCTTCTAATGTATCAGAATCTTCAAAGAGTGAGTTTATAGTATCAATATCATCTTCCATTGAAGCTAGTTCATATAGCTCTCTTGCATCTTCAATAGCAGCTTTTGCTTTTGAATATTTACTTAGCTTTGATAAGAGTATATTCTTCTCTTTGCCTATATTGGTTGCACTTTGTACATCACTCCAAAAACCTTCATCTGCTTCAAGAGTCTCTATCTCTTTAAGTCTATCTTTAATAGTTTTAGGATTTAAAATATCCTCTATATTTTGTAACTTCTTCTCTAATAGCTTTAAAAGCTCTGTATATTCATAATTATCCATAAAAATTCCATTATCTATTTTATGCCACTATTTTACCAAAAAAACTATAAAAAGCCAATAAAGCATCCTAACCCATAGGATACATAATATCACTTTGAATCTCTTCTATCTCTTTTAATATCTCTTTATTTAAAACTACATCTAAAGCCTTCAAAGAGTCATCAAGTTGTTCTACTTTTCTAGCACCAATAATAGTTGATGCCACAAAATCAAAACTCATACTCCAAGCAACAGCCAATGTTACAGGAGAGAGATTATACTCTTTTGCCAATCTCATATACTCTTGTGTAGTTTTTAAACTCTTCTCATTTACAAACCTTAACGCTTGAGATTGTACTCTTTTATCACTATTATTTAAATACCAAGCATATCTAGCACTACTATCTAAAATTTTATTATTATATTTACCACTTAACACACCTCCAGCTATAGGTGAATATGGAAGTAGTGAAATTTTCTCTTGTTTACATATATGTGCAAGTTCATCTAAAAATCTAGGGTTATTTAAAGAAAAGTTATTTTGGATTGATTCAAATCTAGCTAATTTTTCATACTTTGATACAATAGTAGCTTTTGTAAGTCCATAAGCACTATCATTTGAAGTACCAATATATCTAACCTTACCCTCTTTTATAAGCTCATCAAAAGCTCTTAAAGACTCCTCTATAGGTACTAAAGTATCAGGCCAATGCATCTGATATAAATCTATATAATCTGTTTTTAATCTTTTTAAACTACCCTCTATAGCTTTTTTGATATGAAATCTATCTATAGCAGTAAGTCCATGTCTAATAGGTGGCACAAACCATCCATTTGCAGCTCCAGCAACTTTTGAAGCTATAATAAGACTATCTCTAGGCTTACTTTTTATCCACTCACCTAGCCATAGCTCAGTTATTCCAGCAAGATCTTTATTTGGTGGTACAGGATAAAGTTCAGCAGTATCGAAAAAATTTATTCCCCTATCATATACATAATCAAGTATTCTAAAAGCCTCACTTTTATCACAACTTGTTCCAAATGTCATAGTTCCCATACATATAGGACTAACTCTTAATCCACTTTTACCAATATATCTATAATTCACTAGAGTCTCCAAACTTTTGATGTTTTAAGAAATATACTATATCAAATATTATTTTAAATTGATTGTTTTTTGATGGTGGCATTTTATATATTTCAAAAAGTCCAGCATCTGTTAATTCTTTGGATCTATATTTAGATTTTAGCTTTAAGTTGCTATCAAAATAGTTTTCAAAGTTTTTTATTTTACTAGCATCTACTAGCCAAACTCCAACATCTTTTTTGATATTGATTTGTTCAAAATACTCTTCAAAATACTCTAGCTTTATTGGGATATTTGACTCTTCATAAAACTCTCTTTTTGCACACTCTTTTGGATCTTCTTTAGATGTAATAGTTCCTTTTAAAAAACCCCATTTTGTTCTACTATCACTTGCTTTGCATAAAAAAAGGTAAATTTTACCATTTTTTTTATAATATGGGGCAATTCCATATGATTTTGGTTTTGTCAAAATATTCCCTTATGATGGTATTGGTTTTTTCAGATAGATCAAATATGCCACTAAACACAATATTACAAAAGGCAAAACAAGAGCTAGTTCGGGTAAAATAACTCCACTTATACCAAATTTGTAAAATAAAAAAAATCCTCCCCAAACAAATAAAGTTCCAAAAATAGTAGCACTTGTATATATTTTGGGTTCAAAAAATCTATTACTCATAGATATAAACATATAATACATAAAAACTAAAGGTATAGCAAATAGTGGTATAATCGTTTGATAATAAATAATAGCTCTTATTTTATCAGTATTAACACCTTGTTTACTCAATACAAAATAAGCCTCTAGGGCATCTATAATAGAGTAGTTTGCATTTTGAGTATAAACATTATCCAAAATCTTTGGTTTAAATCCATCTAGTGTATAGATAAACTTCTCATATGAATATGTTAGTTTTGTTTTATCAAAATCCATCTCTTTTGGTTTATTGATAATATTTGCATCAATAACATACCATCTATTGTTTTGGAAATAAGCCTTTTTTGCTGAAATAGTTTTTACCAAATCTTTATCATTTAGTTCAAATATCTCTACATCCTCAGCTCTGTTTTCTAAAGGATAGAGTTTTTTAAAATATACATAATAATTATTATATTTAACAAAAATATCCTCTTTTAAAGAACTAAAATAATCACCCTCTAATATCTGCTTTTTCTTCTCATAAGCATAAGCCAAAGGGCTTGATTGAAGAGCCACAAGAGTCAAAATTGCTAGTAGATTGATAGTTATTACTGGCAAAAAAAGATTTCTTTTTCTTGATCCAAGAGAGAATATACTTATTATTTCATTGTTTCTTATCATAATAATCAGCATAACAATCCATGCAAAAACCAAAGATAAAGGAAGAGCAATAGTAAGTGTAAAAATTGCATTATAAAATATATACAAAGCTACTAAGTTGGCTGATGAGGGAATTGCATCTAGATTTTGAACAAATTCAAATATAACAAAAAAAAGTTCCAAAGAAAAAAGTATAATTAAAAAAAGTTTTAGATATTTTGAGAAAATATATTTTTGTAATATAGACAATATAGAACCCTTTAGAGTTTGATAGTATATTTTGATTGAACCACCGCTAGAGGCAATGTTTGTAATGCTTTGATAGCTTCAATACATCTAGCTATTATATCCTTTAAATTATTAAATTGCTCTTTAGAAAAATCACTTAATACATAGTTTGCAACCATATCTTTATCTTCTGGTTTACCTATGCCAATCCTTACTCTTATATACTCTTTGCCTATATGAGAATCTATTGATTTTAGGCCATTGTGTCCACCATGTCCACCACCTATTTTGTATCTTACACTACCAAATGGAAGATCTAAATCATCATGTATTACTATAATATTACTAGTTTCTATATTAAAATATTTTTTAACTGAGTTTACACTATCACCTGAAAGATTCATAAAAGTTTGTGGTTTTAAGTAGATTTGATCACCTGCTTTATAGCATAGTGCTTGAAAGTTTGATTTATTTATAGTAGTAGTTTGTAGGTATTTGATTATCTCTTCGATAACCATAAAACCTACATTATGCCTTGTATTGGAGTATTTTTCTCCAGGATTACCAAGACCTACTATTAGATGCATTATTTAGCTTTTATTACACCTACAACTGGTACTCTGATATCAAGATAACATTGTACACCCTCAGGCATAGTTAAATCTCTGATTAATACGTTATCACCAGTATCTAGATCATCTACTTGTATATGAAAGCTTTTTGGTAAATTCTCTATTGAAGCTTTTACTGGAATTCTTTTTTTGTGATATACAAAAAGACCCTTGTTTTTAAGTCCAACTGGAGTACCTTCAACAGTTACGGGAACTTTATATGATGTTCTTACACCTTTTTGTGCAACCATTAAATCAACATGTAACAACTCATTTGTTACTGGATCTCTTTGGTATTCATTGATAACAACACTTAGAGTTTTATCTCCAACTTTGATATCAAAAGCTAAACTATCTTTAGTTTTAACTGCTTTTATGAAATCATTTCTTTTAAATGCTGCATTTATGTTTTCTAAACCTTTACCATAAATGTTTGCAATTAGATAACCATCTTGTCTTAAAGCTTTTGTAGAGCTTTTTGCAATACTATCTCTAATTATTCCTTCTAACATATTTTCACCTTCTGTTTATTTACTTTAAAAAGTGTGGCATTATACCAAAATAAACTTAAAAATATATTTAAACTTGTAAATTATAAATATAGTACTTACTTTTATAAAATTTTAGATAAAATACTCAAAACAAAACATTAAAGGTTAAAAACTATGATCAAAAAGCTATTACTCTTTTTATTTTTACTCTCTTCGTTGGTTTATGCTAGTTTAGAGCAGCAAATAACAACTATTTCAAATCTATCCACAAATAGTGCTACTATAGATATAGCCAACTTAACCCCTGGGCAAACTGGTGTGATTATACACAATTTTGATGAATCAAAGTCTATAATTATAGCTGATTTTGAAGTAACTTCAAGCTCACCTCAAAACTCAAATGTATCTATAAGTTATAAAGTATTTGAAAATGCTCAAGCTATACCAACTCCAAATATTAAAGTTCAAAATGGAGATAAAGCTATTTTAAACCATATGTATAATACATCTATTTTAATAGCTCCAAATTTTGAAGTTTACAATCTTGTACAAAATAACTTCAAACAACAAAATTTTATACATAGTGATATACTAGCAGCTTATCTAAAAAGTGAACAAGAACCAGTACCATCTCTTAAAGATTTTAAAAAATTTTGTGAAATCAACAACATAGGAACACTGTTTTTTGCTATAGAAGATCATATATATATAGTTGATGCTAAGACATTTATTATTATTGAAGAGTATAAAATCAAAGTAGAAACAAGTGATGAAAATATGACTCCTTTTTATACAAATGTAGAGGATATTAAACTAGGTATTTTTAACTTTGGTGCTAGTAGTATAGAAAACTACAATAACTATTATTTACAACTTTTAGGATTATAATTATGATAGATAACAAAGATTTAGAGTTTTTTAAAAGCATTGTAGGAATTGAGAACCTAAAAAGTGACAAGGCACACTTAATAGCGTATTGTTATGATGCTACAAAGAGTCGTTTTGAGCCTGATGCGGTACTTTTCCCTAGAAACGAAGAAGAGGTAAGCAAAATCTTAGCTTATTGCAATGAGAAAAAAATAGTAGTGGTTCCACGAGGTGCTGGAAGTGGCTTTACTGGTGGGGCACTACCTGCTAGTGGTGGGATTATTCTTTCTTTAGAGCGACATATGAACAAACTACTAGAGATAGATATGCAAAATATGGTAGCCGTTGTTCAACCTGGGCTTGTAAATATGGATCTACAAAAAGCAGTTGAAGAGGTTGGGCTTTTTTATCCACCTGATCCTGCAAGTGAGAGCTACTCTACTCTTGGTGGCAATGTAAGTGAAAATGCTGGAGGTATGAGAGCTGCAAAATATGGTATAACAAAAGATTATGTTATGGCATTAAGAGCAGTTTTACCAAATGGAGAGATTATAAGAGCTGGGAAAAAAACCATCAAAGATGTAGCAGGATACAATATAGCTGGTATTTTAATAGCTAGTGAGGGTACCTTGGCGGTTATTACTGAAATTACTCTTAAGCTTATACCAAAACCAAAGATGAGCCAAACTGCTATGGGTGTTTTTCCTACTGTAAATGATGCTATGAATGCTGTTTATAAGACAATGGCTAGTGGGGTTACACCTGTAGCTATGGAGTTTTTGGACAACCTAACTATAAGAGCAGTTGAGCAAAAATTTCAAAAAGGATTGCCTATTGAAGCTGGAGCTATACTTGTAACTGATGTTGATGGCAACTCTACAGCAGATCTTGATGAACAACTTCAAATCATAGAAGATAAATTCAAAGAAAACGGTTGTAGTGAGTTTAAAATAGCTAGTAATAAAGCTGAAAGTGCCTCACTTTGGTTTGCTAGAAGAAATGCTAGTCCATCACTAGCTGTTTATGGTGACAAAAAACTAAACGAAGATATAACAGTCCCAAGAAGTAAACTACCAGATCTTTTGGCTGCTATAAGCGAAGTAAGTCAAAAATATGGCTTAAATATACCTTGTTTTGGACATACTGGTGATGGTAATGTACATACAAATGTTATGTGTGATGCTAGTGATCCTGCTTCAGTAGAACTTGGACATAAAGCTATAGAAGAGATATTTCAAATCACAGTGGACCTTGGTGGAACACTTAGTGGTGAGCATGGTATAGGTATAGCAAAAGCACCTTTTATGCATATGGCATTTAGTGATGCTGAGATGGAGCTTTTTAGAAATATCAAAAAGGCCTTTGATCCAAACAATATCCTAAATCCACATAAAATGGGACTATAAAACTTGGATAAACTCAAATACTATATAAAACAGATATTTGAGTTTATCGGAGATGATACACCTTATTATGCTGCAAGTTTAAGCTTTTTTACTATTTTTTCTTTACTTCCTATTTTAGCACTTTTAATATGGTTTGTATCTAGCTTGGAAATCCTTCAAGAAAATAGTGATTTACTTTTAAAATATATCCTAGATCTTATCAATCCCTCTCATTCGCAAAGAATAGATAGCTTTATAACTAAGTTTTTACAAAAATCAGACTCCTTTGGATATGTAGGATTTGGATATTTAATATTTGTTTTTACTATGTTTTTTAGAGATTATGAGTATATTATCAACAAAATCCACAATGTCAAAAAAAGACCTTTTTATAAGGTACTTTTTATCTATAGCTCTTTATTTTTGATAGTTCCTATACTCTTTGGGGTATTTTTATATGTTATCTCTTTTAGTAAAAGTTCACTTTTTAGTAGTTTGCTTACATTTGGATTTTTGTGGTTTTTAATGATAGTTATATTTGATATTTCTATCAATAGAAAAGTTTCATTTAACGCACTTATTAGCTCATCTTTTCTAACACTTATAGCTCTTATTGGTACAAAAAATCTGTTTGTTCAATATGTTTTATTAAATAAAACCTATACAACACTTTATGGATCACTTAGTGTAATACTCTTCTTTTTCTTATGGATTTATATCTCATGGAATATCTATCTTTATGGTATGAAAATATGTCATAGTATAAACACCAAAGAGATGAGTCTTTTGGGCTGAATAGTAAACTATACTAAATTTTTTCAAATCTATTACATAATATTTGTAAAATTTTATTTTGTATTTTTATATTACTTATAGAAGACAACTTTTTGATAAGCCTACTTTTAGCAATTGCTCTTATTTGCTGACATAATAATATTGAAGGTACCAAGAGTTCATCAAGCAACAACAACTCATTTGGGTAAATTTTTCTTCCATTTTTTAATGATGTTATAGGGATAACAGTTACAATATCCAAAATATTTTCATATTTATTTGATATTATCAAAACAGGTCTAGTTCCCGACTGTTCCCTTCCAACTATAGGATTTAAATCAGCTAAATATATATCATATTGCTTCATTACAGACCTCATTATCAGCATACTTAAAGTCATCCATAACTTCTTGTATATCCTGAATATAAAGCCTATCTTTAGATGCTTCAATCATAGCTTTTTTATATTGTTCTTTCTTATTTTTTTCTATCAAAAGTTCTAAAGCATTTGATACAAGATTTGAAAAAGATCCATAATTACATATTAAATCACTTGATTCTAACAGATCATACAAAGAGTTTTCAATAGCTATTGTTTTTCTTAACATATCCACCCCTTTAGTTCTTTTCTTTCATCCATTATATCATAGATATTTTAAAATATATTAAAAAATTTTATTTAATTAAGCTGATGTTCAAACTCTGGGACTATCTTTTTTAGTTTAGATATTTTATCATCACTATTTAGTAACTCTTTTATATCACTATTTAGTAACTCTATATCATACTGTGTCTTTCCTGCTACCATTATAGATGGATACTGTGTTGTTTTATCACTATCATCTATCAAAAGCTCTTCATATAGCTTTTCACCGACCCTTAGTCCACTAAACTCTATATCTATATCACTTCTACCACTTAAATCTATCATCTTTTTAGCAAGATCTACTATCTTGATAGGATCTCCCATATCCAAAATAAATATCTCTCCACCTTTACCTATACTTGCTGCTTGAAGAACAAGCTCACAAGCTTCAGGGATAAGCATAAAATATCTTGTAATATCTGGATGGGTTACAGTTATTGGACCACCTTTTTCTATTTGGGCTTTGAACTTTGGTATTACACTACCACTACTTCCTAGTACATTGCCAAATCTAACTGAAACTATCTCTGTTAAGTTTGATATAGAGTTTTGAGCATAAAGTTCACAAATTCTCTTTGTTGTACCCATTATATTTGTAGGACGAACTGCTTTGTCTGTAGATATAAGCACAAACTTTTCTATTCTATACTTGATAGCCAAATCTATAGCATTTTTAGTTCCCATGATATTGTTTAAAATAGCCTCTTGGATATTGTGTTCTACTAGTGGCACATGCTTATAAGCAGCTGCATGGATAACAATCTGGGGCTTATATTTAATATAGGTTTTTTCTAATAAATCATAATTTCTTACACTTTGCATAACTGGTATGATATCTTCTTGTCCTAACTCTTCTAGTATAGAGTAGAGATTAAACTCACTATGATCAAGTAAAATCAGCGTTTTAGCTTCATATTTTTTACATTGTCTAGCTATTTCACTTCCTATACTTCCACCAGCACCAGTAATAAGGACTACTTTATCTTTGATAAAGCTTTGTATTTTTGATTTGTCTAGATCTTTTGGATGCCTTGCTAGTAAATCTTCAACAGTAATATCTTTTAGTTGTCCACTTTGTTCATCTTCTTTAAAAGTATTTACTATTTTAATCTCTTTAATATTATAAGTTTTTAAGTCTTCATATATTTTTAGAAGTTCATTTTGAGTATAATGCTTTGTTATTATTACCGCTTCTATACTATTTTCTTTGATGGTTTTATCTAAATCATCAAAACTATAGACCTTTAGACTTGATATATAAGTATTTTTAAGATTTGGATTTTCATCTATTATAGCTACTGGAGAGTATAAAAAAGATTTATCTTGCAATAACACCTTTATATATGGATCAGCCCCTATAAGCAAGGTGTTTTTATACTCACTACTACAGCTACTTTCCATAAATATTCTTTTGGAAAATCTAAGAAATATTATCATTATTAAAGAAATAGTAAAATCAATAATTATTATACTTCTAGCAAGAGGTGATAGATACTCTTCAAATAATAAAAACAATATAGCAAAGCTACCATAAGCATAAATATGAGCTAATATAATCTTTTTCACTTCATATAAAGAAAAAAATCTCCATGCAATAGAGTATATCTTCATATAATATAAAAAGATTATTTTTAGTAATGTAATAAGTATAAAGACACTCCAAAAACTCTCAAAAAAGTTACTTGGAACATCAAAGTTAAATCTAAGATTATAGGCTAAAAAAAGAGTCCATAAAGAGATAAACATATCCCCTATAATAAAAAATAAAAATCTCTTAAAAGTAGTTGGCTTAAACACTTAAATTCCTTTTTATAGTATCACAGATCATTTTTACATCATCTTTACTCATAGTTGTACTACTAGCTAAACAAAGTCCTTTTTTAAACAACTCTTCACTTACTCCATTTAAAACTGATCTTGAGTTAGAAAAAAGTTTTTGCATATGCATAGGTTTCCAAAATGGACGACTCTCTACTTCCACCTCTTCTAAAGCTTTCATAATATTTTTGTAAGGTGTTTTTTCAAAAGTCAAAGTTGTAAGCCATCTATTACCTCTAGAGCCTTCGCATTCAGGCATAAACTCTATTTCTTTAATATCACCTAAAAACTCTTTATACCATCCAAAAATCTCTCTTTTTTTGCTAACCCTATCTTCTATAACTTCCATTTGAGCTACTCCAATAGCAGCTAGGACATTACTCATACGATAGTTATAACCATATTCTATATGCTCATAGTGAATATATGCTTCTTTTGCTTGAGTAGAGTAAAATTTAGCCTTTTCTATCCACTCTTTGTTGTTTGAAATAAGCATACCACCACCACTTGTAGTTAGGATTTTATTTCCATTAAATGAGTATATCCCAAAATCTCCAAAAGTTCCCGTATGTTTGCCATTTACAATACATCCTAGACTTTCAGCTGCATCTTCTATTAGATAAACTCCATGAAGATTACAAATATCAGCTATTTTCTCTATATTTGCACTTTGACCATATAGATGAGTTACTATTAAAGCCTTTGGTTTTTTCTCACACTCGCAAAGATATTTATTTAGAAGTTTTGGGCATAAATTCCAAGTCTCTTTTTCGCTATCTATAAAAACTGGATTTGCTCTTTCGTAAAGAATTGCATTTACTGAACCAATAAAAGTAAAAGTTGAAGCTAGTACGTCATCACCCTCTTTTATTCCCAAAACTCTCAAAGCTAGATGAATAGCAGCTGTTCCACTTATTACTGCTAGGGCATATGGTGTTTTTGTATAGTTTTTGATACTATCTTCAAATTTATTGACATACTCTCCAAGTGGAGCTATATAATTGCTTTCAAAAACATTTTGGATATAATTTAGTTCATTGCCACTCATATGAGGTGAGCTTAAAAATAGTCTTTTATTCATTTTATTATTTCTCATTTTCTTTACCTTTTTTATCTACCACTGTCCAATATCCTGCCTTTGTACTACCAACTCTTTTTAATAATCCATATTTTTGTAGTTCTGATAAATGTTGCTTTATTGTACTATCTGCTTTATTTAAAATTTTCATTATATCTGCCCTTGTATATTTTGGATTTTGTTCTAAAAGTTGTAAAATCATCTCTTTTGTGGTTTCTTGGGTGGTTTCTTGGGTGGTTTCTTGGGTGGTTTCTTGGGTGGCTTTTTGTTTTATAAAACTTATTTGAACAAAACTAGAACTATCATCTATTTCTATTCTTATCTCAGGATACGCTTCTAGTTCATTAGCTATTTTTTCATAGCCTGTTCCCCATTGTTCTATAATCTTCATCTTTTTTAGTAAATTTCCCAAATTTTGATTTCTAAGTTCACTATATCCAAAACCAAGTTTTTCTTTATCGATTATTAATATCCCTGGACTTGTAACTTCTATCATATCATCAAAAATAGCTATTTTAATATCACTACCCAATATACTATAATCTCGATGAACAACAGCATTAATCACTACCTCTCTAATAGCAAGTAGTGGATATTCCCACCTATCTTCACGATAAATGTCACCAATAGTTGCACCTAATTTAATATTTCTTTTTATAAAATCTATACTTTTTTCTATACCATCTATAAGGTCTTCATTAAATGTTGCTTGATCTATAAACACTTTTGTAGTAGTACCTTTAAATCTTGCACACTCTATTTTTAAAAGTGGAAAAAGTTCATCTTTTATTGTACTAAACCATACTCCTAGATTTGTAAGATAATAAGTTTCTCTATCCTTTTTTATAAGTTTTAGTTTTTCATATAAATGTATTGTTGGCTTTTCTTTCAAAATCTTTAAAATATACTTATCTATTGGACTTAAGATACCTTCTTTATAGTTGTATTCATACAATAAAACACTATCAAATGAGATACTTCTTTTTTCTCTTTCAAGGTTTTCCAATACATCTACAGTTGCGAGTCGATTACTAGAGCCCACTCTGATATAAGTGCCATGTAATTTACCATCTTTTTTTATATAGTGTGGCTTTTGATTTGATGGATATATATGTACTACTAAAAGCAATTTATTATTTACTCGTACAGAATATATTTCTGGGATAATAGTTGGCAAACAGTTGTCATAAATAGTATTTGAAATAATCTCTTCATATTTAATAACACTATCTTCATCAACTCCAACTATATCTCCGCTATCATTAATACCAACAATCAAATCTCCACCTTGAGAATTTGCAAATGCAATAGTAGTCTTTATTAATTTATCTTTGCTTGGAAGCTCTTGCTTGAACTCTAGCTTTCTACTTTCTTTTTGATTTATTAGTTTTATTATATCACTCATTTTTTATTTATTATAATCTCTCTTTACAAGGATTACCATATGCTTTTTTAAAATCTGCTATATTATTTACCACTACTGATCCAGCACCTATAATAGACTCTTTTCCTATATGTAAACACTGTATCACACTACTTCCTATCCCAATATGAGTTAAATCTCCCACTTTTACATCTCCTGCAATAGCTACTTTTGGAGAAATATGTACAAAATCCCCTATTATACATTCATGCTCAATCACACAAGAGCTATTTAGTATTACAGCTTTACCTATATTTGCTCTTGTATTTACCACTACATTTGGCATAACAACTGTACCTTCACCAATAATAACACTAGATGATATTATAGCACTAGGATGTATCAAAGTAGGTAAAGCAAAACCTTGTTTTTTTACTTTTTGATATAATATCTTTCTTATGTGGTTATCTCCTATACCAAAAGCTATAGGATATTGAGTGTTTTTCTTTATATCATCAAAGGTTTTATATCCTTTTTTTGTATCATCATCTATAAATTCTATCTCTTTATATCCACAAGATAGAGCAATATCTGCTACCACCAAACCATG
>Ga0172377_10000029_pt1 | contig 104966 bp, 105 predicted proteins | sample Pumphouse3metaG_FD_119749 | JGI IMG/M metagenome (GOLD analysis project Ga0172377, IMG submission 119749) | Leachate microbial communities from a municipal landfill in Southern Ontario, Canada - Pumphouse #3 metaG | ecosystem: Engineered > Solid waste > Landfill > Unclassified | place...
AGTAAATAAACTATTATCAGAACAAAAAGAAAAAGTCTTTACAAACAAATACAATATTACTCCTTCAGAATTTGATGTATTAATGTCACTTCTTTGTATAGATAAGCCACTTTCACCTACTTTGCTTTATGAAAATATGATTTTTTCTTCAGGTGGTATGACAAAACTACTTAAAAAGTTAGAAAAGAAAAATCTAATCATTAGAGTTCCATCTCAAAAAGATAAAAGAAGTATGCTTGTAGCTTTGAGCGATGAGGGTAAAAGGTTTGTTTTAAGTGCTTTTGAAGATATAGCAAATGTTACATTAGAAGCTATTGAGTTTATAAATGAAGAAGAGAAGATAATTTTTGCTAAAATCTTAAAAAAGATTTTATTAAACCTTACAAATAGCGATGATTAAACTATATCTTATCAATACTTGGATAATATATTGACTATTTTTATAGAATTAGGATTAAATATTTATGGCAAATGAAACTATCAAAATCTATGGTGCAAAAGAAAATAACTTAAAAAATATAAACTTAGAGATTCCAAAAAACAAACTTGTTGTTTTTACAGGGCTTAGTGGTAGTGGTAAATCAACTCTTGCTTTTGATACTTTGTATGCTGAAGGTCAAAGAAGATATATAGAGTCCCTCTCAGCTTATGCAAGACAGTTTTTAGATAGGATAGGAAAACCAGATGTTGAAAGAATTGAAGGGCTTACTCCTGCTATTGCTATAGATCAAAAAACAACTAGCAAAAACCCTAGATCAACAGTAGGGACTATAACAGAAATATATGATTATTTTAGACTTTTATATGCTAGAGTTGGGCATCAGCATTGTCATTTATGCGGTAATCCTATCTCCAAAATGTCATCAAGTGATATTATAGATCAAGTTTTATCCTTGCCAGATGAGTCAAAAATCATTATCCTAGCACCTCTAATAAATGAAAAAAGAGGATCATTTGCAGACTTACTTGAAAATATAAGACAAAAAGGCTATGTAAGAGCTATGATTGATGGGGTTATGGTAAGACTTGATGAAGAAATAGAGCTAAGCAAAACAAAAAAACATACCATAAAAGTAGTCATAGATAGAGTAGTTATAAAAGATGAAAACAAAGAGCGAATTGCTAGTGATGTAGAAAAAGGACTAAAAGAGAGCTTTGGTGAGCTTGAAGTAGAAATAACCAACTATGAAGAGGTAGGTATTGATAGTGGGCATATTCATTATAGCGAACATATGGCTTGTTTTGATTGTAAAATCTCTTTTGAGCCACTAGAACCTTTGAGTTTTTCTTTTAACTCTCCAAAAGGTGCTTGTCCTAGTTGTGATGGCTTAGGAATAAGATATTCACTAGATATGAAAAAAATTATTAATGAAGGTTTAAGTATAGATGATGGAGCTATAAAGGTAATCTATGGATTTAACAAAGGATACTACTTTAAGATGTTAAAAGCCTTTTGTGAGGCTGCAAATATAGATACCAAAAAGCCTTTTTGTGAACTAGAGGATTTTGAACGAAAAGCAATACTTCATGGAAGTGTAGAAAATGCAACCTTTACTTGGAAAAGACACAAACTCACCCGCCCTTGGGAAGGTATAGTTAAAATAGCTTACAATATGATAAAAGATGACAAAGAGATATCAGAATATATGACTGAAAAAGTGTGTGATAGTTGTGGTGGTAATAGACTAAAAGCATCAAGTCTAGCTGTAAAAGTAGCCAATAAAGGCATAGCTGATATTATAAGTATGCCTATAGAAGATGTATATAGGTTTTTTGAAGACAAAAGTAACTTTGATTATTTTAGCCCAAAAAATCAGATGATCTCAACTCCAATACTTAAAGAGATAAGAGAAAGAATCTACTTCTTATATGATGTAGGACTAGGTTATCTTACACTAAAAAGAGATGCAAGAACCATAAGTGGTGGAGAAGCCCAAAGAATAAGAGTAGCATCTCAAATAGGAAGTGGACTAACTGGTGTAATGTATGTACTTGATGAGCCATCTATTGGATTACATGAAAGAGATACAGCAAAACTTATAAGAACTCTAAAAGCCCTACAAGAAAAGGGCAATAGTGTAATAGTAGTAGAACACGACAAAGAGACTATACAAAGTGCTGATTTTATAGTTGATATTGGACCAAATGCTGGTAAGTTTGGTGGAGAGGTTGTATTTGCTGGAGATCTCAAAGCTCTAAAAAAAGCCAAAACTCAAACAGCCCTTTATCTAACTGGTAAGAAAAAAATAGATTATCAAAAAAACAGAGCTCAAGAACTTTTTATAGAAATTCAAGATGTAAATATCAATAATATTGAAAATCTAAGTGTAAAAATACCTCTAAAAAACCTAGTAGCTATTACAGGAGTTAGCGGAAGTGGTAAAAGTTCACTTATCTTACAAACACTTTTGCCTGTAGCAAAAGAGCTATTAAACCATGCTAGAAAAATCAAAAAAGTTGATGGTGTAACTATAGAAGGACTTGAAGAGCTTGACAAAGTCATCTATTTGGATCAGTCCCCTATAGGAAGAACCCCACGAAGTAATCCAGCTACTTATACTGGGCTTATGGATGAAATAAGAGATATATTTGCCAAAACAAAAGAGGCAAGTATTAGAGGTTATACCATAAGTAGATTTAGCTTCAATGTTAAAGGTGGAAGATGTGAAAAATGTCAAGGAGAGGGTGAAATCAAGATAGAGATGCACTTTTTACCTGATATTATGGTTAAATGTGATGATTGTAAGGGCAAAAGATACAATCCTCAAACTTTGGAGATCTTATATAGAGGCAAAAGTATAGCTGATGTACTTGATATGAGTGTAAGTGAGGCATTGGAGTTTTTTGCTAAGGTACCCAAAATCAATGCAAAACTTCAAACTTTAGTTGATGTAGGACTTGGTTATATCACTCTTGGACAAAATGCAGTAACTCTTAGTGGTGGTGAGGCTCAAAGGATCAAACTAGCAAAAGAGCTAAGTAAAAAAGATACTGGAAATACTCTATATATTCTAGATGAGCCGACAACAGGACTTCATTTTGCTGATGTGGATAAACTAACTGGTGTACTACACAACCTTGTAGAGCTAGGTAATAGTGTAATAGTCATAGAGCATAATCTTGATGTTATAAAAAATGCTGATTATATCATAGATATGGGACCAGAAGGTGGAAGCAAAGGCGGAAAAATAATAGCTAGTGGTACACCTATGCAAGTAGCAAGTAACTATCAAGAAAATAGTAGCTATACAGGTGAGTATCTAGCAAAAGAATTTCAAATTAAGTAGAAAAATGAAAAGAGTTATAATTGTAGGTGCAAGTTATGCAGGGCTTCATGCCGTTAAAACTTTTAATAATAAACACAGTTTTGAAGTTTTGATCTTTGATAAAAAAAACTTTCACTATCTTCAAACTGAAGCTTATGATTTTATAGCAAATAAATCAAATATCTCTGATATTACCGTAGATATAAGATCATATATCAATAAACTATCTTCAAATATAAAATTTGTAAAACAAAAGGTTTTAGAGTTTGATAGTACAAGTAAAACAGTTAAAACTACACATAGTTCATATAGTTATGACTATCTTATCATAGCTACAGGGGCAAGAACAAATTTTCCTAGCTTTATCAAAGGACTAAGAGAGCATTCAAATGGTGTAAAAACCCTTTTTAGAGCTCTTGGCTTTAAACAAAAGTTTGAAAGTACTATCTATGACTATATACTACACAATGCCTTTGAGTATAAAAGAGATTACAATATCATTATAGGTGGAGCGGGTTTAAGTGGTGTAGAAATAGCAGCAGAAATGGCGTATATCATACAAAATAACTTTAAAAGACTAGGTATTAATTGTCTTGGATTTAATATCTTACTTGTTGATGCAGCTGATAGTATTTTACCAGGAATGAACAAACAAATCATCTATGCCACAGTAAAAAGGCTTAGAAATCTAGGTGTTCATATCAAAACAAAATCCTTTATTCAAGAGGTTTTTGAAAACAAACTAATCTTACAAAGTGGCGAAACTTTAAACTTTGACTTTATGATATTTACAGGTGGTATCAAAGCTGAAGCTATACAAGGTACAAAAGAGTATAAGCTAAACCGCTTTAACCAATACATTATAGATGATTATTACCGTATAAGTGATGAAAAAGATATATATGCTATAGGTGATGTATGCGAGATAAAAGATAAAGATGGATCTATCATACCACCAACTGCCCAAAGTGCAGAACAAAGTGGTGTAATAGTAGCACAAAACATCATAAGAGCCGAAAAAAATCAAGCACAGATTATCAAAAAACCAAAAATGAGAGGTATGTTTATAGCTCTTGGTGGTAAATATGCTGTTGGTATGCTATATGATAAAATAGTCTTTAAAGGTTATGGAGCTTATCTAATAAAAAAGATAATAACTAACTTTTATAAAATGTTTTTAAAACCATAAATGATATAATATTCCACATTTAAATAGATTAGATTTACTAAAGGAGATATATTGATACGAAAATGTCTATTTCCAGCTGCTGGATATGGAACTAGGTTTTTACCTGCAACAAAAGCAGTTCCAAAAGAGATGTTACCAATACTTACAAAACCTTTGATAGAGTATGGTGTTGATGAAGCTATAAGTGCTGGAATCAAAGAGATATCTATAGTTACAAGTAGGAATAAAAAAGCTATAGAAGATCACTTTGATATAAGCTATGAGATAGAAGATAAGCTAAAAGGAAGTAACAAAGAGGAGTATTTATCAAATATAAGAAATATTATCCAAAACTGTAGCTTTACATATACAAGACAAATAGAGATGAAAGGCTTAGGACATGCTATACTTACAGCAAAGCCTCTAATAGGTAATGAGCCTTTTGCAGTTATTTTAGCTGATGATCTATGTGATAATGGCAAAGAGCAAAGTGTACTATCTCAAATGGTAGATCTATATAATAAATACAAATGCTCAATAGTAGCTATAGAAGAGATAGAACTAAGCAATAGTGACAAATATGGTATTATTGATGGTACTTTGATAGAAGATGGAGTATATAGAGTATCAAATATGATAGAAAAACCAACACCTAGTGTTGCTCCAACAAATCTAGCTATTATAGGAAGATATATACTAACACCCGATATATTTGATATAATATCCTCTACAAAAGCAGGACTTGGTGGAGAGATACAGATAACTGATGCACTCTTAACTCAAGCAAAAGAGGGAAAAGTTATTGCTTATAAATTTAAAGGCAAAAGATTTGATTGTGGTAGTATAGATGGTTTTGTAGAAGCTACAAATTATTTTTATACTAAAAATAGCTAATATAAGTTTTTTTAAGTTTTTTAAAAGCTATAAATAGATAAGATTTGTTTATAAATACTCTACTATATAGTAGTATTTCCAATTCACAAAAGGGGAGTGCATGAATTTAATTGCTGATATGTCTTTAAGAGTAAAGACTTTTTTATTGATAATTTTAGGACTTGTATTTATAGTCATTTTATCAGTTACTAGTTATATAGCATCGGGTAAATTTGAGGATATTATAGAAAAGACTGGAAGAAATGCTGATATTTTGTCCTCTATGAGAGATATAACAGAAAGCTTTCAAAGAACAAGGATAAATGTACGAGTTTTAACAACAGTTCAAACACAAGATGATTTAGGCTCTGTAATTTCTAAAGTTGAAGAGTTACAAAAAGAGACTCAAAAAGAAATAACAGAACTTGATAGTATTACAAAAATCCCAGAATTTGTGCAGATGATTAATAATTTGAAAAAAGCAAACCTAGAATATAATCAAATGTTTCAAGATGCAGTAAATCTAAAAAAACAGTATGCTTCTGAAGAGGAAATCACTGCTTTTTTTGATAAAGTTGGAGTAGTAAAAGCAAGAGAAGTACAATCTATAATAAAACAAATGAGTGATTTTCAAACTGATATATCTCATGAAAACAAGGTATTAGCTGATAGTTTACAACAATCTGTTATAACTACTTTGATAACAGTAACTCTAATATCAATTATAGTTCTTTTAAGCTTAGGAACATTAATAGTAAATATATTATCAAATTCTATAAATAAACTTCAAAGTGGATTGGTAAGCTTTTTTGCGTTTTTAAATAGAGAAAGCTCAAAAGCAGAATTTATAGATATAAAAAGTAAAGATGAATTTGGAAATATGTCAATACAAATAAATGCTTCTATAGAAAAAGTTCAAAAAGAAGTTATAGCTGACAATGCACTTATAGAAGATGCAAAAGTAGTAATGTCTAGAGTAAAAAATGGATGGTTTTCTCAATATATAGAAGGTTCTACTACAAATGCCTCTTTAGAAGAGTTTAAAAACAATGTAAATGATATGATCAAATCAACAAGATCTAGATTTGTAGAGGTTGAAGAGACGTTAGAGAGTTATGCAAAACACAACTATCATCCAAAACTTGCTTTAAGTGCCAACGATGAAAGAGATGGTGTATTTGAAAAACTAGTACTTGCACTAAACTCTTTACAAACTTCTATTACTCAAATGTTAGTAGATAATAAAAGCAATGGTTTAACACTAAATGATAGTTCAAATGTACTACTTGCAAATGTTGATAAACTAAATCAAAGCTCAAACGAAGCAGCAGCAAGTCTAGAAGAAACAGCAGCTGCATTAGAAGAGATGACTAGTACAATAGTAAGTAATACTGAAAATGTAGTAAAAATGGCAAATTTTGCAAATGAAGTGAGCAGATCAGCAAATGATGGTATGGCTTTGGCAAAAGAGACAAATATCTCTATGGATGAGATAAATACTCAAGTAAATCTTATCAACGAAGCTATAGCTGTTATAGATCAAATAGCATTTCAAACCAATATCCTTTCACTAAATGCTGCTGTTGAAGCTGCAACTGCTGGTGAAGCTGGAAGAGGATTTGCTGTTGTTGCTGGAGAGGTAAGAAATCTAGCAGCAAGAAGTGCCGAAGCAGCAAAAGAGATAAAACATATAGTCGAACTTGCTACATCTAAAGCAAATGAAGGAAAAAACATAGCTGATAAGATGATCCAAGGATATGTTGGACTAAATGATAATATTTCAAAAACTATTGAGATTATAGGTGATATAGAATCAGCAAGTAAAGAACAACAAAGTGGTATAGAGCAGATCAACGATGCGGTAACTCAACTAGATCAACAAACTCAACAAAATGCAATGATTGCTTCACAAACTCATGATATAGCTACTTTAACAGATAATATAGCTAAAGTGATAGTTGATGATGCAAATATGAAAGAGTTTGAAGGTAAAGATAAAGTAAAAGCCCAATCAAATAAACAAAATAATAACAATAAAAAACACTTAGAAATTAGATCAAATAGTGCAACATCTGTTAAGAGTTCAAATAAAGTGATAGAAAATAAATCTTCTACAAAACAGATAAAAGCAGTAATCCCAGAAAACTCTGATGATGAGTGGGAATCTTTTTAGACTTTTGGAAGTAGTGATACACCAATAGTAAGGTGTTCTTGTGCCTTGACACTCTCTTTGAGCTGTGTCTTGGCACTTTCTATGAAAAAACCAAGCCCCCACCAATAACCAATAACCAATAACCAATAACCAATAACCAATAACGACTACTCTAACTCAATATATGCCCAACATCTTTGATAAAATAGACCTCACACCCACACTCTATAAAAAACTCTTTAGCAGCATATACATCTATAATCTTATCTTTTTGACCTAAATATACCTCTATAATAGTACCTTTTTTTATCAAAGCTCTTATCTCATCTTGATTCCACGTATAATAAAGCAACTCTTTTAGCTCCATAGATCCATCTTCTTTTAAATAGTAAGATAAATCTATATCACTTGGATAAGAGCTATTTTGTAAAAAATTTTCTATATATTTTAAACTATCTTTGGCAAAAAACATCATTTGCATTCTTTTAAATTTATCATCTTTATTATTAAAAAATGCAGGAGAAAAAAGCTGTATTCTATCTACTCTAGTATCTATTGCCAAAGCCTCTTGAATGGCTTTGATAGCTCCATAACTAAACCCAGATATACTAAAGTTATTATTATCAAGATAAGCTTTAAAAAGCTCTTCTTCACCACTTAAACAAAATCCACTATAATACTTCACCACTATCTTCCAAACTCTTTTTTATATCTAAAATCTCTTCAATATTGGATAAAATCTCCTCTTTAAGAGCTAGTTTAGTTTTAGTTATAAATTCATCAACGCTATCTATCATCTTATAGTTTTCTTTCATCTTATATGCTATATTGTAAGCTTCTTGGATATCAGCTTCATCTATAGTAAAACTCTCTTTTTTGATTATATCTAAAGCTATACTTGAACTAAGATAGTATTTAACTAAGTTTACTAGCTCTTGTTTTGATTTGATGGATTTATGCTGTAAATTTTTATATTTATCAAAAAACCTCTTAGTTGCTTTGGAAATAGCAGTTATTTCTAACTCTTCTTTAGTTAAAAATTGATTTTCACTCAATCCAAACTCTAGCTTTGATTTTGCTATTTGTATATCATCTTCAAGCAAGGAAACTCCACCTCTTCTTATCATATGAAGTAGTGCTTCATTTATCAAGGTTGATAGAGCTGATGAGCTAAATGAGTAAGTAGATGAGGCTAACTCCTCTATATTAATGTTGTGTGTTTTGTTTTTAAGATAAAGTTTTAAAATCTCTAACCTATCTTCATAGCTAGGAAGTGATAAAAAGACCCTTCTATCAAAGCGTCCTGCTCTAAGAAGTGCTTCATCTAAAACCTCTATTTTATTTGTAGCTGCAATTACTACTACAGAGTTATCACCTTCAAATCCATCCATAGCAGTTAAAAGCTCATTAAGTGTTGCTTCTCTTTCATCGTTGCTAAGTCCTGTTCTTTTTTTGCCTATAGCATCTATCTCATCTATAAAAATAACTGCGGGGGCTACTGATTTTGCCTTAGCAAATAGCTCTCTTACTTTTTTTGCTCCCATTCCTACATAAATATGTACAAAACTAGCTCCACTTTGATAAAAAAACGGTACATTAGCCTCACCTGCAACTGCTCTAGCTACCAAAGTCTTACCAACTCCAGGGGAGCCTACAAGTAAAACCCCTTTTGGAAGCTTGACCCCATATTTTAGATATTTTTTAGGATTATTTAGAAAATCAACTATTTCACTAAGTTCAGCTTTTGTATTTTTGATACCAGCAACATCACTAAACTTTATATCTGATTTTATAGGCTCTATGCTATCGCTTGATAAAGAGTGTTTTGACTCTTTTGATAGCTCTTTTTGGGATTCTAACTCTTGTGCAAAAACTTTATCCTCTTTTGATAAAAAAGGCTTTAGTTTTTCTCTAAAAAAGTGAAGTCCAAAAGCAAGTAACATAAGAAGAAGCAAAAAAACTATCCCTAAATAGTAGTTACTATTTTGTATATTAACTGAACTTTTAAAAATAGTATAAATAAAAAGTGCTAAAAGTATAGAAGATGATATTATCATCAGTTTTAAGTTATTTTTATTGTTATTTGAATTTGGCAACATTTTTATCCTTTTGTATCTCAAAATCACCTAGCTCAACCCAATCACCTACCAAATCAGTATCTGAACTTATCTCTATTTGGTTGTAGTATTGATCATATCCTAAATAGATACCATTTTTTTCTTGCTCTACTAGTATTTTTAGAGGAGTTTTTATTTTTTGTCTAAACTCTAGGTTTTTATCTGCTATTTTAGATACTAGCTCATTGTATCTTAGTTTTGCCGTGTCACCTCTTACAATCTCTTTCATAAGTGCTGATGGAGTTCCATCTCTTTTGGAGTAGGTAAAAGCATGTATATGTGTAAGAGGAAATCTATCAAGATTACTCATAGCTTCACTCCATAGTTCATCACTCTCTTTTGGGTGTCCTACTATAAAATCACTTCCTATAGCATAGCCCTTATTGGCTATATACTCAAATAAAGCCAAATCATCTAAAACTTTATTTCTTCTATTCATCACCTTTAACATCTCTTTTGAGGTGTGTTGTAAGGCTATATGAAGATGTTTTGCCATCTGCTCTTCGCCTAAAAGCTCTTTAAACTCATCATCTATTTGTACAGGCTCTACACTTCCAAGTCTTACTCTTCTTACCCCTTTTAGCCTAAAAATCTCTTTTAAAAGCTTTGCTAAAGAGCTATTTTTATCTTTTTTGCCATAACTTCCTATATTGGTTCCTGTTAGGATAAACTCCCCAAAACCATTTGATGCCAACGTTGAGATTTGCTCTAATATAGTACTCATATCATAACTTCTTGCATCACCTCTTACATAAGGAATAATACAATAACTACATCTAAAGTCACACCCTTCTTGAATCTTGATAAATGCCCTACTTTTGCCAATAAATTCACTTACAATAGTCTTATCAATATGCTCTAAATTCCCAGGTTTATTTACTCTTATTTCACTCTTTAGTATCTCATTTATCTCTTCTTTTAAGGAGTGTCCAAAAAGTGAATCTATTTTATTTTCTTTAAAAAGTCCTTCACCCTTTGTCCATACACCACATCCTGTAAAAAAGACTTTTGGTTGATTGGGTAGTTTTTTAAGACTATTTACATAGTTTTTGGCACTACTATCTGCACTATTTGTAACAGTACAAGAGTTAATAACTACTATATTGGCCTCTTTTTCACTAGATACAAGCTCAAAATCTTTGATATGGCTTATCATAACTTGTGTATCAAAGATATTGGTTCTACATCCAAATGTTTTAAAAAATACTTTTGGTTTTTGTATAAAATTCATCAATCAAACATTCCTTGTGCTTCACCTTGAGATTTAGGATCTCCAAAAGAGAGTGGATTTTGTGCTTGATTTTCCAATAGCTGATATCTTAAAGTTTGTGTTGGGTAAGCTATTTTGATATCTTCTACATCTCTAAAAGCCTCTATTATTTCTAAACAAATAGTACTTCTTAGTGTCATAGTAGCATATGAGTTTGTTAGATACCAAGCTGATATTTTCATACCATATGGCTCAATAAAAGTAAAAATCCTAGGCTCAACACTAGTACTTCTTAGCGAATATCTATCTCTTAGTTTACTCATCTGTTTTCTTGTAATATCAGTATGTCCTTTGGAATATTGTTTAACTATCTCTTTTACTATATGAGCTGCTTTTTTGTGGTTGCTATCAAAGGTTAGTACTATATCTATTCCATCCCAAACAGTCTTTAGTCCTGCATGAGTATAGTTTGATATCATCTCTGTAAAGATATAGTTATTTGGTACAAAAAATATCCTTCCAGCACGTCTATTTGTTGTATAAGTAGTTAGAGTTATATCTTCTCTAACAGCTATTCTAAAAAGTGAGATATCAAGCACATCACCAACAAGCTCTTGTCTATCTTTATGTACTTTTATCCTATCCCCTACATTGATAGATCCACTAGTTATAATAACAAGCCATCCAAAAATAGACATAAACCAATCTTTTAGTGCAATAGCAATACCAGCTGAAGCAAACCCTAAAATTGTAACTAAATAGGTAACATTATCTATATAAGCAAAGAGTATCGAGACAACTATTACAACTACAAGCATAAAGTTAATGATTTTATTTACCATATAGTATCTATCATTTTCACTTAAATACTTTCTAAGAGCTACTTTTAGTAAAAATGAAACAATAAAAAATATAGCTATTAAAACTGCTAATTTTAGAGTTTTTTTAGCTTGTAGGGAGATTTTATTATTTGTTTCTAAGATAATCTGCTCTACTCTTTTGGTATAAACTTCACTAGTAGTTGTAACTATCTCCAAAACCATCTCAAAATCTTTTTTAGATATATGTAAAAGTTCTATTTGTTCTTGTAGCTCTGCTTTATCCTCTTCAAACTCTATTAGTTTTACAAGAGTATCCAACTTCTTATCTATTATTTTTAAAACTTCATCTAGTTCTACTATTAGTTTTTCATATTTTGTGGCATTTTCTTCAAGTTTTTTTACATATGTAATAGCTTCAAAAATCAAAAATGGATTTGATACTTCAGGAATAGCCTCTATCTCTTCAGGTCTTATTATTTGCCCTATAGGAGACTCTTTATATTCGCTTATTAACTCTAACTCATTTTGTTTTATTTTAACTTTATTATTTAGTTGTCTAACTAGATCTATAGCCTCGGCTTTTTGTGATTTTTGTGATCTTTTAAGCTCAAGCTCTAAAAGTTCTAAATCTTTAGAGATATTTCTATATGTAAGATAAGTTCCATATCTTTTATATAAAATATTATTTTGTAACTCTTTATTTATATTTGATATTTGTTGATTTAAAATCTTTACTTGTTCGCTATTATCTTCTTTTATATCAATCATTTCACTTTGTGCAAAAGTAAATAAAAAAATACCCAAGAATAAAAAGAGTTTTTTTAGCATACCTATCCTCTAAATTGATTTAAAATTTCTAAAACTTTACTTTTTGATATATCATCTCTTAGCTCACACTCTCCTATGCCTTTTGCTAGGATAAACTTAATCTTATCATTTACACTCTTTTTATCCAAAAAGAAATGTTCATAAAACTCATCTACATCTTTGATCTTATAAGTAGTTGGGATATCATAGCTTTTTAGTAGATCTTTTACTCTTTTTGCTTCATCTTTACTCATAAGTCCTAGTTCAACTGATAGCTCATTTGCTATAACTATACCTATACCTACAGCTTCACCGTGAAGGTAAGTTTTATAGTTAGTTTCATTTTCTATTACATGCCCAAAGGTATGTCCATAGTTAAGTGCTGCTCTAATACCTTGCTCTTTTTCATCTTGACTTACAACACCAGCTTTTGTTTTGACTGAATACTCTATAGCTTTTTTGATATTTTCTTGATTATCAAGTCTATTGTTTTCCAACCACTCAAAAAACTCTTTATTAAAAGTAACTGCCATCTTAACTATCTCAGCAACTCCAGCACCAAACTCCCTACTAGGTAAAGTAGTTAAAAAGTGTGGATCTATAAGTACAGCTTTTGGCTGATGAAAAGAGCCTAGTAGGTTTTTGCCAAATTTGTTATTAATACCTGTTTTACCGCCAACACTAGCATCTACTTGAGATAGCAAGGTAGTAGGGATTTGTACAAAGTCAATCCCTCTTTGGTAAATAGATGCTGCAAATCCAGTCATATCACCTATTACACCCCCACCAAAAGCAATAAGCAATGATTTTCTATCAAGTCTATTGATAAAACAATGCTCCAAAATCTGCTCTAGTGTTTGCATATTTTTATACTCTTCACCATCAGGGATAGTAACAACACTAAACTCTTTGGCACTAAGTCTTGACTTTAGGTATTCGAGATGAAAGCCACTAACTGTAGGGTTTGTAACTATAACTATTTTTTGGTATTTAAGAGCCATAAAAGAGCCATCAAACTCTATATTTGGAATCGTATCTATTAAAATATCATAACTATTTTGTGCTAAATCTATATTAACTATCATTTTTCTTCTTTATTAATAATTTAAAACTAAACTTCTATCTTTTTGGATATTAGTTACTATTCATGTATACTTTAAATATACAAGGTGTTCACTTTTAGTTACTATTATATCAAAAAAAAAGTAAAATTACTACTAATTATCAAGTTCTAGTCTATTTTTATCAAAAAAAGTATAATCATGAATATTACTAAAAGCACTTTTCATAGAAATAAAAATCTCTGGGTTTTTCTCTTCTAACTCTTTTAGAAGCTCTTTTGTATTGGCTCTTGCATAAGGCATCTTTATATCAAACCTCATAGCAGGACATGCCTCATCACCTATTACATCAAAAGAGTTACTTTTTGCAAAAGCATCAAGCTGTTTTTCTCTACAAAAAATCAAAGGTCTTATCACAAAAAGCCCATTTGTAGCTTTATATATAGGTGGCATACTTCTTAGGGCACCATTGTAAAAAAGATTCATCATAAATGACTCCATAGCATCATCTAGATGATGACCAAGGGCAAGTTTGTTATATCCAAGCTCAGTTGCTGTTGTATATAGGTATCCTCTTCTCATCCTAGAAAAAAATGAACAAAAAGAGCTATTTTTTCTAATTTTGTCTTTTGAAAGATCAAAAATCTCTGTATCAACTACCATATGATCTATACCATAATTTTTGCAATGCTCACTTAAGAACTCTACTTTTTCACCCATACCATAAGTGATAGTAACAGCTTTGAACTCAAAATCAAATGGAGCTACTCTTTGTAGATGTTTTAGTGTATGTATTAAAGTTGTAGAGTCTTTTCCACCACTAAATCCAACCAAAACCTTATCTCCTTCTTTGATAAGTCCATAATTTGCATTGGTTTTACCTACTAATTTTGTTATTTTTTTACTTATTTGTGCTTTTAACATCGCTTCTACTTATTAATCAATTTTTAGCTACTATTATACTAAGATTTAATTTAAAATAAGGAGTTAAAGTGATAGTAGATTATGCAACAATAGATGAGACTAAAAAATACAAACTTATGAGTCAATCCATTATACCAAGACCAATAGCTTGGATAGTTACAGAAGATGATAGTGTTATAAATATTGCTCCTTTTTCATATTTTGCACCACTTAGTTCAAAGCCACCACTACTAGTAGTAAGTATAGGTAAAAAAGAAAATGGTAATATAAAAGATACTCGTGCAAATATCCTAAAAAACAAAAAAGCAACTATTTGCTTCGCTACGCTAGATCTTTTAGAGAAACTAAAATTAAGTTCAACTGAAATAGACAAACTCTTAAGTGAAGCAAAAGAGTATAATATAGAGCTAGTTGATATGCAAAACAACTATCCACCTATTATCAAAGGTGTTGAGAGTGCTATGTTTTGTGATTTTAGAAGTTTTATAGATATACAAAGTGAAACACTACCTTTAATACTAGAGGTTAAAGAGCAATATATTCAAGATGATCTTTGTGATGAAAAGCTTAATGTAACTCTATCAAATATATGTAGAGTTGGTAGAACGTTTGCAAAACTTACTAATTTGTAAAATCGTGAATCGTGAATCGTGAGAAGTGAATCGTGAATCGTAAGAAGTGAGTGGTAAATCGTGAATCGTAAGAAGTGAGTGGTGAGTAGTGAATCGTAAGTAGTGAGAAGTGAGGGGTAAATCGTGAGTTGTGAGGGGTAAAAGGGTACTTAAGGAGATATTTAATTAAAAGTATCTCCTTAAAATATAAACTAAATATATTAGCTAATATATTTTCTAACAGCCTTATATAAAGTATTAATATCAGTTTTACCTACAAAATCCTCAACGCCAAGGCTTTTCATCTTACCAGTAACTGCATCAGTTGTCATACTAGAGTTTACCACAACAGGAATATCCATATATTTGCTTGAACCTTTTATAAAAGAGGCTACTTGATATCCATCTTTATGAGGCATCTCTATATCTGTAATAACCAAACCTATTTGCGATGGATCTACTTCTTGGATTCTTGTTATTAACTGTTCTCCATCATTATAAACTTCATAATTTGCTTTTAGTTTATTGAAAAACTTAACTAAAACCTCTCTTGCTACAGCACTATCTTCTGCTGCTAAAATAAGTTTATTACTTGATAATGGCTCATCTACATATTTGTGAACTGCATCATCACCACTATCAGTCCATCCAATATCTCTTAATAGTTGTTCTGCATTAAATACAGTACAAAGCTCATCTTTATTATTTACTTTTACATATGTAGTATATGTTATTTTTGAATTTTGCTCTTCTGAGTGTCTTAGCTCACTTGTGGTTTTTTCTACGATATCAAGCATTTCTCTTATCAAAAATCCAACTTTTTTATGGTTAAACTCACAGAAAATAATAAGCTTATACTCGCTTATATCCAAAGGTTTTGCTCCTAACCAAGCATCAAGATTAACAAGAGTAACAGGCTCACCCCTAATAGTAGCAATACCAGCAATCACAGGAGTATCTGTAGGAGTATCGTTGATTACTACCTCTTCAGTGATAATAAAAGCTTTTATTTTTGCTATATTTATAGCATAAATATTTCTATGCCCAGTATAAAAAACCGCTAGTTGCTGTACATTTCTTAAATGACCTCTTGTCATAGTTTCTACATTATTCATCTTTTCCCTTTTATAGATAAGTGCAAAATCTAAATTATTTGTTATACTATCCAATTATTTCTTAAAAGTTGTTTATTAGCTCTTGATAATTTATAATTTCATAATTTCTAGTTATTATTGTACTTAAAACTATCATTTAAATCTAATCTTTTACTATTTTTTGGACTGCTAAACTAGCCATAAGTAAACCAAAACTTCCTGTTACTCCTATAAAACTACCCATATCAACACATTTTGGCTCTTCACTTGAAAATATCACTTTAAATTCTTTGTTAAATCCACTTTTTTTCAAATTTTGCTTTATTTTTCTTAAAAACTTATCATTATAAGTTTTCCAAATAGATATATACTCTATTTTAAGTGGATCTACTCTTTTTGCACTTCCACCACTACTTATGGTTTTTTTATACTCTTTTTGTATAAGTGCTACTTTAACGCTTATATCATCTATAGCATCTAAAATCAAATCATAAGAGCTAAAATCAAACTCCTCTACCCACTCTTTGCTTAGTTTAAGATCCATAGCTACAATATTTGGATAGAGTTTACTTAAAACATCTACCTTTTTTTCTCCAACTCTATCACTTCCTATTTGTCTGTTTTGATTACTTATATCAAATTTATCATAATCAACTATTGTTATATTTTGTACTCCACTTCTATACAAAGCATCCAAAGCCACCCCACCTACTCCGCCTACTCCTAGTATGATTATTTTGCTATTTTTAAGTTTTTCAAATCTATTACCAAAAATCTTTTTGACTCTATCAAATCTATCTTCTTTTAAATCAAGCATCTTTTATAACCTATATTTTAATCTATTTTTAGCTACAATTGTACCTTATAAAACATAAGATAAAGGTAGTCATTATGATGGACAAAGAACCTATGAGTATATATGGTTATGAAAAAATATCTGGAGAGTTAGATGATTTAAGGAGTGTAGAAAGACCAGAGACTTTGATAGCTATAGAAGAAGCTAGACAATTAGGAGATCTAAAAGAAAATGCAGAATACCATGCAGCTAGAGAAAAACTAAAGATAATTGATGCAAAAATAGCTGAAATAAGTGATCTTATCTCAAAAGCAATTATTATTGACCCTGCGACTTTACCACATGATAGAGTAAGTTTTGGCTCAACTGTAGTTTTAGAAGATTTAGATACAGCTGAAGAGCTTAGCTATACTATAGTTGGATCTATAGAAAGCGATCCATCCATAGGAAAAATCTCTTTTAACTCTCCACTAGCTAAACAACTTCTTGGTAAAAAAGAGGGAGCTGATTTTAAAGCAATATTACCTATTGGCTCAAAAGAGTATGAAATTTTAAAAGTATATTATAAGGAAGAAGAGTGATCAAAACTGCTATTATAGGAGCTAGTGGATATACAGGATTGGAGCTTATTAAACTAATACTAGCTCATCCAAAGTTTGAACTAAGTTATATAGCAAACTCTGAAGGAAACACTACTGTATCGAGTTTACATCCTAGCTTAAAAAATATTTGTGATTTAGTAGTACATAAAGCAGATACAAAAGAGATTTTAGACTCTTGTGAATTGGCATTTTTGGCTCTACCTCATCAAACCTCTATGGCATTAGCTAAAGATCTTATTGCTGGTGGAGTAGTTGTAGTTGATCTTTCTGCTGATTATAGGCTAGAGCTTGATACTTATGAAGAGTATTATTGCCCTCATATAGATAAAGCCAATCTATCAAAAGCTATATATGGATTACCTGAAATTTATGCAAAAGAGCTATATAATGCAAAGCTTATAGCAAACCCTGGGTGTTATCCAACTGCATCTTTACTAGGGATTTTGCCTTTTGTTTCCTATATAAAAGAAGATAGTAGTATTTTTATAGATGCCAAAAGTGGTGTTAGTGGTGCTGGTAAAAAACTAAGTGAGACTACGCACTATTGTACTATCAACGAAAATATATTTGCCTACAATCCTCTAAAACATCGCCATGCACCAGAGATAAAAGAAAAAATCAAAAAAATATATAATAAAGATCTACAAATCAACTTTATACCTCATCTTATCCCTGCTACTAGAGGAATGTTATGTTCTATTTATGTTTCACTCCAAGAAGAGATAGATGCCTATGAAGTTTTAAAAGAGTTTTATAAAGAGTCTAAGTTCGTAAGAGTTTTTAATAAGCCTGTAGATATCAAATCATCAAGTGGAACAAACTTTTGTGATATATTTGCTACAACAAATAAAAAAGATCTTTTTGTAAGTAGTTCTATTGACAACCTCTTGCGAGGTGCTTCTTCACAAGCTGTAGTAAATGCAAACCTAGCTTTTGGATTTGAAGAGGATCTTGGTATAGTTAAATACGCATATGTACCATAATACTACACTAAATATCAAAGAAAATGCTATTTTTATAGCTGATAGCCACTATAATAAAAATAAAACTGAGCTAGTTGATATCTTAACTCAAATATTAGAAAATAAGATATCAACAACTCAACTTTTTTTAATGGGTGATATTTTTGATTTTTTATCTAGTGAGTCAAGCTATTTTATCAATCTAAACCAAAATATTATAGATCTTATTAACTCTATCTCACAAAATATAGAGGTTTTTTACTTTGAGGGAAATCACGACTTCAACCTACAAACTCTCTTTCCTAATGTACTTATTTTTGATAGAAAATCTCAACCAGTTGCTTTTATGCTAAAAGATAAAAAAGCCTATTTAAGCCATGGAGATATATACACTCCTTTTACTTATAATCTATACTCTAAAATAATAAGAAATAGTTGTGTACTAAGATTTCTAAACTTTATAGATATAAATAACTTTATAAGTAAGTTTATAGAAAGGTCATTATCGCAAAAAGATATATGCAAAGAGTTATCAAACTTTGATTTAAAAGCAAAAAATAGAGTTCTTTTATACCCAGAATGTGATATTATTATAGAGGGACATTTTCATCAAAACTATCAAATTTCTTATAATAACAAACTTTATGTAAACTTACCTTCAGCTTATTGTTCAAAAAGTTATGCTAAAATAAATACGAAAACTACTACAATAGATACAGTAAGGATATAACATCAAAAAAGTATTGGCAAATAGTTTTTTACTTGCTTTTGTTTTGATTATTGGATTTGCTTTAGCTGCTATTATCCATAGTTATAAAATCAATCAATATATAGAAAGCACCAAGTTTTTCAAAGAAAAAATAGAAAAATTACGATATTGTGATGAAAAACTAAGTGTTTTAACTTTGGAAAAAACTATATTATTACATGAAAATGATAATAGTATTGATAAACTAATAAGTACTATACATAAGCATATAGATGATCTAAAAAATAAAAAAATAGACTCTTTTACAATGCTATATCTTGATGAGTTTTTGGAACTACTAATACAAAAAGAAAAATATGCAAAACTAGCTATTCAAGCAGCAAAAAATATAAATAACACTACTGTTGGAATCCAAGCACTACAGTTTAATATAAGAGAGAGTGTTGATTTAAACATAGAAGAGGAGAAAAAACTACTCTTTTTAAGTAACTCAACCCTACTTGCTATTTTGACTAATAAAGACTTTAAAAATACCGATCAAATACCTCTTATATCCCAATATATAAATGTATTTGAAGCTATGAAGTTTGAGAATAATCAACTAAATGAGTATAAAGAGATAGCAAAGTTTTTATATAATGATTATATTACAAATCAAACTATCTATATTGACTCTTTGCATAACGCCTTTGAGATACAATCTCAATATATTATCTCTTTACTTGAAGAGCATTTTGATAATAATGCAAAAAATGGATTATCAAACTTAAATACAGTCTCTATTTTATTTGTAGTAATTTTTATAATAACAATCATTTCTATACTATTTTTACTAGATAAAACAAATAAAGACAATAAACGACTAAATATTATTACAAAAACCTTAGAGTTTAACTCAAAATATGATAAATTAACAGGGCTACTCAATAGAAATAGCTTTAATGAGTTAGTAAAGATAAAAGATTATAACACATTTGTACTCTTTAATATTGATAACTTTAAAGATTTAAATGATTTTTATGGATTTGATGTTGGTGATAGTGTACTATATAAGGTAGCAAATAGGCTTAAACTATATGTTGCTGAGTTTTTTCCACAAGATTCACAAGTATTTAGATTGGGTGGTGATGATTTTGGAGTTTTGATTAAATCTCGTACAAAAAACTCCACTTATAACTCTTTGGTTTATAACTTTTTAACACAAATAAGTGAAACTACTTTTGGGATCAAGGGTTTTAAAATAAGAATAACTATTAGTGCAAGTATTAGCAATAAAGGGCCTCTTTTACAAACAGCTGATGCTGCTATGAAGATACTAAAAAAGAAGAAAAATAATAAATATATAGTATATAGTAGTGATTTAAATGTTTTTGAAAAATCAAATAAAAACTTTAAATTTACTCATAAGCTTATCCATGCCCTAGAAGAAAATGGCATAAAACCCTATTTTCAGCCAATAGTTGATGCAAATAGTGGTAAAATAGTCAAATATGAAGCCTTAGTAAGACTTATAGAGCCTGATGGAACAGTTCTTACTCCAAATCTTTTTTTAGATATTTCAAAACAAATAAGAGAGTATAAGTTTATCACTCAAACTATGTTTTTAAAGAGTTTTAATATATTTTTAGATAGAGATGAAGATCTTAGTATAAATATAAGCTATGAAGATATTATAGATAAAGATACCGAAACATTTATAGAAAATCAGTTTATTATTTTCCCAGAGCTTGGACCTAGAGTAACTTTTGAGATACTAGAAACTGATAGTGTTGATGATTATAATAAAGTCTATATCTTTATAGATAAATTTAAAGCTTATGGTTGTAAATTTGCTATTGATGATTTTGGAAGTGGATATTCCAACTTTGAACAAGTTCTCAAAATGAAAGCAGACTTTCTAAAAATAGATGGCTCTTTAATCAAAGATTTAGAAAAAGATCCAAATGCTAGAATAGTTGTAGAGACTATTGTATCTTTTGCCAAAAAAACAGGACTTCAAACTATAGCAGAGTTTGTCTCAAACGAAGAAATAGATAAGATTTTAGATGAGATAGGTGTGGACTATAAACAAGGCTTTTATTATGGTAAACCTATAGCTCTAGGTAAAACTAAAAAAAAGAGAAATAATGACAAAATTTGAGTTAAAAAGTGACTATCAGCCAAAAGGGGATCAACCTCAAGCTATAAAAATATTAAGTGATTCTATAAAAAAGGGCAACCAATACCAAACCTTAGTAGGAGTTACTGGAAGTGGTAAAACTTATACTATGGCAAATATAATCAAAAATACTCAGATGCCTACACTTATAATGACACATAACAAAACTCTAGCAGCACAGCTATATAGTGAGTTTAAAAGCTTTTTTCCAAATAACCATGTAGAATACTTTATCTCTTATTATGACTATTATCAACCAGAAGCTTATATCCCAAGACAAGATCTATTTATAGAAAAAGATTCTTCTATAAATGAAGAGTTAGAAAGGCTAAGACTTAGTACAACAGCTTCTCTTCTTAGCTTTGATGATGTAATAGTAATAGCCTCCGTTTCAGCCAACTATGGTCTTGGATCTCCTGAAGAGTATAGTACTATGGTTCAAAGGCTTGAAGTTGCCCAAGAGTATAGTCAAAAAGCCCTACTTTTAAAGCTAGTTGAGATGGGATATAAAAGAAATGATAAGTTTTTTGATAGAAGTGATTTTAGAGTAAATGGAGATGTTATAGATATCTATCCTGCATATTTTGATGATGAATATATCAAAATAGAGTTTTTTGGTGATGAAATAGAGAGTATTTCTAAAGTAGATTATCTTACAAACCAAAGAAGTGAAGAGATAAAAACATTTGTACTTTATAGTGTCAATCCCTTTGTAGTCTCAAATGATAAACTAGCTCTTGCTATGAAGTCAATAGAAGAAGAGCTAGATCTTAGACTAAAGTTTTATAAAAGTGAAGATAGAATAGTAGAGTATCAAAGGCTAAAACAAAGAACAGAATTTGATCTAGAGATGCTTGAAGCTACTGGTATGTGTAAAGGCATAGAGAACTACTCACGTCATCTTACAGGTCTAAAAGAGGGTGAAACTCCCTACTCTTTGATAGATTATTTTAGTCAAAAACACAAAGATTTCTTACTAATAGTAGATGAATCTCATGTTTCATTACCTCAATTTCGTGGTATGTATGCTGGAGATAGAAGTAGAAAAGAGGTTTTGGTTGAGTATGGTTTTAGGCTTCCATCAGCTTTAGATAATAGACCTTTAAAATTTGAAGAGTTTATTGGTAAAGCTCCGCATTTTTTATTTGTAAGTGCTACACCAAAAGAACTTGAACTTGAACTTAGCTCATGTATAGCCCATCAGATAATAAGACCAACAGGCTTGCTTGATCCTATTATAGAGATCAAAGAAAGTACTCATCAAGTAGAACTACTTTATGATGAAATCAAAAAGATAGTTGCTAAAAATCAAAGAGTATTAGTAACAGTTTTGACCAAAAAAATGGCTGAAGAGCTAAGTAAATATTACCTTGAGCTTGGATTAAAAGTAAAATATATGCACTCTGAAATAGATGCCATAGAGAGAAATCAAATCATTAGAGCCTTAAGGCTTGGTGAGTTTGATGTGCTTGTTGGTATAAACCTTCTTCGTGAAGGGCTAGATATCCCAGAAACTTCACTTGTAGCTATACTAGATGCCGATAAAGAGGGATTTTTAAGAAGTGAGACGGCACTCATACAAACTATGGGAAGAGCTGCTAGAAATAGTGAAGGAAGAGTAATACTTTTTGCAAATAAAATCACTCCTTCTATGCAAAGTGCTATAGATATAACAACTTCAAGAAGACAAAAACAAGAAGAGTATAATAAACTTCATAATATCACTCCAACTACAACTACAAGAAGACTTGATGAAAACCTAAAACTTGATACTTATGATGATGTTGCACTTAAAAGAGATAAACTTAGTAAAATCCCTGCTAGTGAAAAGAAAAAGATTTTAGATGAGCTAAATAAACTTATGAAACAAGCAGCAAAAGATCTAAACTTTGAAGAGGCTATTAGACTAAGAGATAAAATAGAAAAATTAAAATCAGATAAATAAAGAGTTTTTAAGCTCTTTTTGGATAAAATCCTTAAATTTTAAGAACTAAGAGGCAATGATAATGGGCAGAAGAGTACTTGTTAAGTTTTCTGGTGAAGCTTTAGCTGGAGATGGAGAATATGGTATTGATACAAAGACTTTACATTTTATAGCAAATGAGATTAAAGAGCTAGTTGATAATGGCATAGAAGTTGGTATCGTAATAGGTGGTGGAAATATCATAAGAGGTGTAAGTGCAGCTGCTGATGGTATTATCAAAAGAACAAGTGCTGATTATATGGGTATGTTAGCAACTGTTATCAACGGTGTAGCTATGCAAGAGGCACTAGAGCATATGGGTATAAGTACAAGATTACAAACTGCTATCAAAATGGAGCAAGTTGCAGAGTCTTTTATAGTCAATAGAGCTAGACGCCATCTAGAAAAAGGTAGAGTTGTTATTTTTAGTGCAGGAACTGGAAATCCATTTTTTACAACAGATACTGCTGCAACCCTAAGAGCTACTGAAATAGGTGCTGAGCTTTTAATAAAAGCTACCAAAGTTGATGGTGTTTATGATAAAGATCCAAATAAATTTGAAGATGCAAAAAAACTTGAAACTCTAAGCTATGATATGGCTTTACAAGACAATATCAAGGTTATGGATGATACTGCCATTGCTCTAGCTAAAGATAACAAACTTCCAATAGTTGTTATGAATATGTTTGAAAAAGGTAATCTTTTAAAGATTTTAAAAAATGATTATAGTAAATGTTCTGTAGTTAAATAAGGAGTGTATAAATGAATAGATTAGAAGAAATTATGGCAAAAGCTCTAAAAAAAGTTGATAATGATAGATATATATTAGCTATTGCTGTTGGACAAAGAGCTGATGAACTAAGCCGTGGAGCAAAACCTCTACTTGAAGAGGGTGTAAAAAATATGAAATATACTGATATCGCTATCAATGAAATAGCTAATGGATTGATAAAAATTGAGGGTATTGTATCTAATCAGTAGTTGTTAAAATGAATAGTTTTTCTTTAAAATTACAACAAATAAATACAATAGAAGCAGCTACTGAAGCTTTAGCCCAGATTATAGAGATAACTCCACAAATCAATAAAGCAATACAGCTATGTGTCTCATCTCATCAAGGACAAGTTAGAAAAAGTGGTGAGCCTTATGCGGTTCATCCCATATTGGTAGGGACTATTACAGCTCATTTTAGTAAAGATGAGACTATGGTAATAGCTGCACTTTTACATGATGTAGTAGAAGATACTGAATATACCTTAGAAGATATAGAAGATGAGTATGGCTTTGATGTTGCTAAAGTAGTTGATGGACTTACTAAAATAGTTGAGATTAGAGAGCATGAATTTACCTGCTCTATATCACATGAAAAAGTTATAGGTTCAGCTCTTTCTTTTAGAAAAATGTTAATCGCTTCTATAGAAGATGTAAGAGTATTGGTTATTAAGCTATGTGATAGATTGCACAATATGCTTACCCTTCAAGCTCTAAGAAGAGATAAACAAATACGTATAGCAGAAGAGACTTTAGTTGTATATGCTCCAATTGCACATCGTCTTGGTATTTCTACACTTAAAAATGATCTTGAAGATTTGGCTTTTATGTATATCTATCCTGAAGAGTATAAGCTTATAGATGAACATCTTAAAACATTTCAAAGTAAAATACAACTAAAATTAAATGATTTTGTATCAACTACAAAAAGTTTACTAGAGTATCATGGTTTTGATATAGGAAAGGTTAAACTTTTTAGTAGATTAAAACACCACTACTCTATTTTTCTTAAAATGCAAAGAAAAGGTATAAGTATTGATGAAATACTAGATCTTTTGGCTGTTAGGATTTTAGTTGAAAAACCTATAGAGTGTTATGATGTTTTGGGGCATATTCATATGAAGTATAAGCCTTTAATAGCAAGATTTAAAGATTATGTTTCAACTCCAAAAGAAAATGGTTACCAAACTATTCATACTACACTTTTTTATGACTCAAATATCTATGAGGTTCAGATTAGAACTTTTGATATGCACAAAGTTGCAGAGTTTGGTGTAGCAGCACATTGGATATATAAAAATGGATTAAAAGCAAATACTCCAAATCTAAATTGGCTTCAATCACTAGAGTTTGAAAATGAAAATATTGAAGAATTTTATTCTGATGCAAAACAAGATCTTTATAGTGAAGAGATAGTTGTATATTCTCCAAATGGAGATACTTTTATACTTCCTAGGGGTTCTACTGTACTTGATTTTGCCTATTTAATACATACAGATATTGGAAATAAAGCTATTGATTGCTTAGTAAATAATATAAAAGTTCCTCTTTTAACAGAGCTTAAGAGCTTTAATATTATCTCTATAAAAACAGCAGACTCTCCAGTACCTAGATGTAGTTGGATAGATATGGTAAAAACTACTAGAGCAAAAAAAGGTATTAAAACTCTTTGTAGTACAAGAATTAAAGAGATAGATACAATAAGTGGTAAAAATATAATAAATACTATATTTAGTAAATATAAAGCAAATACTTTAGATGATATCAATCTACAAGTCAAATTTCATAAAGTACCCTACATTTTAGACTATCTAAAAGAGACTAAAAGAAAAGTTAGTGAACAAATCTATAAAGCTTTAGGTTTTATGGCTAGATATAAGATACATAAACTAAAACTAAAAGAACATAAACTTGATAAAATCATAGTCTATTCAAATTTTAACATCAATAGTCTCTCTTTTGAGCATTGTTGTCATCCAAAATTTGGTGATGATATAGTAGCTTTCAAATCCAAAAACAGTGCTGCTATTCACCATAAAATGTGTAATAAAGCCTATAAAAAAATCTTAAATAATGAAGAGATGTTGTATTGTAAGTGGGCTGATAATAGTTTGCATAACTATAAAATGGTTGTAAGTTTACCAAATATAAAAGGTGAATTAGCTAAACTACTTACCTATTTATCTACTATAGATATAAATATTGTCTCTATAGAGTATGGGAAAGATAAAATAAGCCATACAAGATATTGTGAAATAGAGTTTGAAACAACAAATCCAAATAAAGAACAACTAAAAGCATTGGTAGAGAAAAAAGCTAAAATAATAGATTTTATCTCTAAGGCTGATGCTTATAAATGACTAAGACCAAAGGTAAAAGATGGAAAATAATATAAAAATAGCTTTAGAAGAGATATCAAGAGGAACTGCTGAGATTATAGATATTGAAGCTATTGAAAAAGTAGTAAGAAAATTTTATACAAATAATCAAAGATATGAAGTAAAAGCTGGATTTGATCCAACTGCACCAGATATCCATCTAGGGCATACTGTACTTTTACATAAAATGGCTACATTTCAAAAGCATGGAGCTAATATTTTGTTTTTAATAGGTGATTTTACAGCTACTATAGGTGATCCTACAGGTAAAAGTGAAACAAGAAAAGTTCTAACAAAAGAGCAGGTTTTACAAAATGCCATCACTTATCAAGAGCAGGTTTTTAAAATACTAGATCCAAAATATACAAAAGTGGTATTCAATAGTTCATGGTTAGATGATCTAGGTGCTGCTGGACTTATAGCATTAGCAAGAAACTTTACAGTAGCTAGAATGATAGAAAGAGATGACTTTACAAAAAGATTTCAATCAAACACTCCTATAGCTATAAGTGAGTTTTTATATCCATTGCTTCAAGGATATGATAGTGTACACCTAAAATCAGATATAGAGCTAGGTGGAACAGATCAAAAATTCAATCTTCTTATGGGAAGAAGCCTACAAAAAGCCTATCATATAGGCAAAGAACAAGCAGTTCTTATGATGCCTTTACTTGAAGGACTTGATGGTGTACAAAAAATGTCAAAATCACTAAATAACTATATTGGTGTTACTGATGAAGCAAATGATATGTTTGGGAAAATACTCTCTATTAGTGATGATTTGATGTGGAGATATTATGAACTTTTATCATCAAAATCTTTAAAAGAGATCAATGAATTATCTTTAAATGTAAAAAATGGTACAATACATCCAAAAAGTGCTAAAGAAAACTTAGCAATAGAGATAGTTGATAGATATCATGGAGTTGGTAGTGGCAAAGCCGCACAAGAGGAGTTTGCAAAGATTTTTGCAAAAAAAGATATTCCTAGTGAGCTTAATGAGTTTAGATTTCCTCAAGGTATCTGGATAGCTCAAGCTTTAGTTGAGGCAAATATGGTAAACTCAACTTCTCAAGCAAGACGTGATATTATTGCTGGTGGTGTTAAAATCAACCAAGAAAAGCTAGAAGATGATAAATTAAATCTAGAAACTGGAGAATACATAATACAAAAAGGTAAAAAAAGTTTTGCCAAATTTATAATAGGATGAGTATTGAAAAGTTTACAAATAGGAAAATATAACGTAGAAATACCAATAATCCAAGGTGGTATGGGTGTTGGTATTAGCTGGGATAGACTTGCTGGGGCAGTTTCAGCTGAGGGTGGTTTGGGTGTAATAAGTGCAGTTGGAACTGGGTATTATGAAAACAATAAATATTCACAAAAAAATGTCTTAGGAAGACCTGTAGATCCTATAAATTTCTACTCTAAAGAAGCCCTTAAAGCTATTATAGATAATGCAAGAAAAAAATGTGGAAACAAGCCTTTAGCAGCAAATATTTTATATGCTATCAATGATTATGCTAGAGTAGTAAAAGATGCTTGTGAAGCTGGTATTGACATTATTATAACTGGTGCTGGACTTCCTACAAATATGCCTGAAATTACAAAAGAGTATCCAGATGTAGCACTTATTCCTATTGTTTCATCAGCTAAAGCACTTAAAATCATATGTAAAAGATGGGCTAGATATGATAGAGTTCCTGATGCAGTTATCGTTGAAGGACCTTTAAGTGGTGGTCATCAAGGCTTTAGTTATGAAGATTGTTTTAAAGAAGAAAACAAACTAGAAAACATCGTTCCTCCTGTTATAGAAGAGGCTAAAAACTGGGGTAATATACCAGTAATTGCAGCTGGTGGTATCTGGGATAAAAACGATATTGATAAGTTTTTAGCTCTTGGATGTTCTGGGGTACAAATGGGTACTAGATTTATAGGAACAGTTGAGTGTGATGCACATGAAAACTTAAAAAAAGTGGTAATTGATGCAAAAGAAGGGGATATTGAGCTTATGAAATCACCTGTAGGATATCCAGCTAGAGGTGTAAGAACAAATCTAATAAACGCAATAGAAAACAAAACTGCTCCAAAAATAGCTTGTATAAGTAATTGTGTTTTCCCTTGTAAAGAGGGACAAGAAGCAAAAGTAGTAGGCTTTTGTATAGCAGATAGACTAGGAGATGCCTATTTAGGCAATCTAGATACGGGACTATTTTTTGCAGGTTCAAATGGGTATAGATTAAAAGAGATAATAACAGTTAAAGAATTAATGCACAAACTCACACACGGGGAGTAGTTTTTGAAGTTATTTAGGCTATTATTTCTTTTGATGTTAGTGCTATCTTTAGCAAACTCATCTAACTATGATAGATTAACCCAAGAGTTCAATAAAGCCAAAATAGAGTATCTTAAAGCTGTTGTAAATGGTGATGAACAAGAAGAGATAAAAAACTTAAATACTATTATTAAAACAGGAAAAGAGCTTAAAGTTGATACTTCTAAATATGAAGTATCTTTAAAATCTCTTTATGCTAAACAATCTAACACTCAAGCAGTTATTCAAAATCCAAAACCAAAAACTACACAAACAACTCAATCTCAACAATCAAGTAGCAAAGATACAATAAAAAATATTGAAGTTTTAAATAATGATATAATAATAAGATTAAATCAAAAAGCAACAGTAAGTGATCTATCTTTTTTTCAAGAAAAAGGAAAAGTACATAAAGATATTTTTGAAGTTAAAGGCAATTTTAAAGATGCCTTATCTACTGTTGTACAAATAGAGGGTATTGAGCGAATTATTATAAATCAACAAACTCCTCAAAGATTAAGAATTACAATTATCAATAATCAAGATCCAAAATCTATATATATGTTAAGTGGAAATAATATCATTATAAGAACAAATCCAGCTAAAATCCCTAAAACTACTCTTAAAAAAGAGGAAAAAGTTGGGCAAAGAACATCATTTTTAAGAGCTAAAACTATAGTTATAGATCCAGGGCATGGTGGCAAAGATCCAGGGGCTATTTTTGGTAAAAATCAAGAAAAAACAGCAGTTCTAGCTGTAGGAAAACATCTAAAAGAGTATCTTCTTTCTAGAGGATATAGTGTTTATATGACTAGAGATAGTGATAAATTTTTAGAGTTAAAAGAGCGAACTTCTTTTGCCAATAGTAAAAATGCTGATATCTTTATCTCTATTCATGCAAATGCAGTTGATATCAAGAATGCCTCAAATGCAAAGGGTGTAGAGACTTATTTTTTATCTCCTGCAAGAAGTGAAAGAGCCAAAAGACTTGCAGCTATTGAAAATAAACAAGATATGAAAGATTTAGATGATAGTAGCCAAAATGCACTACTTACTATTCTTAATAGAAGTAAAATAACATCTTCAAATAAACTAGCAATCGATGTACAAAAATATATGCTCCATGAGATAAGAAAGCAATACAAAGATACTGTTGATGGAGGAGTAAGAGAAGGTCCTTTTTATGTACTTGTTGGTGCTCAAATGCCCTCTATTTTAATAGAAATGGGATATATGACTCATAATCTTGAAGGTAAAAGAATTTTTGATAGCAATTACCAAAAAAAAATAGCTTTTGGTATAGCTAATGGAATAGATTCTTATTTTTTAAATAACCCATGAATAATACACTATTATCAAAAGATGCTCCTGTTGAGCTAACTATTCAAAAGATGCAAGAAGCACTTCAAAATCTAGGTGCTAGTTATACCCTAAAGGATCTAAAAAATCCTCTAAATAGATGTTATTCTATCAATATAGCATCTATAGAAGCTCCAAAACATATCTATGCAAATGGAAAAGGTAATAGTATTGAAGCTACCAAGGCTAGTGCTTTGGGTGAATATATAGAAAGACTTCAAACAAATATGTTTTTTGCTGATTTTTATCTTCCTAAATTAAACTATTTTTTAGATCAAAAAGAGTTTGATTTTAGGGGTGGATATTTAAATAAAGAGTTATTAAAGATTTATGATCCATATAATGAGCTTTTAAAAGAGGATTTAATAGATTTTAATAGTGATTATTTTGATAAGATTGTATCTTTGCCATATAAAGAGCAAAAAACAGATGAAACTATCTATTTTCCAATCAATATACTAAACTCTCTTTATGTAAGCAATGGGCTTTCATCTGGTAACACTCCTCAAGAGGCTCAAGTTCAAGCTCTTAGTGAGATATGTGAAAGATATGTTAAAATAGAGATTTTAAAAAACTCCTATTCACTACCCCTTTATCCAAAAAGTATATTAAAGCAATATTCAAAACTATTATCAAATATCAATACCCTAGAAGAATCAGGATATATTATAAAGGTTTTAGATGCCTCTTTTGAAGGTCGTTTTCCTGTAGTAGCAATAGCACTTATCAATCCAAAAAACTCAACACTTTTTGTCTCTTTTGGTTCTCATCCTATCTTAGAAGTTGCTTTAGATAGAACTATCAACGAACTTATGCAAGGTAGAGATCTAAATATGCTTGATAGTTTTGAAACTCCAACATTTGATAAAGATATGGTAACAAATTATCTAAATATAGAGTCTCATTATATTGATTCAAATGGAGTTTTTGAATTTGATTTTTTATCTTCTAAACATAGCTTTAACTTTAGCTCTTGGAGATACAATGGCAAAAACTCCTTAGATGAATTGCACTATTTATCAAATCTACTCTATAACTTTGATAAAAAAATCTATTTAAGAGAATATAACTATTTAGGAATCTACTCTTGTTCTATAATAGTACCAAACTTTAGTGAAGTCTATCCTATAGAAGATCTTATTTATAATAATAAAAATAGAGCAAAAGAGATAAGAGATATGATAATAAACTATCAAAACTATGATTTTGATGAGATATTAGAAAATATTACTCCTTTGGAAAACAATATAGATCTTGGCTCTTATATAGGTGTTATTTTTAAAAATCCATTTACTATATTGGAGTTTAAAGCTCATTTATACCTATCTATCAAAGAGTATGAAGCTGCAAAAGAGCTTCTTATATATAGTTTACAAAAAACTTCAAAAATAGTCTATGAACTTCTACTCTTAAAAGAACAAAATAAAGATTTTTCACTCTATCAAAATGCTATGTTTGAGATCTTTACAAAAGAAGATGTTTTAAATGCTTGTGATATTATAGATGGTACAAAAACTCTAATAGATACCACTTATCATCAAGATTATTTAAATATTTTAGAACTTTATAAAAAACTAAATATCAAAAAATCAAGCTTATAAAACAGATATTACTCCATTTTTTACCTCAATCTTTCCCATAAGTTCATATTCAAAAACTCTTTGACCAAATTGTGATATAGCCATCTCATAAGATGGATTATTGGAGCAAAATTGCAATAAATCATCTTTAATACTCTTTTTTACATTATCTTTACTAAATTTAGAGACAAATTCATCTATATCATAAATAGCCTTAGCTAGATTGTTTTTCAAAAGATAATTAGTACCTTCACTCTCACCTATTCTATGAGGCAAAACAAAAATCTCTTTATTCATATCTAAAGCATACTCAACACTTCTCATACTACCACTTTTTAAATCAGCTTGAGTAACTACTAAAACCTCACCCAAAAGTACTACACTTTTATTTCTTTGGACAAAGTTATACTCTCTAGCACGATGTCCTATTTCAAAAGAAGAGAGCATTAAACCCTCTTTTTCAATATGCTCAATCATTTTTTTATTAACTGCTGGATATCTTATATCTAAACCATTTGCCACAATACCTATAGTATTACAATACCCAGCACTATTATGAGTAATAGCATCTACTCCCATAGCACAACCACTTACTAAGCAAATACCAGAATTAGACAATTTAGTAGAAAGTTCTTTTGTTTTGATTTGAGTATATTGATTTGGATGTCTTGATCCTACAATTGAGATTTTTTGACGCTTTAATAGATCTAAATCTCCTATATAATAAAAACTTTCATTTAACTCTTCTATATATGTTTTATCTATCATAAAAATGGTATCTCATCAATATATACAACTTCAACATCTTTTAATATATCATTTGCCGTTTTAAGTACCTCTATTGTTGTAGGATATGGGTGTCCTATTGCTATGGCATAACCTTGTTTTTTAGCTACTTTGATAGCTTTTTCTAGCTGTTCTTTTATTGCTTTTATCTCTTGAACATTATCCAAAAATATATCCCTAGATAAAAAGGGAACATCATATTTTTTTGCATATTTATAAGCTACACTTTTAGCAGTTGTTTTACTATCTACAAAATATATATTATATTTTTTTAAAATCTTCATAAAATTATCCATAGATTGCTCATCAGATGTAAATTTACTTCCTGTATGGTTGTTTGTATATTTTGCCTTTGGATATAATTTTTTAAGCTCTTTTACTCTCTTTTCTATAATATCAATACTATCTCCAACATGCAAAGTCCTCTCCTCTTCTTGAGAAAATTTCATAGCCTCCATAGGAAAATGAATCATATAGTTATGTAAACCATTTACTATATTTGCAGAGTTTGGATGATTATTTGTAGGTGGTAAAAAAGACATATTGATTGGATAAGCAATACTTTGTAATGACTTAACTTGAGAGGCAAACACAACATCATCTATAACTATAGCTAGTTTTGGTTTATCTGTTTTGATTATTGGTTTTTTAGGCTCAGTATAACTAACAGTTGGAGTATTTTTATAGTCTGTACTATATTGTTCTAAAACTTGTGGCTCTTTTATCTCTTCTTTTGGCTCTTTTACCTTTGGTATTATAGTAAGCTCTTTTTTTTCTTCTTCAAAACTCTTATTAGATTGTGTAATCTCCTCTTTTAACTCTTTGATTTTATTATTTAAAATTCTATACTCTTCTTCTATTTTATCAATATCTTTAATCTTCTTCTCTATGGTTTTTGTTTGTTGCTCTTTTATATGTGTTATTTTTTCAGATTCTTTCGTTGTATTTATATAAATATAACTAAAAAAAGAGACTATTGCACTTAATAATAGTATTATTAAAAATAGTAATATATTTCTTATTGTCGTTGCTTGTGGTTTTTTATGATTTTTTTTAGTTGCTTTTTTTGCAGTAATCTTATTTGTTAATTTTTGCTTTGCCATATGTTACAAAAGTTTTAAGCAAGGAAAATCCTTGCTTAAAATTAGTTTTTAGATTGATCTACTATTTTATTTGCATTAATCCAAGGCATCATAGCTCTTAGCCTTCTTCCTGTTACTTCTAAAGGATGATTATATAAATTAGCACGTTCAGCAGTCATTCTTGGATAACCAGTCATACCCTCAAGGATAAAATCTTTTGCAAATCTACCTGTTTGGATATCTTTTAATATCTCTTTCATAGCTTGTTTTGATGATTCATTTACAACTCTTGGTCCACTTACCATATCACCATATTCTGCTGTATTTGAAATAGAGTATCTCATATCTGCTATACCACCTTCAAACATCAAATCTACTATTAGTTTAAGCTCATGTAAACACTCAAAATAAGCCATCTCTGCTGGATAACCTGCTTCTACAAGTGTTTCAAAACCTGCTTGAACCAAAGCACTTACTCCACCACAAAGAACTGCTTGTTCTCCAAATAGATCTGTTTCAGTCTCATCTTTAAATGTTGTCTCTATAATACCAGTTCTACCACCACCAATAGCAGATGCATATGATAGTGCAAGATCTTTTGTATTACCACTTGGATCTTGATGAACAGCTATTAAGTCTGGAATACCTCCACCTTTTACAAACTCACTTCTTACAGTATGCCCTGGAGCTTTTGGAGCTACCATCATTACATTGATATTTTTTGCCGGAGTTACTCTTCCATAAAGAATATTAAATCCATGTCCAAACGCTATAGTTGCACCATCTTTTAAGTTTGGAGCTATTTCATTTGCATAAACATCAGCTTGTGACTCATCTGGTAATAAGATCATAACAACATCAGCTTTTTTAGTAGCATCAGCAACTGTTAATACTTCAAATCCCTTAGCTTCAGCTTTTGCCCAGCTTGAACCACCTTTTTTAAGTCCAACAACTACATTTACACCACTATCTCTTAAATTTTCTGCATGTGCATGTCCTTGGCTTCCAAAACCAATCATAGCAACTGTTTTTGATTTGATTATCTCGATATTACAATCTTTATCGTAGTAAACATTTAAACTCATATTTAACCTTTATTGATATAATTTCTGTGATTCTAGCAAAAACTAAATTTAAAAAAGGTTAAACAAAAAGAATATATATAGATTATAGCAAAAATAAGTATATATATTATGCTTTATATATTGGTAGTGTGATTATAAAACAAGCTCCATTAAAGAGTTGATCTCCCAATACCACCTCTCTATTTCTAACACTTAAAAAACCACTTAGTTTTTTTTCTACTATATCTTTACTCATATATAGCCCTATTCCAGTACCTTGAGATTTGTGTTTTGTTGTAAAATATGGATCAAATACCTTTTCTATAATAGTATCAGGCACTCCACCACCATTGTCTTGAATCTCTATTTGTGCCTCATCCTCTTTTAATAAGATTGTAATAAATATTTTTCTATTATCTTTAAGCTTTTCTATCATAATATCTTTTGCATTGTTTAATATATTTAAAAAAACTTGTGATAGCTCACTACTATTACCAACTACTTGGATATCATTACTTGCATAATGACTAAAAACTTTTATACTATGATCTTTATAACTTGCTGAGATTATTTTCAAAGTACTATCTAAAGCACTTATTACATTAAATGGCTCTTTTGTTTGATCTTTTCTAAAAAATCCTCTAAAATCCTCTATCGTTTGAGTTAAAAATGAAACATAATACATAATATCTTCATATGATTTTTTAATCTCTTCATTATTTGCTAGACCAAGCTCTATTTGTACTATCATTCCTGATGATGTAGTGCTTATTGCACTAAGTGGTTGTCTCCATTGATGTGCAATATTACCTATCATCTCTCCTAGTGCAGCATATCTAGACTGCTGTATCATCTGCTGATCTTTCTTTCTATTTTTCTCTACTTCTATAATAATTTTTTGTTTTAGGTTCTCATTTAGCTCTTTTAGCTCTTTTGTTTTTTCTTTTACAAGATATTCTAGATTTGCATTTAAAGATTGTAAACTTTTTTGGATCTCAACCTCTTTTGTAATATCATTTAAAGATACTACCAAAATCTGTTCATTATTTTCAAAAACTTGCCTATCTATTTTAAGCTTAAAGTGATAAACTTTATCATTTTTCATCATAGCTACTCTATGGCTTTTTTGAGGATTATTATATACATACTCCGCCCAATTATGCTGCCCATAATTTTTATTTAATATATATCGTTGATCTTTTTCAAAAGATACAAAAAAATCACAAATACAATCACTAACCTTTAAAAAATCATCAAGATTTCTAAACTGATTTAAAAACTTAAACATAGCTCTATTTGCATCTATTATCTGCATACCACTAGTAACTAATACTATATTTGATTGTGCATCTAAAATACTTCTAGCAAATCGTTTTTGATACTCTAACTCTTGTAAACTACTATTTAACTCTTTATTTAATACAGCTAGATTTTGATGATTTTTATTAATATTTTTTGCTATCAAAGAGCCTAACCATAAAATTAATATTAAAATCAATATTATAAGATAGATCTCTATATAGATATAGATCTGTTTTTTTGACTCTATCTCTTTATTAAGTTCTAAAAGTCTTTGTTCCCCCTCATATAATATTCTTGAGTTATTTTCTGCAAATCTTATAAAAAATGCTGGTATAGTTCTATGAAAAAGTTGTAATTCTCTAATAGATGCAGAAAACTCTTGCATATCATTTGAAGATAGTGCTTGTTGTCTTATTTTGATAAGTGATATAAGCTTCTCTTTTAGCTCCAAAAACTCCTCTATTTTTGGTTTTATATCTATAATATCTAAGCTTATATCGTCATCTTTTATTTTTTGATAAACAATTTCTTGTTTTATTTTATCATGTTTTACAATATTTAGCCTAATCTCTCTTATTAATATTCCACCATTTTCTAAAATATCTAAACTATTTTCTATATCAGATATAATTTTATCTATCTCTGTTTCTATAACATTTATTATTCTATTATTTGATGACGTTGTTGCCATTTCAAAAAACAAAGCTCTTAGATTTTGGATATCCTCAGCTATAAATTTACTAATTGTTATCTTTGAACTATGTTTGATAGTTTGCTTTTCTAAATCATTTATAAATTTAGAAAAAACAAAATTAACAATAACTACAAATAAAACCCCTATTACAAAGATTGAAAGCAATGCCATTAACTGCTTATATGTATTATCTATATTTTTAACCATCAATCAATAAATCCATATTTTTTCATTATACTCTGCCCTCTTATACCAGCCATAAAATCTATAATTTGTTTGGCAATAATTTTATTTTGTGATGTTTTAAGCAAAACTGCTGGTATCTTCATTTTTGGGGCGTATTGTTCATCTATGGTTACCATATCAATAAACTCTTTATTATTTTCAAATATAATAGTGGACTTCCAATTTATAGATAAATCTACTCTTTTATGCCTTAATGCTGAGTTTATATTCCTAGAATCTGTACCAACTTCTACGCTATTTAGATAAACATCTTCAAAAAACACTTTTCCTTTGTAGGATTCTAAGATATCTTTTGTCATTTTACCTATACTTCCTGTACTATAATCACATAACATTGTATATAAATCATCTCTTAAAAAATCATCTAAACCCTTTACATTCATAGGATTACCTTTTTGAACAAAAATAGCAGCTTGATTGTAACCAATATACTCTATATAATTATCATAAAACCCAAACTTCTCATACTCTTTTATATACTCACTATCACCAGGGATAAAGATATCTCCCTTATTTGATGTTTTAATAGCATTAAAAAGATCATTACTCCCACCTTGAGTAATATAGATCTTCACATCTAGCTCTTTTTCTAAAATATTTGCCATCTCTTTTATAGGATTTACCATAGTAATACCACAATAAATCAATACCGATTCTTTGCCATTTGCCAATAAACTATTTAAACTCAAAGATATAACCACTATTACAATAAGAAACTTGTTTAGCAACTTAAATCCTTTCTTATTAACTTTATGTCATTATAGCATAAAGCAATTTAAAAGGTATAAAATTGGATAATAAAATCATAGACGCTATTAAAAAAAGCAACTTACTAGAGAAACTAATAAATGCAAATGTTATCAAATATCAAAATGGAGAGTATCTATTAAGTACCAAATATTATGTAGGAACTATAGAGTTAAAGCATAAATTTGCCCTATTACATATAGAAGATGAACCAGATCTTACTCCACATATAGAGTTTGAGGAGTTAAATGGAGCTTATGGTGGAGATCTTGTAATAGCAAAAAAAATCTTCCATCCAAGAGCCAAAAACAAAATTAAAGTAGAGTTTATTTTATCAAAAAGCCACTCTACACTATTGGTTTATAAAAAAAACTTTACTCTATGGAGCTTAAAAGAGTCACTTTTTATAAAATACTCTTATGAAATAGAAGATCTAAAAGAACTAGATGTAGCCTTGATAGATACTAGTACAAATAAAATTGTTAAATATATAGGAAATCTAAAAGATCCTTATGTAGATGAAGAGATCTCACTTATTTTATATCAAGAAGATTATAGACTTGATTTTAATAACTTTGAAGAGTTACAATACCATATACCAACAGATACTCAAAATAGAGTAGATTTAAGAGATCTCAACTTTTGTACTATAGACCCAGATAGTGCAAAAGATTTTGATGATGCTATCTATTTTGATGAAAAAAACTTTACTTTATTTGTAGCTATAGCTGATGTAAGCTCTTTTGTATTGCCAAATAGTGATATAGATCAAGAAGCAAAAAGAAGAGCTTTTTCTTTGTATCTTCCACACAAAGTTTTACCTATGCTACCTCATAAATTAAGTAGTGATTTATGCTCTTTGATGCCCGATCAAGATAGATTGGCATTTGTTTTTGAGATTAAATTAGATCCAATATCACTCAAAATAATTAACACCAAATTATATGAAGCTATTATCAATTCAAAAAAAAGATTTACATATGGTAGAATAGATAGAGTATTACAAGGTAAATTTGATACATATACTCCACTTGAAAAAGAGCTATTTGAAAATCTTATCAAACTTCACAAACTAAGCCAAAGATTAAAATCAAAAAGACTAGAAAAAGGTTTTGATTTTTTAACCAAAGAGGCATCTTTAAAGCTAGATAAAGTATATGAATTACAAAGTGTACAAATAGAAGACTCCACCCCTTCGCACTCTTTGATAGAGGAGTGTATGTTGTTAGCAAATATAAGTGCAGCTAAGATGTTGGATAAAAGAGGTATCTTTAGAGTTCATGATGAACCAAATGAAAAAGCTATCAAGTATCTATTATCTGATTTAAGCTTATTAGGTATAGATGTACGTGAAGGCAAAAATATACATGAAACAATACTACTTATTCAAAAAGAAGCAAAACGACTCTATTTGAGTTCTGAAGTTGATGATCTTATTATAAAAGCTCAACAACAAGCAAGTTATAGCCCTATGGTTTCTAAGCACTTTGGGTTAGGATTTAATAAATACTCTCACTTTACATCTCCTATTAGAAGATACTCTGATTTAGTTTTGCATAGGATTTTAAAGACAAAAGAGGTCCCTTATGATATCGCTTTGATATGTGAAAATATTAACCAAAAAGAAAGAACTATAGATAAGTGCGTTTGGGATTTTGAAGATAGAAAATATGCAAGATGGGCATTAAAACATAAAGGTATGAGATTTGAAGGAGAGATTGTTGATATAGAGAAAAAAATAGCCGTACTAACTACAGGAGCTTATGGAGCAAGAGTTAAATTTGATACATATGAAAACCAAAAACTATTTTCTAAAATATATCTTCAAATCTTAGATGCAGATATAGCCTCTAAGGAGATTTTTGCTACTATAACTAAATATTAAATTATGGATTACCTATGTATAAAGCTGAATTTGATTCTTTAATAAAACAAAATAAAACTTTTAATGCTTATATGTTTTTTGGTGAATCATCTTTTTTAGTTGATTACTATACTAAAACCATCTCTAGCTCTTTTATAGCTCAAGATGAGATTCAAAAACTCTATTTTGAAGAGTTTAATCTAACAAAGGCTAGAGATATTTTATTACAATCATCACTTTTTAGTGATCTTAATATTTTGGTTATTAAACTAGAAAAACCATTAAATAAAAAAGAATCCATCTCTTTACTTGAAGCTGTCAATACAAATAGTTCAAGTAAACTTATTATCTCTTGTTTAGGTGATAGTGATTTTAGGGATATGGCAAAAAACTTTGATCCCAAAAATAGTGCCGTTAATGTGAGATTTTATAACCCTTTAGCAAATGAAGCAATCAAAATCCTACAAACACAAGCAGATAATCTAGCTATTAACTATAGCTCACCTAGTGTTTTTGCTTATCTATTAAATATGCACAAAAATTCTCTAGATTTAGCTTATAATGATTTAGAAAAACTATCTATATTAGATGAGCCTATTACCCAAAAACTTATAGATATTCACTGTTTTGGATTTGGCAAGGTAAATATTGATGATTTTATAATCAAACTTTTAGACTCAAAAGATATCTCTTCTGAACTAAACTATCTTTTAGAAGAGGGCTTAAATGAGGTTTTTTTAATCAACCAAATAAGCAACTTTGTTTGGCAACTTTTTATGTTTAATAACTTTATTAAAATCAATGGATATATAAATTCTGCTGATATTTTAGGATATAAACTCCCAAAAACCATAGAAGATCAAAGAGCAAAACTTGCTATTAAGTTTCAAAGTTATGAGTATTTAGATATGTTTAACTACCTTTTTGATATAGAACTTAGACTAAAAAGTTCTAGTAATATTGATAACAATAGCTTTTTACAAACATCTTTAAGAAACTTTTCAACTATTTTTTGATACAATCGCATACTTTTTGTGGATTTATATCTATATAATATCCCTTAAAAGCCTTACTAATAGTCTTGTACTATTGGTTATTTATATACCCAAAAGGAGAATATATGTCAATAAGACATTATGAAACGATGTTTATTGTTAAGCCTACTCTTACAGCAGAAGAGATAGAGGCTCAAATAGAAGTTGTAAAAAACAACATAGTAAAAAATGGTGGCGAAATAGTAGCTATAGATGATATGGGTGCTAGAAACTTAGCATACGAAATCAACAAAAACAAAAGAGGTTACTACTATGTAATCTATTTCAAATCTCCATCAAATTCAATTCTAGAACTAGAAAGAAACTATAGAATCAATGAAAATATTTTAAGATTTATTTTCATCAAATATGAAAGCAAAAAAGAAATCACTGCTTGGACAGCAATGTGCGAAGAAGCAAATAAAAAAGCAAAAGCACAATAATAAACAAAAGGACCCTAGATGTATAATAAGGTAATAATGATTGGAAACTTAACAAGAGATATTGAGCTAAGATATCTACCAAGCGGTAGTGCGGTAGCAAAAAGTGCTATAGCTACAAGCTATAAATACAAAACTCAAACAGGCGAACAAAGAGACGAAGTTTGCTTTTTGGATTTCAATATTTTTGGAAGAAGTGCAGAAGTAGCCAACCAATACCTTAAAAAAGGGTCAAAAGTATTACTAGAAGGAAGATTGGTTTTAGAGCAATGGACGGCAACTGATGGACAAAATAGAACAAAACACTCTTTAAGAGTTGATACTATGAAGATGTTAGATAGCAAACCATCTACAGATGGTGGATATGCTCCATCATACAATCAAAGTGCTGGTGGATATGAAGCTCCTATGAATAGTAGCTATAGCAGACCATCTCAAAATCAATCAGGGCAAAGTGGTGCTGGTATGCAACAAAGAGCTGAACAACAGCCTCAACAACACTATATACCAGAATATGATATAAATGATGATGAAATACCATTTTAGAAAAAGGATTAAAAATGGCTGAAAAAAGAAAATATGGTAAAAAATATTGTAAATATACTGAAATGAAGGTAGATTTTATTGATTATAAAAATCTAGATTTACTAAAAATATCTATGAGTGAAAGAGGCAAAATTATGCCAAGAAGACTTACAGGTAATGCAAAAAGAGCTCAAGAGATGGTAGAACTTGCTATCAAAAGAGCTAGACATATGGCACTAGTTCCTTATGTTGTTGATACAAAAAACGTAACAGACGCAGCTTATAAATAAGCAAAATAAATAATCCCTTTTTAGGGATTATTTGATAATCTCTTCTAACTCTTTAGATGTTGAGATTTTTCTTATATTTTTCACTTCAAGATTTTCTAAATCATAAACTATAATCTTTCCATCTTCTTTAGTAAAAAGCTCTTTACTATTTTCATCAAGTAAAAGTATTGAAAAAGGGTATTTTTTCATTTTAGGAAGAGCTATAAACTTTGATATAATAGACGGCATCCCTGATATATCAGCTACATATACTGCACTGTTTTTTTCTAAAATATTCTCTTTTTGTGATAAAAGATAATCTTTTAATATATCACTAGTCTCTTTATCACTTGCAAATAAAATCAACTTTGTATCTTCACCTATTTTATGTAGTTTTTCAAACTGATCTACTATCTCTAAGTTATCTATTTTTGTACCCATTTCTATAGGTGCGGCATGTAATCCCAAAGCAATTATTACTGTTATTAGTAATTTTTTCATCATAATCTATCCTTAAGTTTTTAATAAGTTTTTTTAATGGAAAAATTTTATCAAAATTTCTTTTAATATAGACTGATAAAAAATCTTAGCTTTTTGGTCTAAAGGCTTTTATAATATCTTCGTTTGTTTCTAGATATGGTCCATCCATAAGATCCAAACAATAAGGTATAGCTGGAAATACTGCATCAAGACACTCTTTGATTGACTTTGGTTTACCTGGAAGATTTACTATTAGGCTTGTTCCTCTAAGTCCTGCTGTTTGACGTGATAAAATAGCTGTTGGAACATATTGTAAGCTTACACTCCTCATAAGCTCTCCAAAACCTGGCATCATCCTATCACAAACAGCCTGCGTTGCTTCTGGAGTAACATCTCTAAGCGATGGTCCTGTACCACCTGTTGTTACTACTAAAGAACACTTTTGCTTATCTATCATATCTATTATAGTCTCTTCTATTACTCTTTTATCATCAGGTATAACTCTATAATCTTCTTTCCAAGGACTCTTTAAATAAGAATTTAAAACTTCTATTATTGCTTTACCTGAAATATCATCATACTCACCCTTACTAGCTCTATCACTTATAGTTAGTATTCCTATTTTTGCATCCATTATCTAATCCTTTTTATTTTGTGTTGTGTTAATCTATATATTTTTGATGGATTTTGAGTACTAAACTTACTCTCTACTATAATATTAGCCTTATTTCTTGCATACTCTTCATCAAAACCTTCACCACTTTTATTGGCACTTGTAGAGTATAAACTTTTAAATTTAGATATAAAGTTATAATGTTTTGATTTTTTATCCACAACCCTATATGAGTTGTGATTTGGGTAGATAAAAGTAGTTTTAATACTGTTTCGTACTCTTTTTTTATGTATATTTGGTATTCTAGTTAAGCTTTTTAAAGTAGCTAAACTATCAAGTTCTTGAAGAATCTTTTTTGATTTATCTCTTTGTTTGCTTTTATATAAAAGCTCTACATCTTTTGATAAAAATCCAACTGTAGTATCTGTTTGAACCAAGAAAATCTTAGAATCCAAAGTATATGGTACAATAAAACTACTAAATTTATTTGCCATATACTTATTTATTCTTATTCAGATAAAAACTCTTGTATTGATTTGATACTAATACCCTCTTTATTTCTAAGAGCTTTGATAGCCTCAACACTAGCCTTTGCTCCTGCAACAGTTGTAAAATAAGGAACATTCATTCTAAGAACTGTTCTTCTTATCTCTATACCATCATTTTTAGTTAGAGCTTGATTATCACTTGTATTTATAGCCATAACTATTTCACCATTTGTAAGATGATCTGTTATATTTGGCCTTCCTTCGCTTACTTTAAGTACCATTTCGCACTCAATTCCTTGCTCTATCAAAGATCTATATGTTCCGCCTGTTGCAACTACACTAAAGCCCTCTTCTATCAAACCTCTTGCAAGTTCTGGTGCAAACTCTTTATCCAAATCAGCTAAAGAGATAAATACTTTTCCACCTTTTACTGGTAAGAAATTTTTAGCTGCACTTTGACTTTTTGCAAAGCTTATACCAAAGTTATGACTTATACCCATAACTTCACCAGTACTTTTCATCTCTGGTCCTAGTAAAAGATCCGCACCTGTTAGTTTATTAAAAGGAAAAACTGCCTCTTTTATAGCTATATGTGATTTGAGTTTTGGTTTTAAAACTCCATTTTCTTCCATCACGATATTTTTATCATAAACTTTAAGTGCATCTTTTAAACTTTGATTAAACATAACTCTTGTAGCAACTTTTGCTAATGGCATACCTGTAGCTTTACTTACAAAAGGAACAGTTCTAGATGCTCTTGGATTTACTTCTATAAGATAGATTTTGCCTTTATGAATAGCATATTGTACATTCATAAGCCCTATTACTCCAAGTCCTATAGCTATCTCTTTTGTTTTTAGCTCTATCTCTTCTACCAAATATGATGGTAAAGAAACAGGTGGCAAAGAACAAGCACTATCACCAGAGTGAATACCAGCTTCTTCAATATGTTGCATAATACCACCTATATATACATCTTTGCCATCACTTATACAATCAACATCAAGTTCTATTGCTCTATCTAAAAACTTATCTATTAAAACAGGAGAGTCATTTGATACTGAAACTGCCTCATCCATATATTGGCTTAGTTCTTCATCATTATATACTATCCTCATAGCTCTACCACCAAGAACAAAAGATGGTCTTACAAGCACTGGATACCCTATCTTATTTGCTATAGCTATAGCTTCATCTTTATTTACTGCTGTTCCATTTTCTGGTTGTAAAAGTCCCAATTTATCTACAAATGCAGAAAAAAGCTTTCTATCTTCGGCAAGTTCTATCACTTCTGCTGTAGTTCCTATGATTTTTGCACCAATCTCATCTAAACTTTTTGCTAGTTTTAGAGGTGTTTGTCCACCAAAATGAACTATAATACCATCTGGATCTTCTCTATCTATTACACTTCTTACTCGCTCAAAGTCTATTGGCTCAAAATAAAGTACATCACTAGTATCATAATCAGTACTTACAGTTTCAGGGTTACAGTTATACATAATAGTCTCTACACCCATTTCACTTAGAGCAAAAGAGGCATGAACACAACAATAATCAAACTCTATACCTTGCCCTATTCTATTTGGACCACCACCCAAAATAAGAACTCTCTGTTTTGTTTTTTCTCTTGGTTTTTGAGCTATCTTTGTGATATTTGTTGTAGAGTATAGATAAGAGTTAAGTGCATCAAACTCCCCTGCACAAGTATCAACTTCATTGTACTCTAAAACTACACCTAAAGCTTTTCTTGCTTCATATATCTCATTTTCACTTACATTTATAAGTTTAGAGATCATTTTATCACTAAATCCAGCAGCTTTTATCTCTCTTAGTTTTTTCTCATCTTTTAAAAGTGCCTTATTAGATGATTTGATCTCATTTTCCATATTATATAAAGTTCTAAATTGAGATAAATACCAAGGATCTATTTTACTAAGTTCAAAAATCTCCTCATTACTTAGCCCCAATCTTATACCTTGCATAAGATATCTAAGTCTATTTTCATTTCCTCTTCTTATCTCTTTTTTAATAAGTTCCAAATCACCACTTATCTCATCAAAACCACAAATTCCCGTCTCTAATGAACAAAGTGCTTTTTGAATAGACTCATTAAATGTTCTTCCCATAGCCATAACTTCACCAACACTTTTCATAGATGTTGTAAGTGTACTATCTGCTTTTGGGAATTTTTCAAATGTAAATCTTGGTACTTTTGTTACAACATAATCAACAGCAGGTTCAAAAGCAGCTACTGTTCCTGTCATATCATTTTTAATCTCATCTAGAGTAAAACCAACTGCCAAAAGTGTAGCAACTTTTGCTATAGGATAACCTGTAGCCTTTGATGCAAGTGCTGAGCTTCTACTAACTCTTGGATTCATCTCTATTACTATCATTCTTCCATTTTCTGGATTGATGGCAAATTGAACATTACTTCCACCAGTATCAACTCCTATTTCTCTCAAAATAGCAAAAGATGCATCTCTCATATGTTGATACTCTTTCTCTGTCAAAGTAAGTGCTGGAGCTATAGTTATACTATCACCTGTATGAACACCCATAGGATCTAGGTTTTCTATAGAACAAACTATAATACAGTTATTATTTTTGTCCCTGATTACCTCCATCTCATACTCTTTCCAGCCTAAAAGTGATTCCATTATCTCTATTTCACCTATAGGAGAGGCATTAAGTCCTGCTTCGGCTAGAGTCTTAAACTCTTCCATATTATAAGCTACGCCACTTCCCCCACCAGCTAGTGTAAAAGATGCTCTACTTATAAGAGGAAATCCTAACTCTTTTGCTATTTTTATAGCTTCTTCTAGATTATAAGCGTTTGCACTTTTTGGTAAATCCATACCTATTTTTTTCATAGCCTCTGCAAAAAGATGTCTATCTTCACCTTTTTTGATAGCTTCTGGCCTAACACCCAAAAACTCTATACCATCAAGCATACCTTTATCATACATAGAGATTGCAACATTTAGTGCTGTTTGCCCTCCCATAGTTGGTAGTACTGCATCAATTTTTTCTTGTTTGATTATTTTCTCAACTACCTCTTCGGTGATAGGTTCGATATAAGTTTTATCCGCAAATTCTGGATCAGTCATAATAGTAGCTGGGTTTGAGTTTATCAAAACCACTCTATACCCAAGCTCTTTCAATGTTTTTGTAGCTTGTGTACCACTATAATCAAACTCACATGCTTGTCCTATAACTATTGGGCCTGAACCAATTATCAGAATTGACTTTATATCTTCTCTTTTTGGCATATAAATTCCTCTTTTTATTTACAAAATTTTGAGATTATATCAATTTTGGACTTAAAAAAATGTTAATTAACTTTCCTTTTAATATATGATTTTAAAGATTGATATTTCTCACCTATATACTCAAAAAAATCACCATTATGTTCATCTTCTACTTCTTGGGCTGTTGAAGCAGCTGATACTGCCGTACCAGCTAACATAAGTTCCCCAACACAACCATTAAATGTAAATAAACTTACAAATAACACCAAAAATAAACTTTTTTTCATATTATAATCCAAACTTTTGAAGACAAAAATCGCCATCTTGATCATAATAACAATAATAAAGCTTATCTTTTGCAACTTTATAGTTTGCTAGATATCTCAAAGCTATATTTGCCTGAATAGATGCAATTTGCATTACAATAGGTGCTGTAATGCCTTTTGGAGTACGATTATTTATTTGAAATATAGACTCAAAAGAGATATTTTCAAATAAACAGACATAACCATGAAACTCCTCAACACTACCATAAAGCCAAGGTGTTTTTACACTTTTTGCAAAACTATCTATCATAGCTCTTGTTGGAAGGTTATCTGTAGCATCTATTATTAAATCATATTTTACTCTTTTTTTCATAGAGTCATACTCTTTAATAAAGCTTTGCAAATCAATATCATAAGAGTTTACTTCAACATAAGGATTTCTTGAAACTATAGTTTGCTTTAAGACTTCACACTTTTTCTTACCCAAATCATCAAGCTCAAAGGCTATTTGTCTATGAAGGTTGTGATAACTTACTTCATCAAAGTCAAGTAAATCAATCCTACCTACTCCACTTCCACCAAGAGCAATCCCCAAACTACATCCAAGCCCACCACTACCAACAATCAGCACACTCTTATGTAACAAAGACTTTTGAACTTCCAAACCCCAAAGCTCTATTTGTCTTTTGAAATATCTATCACAACTATTTTCTACAACTTGCATCTTTGTTTCCAATCAAACATATACTGCTCAATATAAGCATAAAACTCTTTGCTATGATTTGGATGTGTTAAATGTGCCAATTCATGCAAAACTACATACTCTATAAAAGCTAAAGGCTTTTTTATAAGCTCACTATTTAGGTTGATACCTGCTTTTAGATAATTACAACTACCCCATCTTGAACTCATCTTCTTTATTCTAACATAATTTATATTTTTTTGCACTAAAATAGAGTAGTTTTTTACAATCTCACCCAATAAACTCTTAGCACTACTACTTAAAAAACTCTCTATTAACCTCTTTTGATACTCTTTTGTATCTTTTTTTACATAAAGTACTAAATACTCTTTATCAAACTCTACCTTATCTTCTTTTGATATAATTGATTTGATTTTATATTTTTTACCCAAAAACAAAACTTCATTTTCAGCTAAAACACCCTCTTCTTGTTTGGTTTTTAACTGCTTAATCTTATGCTCTATCCAAGATTGTTTGGATTTTATAAGAGTATCTATATAGTGTTTTGATACATTTTTGGGTACACTTACTCTTACTTCAAGTGTTGGATAGATTCTAATATAGCTATTTTTTATCTCTTTTTTAACTATATTTATCTTCATTATATATTAGATGGTTTACTTAATACTTCAAACTCTAGCTTTGCTTTTTCTAACATATTTGATGCCTCTTGTAGCTCTTTTAAACCCATTTTATATATCTCTACACCTTTTGTTAATGGTAACTCTGGATTAGTCAATTCTTGTAATAAAACTTTGGCTTTTTCTATTTTTTGTTCAAACGATACACTCTCTTGACTCATCTTTTTCCTTAAATATTATATTGTTTTGTATTATTCTATCATCTTTATGATTAATTGTAAAGAGTGTCAATAGTCAATAGCTGTTAGTCGATAGCACATAGTGTTAGGATTTTTTTGGAAGTGACAATTTATTGTCACCTATTATATAAGACACTCTCTCATTGTTTGTTTTGTAGGTATAAAAAATAATAAAAGTTAAAATATATAATATGAGTTTTTTATAGTTTTGGTAAGGTTGAAACCTTACTTCCTAGTACTTAACTCCTAAGACTATTTACTATTTACTATAGACTAACAACTAATGACTATAGACCATTGACTAAAAACTATCAACTATTATCTATCTTCCAATAAATTCTTGATATAATCCCCAAATTTATCTATTTCAACCAAAAAAGCATCATGTCCATAGTCACTTTCTACCATCTTATAACTACATATATCATCTTTTCCTAGTTTACACATAGTATTATATATCTCTTCCATCTCATAAGGGAAAAAGAGCATATCTCCACTAAAGGAGATAAGATGAAGTTTAGATTTAATACGATTTAAAGCATCTTCCAAAGAATCATAGTTTCTACTTGCATCAAAAATATTTATAGTTTTTACTATATATAGATAACTCAAAGGATCAAATTTATGTGGGAAATTATAGCCATTATACTCTAAATACCGCTCAACTTCAAACCTACCAAAAAGCTCATATAATCCATCAGTTTGAGCATATTTTCTACCAAACTTCTCATCCATTGATTTTGGAGCTAGATATGAGATATGTCCAGCCATTCTTCCAACTGCTAGTCCTGATAAACCATTGGCTTTGATATCATCAGCTTCATACATACCACCTTTGAAATCTGGATCATTTTTGATAGATTCAACTACAACTTTATTAAAAGCTATTGCCCAAGGTCTTGTATATGCTGTTGTTGCCATAGGTATTACTATATCAGCAAATCGTGGATACTCTATAGCATAACAAAGTGCTTGCATACCACCCATACTACCGCCAATAACTGCTTTTATATGGTGAATACCCAAAGAATCAAGTAAAATTTTTTGTGCTTTTACAATATCACTTATAGTTAAAACTGGGAATTTAAATCTATAAGGTTTATCACTTGGATAATTAGGACTCATAGGCCCTGTACTTCCAAAACAACTACCTAGGTTATTTGTACATATAACAAAATATTTATTAGTATCAACAGGTTTATTAGCTCCTATGAAGTCATCCCACCACCCTGCTTTTCTATCACCCTCATATTTTCCAGCACAATGATGACTTCCACTTAGGGCATGAGTTATAAGTATAACATTACTTTTATCTTCATTTAGCTCTCCATATGTTTCATACATAATCTCATATGGTTCTAAAATACGCCCACTTTCTAGATATAATGGATTTTTAAAAATAGCCTTTTTTGTAGTTATTTTCAATTCTAACCTTTTGTTGGTTTTGAAAAAAGAGTAATACTACTAAAACTCTTTTTTCAAGATTGTAAGTTTATGATATATGATAGTTTGGAGCTTCATTTGTGATAGTTACATCATGAACATGAGACTCTTTAAGTCCTGCACTAGTTATCTCTACAAATTCAGCCTTATCTTGGAATGTTAGTATATCTTTGCTTCCTAGATATCCCATAGAACTTCTAAGTCCACCAATAAACTGATGAATAATATCTTTTATATGTCCTCTATAAGGTACCATGCCTTCTATTCCTTCAGGGACAAGTTTATCTGCTGCTGTTCCTTCTTGGAAATATCTATCAGTGCTTCCTTTTGTCATAGCACCGATTGATCCCATACCTCTATATGATTTAAACTTTCTTCCATGAGCTAGTATAACTTCCCCTGGACACTCTTCAGTTCCAGCTAAAGCACTTCCCATCATCACACAACTTGCCCCAACAGCTAGAGCTTTTGCAACATCACCACTATATTTAATACCACCATCAGCTATAATAGGTACTCCATGGCTTTTTGCAGCTATTGCACACTCATCAATAGCACTTATTTGTGGTACACCAACTCCAGCTACTATTCTAGTAGTACATATAGAGCCTGGTCCAATACCTACTTTTACTCCATCAACTCCAGCTTTTATTAGATCCAAAGTAGCCTCAGCTGTTGCTACATTACCAGCTATTAGCTCTATATCAAGCTCTTCTTTTATTTTGCTTACTGTATCTAAAATACCCCTACTATGTCCATGAGCAGAATCAAGAACCAAAACATCAGCTCCAGCTTCAACCAAAGCCTTTGCACGATCAAGTTGTCCTACACCTATAGCAGCACCAACTCTAAGCCTTCCAAAACTATCTTTATTTGCATTTGGATACTCTATTTTTTTATTTATATCTTTTATAGTTATAAGCCCTTTTAGTTTGTTGTTTTTATCAACTATAGGGAGCTTTTCTATCTTGCTTTTGTGCATTATCTCAGCTGCTTCTTCTAGCGTAGTTCCCTCTTTACCTGTAACTAAAGGCATTTTTGTCATAGTATCTTGAGCTGTTTTTGTAAAATCTTTAATAAATCTCATATCCCTATTAGTCAAAATTCCAAGTAGATTATTTTCATCATCAACTACAGGAACTCCTGATATTTTATACTCACTCATAAGATTTTGTGCATCTTGTAATGTTTGATGTGGTTTGATAAATACAGGATCTATTATGATACCACTTTCACTTTTTTTGACTTTGATAACTTGTTTTACTTGATTTTCTATATCCATATTTTTATGAATTATACCTATTCCTCCAAGTCTAGCCATAGCAATAGCTGCTTGATATTCTGTAACTGTATCCATAGCTGCACTTACAAAAGGAATATTCATCTCTATGTTTTTTGTTAATTTTGTTTTTAAGCAAACCTCTTTTGGTAAAACCTCAGATTTTGCAGGTACCAATAGCACATCATCAAAAGTTAAAGCTTTCTTTCTTATTTTCATAAATTATCCTTTATAGTTGATAGTTTCTTCTAAACTTTTAGCCGCATCAAAAATAGTTTGTTCATCAAACTCTTTTCCAATAAACTGTAAGCCTATAGGCATACCATCACTATCTTTTGATACAGGCAAAGAGATAGCAGGAAGCCCTGCTAGGTTGATAGAGATTGTATATATATCTCCTAAATACATCTCCAAAGAACTCTTATATGAGCCTATTTTTGGTGCAACAGTTGGGGTAACAGGTGAAAGTATTACATCAGCATTTGCAAAAATCTTATTATAGTTTTGTTTTATAAGCTCTCTTACTTTTTGTGCTTTTATATAATAAGCATCATAATAACCACTACTTAATACAAAAGAACCCAACATTAATCTTTTTTTCACCTCTGCTCCAAAGCCCAATGTTCTTGTTTTATTGTAGATCTCCTTTAGTCCACCCTCGCTTCCTTGTTGGTTACCATATCTTATACCATCAAATCTAGCTAAGTTTGCACTAGCTTCAGCTCCAGATATAATATAATAAGCAGATACAATCATCTGTGTATCAAACATGTTTTCATATACTATAGTATGCCCAGCTTCTTTTAAGGTATCTATAGATTTTTGCATAGCTTTTTTTACATCTTCACTAGCTTCATCTACAAAGTTTTTCAAAACCGCAATAGTTAGTTTTCTATCACTTTTAATATTTGGAGCAATTGCATTGTATTCTATTTGCATACTCATAGAATCTTTAGGATCATATCCACTTATTGCATCATAAAGCAAAGCAGCATCTGTTACATTTTGAGTTATTACACCAGCTTGATCTAGTGATGAGCTATAAGCTGCTATTCCATATCTGCTTACTCTTCCATAGCTAGGCTTCATACCAACACAACCACAATAAGCAGCAGGTTGCCTAATACTTCCACCAGTATCAGTTCCTATAGCAGCTATTGCAATACTAGCAGCAACAGCAGCAGCACTACCACCACTACTTCCACCAGGTATTCTACTACCATCTACAGGATTTAATGTACTCCCATAAAAACTATTTTGAGTAGAGCTTCCCATAGCAAACTCATCCATATTTGTTATACCAAAAGGACTAAATCCATTTTCTTCTAACTTTGTTATAATAGTTGCATCATAAGGTGCAATATACCCTTGTAATATTGAACTAGCACAAGTCATAGGAAAATTTTTGATATTTATATTATCTTTAATAGCAATAGGTATTCCACTACCTCTAGTATATATTTTTTTATTTGTTAATTGTTCTATATATGCACCAAGATCTCTATTTTGTTCTATTTTATTTGTAAGTTCTTCTTTTAGTGTTATTAAGTCATCTTTTGATAGTTTTAAAGCTTCTTGTAGTGTTATCACCGTTTACTCCGTCTCTTAAATATCTTGTATTATATTCAAAAAGAGCTTAAAAAAAAGTATCTTTTGAAATTTTAGAAATAAAAAAAGGCTGATTTTACAATCAGCCTTTATAAAATCATCTTTTATTTTTATACAAAAGAGATAAACGCCATTTGTGTAGCATCGCCTCTTCTAATTCTTGTTTTTATTATTGATGTATATCCACCGTTTCTTTCTAAATACTTAGGTGCAACTTCATTAATAAGTTTTTTTGTAGCCTCTTTATTTTGTAGAGCAGCAAATATTACTCTATGAGTATTAAAATCTGCGTTTCTTGCTTTTGTTACAAGTTTTTCTACATAACTTCTAAGCTCTTTTGCTTTTGGTAAAGTTGTTTCTATTTTTTCATTCTCTATCAAAGCAATTGCTAAGTTTTTTAGCAAAGCGCCTCTATGAGCAGAGGTACGATTTAGCTTTCTATATCCATGCTTATGTCTCATATTTGTCCTTTATTTTATGCTTTTAACTGTTCAAGTTTTCTTCTAAGAGCAGATGCTACATTTTCTGGTAATGTATAATCTATAGGAAAACCTAAACCACTAAGTTTTTCACTTATTTCATCATAAGATTTTTTACCTAAGTTTTTAATATTTTTAACTTCAATCTCACTCATAAGAACAAGCTCACCAAGATATTTAATCCCAGCTCTATCTAAAGAGTTAAAACTTCTTGCACTTAAGTTTAAATCTTCTATTTTTTGTGTCAATGATTTGATCTCTTCTGGTTCTTCACTACTATCAGGAAGAGCTAGATCATTTAGATCAAAAACTTTATTAAATACTGACATTTGTGAATACATCACGCTAACAGCCTCTTTAAAAGCATCTACAGGTGACATTTCACCATCTGTCTCTACATAAAACACAATCTTTTCATAGTTTGGATTATCTTCTACTAGCATTTTTTCTATATTGTAATCAACTTTTTTAATAGGTGAAAAAAATGCATCAAGTGGGATATAGTTAGATGGTATCATATCTCTAATCTCTTCACTTGGAATATATCCAATACCTCTTTGTAGTATAATTGAAAATGTCAAATTACAATCAGCATTAATAGTAGCTAAATGTGCATTTTCATTTACAACTTCTACATTTTCAGTATTTAAATCACTTGCTTTTATCTCTTTAGAACCATCAAAAGAGTACTCTACTTCGATTTGAGCTTCAGTAGTACCTTTTACTATGAAACCAATATTTTTAAGATTTATTATAAAAACTGCAACATCTTCCAGCATACCTCTTAGAGCATCAAACTCATGTTTAACTCCCTCTATTTTCACAGCTATCGGTGCAAAACCTTTTGTGCTACTCATTAGGATTCTTCTAAGTGGGTGTGCCAAAGTTACAGCATAGCCACTTTCAAAAGGACTTGCTGTAATTTTTGCTACTTTATCACTAATCTTTTCAATATTAACATCAGTTGGTAAAAACGGTGTATCTGTAATTTTTTTCATATTCTAATCCTTTTTATTTAGAATATAACTCAACTACAAGTCTCTCTTCAACTGGTATAGCAACCTCTTCTCTTTGTGGCAATCTACTAAAAATACCAAACAATTTTGATTTTTCCACATCTACCCAATCAACCATTCCTGTTTGATTTGTAAGCTCTATTGCTCTTACTATTTGAGGGTTGTTTTTTGATTTTTCTCTTATTTCTATTTTTTGTCCAGCTCTTACACTGTATGAAGGGATATCAACTTTTTTACCATCAACTAAAATATGTCCATGAGTTGTAAGTTGTCTTGCAAATCTTCTTGTTGAAGCAAATCCCATTCTATATACTAGATTATCAAGTCTTTGCTCAAGCATAAGGATTAAATTTTCCCCAGTGTTTCCACCTCTTCTTACTGCTTCTTTGAAGTATCTAGCAAATTGTTTTTCTGAAACACCATATATATATTTTGCTTTTTGTTTTTCTCTTAGTTGTAAACCATATTCAGAAATCTTAGTTCTTCTTTGCCCATGTTGTCCTGGAGCATATGGTCTTTTTTCTAAAGCACTTTTCCCCGCTAATCTTCTCTCACCTTTTAAACCAAGATCAGCGTTTAATCTTCTTTCTAACTTTTCTACTGGTCCTCTATATCTTGCCATATTTTACTCCTTACACTCTTCTTCTTTTTGGAGGTCTACATCCATTGTGAGGTAGAGGTGTAATATCCTTAAACCATCTTACACTAACACCTTCGATTGAACCTACAGACTTAACTGCTGTATCTCTACCACTTCCAGGTCCTTGAATCTTGATACCTACATGTTTAATACCATGTTCCATAGCTTTTTTCATCGCATCTTCTACTGCTTGTTGAGCTGCAAAAGGAGTTGATTTTTTACTACCTTTAAAGCCTAATGCTCCTGCACTACTCCATGCTATTGTATTACCTGCATTATCACTTACTGAAACAACAGTGTTATTAAAAGTTGCTGAAATATGTACTATTCCATCAGCAATATTTTTTCTTACTATTTTTTTTCTAACTACATTTTTTTTCTTTGCCATTGCCTAACCTTATTTAGATGCTGAACCAACAGTTTTCTTTTTACCTTTTCTTGTTCTAGCATTTGTTTTTGTGCTTTGTCCACGAACTGGTAAACCTTTTCTATGTCTTAAACCTCTGTAGCTTCCTAAATCCATAAGAGCTTTGATATCCATAGCAACTTTTTTTCTAAGATCCCCTTCTACCATGTAGTTTTTTTGAATCTCAAGTCTTATAGCAGCTGCTTCATCTTCACTTAACTCATGAACTCTTTTATCATAAGATATTCCTGTTGCATCTAGTATTCTTCTTGATGAATGTAAACCTATTCCATAAATATATGTTAAGGCATATTCCATTCTCTTTTTGATTGGTAAGTCTGTACCTGCAATACGAGCCATTCTTTATCCTTGTCTTTGTTTATGTTTTGGTGTTTCACAGATAACTCTCAACACACCTTTTCTTTTGACAATCTTACATTTGTCACACATTTTTTTAACTGAAGCTCTTACTTTCATAGCTTTCCTTTAACCTTAGATTCTCTATTTCCTAATAGGTGGGTGAGACACCAACTTTTTACAAAAATTTTATTGCTATTTTTATAAAAACTTCCTCAATGATTAGAAAACAGTTTCGGATTTTATCTAAAACTAGCTTAAAAGATTATAAAACCTAATCTATTTTTATAAAAGAAAACTCACCAGCTCTATATAAAGATATATTATAGATTACTTGATTGTCTATAATCTTATATCCACTTATCTCACTATCTTGATTATTAAAGATGATTTTGTTTAAACCAATAAGCGTAGAAAAGTTTACCCAATTATACCTAATATCAGCTCCTAAAACAGATCCTATAGCTACTAGATTAGATGTACTATCCCCTATAGAACTTGCTATAAACATCTTTTTTCTATCTTGATATTGACTAAGAGTTAAAATCATAGGATTATAGCTTAACTGAGTTGCCAAAATAGAATCTGGATAAATCTCATAAACTCTAAGTTGTGACATAACTATGGCTGATTGTAAAACTGTACTATTTAAAAATATAGTTGAGTCATTTAATAAACTATTATTTTGAAAAAGTGATTTAAAATTTGTTTGTGATTTTACTATTTGATATCTTTTATTTAATTTTTTGCCCTTTAAGCTTATATAGTTTAAAAATAGATTTGAAATCTTATCTGTATCATATATCTCTACAAGTTTATAACTATTTGCAAATCTAAAAAGCTTATCATACTGCTCTTCATAACTTATTGCTCCATAGATAATATTATTGCTATGTACAAATGAGTTTTTTTTATGTAAAGTTGGTATATATATATTATCAAAAAAGTTTAGATTAGAGATATAAGATAGACTCTGCTCATATGCTAAAACTGCTATTATGTTTTTAAATCCCTCTTGTGAAGCTTCATCAAAAGATTTTTGAACACTATTTTGATTTTCATATATACTATCATAAACTCTTAAATCAAAATCTATATTTTTTTGCATAAGATAAGAAACAACACTATTTATTGTATCACTTCCATATTTACCAACTACTTTTGAAGCAAAGATTATAGCTATCTTCTCTTTTTTACCACTATAGCCTAAAACACTCTCTTCTGTTTTTATAAACTCCCCTTTTTCTATAGAAAAAATATCATTTTCTTTTAACTTTTCTGATTTTTTTTCTAAAATACCTTTTTGTATATCTTTATTTTCTTTAGATATAGCTGATGGGTAAGGATGAGTTTTAATACTATCTTGCTTTGTAGTTGAACACCCAACTATAAACATAGCATAAAATAGTAAAAATAGATACTTATACATTATTTGACTCCATAAAATTTTTAACCTTTAGCATACTTTCAAATACCTCTTTTTTGAGTGTAGGATTTTTTAAAATATGCATATGTTCATAAGTTGCTAAGACCTTATAATTTGCCCACTCAAATATATTGCCTTTTATCTGCTCAAAGTTATCACATTCTATCATATATTCATATACATTTTGTCCAAAAAATAAGATTATTTTAGGATTTAGCAGCTCTATTTGCTTTAAAAGATAGTTTTTACATATATTGATATTATCTGTTAGATTATTGTCATTATATACAACCCTACACTTTGATAGTGATGTTATATAAACATCATCAATATTATAGTTAAATACTTTTGTTACTATATTATAAATAAGTTCACCAGCTTTACCTGTATAAAACATTCCTTCACTATCTTCTAACTCCGTAGGTGAAAAAGTAACTATCATTATTTTACTACTAGCTTTTCCATATGAAAACAAAACATTTTTCCTATGCTTAGAAAAACTACACAATGTACAATTATTTACTATATTATTTAAAAGATTCAAATCATTTGGTAAAGAGATAGTATTGTTATAACTATTTTGAGTATCTATACTATCAATATATTTATAACCAAAAGATTTCAATGTATATAGTGTTTTTAATATCTTATAATCTTTGATTTTATTCATAAGTGCAATTGTACTTAAACTTAGCTTTTATTACTTTAAAGCCATATGATAGTTATATTTTTAGCTGAGATAATCTTGCTATCCTATTTTGTGTTGAGGGATGTGTACTAAATAGTTCTTTAAAGCTTATATCTTTACTAGTAAATGGATTTATAATAAACATATGTGCTGTTTCTTGAGTTGCTTCCCTTAACTCACCTTTTTTTGCATAATTTTCCAGTTTTTGTAAAGCACTTTGTAGATAAATAGGCGTCCCAACAAGCCTTGCTGCTGCTTCATCTGCTGCAAACTCTCTACTTCTGCTTATAGTCATCTGTATAATCATAGCTGCTATTGGTAAAACTATAGCAATTAAAATCATCATAATTGTATTATTACCACCTCTTTGGTTGTTATTTCCAAAAACTGCTCCAAACTTTAGCATATTTGCTATAGCTGCTATTGCCCCAGCTATAGTAGCTACAACACTACTAGTTAATATATCATAATGCCTTATATGCCCCAATTCATGAGCTATAACTGATTTTATTTCATTTTCATCCAATAATTCTATTAAACCTTGAGTTACAGCTACTACTGCATTGTGTGGATTTCTTCCTGTAGCAAAAGCATTTGGTATATTTTGAGGTATAATATATACTTTTGGCATAGGTAAATTTGCCCTATAAGCAAGAGAGGCAACTATCTTATATAAATAATCCCTACTATTTGTTACTTCTATTGCTTGATAGTGTTTAAGTATATGTTTATCAGAGTAATAATAAGCATAAAAATTCATAGCCCCTACTAACAATAAAGCCAATAACACACCATCTGCACCACCCAAATAACCACCAATAGAAACAAGTAGTAAACTAAGTATAACCAAAAGAATAGTTGTTTTTACTATCTCCATGATAAACCTCTATTATATTTATTTTTATTAATATAATATATTATTGTTTATTCTCTTCTTAGCAAACAATACTAACAACTAGCCTTAAGCCTTTTTACCTCTGCACCTATATCATCTTGTCTCATAAAATGCTCCCCTATCAAAAAAGCATCAGCACCAGCAACACTCAATCTTTGGATAATATCTGGTGAATCAACACCACTTTCAGCTACTATAATCTTACCATTTGGTATCATAGGAATCAACTTTTCACATAGAGTCATATCCATCTCAAATGTCTCTAAACTTCTATGATTTATACCTATAATATGAGCTCCTGCATACATAGCTTTTTTAAGATCTTCTATATCATGAATCTCTACTAAAACATCAAGTCCTACATATAAAGCATATTCATATAGCTCTTTTAGCTCTTTGCTTGATAGTGCCTTTGCTATAAGCAATATAAAATCAGCTCCATAAACAAGTGCTTCAATAATCTGATATTTATCTATAATAAAATCTTTCCTAAGCAAAGGAGTTGGAACATATCTTCTTATTTGTGTAAGATACTCTAGATTTCCTTGAAAATAGTGTGGTTCAGTTAAAACAGATATTGCATCTGCACCATTTTTGCTATATATATCAGCTATCATAAGTGGATCAAAATCCTCTCTTATTACGCCTTTGCTTGGACTTGCTTTTTTGACTTCTGCTATTATTTTGATTTTATCTTCTTTTGTACTAGTAAGTACACTTCTTACATCTCTTGGAGGAAAAGGGTTATAAGCTAAGCTTCTTCCTAACCAATCAAGGCTATATTCTACTTTTTTCTTCTCCAAATCCTCTTTTGTTCTTAATATAATTTCATCTAAAATCATTATTTATTATGCTCCTTTATTATTTGCCAATGCAATCTTATCTCTTCATGCTCTAAACCTATATCATCGACTACTTTTTTCATTATCTCATATGCTTTTTTATACTCTTTTGTTTTATAATACCCCCAAGCTAAAGAATCCATATATGCGTAATTATCAGGATCTTGTAATAAAGCTTTTTGTACTAGTAAAATACCCTCTTTATAATCTATATCAAAATCTATCAATAAATATCCAAGATAATTTTGATAGTTATGATTTGTTGAAGTTTGTAAAACAGTTTTTAGTTTTTGGATAACACTATTAAGAACTTCATGTTTATTTGTACTTGATTCAAACTCAAACATAGCAAGTTGAGCTAAAACATCAAGCTCTTTTGTTTGTTCATAAAGTTTATTAAAATAAAACAACATTTTCTCTTTATTTTTTGCAACTTCATATAGCTCTATAAACTTTAAACTTTGATACTCATTGTCTGGTAAAGAGCTTACAAATTCTATTGCTACATCTATATTTTTAAGTTTTAACATCTCTATAATAATATTTAATGTCTCATATGCCTCTTGTGTTTGATGTAAAACCATTTTAAATTCATAATTTCTTTTTAGGGTTTTTATCATACCATCTACATCATTTAATACCATATAATATGTATATATTCTTTCACATATCATTATATTACAACCATATCTTGTGATATACTCATCCAAAAGTTCTATAGCTTCATTGTGTTTTTTATAATAGTTAAATAATATATCAGAAAGAACAATAGTAAGTCCTATATTATTTCTCTCTTTTTTCTGTAAAGGCTCTAAAATCTCATAAGCTTTATCATAATCTTGATTTAAAATATACATATTTGCTAATAACATCTGGTTTTGTGTACTAGGATCTTTTTGATTTAACTCTTTTGCTACTTTTAGCCCCTCTATTGCTTGATGAGAGTTTAAAAGACTTAAAGCATAAATAAATTCATATTTTTGTGCCTCTTGGGGAAAGTTTTTTTGCAAATCACCCTTAATAAGATCTGTAACCAGAGCAAACTGATGGTTAAAAATAGCCAATTCTATACTTTTTTCTAAATATTCAAACTTTTTTGTAGCCTTATATAAAGAATAAAACATCTCAAAAGAGGATTTATAATCTCCTTGAGTCATAGCTTCTAATGCAAACATTATTGCCATATCTTCATTTTGTTTATATTGTCTATTTGTATCTATTTGGGTAGTTTGTTTCGCACAAGAAACAAATAAAAATAGTAGTAAAAAAACTAATATAATATTTTTATAGCTGGACACTCTTTTTGTACCTCTGTAATGTTATCTTTAAAATAGTCCCAAAATGGAAAGCTTCTACACTGTGTAGGTCTTAGCTCATAAGCACTACATTGTCTTTTTTCCATATCAAAAAATATACATGCAAACTGATTTGGGGCGTATTCAAACTCTTTTATGCTATATCTATAGCCTACTTTATATAAATATTTATCTATAAACTCTTTTTTACTTATACCAAAACTTTTGGCAAACTCCTCTATCTCTTGGTTATTTATCCAAATATAACCACTTTCGCCTATACAACAGTTACCTTGACATCTAGCACATTCGCTCTCATCAAAAGCAAAATCAAATCCCTCTTTTGTAATCAAATCTCTACCTTAATACTATGTGTATTAGCTTTTATAAAAAGCTCTATAGCCTCTTTTGTATATCCATCATCCTTATGTACAATAAAAGGAGGATAAACCTTGAGCAAAGATGATGAGGATTTTTTGGCATAAATCAAAACCAAACTTGCATCTTTGTTTTTATTGGGATGAACAAATCTTATAGCTTCTAAGTTAAATTTATACTTAGAAAGTGTTGTAATAATATCATTTATCTGCTTAACATCATAGCAAAAAAACAAACTTCCTTTTGGTTTGAGTGTTTTTGAAACTTTTTGTATAAAATTATCCAAACTAAAATTAGTGTTATATCTAGCTATTTTTAATGAGTTATTTTCACTTTTTATACTAGCATGGTGATAAAAAGGTGGATTTGAGACTATATAATCAAATTTTTTATCAAAATCTAACTCCAAAAAATCTCCTTCAAATAAAATAGCATCTATTTTATTTGTATAAGCATTTTTACTAGATAAAAAACAAAAATCATCTTGAATCTCAACTTGATGAAGCTTAAAATCACTAATACTTTTTGCTATCAAAAGTCCCAAAATCCCACTACCACTTCCAATATCAAGCAAATCTCCGTTTGGGTTTTTGTATTTTTGTAAATTTTGTAAGATAAAATCATATAAAAAAAGAGTATCACTATTGTAACAATACCCATTTTGTGGCTGATACAAAACCAAACTTAACCTTTTAATGAAATTTTGGTTATTATACCAAAAATATTTTTAGGAAAACGTATGAGAGCATTGGCACTTTTTAGTGGAGGACTTGATTCTATTTTGGCTATGAAGCTTATTATAGATCAAGGTATTGAGGTTATAGCAGTTCATGTGGATATGGGATTTGGCGGAACTAGTGAAAAAAAAGAGTATTTACAAAAGATTTGTGATCATATAGGTGCAAAACTAGAGATTTTAGATCTAAGACAAGAGTATCTTGATGAAGTTTTATTTAGTCCCAAATATGGATATGGCAAAAATTTCAACCCTTGTATTGATTGTCATGGATTTATGTTTAGATATACAGGTAAATTGCTTGAAATATATGATGCATCATTTATGATTAGCGGTGAAGTTGTAGGGCAACGTCCTATGAGCCAAAGAAAAGACTCTTTAGAGCTAGTAAAAAAACTAAGCGATAAAGAAGAGCTTGTTCTTCGCCCTCTTAGTGCAAAACATCTTCCTCCTACCAAACCAGAGCTTGAAGGATGGGTAGATAGAGATAAACTCCTTGATATTCAAGGTAGAAGTAGGCAAGTACAGCTTCAAATGGCAAAGGATATTGGCTTAGAAGGTTATGAAGAACCAGCTGGTGGATGTTTGCTAACACAAATAGAGATTTCAAATCGTATAAGAGACTTTATAGCTCATGATAAACTAGAAGTTGATGATATTGACTTACTAAGAGCGGGAAGACATTTAAGGCTACCTGATGGGGCAAAGCTAGTAATAGGAAGACATAAAGAAGATAATGATAAGCTAACATTAGTGCAAAGTGATAAATATCTAAAAGCCCATATAGTTGAAAGCGTTGGTCCTTTGGCTCTTCTTAGTAAAGATGCAAGTGTTGCTGATAAGGCACTAGCTACAAAACTAATCATCACTTATGGCAAAAGTGAAGATGAAAAAATCTATAGCGTTGATTTTGGTGATTTTATACTTCAAGGGGTAAAATTTCCTACAAAAGAGATAGCTTCAAAATATTTTGTACAATAATTACAATTTTGCTAAAATTTAAGCAAACTTTTATAAACTTTTGTATATAATTCCATCCTATTTAGCAACCAACGCTATAAACTGTGGGTCTGTAGCTCAGTTGGTTAGAGCACTCGGCTCATAACCGAGTGGTCCTGTGTTCGAGTCACAGCAGACCCACCACTTTAAAATATAATCGTAATTTATCTTAAAAACTATACAAAAAATTTCTACAAAATATACTTTCAAATAAAGTATCAATTTTAAAAACTCTATATTATTTTATCTTTTTTCATATTTTATGTGGGGATAAAGCCCCACATTCAAACTATTTAACTATTTTTTATTTTTAATGCTTTTCTTTTTTCCCATCTTGTTATAACTTCTTCACTATTTAACCACAAATCTCTACCTTCAATAACCTCTTCTATCTCTTCATTGGTTAAAAACCCTTTGTAGTATTCGTTTAAGACTTTATTAAACTCTTTATCCATAAAATTTTGTCTAGCCTTCATTTCATGCCCTTTTCCTTGAAGTCCAGAAGCACTATAGTTATGTATCATAAAAGATAGATTTTTAGATACTTCTATATCATCACAAGACAAAGCTATAATAGTAGCAGCTGATGCTACCGTTCCTGTTAATCTACAAGTAACTTTTGCTTTTGTGTTTTCTATAGCATCTATAATCATATAAGTAGAATCTATTATACCGCCTAGGCTATTGATTATAAAGCAAAATTCCTCATCTTTATTGGCATTTTGCATCATAAAATATAATTTATTATAGTGTTGTGTCTCTTCTATAAAGTTTGTAAGATAAACAAAATGTTTTTTATTTACAGTAACTATTTGACAATAATCATCCCATATACTATCTCTTTTTGTTTTTTTGACAATCTCTTCAATGCTCTCTAGTAGATTAAATGACAACTCTTGACTCATATACCATCCTTATTTTATATATTGAACGATTATACCTTAAAGTTCTTTTATATTAAATTAGTTACAATTACTATATTTCAAGCCAAGGATTTCAATATGAGTAAAATAGAGGCAAAAGTATTGTATATCAAAGTCTCAACAGTAGAAAAACTACAAAAACTATCCAGCAATCAAGAGTTTGATTCTGCAATAAAAAAACTCCCAATAGAAAATGCTTTTGTTAATATTAGCGGTTTAGATGGTGATTATCAAGCAGATACTATTCATCATGGTGGACTAAATAAAGCTCTTTTTTTTATGTCATCAAAAAGCTATGATAGATTAAATACCCTTTCAAACAATAACTTTAGTTATGATCAAGCAGCTTTTTATGGAGAAAATATTGTTTTAGATACCCTAAATGAAGAAGATATCTGTATAGGAGATATATTTACTTTGGGTGATGCTATAGTAGAAATCTCTCAACCAAGACAACCATGCTGGAAACTATCAGCTAATACAAAAACAAAATCTATGACAAATATTATCTACACTAGCGGACTAACAGGATGGTATGCTAGAGTTTTACAAGAGGGAAAAATAAGCAAAAATGATAACTTGATTCTTCAATCTAGATCCTATCCTAGCTTAACCATAACAAATCTAAATAAAATTATTATAGATCCATCTTTAGATATCAAGCTTACTCAAGAGGCTTTATCTTGTCCAAAATTGGGACATCAGTTTAAAACATCGTTAGATGGTAGAAGTAAGCTAGAAAATGCAAAAAATGTTCCTTTTTTATACCATAAGGAGTTATAAAAGTACAAATTATTCATAAAAAAACTTTTTTCTAAAAATATTATGCTATAATCTATACTAAATAACTTTGGATAAAAATGTGGAAAAATTACAAAATAAAGATCAAATAACTATAACAAAAGAAGAATACGAACATTATTTACAACTTTTACAAAAAGAAAAAGAACTTTTTATTGAGCTAAAGAAAATAAAACAAAAAGCTCAAGATCAAATTTTGTTTATGCAAACATTGATAGATACTATTCCTGTTCCTATCTTTTACAAAGATGAAAAAAGTAAATTTTTAGGATTTAACAAAGAGTATGAAAAGGTTTTTGCTACAAAAAGAGAAGATCTTATAGGTAAAAGAGTTTTGGATTTGGAGTATTTATCCCTAGAAGATAGAGCAATCTATCAAGCTGAAGATGAGAGTGTAATAGCCTCTTCATCAACTATCAAAAGAGATCAACTTATGCCCTATTCTGATGGTAAATTGCACGATACTATATATTATGTATCTGGATTTAAAAAAGCTGATGGCTCTATAGGTGGGCTTATAGGTGTTTTTATTGATGTAACAGAGATAAATGAAGCCAAAAAAAAAGCTGAAGATCTAAACAGAGCAAAGAGTAGATTTTTGGCAAATATGAGCCATGAGATAAGAACACCACTAAATGGTATAATAGGTTTAAATACTCTTTTATTAGATACCAATCTAAGTGAGCAACAAAAAGATTATGTTAAAAAATCTCTTCAATCCTCAAAAGCTTTACTTAATGTTATAAATGATATATTAGATTACTCCAAAATAGAAGCTAGAAAACTAGAGCTGAGTATTCATGAGTTTTCTTTAGAAGAGCTCCTTAGAACAACTGTTGATTTATTTGAACATAGTGCTTTGAAAAAAGGTTTAGAGTTACATATTGATTATGATTTTAAGATATCAAAACAACTAATAGGTGATTCTCTTAGAATTTCTCAAATCCTAAATAACTTAATAGGAAATGCTATTAAATTTACAGAGCATGGTGATATAACTATAATAGCATCTATACAAAAACAAGAAGATAACCTTTTATATATCAAAATAGATATCAAAGATACTGGTATAGGTTTGGATGAAGAAGATTTAAGTAAACTATTTAAATCTTTTACACAAACTGATACTTCAAATGTTAGAAAATATGGTGGAACTGGTTTAGGTTTGGTAATATCCAAACAACTTGTGGAGCTTATGAAAGGAGAGATATCAGTTAGTAGCCAAAAAGGGCTTGGTAGTATATTTAGCTTTGTTTTACCACTTGAAATGGTAGTTGAAAATAGTAGCTGTTCTATAAAGCATAATAGTTTTTTAGATAATAGCTTTTTAGTGGTTGATGATAATGAAATAGAGCTTAAAATCATAAAACAGATACTAAACTCTTGGAATATAAAGCCTTTAACTTGTAATAATGGCAAAAATGCTATAGATATCATATTATCAACAAAAATTGACTATTTACTCCTTGATTGGAAAATGCCAATTATTGATGGAATAGATGTGTTAAAAGCTATAAATAGTAGTAATTTACCATTTAAACCCAAAGTTGTAATGATAACAAGTGCTTTGTTAAAAGAACAACTATCACAAGAACTATCAAAACATCAAATTAAGATTGAAACTATTTTAAATAAACCTATTACTCAATCTACTCTTTTTGAAGCTCTTTTTAGTAAAGACAATGTATCTAAAATACAAAATGAGACTTTACAACAAAAAATAACCTTCCAAGGATATATACTTTTAGCAGAAGATAATGAAATAAATCAACTTGTAGCAAAAGATATGCTAAATCATATGGGTATCAAAGTAGATATAGCAAACAACGGCGAAGAAGCTGTATCTATGGCAAAAGAAAATAGTTATGATTTGATTTTTATGGATTTACAAATGCCTATAATGGATGGTTTTAGTGCATCTAAAGAGATAAGAAAGTTTGATACACAAATACCTATTATAGCTTTTAGTGCTGCTGTTATGCAACAAGATAAAGAGCTAACACTAGGTGCTGGTATGAACTCACATATCGCAAAACCTATAAATATACTAGAACTTCAAGAAGTATTAACTACATATCTAAAAGTTATAAAAACAGATATCAAAAATCAAAATTCTTCTAAAGTTAGTATGAAACCTATATTTAATATAGATTTTTCTAGACTTGAAGAGCTATATTCAACACAAGATGATATTTTAAATATACTCAAAAGTTTTGCAAGAACTCAAAAAGATTTTTGCCAATCACTTCCAAATACCACAATAGATCATAACTTTAAAACATCTCTACACTCTCTAAAAGGAGTTAGTGGCAATATTGGAGCAAAACAGGTACATAATCTTTGTATAGAGATAGAAAAACGACTCTTTTTAAATAAACCATTAAAATCACTTATAAATGAGCTTTATGATATATTATCAAATCTTATTAAAGATATAGAAGAGTATTCACTTAATCATAAAGAAGAGTTAGCTACTATCTCTTCAAAAGATAAAATAATAGATATTTTAAAAGATTTAAATACAAAAATAACAAAAAATGATTTTATTAACTCTAGCTATATAGAAGAGTTTATACAAGCATGTAAAAAGTTTACAACTATAGATACAAAATTACTTGAAGATTTTGAGATGGCTTTAGTAACCTTTGAATACGCTGATGCACTAGATTTTCTACATCAAATAGAAGAACAACTATAAAACTACTATATTATAGTTGTTTCTACCACTATTTTTGACTTTATATAGTGCCTCATCTGATATTTTTAAAAGTTCCTCTTTATTGATATTTTGGCAATTACTTATAACTGCTCCCATACTTAGTGTTAAAAGATTACTAACATTTGAATACTCATGTATTATAGCTAGATCTTTAATGTTTTCTTGTATTCTATGTAAAATCTTTTCTAATCCTTGTTTATCTATATCTTTTAAGGCTATAATAAACTCCTCTCCACCATAACGAGCTAAAATATCTGTAGGTCTTTTTATAGAGTTTTGTAAACCTTGAGCCACCTTTTTCAAAGCAACATCACCTTGTCCATGCCCATAGTTATCATTATAGGGTTTAAAAAGATCTATATCCATCATAATCAAGGCAATATTAAGCTTCTCCCTTCTTGCTTCTAAACAAAGCCTTTCAAAACTCTCATCAAAATATCTTCTATTTTTGATATTTGTTAGCCCATCATACATAGATAGTTTTTCTAAAAGATCAGTTTTAAGCTTAAGCTCTATTTGATTTTTAACTCTTATTTTAACTATTGCTTGATAAAAAGGCTTAGTTATATAGTCGATTGCACCTAGTCGTAATCCATACTCTTCATCTTCTTTGCTATCTTTGGATGTTACAAATATAATAGGAATATGTCTTAGTTTATCACTATTTTTTATATACTTACATACATCATATCCACTAATATCTGGCATCTGTATATCAAGTAGTACTAAATCAATATTGCTACTACTATTCAAAACTTCCAAAGCTTTTGTACCACTTTTTGCTATCTTAATATGATAATCTTCTTGTAATATATCAGCCAAAATCTGTAAATTGACTATCTCATCATCAATTATTAAAACAGTTGGTTTATGATTTAGATCTAGCAAAAACTACTCCTTAGTCTTCTCTTTTATCTCTTTATCTTTTTTACATAATTCTGGTTCATCTTTGCATAGATATTGTAAGTTTTTAAAAGCAGCCATATTGCCTTGTTTATATGATCTACTCCAATACTCAAAAGCCTTTTGGCTATTTTTTTCTACACCTTGAGCTTTGATATACATCATACCTAGTTCATTTAAAGCATATTGATCTTCTTGTTTTGCAGCTAATTCAAACCACTTAATAGCCTCTTGATAATCTTGTGTTACTCCTATACCTGTTTGATACATATTACCAAGATTGTATTGAGCCTTTGTATCACCATCATTTGCAGCCAAAACATACCAGTGAAGTGCTTTTTTATAATCTTTTTCTACACCTTGGGCATTTTGATAGATAGCCCCTAGGTTAAACTTAGCCTTTGTATTATCTAGTTTTGCAGCACTTTCATACCATTTAATAGCTTCTTGAAAATTTTGTTCTACTCCATATCCATAAGCATACATTATACCTAGATTTAACTGTGCTTCTGAATTGTTTTGTTTTGCCAAATCTTCAAATATCACAAAAGCTTTATTATAATCTTTTGCCTTTATGGCATCCATCCCCTCATCTATAGTAGATGCAAAAACATATCCCAAAACTAAAAAAATCAAAAAAACTACTTTCCTCATATAGTCCCTACCTTAGATAATATTTGATATAGTTTATCATATTTTAGCTAAAATTAATACTTTATAAAATTGGTGCTAAGTGTTAAGAGTTTGCTAAGGTTAAAACCTTTCTTCCAACAATAAATATTTTATTATATTTACTGCTCTACTACCTTGCTTTTAATAGTAATAAGCCAATAAGCAACAGCAAGGGCCACTATAACAACTCCTATAATAAGAAGTTCATTTATCTTTTCAGCTGAAAGAGAATAGATAAGTACCTTTCTTATAAGTGCCGCCATAGCAAGCATAATAAAAGCCCCCAAGGCAAAGCCTTTGCCTTGAAGATGTTTAATCTCTTCTTGGATAAGCTCTATTGCAGCCCAAAGTACAAGTAAACTTCCCAAAACAGTAAGAACACCTTGCTCCATAGGTATATCTGTAAAAAAGAGCAAATATACATCATATATAAAAAGCCCAATAGCAAAAAATGCAACTAAAGCCAAAGATCCAGCCAAAAATAAGCTAACATATGAGTTAAACTTCTTTAGACTTCCTAAAATACTCTTTTCAAACTTTGATAGTGATAAAAACTTACTAAGCTCTTCCTCCCTATAAGAGCTTGTTAATGCATCTAGATTCATATCTACTATCTTTTCTACTGCTTGAATTTGACTAGTTTTAATCTCTTCATTTTCATTTGAAGCTTGAATATGTTTGATAATAAAACCTCTTACAAAGCTAAAAGCAGCATTTACATAGTGTGTAGGAAGTCCTATACGAACATGTACTTCACCTATTTTATGCAAATACATAAAGTATGTAAAATCATATTTCCCACAAAAAAGATCTATAAACCACTTTTGAATTTTTTCTTTATGATAATCTATAATCTTTTGGTTTTTCAAAAACTTAGCTGTTGAGCCAAAACCCCAAATATGATCATAAAATTGATTGATAAACTCTTCACTTAGACTACTCATATACGGTTTCATCTCTAAAAGAATCTTCTCTTCTTCTTTCGTAAATCTATAGTGTTCTTTTAAGCTTTCATATTTTTGCATTTATAATCCTTTGTTTGGTTATTATATCAGATATTTTTAGCTTTTTTAATGATTTATATCAAGATTAAAGAGATTTATGATACCCTTACAAATAAAATAAGGATAATTGATGAGTAAAAAAAATAGTATTTTATTTGTATCTATAGAACTTCCACGTCAAGTTAGTAGAAGCGAAATAGAATCAGAGTTTGGAACTATTATATTATCAACTATAGAAAAATCATTAGTTGCACAAATAGATGATGATAGATTTATATTTATTTCTGCTTTTAAAGTAGTAACATTTTGTAATTTTACACACGAAGAAATCGAAGGATTTTTAAAAAGAATAGATATTAAAGAAGCAGATCGTTACGCTCAAATGCTTATTCATCAAGATTATCCTTTTGAGCTAAGTAAAACAGATACAAAACCTCTAATAACAAACTTTACAATCAAATATCATAAGTTTGATAAAGATATAGCCTCTATTATCTCTTTGGCACTATCAAGAAGTGTTGGACTTGAATCAAAAGAGAAATCATTAGAACAAAAAATGCTCCAAAGTGCTAAAATCTATGAAGATACTGTAGATCTCAAAATCAAGGATAGAAAAGCACTTATGAGTTTTGCTAGTTCTATAGCAAAAGAGAGATTTGAAATACTAAATAAACTATATCTATTAGATAAACCAGATATTATTTGGGATGATGTAGAGTTAGAGTCTTTTTACAATCAACTTTCATCTCAGCTAGAGTTAAAATCAAGATTTGAAGTAATAGAGTATAAAATTAACTATCTAAAAGAGTCTGTTGATTTTGCTATAAATAGGGTAAATCAAAAATCAAGTGAGTTTTTAGAGTGGATTATTATATGGCTTATTGTTATAGAGGTTCTTTTTAGTACTTGGGGATATATAATAAAACCTATGATTGGCTAAAAGCCTTAGGTGCCAAATTTAAATGTTGAATAGGAAGTAAGGTTTTCTCAAAGAGAGTGCTAAGGTACAAGAACCTTACCTATACAGTGACAATATTGCACACTGAACTCTAGTAAGAAGTCTTGCTTCCTCAATAGATGTTTACAATACTTATAAAATAACTAATTATTACTCAAAGCTCCCTAGTGCCATAAGTTTAGCATATCTTTTGGCATATCTCTCTTCATCGCTTAGCTCTCTTAGCTCTTTTACGCTTTGTAAGAAATAATCCCCTAAAGCCTTAATAGCTTCATCTTTTTGTCTATGTGCACCAATTAAAGGCTCATCTATAATATCATCTACAAGTTTTAATTTCAATAAATCATCTGAGCTTATTTTAAGTGCTTGTGTAGCTGTTTCTACTTTAGATGGATCATCCCAAAGTATTGCAGAACATCCTTCAGGTGATATAACAGAAAAAACACTATATCTCATCATAGCCAACTTATCAGCTACTCCTATAGCAAGAGCTCCACCACTTCCACCTTCTCCTATAACTATAGATACTGTTATAGTGTTGATATCACTTAGCTCATATAGATTTCTTGCAATTGCTTCACTTTGACTTCTCTCTTCAGCTCCAATACCTGGATATGCACCAGGAGTATCTACAAGCATCAAAATAGGAATACCGAATTTTTCTGCTAGTTTAGCGGCTCTTAAGGCCTTTCTATACCCTTCTGGATTTGGCATACCAAAATTTCTCATAATTTTATTTTTAGTGCCTCGCCCTTTTTGTTCACCTATTACCATAACTCTTTCATCACCTATATAGCCTAGATAACAAACTATAGCTGTATCATCAGCATAGTGTCTATCTCCATGTATCTCATAGGCATTTTTAAGTAGTGGTCTTATATAATCAAGTGCATAAGGTCTATCTGGATGTCTAGCTAGTTTTAGTTTTTGGTAATCAGTTAAGTTTTTATAAGTTTTGACAACTTCTTGATCTAATTTTTGCTTTAGTATCTCAACTGCATGTTCATCAGCTTTTGTTTTTGCTACGATTATCTCTTCTTCTATCTTTTGTAAATTTTGTTCAAAATCTAAATAAGTTGCCAAGTGTAACCTTTATTTTGTAAATTTTTTAAATATAACAACACCATTTGTTCCACCAAAACCAAAAGAGTTACTCATAACTATATTTAGTTCAGCCTCTCTTGCTTTGTTTGGTACATAATCCAAATCACACTCTTCATCAGGTGTTTCATAGTTGATTGTTGGTGGTATTATACCTTGTTGCATAGCTTTTATTGAAATAACAGCCTCTATTGCTCCCGCTGCTCCTAAACAATGCCCTATTTGTCCTTTGGTTGAGCTAACTGGTGGACAGTTTTCTTTACTACCAAAAAGCATTTTTAAAGCTGCTGTTTCATTTTTGTCATTTGCTGGAGTTGATGTACCATGAGCATTTACATAATCTATCTTAAGATCTCCACCAACTTTAGCTTTTGCCATCTCATAAGCAGCTTTCATCGCTCTATATGGTCCATCTACTACTGGTGAAGTGATATGATTTGCATCTCCGCTCTCACCAAAACCTATGATTTCAGCATAGATTTTAGCTCCTCTTGCTAAGGCACTTTCAAGATCTTCTAATACTAGTGCTCCAGCACCCTCACCCATAACAAAACCTTCTCTATCTTTATCAAAAGGTCTGCTTGATTTTTTTGGTTCATCGTTTCTAGTTGAAAGTGCTTTCATTGCAGCAAACCCACCAACTCCTGCTCCACAAATAGCAGACTCTGCACCTACAACCAAAGCTCTATCAGCTCCACCACAAATAATAGTTTTAAATGCCTCATTTATAGCATGAGTTCCAGCAGCACATGCAGTAACTACTGATAAGTTTGGTCCTTTTATTGCGTGTTCTATAGATATAAATCCACCTAGCATATTAACTAATGCTGAAGGTATAAAAAATGGAGAGATTCTTCTAGGTCCTTGATTTTGACAAGTTACAGAGTTTTTTTCTATATTGCCAAGTCCACCTATTCCTGATGCACTAACCATTGCAAATCTATCTGCTATATCTTGTGAAACTTTATTATTTTCATCTACTATTCCAGCATCATTCATAGCCTCTATAGATGCTTTTAGTCCAAGCTGTATAAATCTATCAGCTTTTTTAACCTCTTTTTTCTCCATAACTACAGTTGGATCAAAATCTTTTACTTCACCAACTATCTGTACAGAATATTCACTAGCATCAAATAGAGATATAGTATCTATTCCACACTCTCCAGCTACTATGTTATTAAATGATTCTTCACTATTATGCCCTAGTGAATTTATCATACCAATACCAGTTACTACTACTCTTCTCATTATTACTCCAAACTTAACTTATATTATATATTCAATCTTTACTACCATAAAAAACTCAATATATTATACAATAAAAGCCGAGAAAAACCCGACTTTTATTTATATATTACTTGTTGTTTTCAATATAATTGATAGCATCACCAACAGTTAGTATTTTTTCTGCTTCTTCATCTGGAATCTCTATACCAAATTTCTCCTCTAAAGCCATCACTAACTCAACCACATCCAAAGAATCTGCACCTAAATCCTCTATAAATTTAGACTCAGCTTTTACTTCATCTGGATTACAGTCAAGTTGATCAACAACTACATCTTTAACATCATCGAATAATGCCATATTGTTTCCTTTTTTTAAAATTTCATCTAATTATAACCAAAAATCTTTAAATATTAAATTAAAAAGGCTGATTTTAAAATCTAATTAATAAAACTTTCCATTTTTTACACATATAAGCCTCCATTTACCTTTAACACTTCACCAGTAATATAACTAGAGTAATCACTAAGCAAAAATGCCACAGCACCAGCTACTTCACTAGCATTACCAAATCTTTTTAGAGGTATATTTTTTTCATATTCTGCTTTTATCTCTGGTTTTAACTCATCAGTCATATCTGTTGCTATAAATCCAGGAGTTATTGCATTGTATCTTATACTTCTACTAGCTCCTTCTTTGGCAAAAGATTTAGTCATAGTATTTAGTCCACCTTTACTTGCACTATAGTTTACCTGTCCTGCATTGCCCATTTCACCTACTATAGAAGAGATATTTACAACACTTCCAAATCTAGCTTTACTCATTACTTTTAAAGCCTCCCTACAACCTATAAAAGCACTTGTAAGGTTTGCATCAATTACAGTTGCAAAATCTTCTAAACTCATTCTAAGAGCTAGTTTATCTTTTGTAATACCAGCATTATTGACTAAATAGCTAAGCTCTCCATCACACTCAACTATAACTTTTATCATATCAATAAACTCTTGTTCATTTGTAACATCAGCTTTTATAACCGCAGCACTTCCACCACTAGCTATAATCTCATCTTTTATCTTATCAGCAGCTTCAGCTCCACTTCTATAGTTGATCCACACTTTTAGTCCAAAACTAGCTAACTCTTTAGCAATAGCTGCACCTATACCTCTACTAGCTCCTGTTATTAATACATTTTTACCACTAAATTTCATATATTTCTCCTTTTATTTAAATATCCTTTGCCATTGTAAACATATCTTCAAACTCATCGATATAGCTATCACATCTATCGCAAATATCTTTTATTCCCTTATATGCAAAAGCAGTTTTACACTCTTTGCAAATATGGTATTCATATTGAACTAAAACCTCAGCTTGATCATAAGCAAACCTAATTAGATTTATAGTTGATGGTGAACTTATAGCATCACTAGCACAAACCATCTTACAGATACCACAAGAGATACATTTACCACTAGTAAACATAATAGTATCATTTTGTGTAGGTCTAAAAAGTGCATCTGTTGGGCAAAAATGCACACACTCTCCACAGTTGGTACAAGACAAAAAGTCTATCTCTTTATTTGCAATCAATCCCTTTATGGTAGGAATCTCCTCTTTTTTTAACTCTTCAGATATTAATTTAATAGAGTTTTTAAGCATAAGCAATTTTGGTGGTGTATGTTTTTGAGTTTTTTTTAGATTTTTTGAAACACCATCATCTTTTTTTAACTCTTTAGTAATAGTAAAGATATTTTTTAATAATCCTCTTTTTTTACTATCTATATCTTTTTCTATATAGTTTATTTTTGCGTTAAAAGAAAACTCTATCTCTTGTAAAAATCTATTTGCTATTGTAACTTTTTCTTGGATATAGAATTTGATTTTTTCATTTGTTTGTGTTGTAGTTACAAACTCTATATTCTCTTTTTTTCTTAAAACCAAAGATACTATATGATGAGCATCAAACATACCAAAAGTTGGTACATCTATCCCATCTACAATCACATTTACCTCTTTTTGTATAAAGTCCAAAACAAAACCATTGATATCAAAACTCTCTAAGCTCAAAGCATCAGTAGGACATGATCCTATACATTCAGCACAATTAGTACAAAGATCATTATATAGTGTAATTCTTTTTTTAAATATTCCAAGAGCATTATAATCGCACATATCTATACATTTATTACACTCATTTTGTGAGTTATCATATCTAAGACAACTTAATGCATCTAATACAAAAAACTCTTTTTTTTGTAAAAACTGATTCTCCCTCATCTAAACTCCTTGCTTATTATCCCAAATTCTTATGTGCAATCTATCACTATATTTAAAACCATATTTTACACAAAGTTCTATTACAAATAAAGAGTTTTTCATAATCTCCCCTGTTGTATCCCCTTGTGGCATCAAAAAAACATCTATCTTTGGAAGAAGAGCTAAAATCTCCTCTATCTCTTGAATAACATCTTGATTTTCTTGGTTTACTACAAATTTTAAATATCTATTTTTACTTTTGTTTATTATATTATTTAAAGACTTATAATTGATTCTTTTATTATAAGGTTCTTTTGTATTTGCTAATTTTAAGCTTATAGAGTATAATATTTTTTCTTGATAGGCTTTAGTTATATCTATATCTATAGCTCCATTTGTCTCTATAGTTACACTATACTCTAAGTTTATATAATACTCCAAAAACTTTTGAAACTCTTTATTGTTCCAATAAAGCATAGGTTCTCCACCAGTTATAACAATATCTGGCTTATAGTGTGATGGTATAAGTTTGTTTACTTCAAAGATTAGATCTTTGGCATTTTCATAACTACTCCAAAACTTTCTAAACTCTTTATCTACAGCATAATAGCTATCACATCCAAACTTTTTTACTCCACTAGGTGTTGTATATTCTACGCCAAAACCACTACAATCAAAGTTACACTTACCAAATCTAACAAAAACAGATGGTGTTCCTATCTTTTGTCCCTCTCCTTGGATAGTAGGACCAAAGATTTCACTAACTTCTAGCATATACTGTACTTTTACTTTTTGGGGTTTCATAGTACTCTATATGTGAAACTTTTATATCTATTTTTGACATCTTTTTTTGTACTATTTCTAAAAGCCATTTTGATAAGTTTTCACTAGTTGGTACAAAATCAACCACTATAAATCCCTCATACATCTCATATATATGTTTTTCTTCATCTTTTATAAAGTTTAAATCTGGTGTTTTAAATCCATCATCAAACTCTATTAGGTTTTTACCACTTGCATAATGAGGCAAAAGTGTATCAAAAAGTGGATCATTGATATCAACTATAAACTTATGATCTATCACATCATCAATAAAGTGTTTAAACCAATTTAAATGGTTAAAGTCTGTTACCATTCCATTTTGAAGTTTGTTTGACTCTAGATAAACGATTACTTTTCCTTGATGACCATGAAGATGTCTACATTTTAGACACTCACTCATACTATACTCTTTATCTAGCTCTTGAGACCATACCCTATGTCCATAACAAAAATCAAACTCTTTGGATATTTGCCATATCATACTATCTCCTCATAAGGTATTTTATCTTTTTCTTTAGCTTGCACAAAGCCTTTTAGTCTAAGCCTACAACTATCACATACCCCACAAGCTTTAGTAGAGTTTTTATAGCAACTCCAAGTTAGTTCCAAAGGTACACTTAGCTCTAGTGCTTTTTCTACTATTTGAGCCTTACTTAGATGTACTAAAGGAGTGATTATATCAAGCTTTGTACTCTCTTTTGTACCTAGATTTATGGTTTGTTGCATACTAGATATAAAAGTCTCACTACAATCAGGATAACCACTACTATCTTCTTCAACTACTCCTATAAAGATAGCATTAGCCTCTTCTTTTTCAGCAATAGCAGCTGCTATGGATATAAATATACCATTTCTAAAAGGTACATAAGTAATAGGTACAACTCCCTCTTCTACTCCACTAGTAGGTACATCAATACTCTCATCAGTCAAAGCAGAAACTCCCACATCTTTAAAAAAAGGTATATCTATCTCATATTTATTTGAAATCTTTAAATAATCACATATATCTCTAAAAGCCTTTAATTCTCTATCTTGCGTTCTTTGTCCATAATTAAAATGAAGTGGCACTATCTCATAGCCTTGCTCTTTTGCTATAAAAGTAGTTAAGCTAGAGTCCATCCCACCACTTAAAATACATATTGCTTTTTTCATCTAGTTAAAAAATCCTTATATTTATCTGTAAAAAAGTTCCAGCTTATAGGCAAAACTTTAACTATTTGGCCTTTTTTAAGACCATCAAGCCCACTATCAAGAGCTATAAATGAGTTACAAGCACTCAAAACACTTACCATACCTGGTGAAGTTTTGTCTGCTACAATAAACTCCTCTCCATCAAAAAATCCAGCCAAAAGTGTAACTCGTTTTGTCTTTTCTTTTATATCTTTGCCTAGTTTTGCTACTATATAATTATGATGTATCGCTTTTTGTCCTTTTAAGACTTCAATTATATTTTTACCAAACATCTCAAAAATCATAGCCGCAGCCAAAGGATTACCAGGGAGATTTAGTACATAACTATTACCTATCTTACCAAAAACTGTAGGCTTCCCAGGTTTTATTACAATTCCATCAAATAAAGAGTTAAATCCAAGCTCACCAAAAGCTGCTTTTGTAAAATCAGCTTCACCCACACTAACACCACCAGTAGTAATAATCAAATCATATTTTAAAGAGTTTGATATAATGTTTTTTAAGCCCTCTAAAGAGTCATCTGATGTTTTGGAAAATGTTACATTTACATTTAGTTCTTTACATCTTGCTACAAATGTAGGTGTATTTGAGTTATATATTTGATGTGGTAAAATCTTCTCATAATGCTGTTTTAGCTCATCTCCACTTGCAAAGACTAAAATATTTGGCTTTTTATAGACTTTTATATGAGTAATACCCATAGATGCCAAAAGTGTAATCTTTGCAAAGTTGATTTCATCTCCATCTTTTAAAATATTTTCATCTTTTAAAATATCTTCACCAATATATCTAATATGTTGATTTTTTGAAACTTTAGAAGTGATTTTGATATTTTTTTTATCTAAATGCTCTACATCTTCTATAGGTACGATAGCTGTTGTATTATGTGGTATTTTTGCTCCCGTCATTATTTTGATACAAGTACCACTTTCTATACTTAGCTCTTTTTCATCTCCTGCAAAAATCTTATCTACTACTTTTAGAGTATTATTACCATCTTCAAAAACAATAGCATATCCATCCATTGCTGAGTTATTATACCTTGGCAAAGAAAAAGGAGCATTTATATCCTCAGCTGATATTCTAAACAAAGAGTCTTCAATAGGGATTATCTCTTTGTTTTTTACTATTTGTAAACTGCTTATTATCTGCAATGCTTCTTGTGGTAATATTGCCATTTTTTGCCTTCTTATAATCTAATTGTGATATAATACCAAAAAAAATCAAAATTTAAGGTTTATTATGGATATTATGGCTCCTTCAGTTACAGCTCACTTATGGGCAATATATTTTTTATTAGCTATTATGGTAATAAATATCTTAACTATATTAAATCAAAAATCTTTTGTTACTTTGGCTAAAAGATTAAAGTTTTTTACACCTATTTTTCATACTTTAAATGCCGCTATTATCTATAGTGGTACTATATATGCTGCTTATTATCATATTTTTAATTTTAAAGTTATTCTTATGATATTTGCATCTATTTTTGTGATGGTTTTAGAGATAAAAAGATATAAAAAACTTCGTGTTATCAAATCCACAGATACCCACCTTCAAGAAGAGTTTAAACTCTATGCCAAAAAAATCTATGCTATAGAAATAGCTATAATAATCATAGTCTATATAGTTTCTATTGTGATTTTATAATGCAATTTATTTATCATATAGACTCAAGCAAAGATATACTTATAGCCAAAGATGAGCTTTATAACTATCTTTTTAGGGTAAGAAGACTAAAAAATGATCAAATCTATAGCTTTAGAAACCTAAAAGATGATTTTATATATAAATATAAACTTACATCTATAAATAAAAAGGAAGCTACTTTTTATCTAGTAGAGTCTTATCTTAGCCCAAATAAATCAAACTCAAATCTACACCTAGCATGGGCTATATGTGATCTTAAAACTATAGAAAAAACTCTTCCATCTCTTAATGAGCTAGGCTTAGCAAGGCTTTCATTTATATATAGTGACTTTTCACAAAAAAACTTTAAAATCAACTACGATAGAGTAGAAAAAATACTCATTAACTCCTCTATGCAATGTGGAAGAAGTGATATGATGATAATTGAAGAGTTTAATAGCCTTGAAGAGTTTTTAGGGCAATATCCAAATAGCCATATGCTAAACTTTTCAAATAGATACTTAAATAATTCTTTAGATATCAAAACTCTTATTGTAGGAAGTGAAGGTGGTTTTAGTCATAGAGAAATAGAGCTTTTTGAAGAAAATAAAATCATAGGTCTTAAAAATAATCTTATTCTTAGAAGTGAAACCGCTACAATATCGGCTGTGGCCATACTAAGCTCTTTTTGATATATGCACATTGACAAAATATAATATTTTTGATAAAATCGGGCAAATTATATAAAAGGAGCTGTTTTGGAGTTACAAGAAATAGAGTATCGTTCTACTCTTTACAACCAACTCTTACTTAAACAAGCACAGTTAAGCTCTATAGATCAAAAACTAGATAACAATAAAGTAAATGAATTTGATACACAACTATCAAGTGATGATGAAGAAGACTATAAAAGAGTTGTAGATAAATTTCAAAATAAAGATAGTGAAATAAAAGCTCACGAACAAACTCACACTTCACTAGCAAATACAACTACTGCTATACACTATAGCTATCAAAAAGGACCTGATGGTAAGTTTTATGCTATTGGTGCTGAAGTGAGGTTTGATACATCTATGCCACAAGATGAAGATGAGGCAATATTAAAATTGGATAAGATACAACAAGCAACAAACACTAGCCTTGGTATGAGTAGTGCTGATAGCACCGTAGCTATAAGTGCAAATCTAAATAAACTTTTATTACTACAAAGTAAAAATCAAGAAAAACTATTTTAATATTTAAAATGAGGCTTTAGATATCAAGACTCTAAAACCTCACTTAAATCTACATTTTAAGCCAAAAACTTAATTATACATTAAACCTAAAGTGCATTATATCACCATCTTGAACAATATAATCCTTACCTTCAAGTCTCATTTTACCAGCAGTTTTTGCACCTTGCTCACCACTATTTGAGATAAAATCTTCATATGCGATAACTTCTGCACGAATAAAGCCTTTTTCAAAGTCATTATGTATTACAGCTGCTGCTTGTGGAGCTTTTGTGTTTTTTCTTATAGTCCAAGCTCTTACCTCTTTTACTCCAGCGGTAAAATAGCTTTGAAGTCCTAGTTTATCAAAAGCTTTTTGAATAATCTGCTCTAGACCACTTTCCTTTACACCCAGGCTATCCAAAAACTCTTTTGCATCACTATCAGGTAAGCCAATAAGCTCTTCTTCCATCTTTGCACAAAGCATAATAACCTCACTACCTACACTAGCAGCATACTCTCTTACCATATCTACATATTCATTGCCATCTTCAGCTAAAGAGTCTTCATCTACATTTGCACCGTAAATCACCTCTTTATTTGATAAAAATCTAAGCTCTTTATCAAGCTGTTTAAAAAACTCATCATCTTTTTTAGTAAAAGTTTTTATTGGATTTAACTCCCCTAGATGATCATAAACCTCTTTTGCAATTTCTAATAAACTTGCAGCATCTTTTGATGCTTTTGATTGTTTTTTAAGCTTTTCTATCTTCTTTTCACATTGATCTAAATCTGCATAAATAAGCTCTGTTTCTATAATCTCAATATCTCTTAGTGGATTAATTGCACCTTCAACATGCACTATATTACTATTATCAAAACATCTTACTATATGTAAAATAACTTCAACCTCTCTAATATTACTTAAAAACTGATTTCCAAGTCCTTCACCTTTACTAGCACCCTTTACAAGTCCAGCAATATCAACAAAATCTATAGTAGAGTATTGTATTCTTTCTGGTTTTACTATTTTAGCAAGTTCTTCTAATCTCTTATCTGGAACTGGAACTATTGCTTTATTTGGCTCTATAGTACAAAAAGGATAATTCTGTGCCTCTGCATGTTGTGCCTTTGTAAGTGCATTAAAAGTTGTACTTTTACCTACATTTGGTAATCCTACTAATCCTACTCCTAAACCCATTTCAATCCTTTATGTTATTATTTTGTTAAGTTTTTTAAAAATTCTATAGCAAGTCTCACCCCTGCTCCACTTGCTCCATAAGGGTTATATCCCCAAGCTTTTTCTACATATGCTGGTCCTGCTATATCAAGATGTAGCCATTTGTTTTTGTTTTCTTCATATATAAACTTATCCAAAAACAACCCTGCTGTTATTGCCCCACCATATCTACTTGAACTAATATTGCAAATATCAGCTATCTCACTTTTTAGTAGTTTTGGTAAATATCTATTAAAAGGCAATATCCCTACTAACTCCCCACTACTATTTGAAGAGTCTAAAATCTTCTCTTTTAGTTTATCACTATGCCCCATAACTCCAGTAGTGTACTCTCCAAGTGCTACTACACAAGCACCTGTTAATGTAGCAAAATCAAGTATATAATCAACATCTTTAATATTATCTTGTGCATAACATAGACAATCAGCTAAAACAAGCCTACCCTCAGCGTCAGTGTTTTTTACCTCTATAGTAGTTCCATTTTTAGCTATCAAAATATCATCAGGCTTATATGCATCACCACCTATCATATTTTCTACTGCTCCTATTATACCATGAACTTCTATACAAAGACCTAAATTAGATATAGCACTCATAATTCCTAGTACTGCACTACCACCACTTTTATCTGCTTTCATACTTACCATAAAATCACTAGGTTTTAAACTAAGTCCACCACTATCATAAGTAAGCCCTTTACCTACTAAAACTACCTTTGCTTTTGGATTTTTTGGTTTATGTACTAAGTGGATTAGTTTTGGTTTATGCCTACTAGCCCTAGAGACTGCTAACATAGCTCCCATACCATTTTGTTCTAAATACTTTTCATCATAAACTTTACACTCCAAACTACTCTCTTTTGCCATAGTAAGAGCAAAAGAAGCCATAACATCTGGATAAAAATCCTCTGGTGGGGTATTAACTATATCCCTTACCATATTGACTGTTTTAGATACTTTTATAGTTTGTGTAAGCTTTTCTTGAATCTCTTTTGTTACTTTTGAAATAGCCAATACAATATCAAGTTTAGTTTTTTCTTCTTTTTTTGTTTTGTATTTATCAAAACTATAACTTCCAAGTATAACGCCCTCTGCAAAAGCTGTTATATACTTTTCACTATCTTTATCTATCTCTATTTTTATTTTTTTATATTTTGTTTTGATAAGTTTTTTAATCATAGCTGATGAAGATATTTTAATACTCTCAAAATCTTTTTTTTCACATCCTATGATAAGTTTTTTTGACTCGGCTAACAATGCTATCTCTTCATCTTCACCCTTAAATCCAATATCTTTTAAAATATTCTCTTCTTCAAGTTCATCTGTTTTTTTATTAAATACATATATTACTTCTAAATCACTCTCTATTTTTTTATATTTATCATCACTTAAAACAATATTCACACCATCTCCTTTTCTTTATTTTGCATTTTTTTTGTAACTCTATTTAGATAATAGATAATACTTCCTGCTATAATTATAGCAAAAGGTACAGCATAATACCAATAATCTTTCATTTTTTCAAGTATATATAAAATCTGCTCACCAAAATACCATGTTGGCAAAATAGTAACAGTAGCCCAAATCCATGCACTTATTAGGTTGATAATAGCAAATTTTTTAGCATCAAATTTAGTTAATCCTATAGATATAGGGATAATTGTCCTCATTCCATACATATATCGTTGAATAAATATTATAGGCCATCCATATTTTTGCAACATCAAATGTGCTAGTGCAAATTTTCTTTTTTGAGATGTTAGGTGTTTATTTATATATTTTTGATTATATCTTCCTGTATAAAAATAGATCTGATCTCCTGCAAAGCCACCAAGTCCAGCTATAAAAATAGCCATAGGAAGATTCATGTCTCCCGTGTGACACAAAAGCCCAGCCATAATAAGCCCCATTTCACCCTCTAAGATACTCCAAGCAAAAAGTATTATATATCCTTGTTCTTGTAAAAGATATTTAAGTTTTTCTTCAAAACCACTAACAGGAGCATTATATAAATCAATACCTACAAATATAGCAAAAGCTATAACTGCTATAAAAATCAACTTACCAGAATGGTTTAAAAATAGATTCTTTAACATTTAGTCAAACTTTAATATATTTTTTGCTTGAATCATATCCTTATCACCTCTACCACTTAGATTGACTATAATAGTTTTGTTTTTTAGCTTTTCTTTTGCTTTTAAAAGATATGCTATAGCATGAGCTGATTCAAAAGCGGGAATAATACCTTCTATTCTACTAAGCCATACAAAAGCCTCCATAGCTTCATCATCAGTTATACTATCATAACTAACAGTTCCCAAATCTCTATGGTAGCTATGCTCTGGTCCAATACCAGGGTAGTCAAGTCCAGCACTTATACTATGAGCTTCAAGTACTTGCCCATCCTCATCTTGAAGTAGATAGCTACATTGCCCATGAAGTATCCCTGGACTTCCTTTGGCTAGTGATGCACCATGCTTATTTGTATCAAGTCCAAGCCCACCAGCTTCTATACCTATGCACTCTACCTCTTCATCTTCTAAAAAGTGACTAAATATCCCTATAGCATTACTTCCACCACCTATACAGGCTACTACCTTATCTGGTAGTTTACCTTCAAGATCTAATATTTGGCTTCTAGCCTCCCATCCTATTATTGATTGGAAATCTCTTACCATCATAGGGTATGGATGAGGACCAGCTACTGTTCCTATAACATAAAAAGTATCTCTAGCATTTGTAACCCAATGCCTTATAGCATCGTTCATAGCATCTTTTAGTGTCATGCTTCCACTTTCTACTGCATTGACCTTAGCACCTAAAAGCTTCATTCTAAAGACATTTAACTCTTGTCTTTTAACATCTTTTGCACCCATAAAGACTGTACACTCTAGCCCCAAAAGTGCAGCAACCGTTGCTGTTGCCACACCATGCTGACCTGCACCTGTTTCAGCTATTATCTTTGTTTTACCTAGCTTTTTAGCCAAAAGTCCTTGAGCTATAACATTATTTATTTTATGAGCTCCTGTATGGTTTAGATCCTCTCTTTTTAGATAGATCTTAGCACCTAGCTCTTTACTTGCATTGGCTGCATAATAAAGTGGATTTGGTCTTCCTACATAATCTTTTAGAAGTATATTAACCTCAGCCCAAAACTCTTTATCAAATCTATATTTATAATACTCTTTTTCCAAATCCAATAATGCTGGCATAAGTGTTTCTGGGACATATCGTCCGCCAAAAATACCAAAATGCCCTATCTTATCTGGATCAAATTTTGAAGGTTTTGGGATATAGTTATTCATCTGCTTTTCCTCTGTTATTTAAATATCCAATATCGTATATACTGGTGATAGTTCTTCTACCTTTTTTTTGCCATCTAAAAATGTAAGATTTATTATAAAACAACTCTCCACTATTTTAGCTTTTGTATCTTCTATAAGTTTAACACTAGCTCTTGCTGTACCACCAGTAGCAATTAAGTCATCAATAAGTAAAACTCTAGCACCTATTTTTTTTTCAAATGCATCAAGATGTATCTCAACTTCATCAAAACCATACTCTAATTCATACTTTTCACATATGGTAGCACTTGGTAGTTTGCCTTTTTTTCTAATAGGCACAAAACCTATTTGTAGCCTTGTAGCTAGTGCTGCTCCAAAGATAAATCCTCTACTTTCTATACCTGCTATATAATCAAGCTCTTGATCTTTGTATCTATCTTCTAAATGATCCAAAAGCATATTAAAAGCTTGTTTATTGTTTAATAGTGTTGTAATATCTCTAAAAACTATTCCCTTTTTTGGAAAGTTTTCTATACTTCTTATACTATCGTTTATAAATCTTTTTTTCTCTTGACTTAGTTCTTTCATTTTTTTTCCTTTAAGATAGGTTATTATCAACACATTGACAAATAGTATGCCCTATAAGTATATGCATCTCTTGGATTCGTGGTGTATCTTGATCACTTACAACTATATTTAAATCACATATATCATTCATAGCTCCACCATCTCTACCACTAAGTCCTATAGTTACACAACCCATCTCATTTGCTATTTTTAGAGCATTGATTACATTTTGGCTATTTCCACTTGTACTAATACCTATAACTACATCACCTTCACTAGCTAGGGCTTCTACTTGTCTATCAAAAACTCTATCATAACCAAAGTCATTTCCTATTGCAGTTAGGGCACTTGTATCTGTTGTAATAGCAATTGCTGGTAGTCCTTTTCTTGTTGTTTTATATCTTCCTGTTAGCTCTGCAGCGATATGTTGTGCATCTGCTGCACTTCCACCATTGCCACAAAGTAAGATTTTATTACCATTTTTTAGTGCATCAACAACTATTTTTGAAGCATTTGCTACTGTAGTTTCTAATTTTGGCAAAACCTCTTGAACACTTTTGATATGTAAATCAAACTCTTTTTTTACCGCTTCTAACATAGATTTCCTTTTATTTTTGCTATTGTATTTGTTGTACTCTTACCATTAATAAACTCTATAAGTTTTAGCTCTTCAACCAAATCAGCTCCTACAACATCTTTGCCTTTATAATCAGCACCCTTAACCAAAATATGTGGTTTTAGAGCTTTAATAAGCTCATAAGGGGTATCTTCTTCAAATATCACTACATAATCCACACTTTCCAAAGCTGCTAGTACAAAAGCCCTATCTTCTTCATTGTTGATTGGTCTATCTTCACCTTTTAGTCTTTTGACACTACTATCAGAGTTAAGTCCAAGAACTAAAATATCACCTTGAGACTTAGCTTTATCTAGATAGCTTACATGTCCACGATGTAATATATCAAAACAACCATTTGTAAAAACTATTTTTTTATTTTTAGTTTTAAGATTTGATATAATTTTTATCATTTCATCTTTTGTTTTGATATGTGATTCTGGACCACTTTTGTGTAAAGAGTACCTATAAGCTTCTATCTCTTCTAAAGTAGCTGTAGCACTTCCTACCTTACTTACTACAACTCCAGCTGCTAAGTTGGCAAACTCTACACTTTCATATATATCTTTACCCAATGCAGTCATATATCCCAAACTTGCCAAAACTGTATCTCCAGCACCTGTAACATCAAAAACCTCTTTTGCAACAGTAGGCTTAATACTTAATTTATCATCATATATAGCTATTCCATCTTCACTTAAGGTTATAAGTGAAACTCCCAAATCTAGCTCATTTTTAAGCTTTGTTATAGCTCTAAGTAACATCTCTTTTGAGTTTATTTCTATATTTGTAGCTAAACTTGCCTCTTTTTTGTTTGGAGTTAGAAGGTAGGCATTTGCATATTTACTATAATCATTCCCTTTTGGATCTATTAAAACCTTTTTATTATGCTTATTTGCTAAATCAATAATATCTTTTGTAAGAGTATTTGTTAGTACTCCTTTACCATAATCAGAGAGCAAAATCACATCAATACTATCTATTATTTTAGCAAGATTGTTTTTTATCTTATCTATAGATTCTTGTGAAATAGGATCTTTTGACTCTTTATCATATCTTACAACTTGTTGGTTTGAGACTAAAATCCTACTTTTTTTGCTTGTTTTTCTGTTTTTTTGAGTAGATAACAAAGTCTTAACTTCAAGGCTTTTTAGCATAGCTTCTAGCTCACTACCAGCCTCATCATCACCTATTACACTAAGTACTACTACATTAGCTCCTAAAGATACAAGATTATTTACTACATTACCTGCTCCACCTAAAAGTGTAGTCTCTTTTTTAACATCTACAACTTGCACAGGAGCTTCTGGCGAAATCCTATCACAACTCCCCCATAAATAGTGATCTATCATAAGATCACCTATTACACATATATTTACTCCTTTATTTGGCATTTTTAACCTCAGTTTCAAAAAGCCTTTTTATCTCTTTGATATACTCTTTTATCCCATCTTCTAGCTCAAACCTAGGCTTAAATCCAAGCTCTTTTATGGTTTTGTCTATATTTGCTTGAGTAAAAAACTGATATTGTCCTACAAAAGGGTTTGGAATATACTCTGTTTGATAAGTCGTTCCTAGCTCTTGCTGTAAAATATCTGCAATATCTTGAAAACTTCTAGCCTTACCTGTGCCTACATTATATACTCCACTTTTTTTAGCAACTGCGGCTTTAATATTGGCTTGAATAATATCTTCTATATAGATAAAGTCTCTTAGTATTTTATCACTTCCCTCAAAAAGCTTAGGAGCATTACCTTTTAAGAGCTGATGTCCAAACTGTACCACTGTTGAGGCTGTTTTGTTTTTGTAAAATTCTCTTTTACCATATACATTGAAGTATCTTAAACCTACTATATCTATAGAAAGCTCTTTTTTAATATATGAATTTGCTAGTTTATCCATCATTAGTTTACTAAAACCATATACATTATTTGGGCTTTCATATCCAATATCAAACACATCACTATCACCATAAGTAGCAGCACTACTTGCATAAATCATATTTGCTTTATGCTTAATAGCTATCTTTAGTAGATCTTCAAAAGCATTGACATTGGTTTGTATCATAAGATCTTGCTCACTTGCTGTTGTATCACTAATAGCAGCTTCATGAAAAATATAATCAAACTTATAGCTAGTCTCTAGCTCTTTTAATAAAGCCTTATCATTGATATCACCACTTATTACAATACCTTCAAAACCTATTAGGTTTTTAAAATGCCCAAAACTCTTTAGATTGCCATTACTTAGAAGTTTATCACTTCTAAAAAGATCTAAAACCACTATTTTGGCTTTTGGGTAGTTTTCTTGAAAATAAAAAGCAAGATTGCTACCTATAAAACCTGCTCCACCTGTTATTAGGATTGTTTTATTGTTAAAACTCTTTTTTGTATATTTCATATTGTACTTCCACTCTTATTTGAGTTTATTATAACTAAAAATTGATTATTCTTTGATTATATTTGGGATATCTTTTATAGAATCAATGATAAAATCAGCATTTACCTCTTTTTCATCAAAACTATGACCACTTTTTACTATTACACTAAGCCCTATTTTTGCATTTTTGGCACACTTTATATCACTTATTTTATCTCCTATTAAGATACTTTGAGCAAGATCAATATCAAATTCTTTTAGAGCATCATCTATCATACCCGTTTTGGGTTTACGACAACTGCAATTATCATCTGGACCATGTGGACAAAAATAGAGTTTTTCTATTTTTACCCCTTTTTTACTAAACTCATCCATCATCCAAGTACTAAGTTTGTTAAACTCATCTAAGCTATAATACCCTCTTGCTATACCACTTTGATTTGTAATAATAAAAAGCTTATATCCAAGCTTTTGTAGATAAATAGCACTTTCAAAAACCCCATCTATAAACTCAAACTCTTCTATTTTATATAGATACTCTTTTTCTATATTGATAACACCATCTCTATCTAAAAATACTGCTTTTCCCATCTAAGACTCTTCTTTTTTTATATACAATATACCATAATTATGTTAAAATTATTAACTTTTATGTAAGGATTAGGCTTGGAACTTTTTATATTATTCTTTTTAATTTTATTATCTGGAATCTTCTCTGGTAGTGAAATATCCCTTGTTAGCTTAAATGATGCAAAACTTAAGGCACTTTTAGATAGAAAAGTCAAAAATGCCCAAACTATAGCAAAACTCAAAAAAAACCCACATAAAATGATAATAACTATTTTATTAGGTAATAATATAGTCAATATTTTAGCATCTGTTATAGCAACTGTTTGGACTACAGAGCAGTTTGGTAATGAATACCTTGGATATGCTACTGGGATTTTAACCTTTGTTTTACTTATATTTGGAGAGATCTACCCAAAAGTTTTAGCACAAAATCATGCTGTGCTATTTGCACAACTAACTGCACATTTTTTGATTATTATTCAGTTTATTTTTTTTCCTATTATAATCATCTTAGAATATATCATCAAAATTGCAAATAAAAGTAGCAAAAAAAACAAACTTAGCAAAATCTCTGAAGCAAAAGCTATGATAGGTATAGTAAAAGAAAGCGGTGATATAGAAGAAAATATTGAAAAAATGATCTATAATGCTATAGATTTTGATACAAAATGTGTAGTAGAGATTATGACTCCTAAAAATCAAATCATATCAATAGACTCAAAGGCTACTATGGATGAGCTTCAAGAGCTTTTTATAAAGAGTATGAAATCAAAAATAGTAGTCTATAAAAAAGATCCAAATAATATAATAGGTATAGTAAATATTAAAATGTTTATAAACTCTTTAAATCAAAAAAAGATAAAACAAGTAAAAGATATAGAGCTTGATCCACCATTTTTTATAGATCAAAGTCATCAAATAGATGATTTGCTTCTTAGTTTTCAAGAAAGCAAACAAACCATAGCTATAATCAAAGAAGATAATGAAGTTTTGGGTATTGTAACTATGGAAAATATCCTAGAAGAGATAGTAGGAGAGATTTTTGATGAGGCACAAAAAGATATCAACTTTATTACAAATATTGATAAAAACTGCTTTGATGTAAGATATGATACCCCTATATATGAAATAAGAAAAAAGATAGAAGATTTTGAACTAGATGAACAAAGATTTAAGTCTATTGAAACACTTTTTTTAGATAGGGTTGATGGAGAGTTTACTAAAGATCAAAAATACTATTTTGAAAACTACCTTATAATTCCAATTAAAGTAGAATCAAATAGAGTTGTTAAGTTTAAAATATGTACAATTAAAAATGAGGATATTTAATGAAAAGAGTTTTGTATATTTTAACTATACTATTTATAACATCACTATTTGCAAAGGATAGTTTAATGCAAATAAAACAACTAACACCAGAAGAAGAAAGGGTGATTATTCACAAAGGTACAGAGTGGCCATTTAGTGGTAAATACAACGATCATCACGAAGATGGTATCTATAAATGCAAGCAGTGTGGAAGTGAACTTTTTTTATCAAAAAGTAAGTTTGATAGCAAAAGTGGTTGGCCTAGCTTCGATGAGGCTATAGATGGTGCCATAGAAGAGATACCTGATAGTGATGGGCTAAGAACAGAGATAGTTTGTGCTACATGCAAAGCACACTTAGGACATGTCTTTAGGGGTGAGGGATTTACATCCAAAAATACAAGACATTGTGTAAACTCTATCTCACTTGATTTTACAAAGGAGTGATTATGCAAATAAATAACAACCTAAATACAAATGTATTAATGCAAAATATGCAACAACTAAATGTTGCAACTGAGGCTTTTACAAAACTATCACTTGCTGATGATATGGCAAGTAATACAGAAGTTACCGATGAGCTTATAGAGCAGATTGCTGGGCAAGTAGCATCTCCTATAGCATATCAAGCAGGAGCTAAATCTATAGAGATACAAAAAGAGCTAACTGATAGCCTTGTAAATATAAGAGCCTAAGACTAAAGAAGATCTATTTTCTCCTGACCTATCCTATATAGGGCAAAATCATACTTTATAGGATCTTCTTTATCAAACTCTTTTAGTTTTTGAGTTACTAAAAGAGCTGATTTAAGATCATAAGTTTTTCTAGATAGAAGTCCTAGTTTTTGCGAAATATGAAAAGTGTGTGTATCAAGTGGTAGAATAAGGTCTTTTTTATCTACTTTTTCCCAAAGTCCCATATCTAAATGATCTTTTCTAACCATCCATCTTAAAAACATATTCCATCTTTTATATGGAGAGTTAGATACCTCTTTGATATAAGATAATTTATCTCTTTTAAAAGGTGAGCTTATCAAAAAGCTATAACCTTGTGAGCTATGATCACTAAAAGAGTAGATTGTTTTGATAAGATAATCGATCCCCTCTAGTACACTATTTTTATCTTTATAGCCTTGTAAAAAAAGCTCTTGTAAAGAGTCTAGATTTTTAACTCTTTTGATAGCTATAATAAAGTTAATAATATCTTCACTATTTTGAAAGCGATAATAAAAGCCTCTTAAACTCTCTCTTATCTTCTCTTCACTTTCATTAAAAAGTGCAAAATCTATACTATATAAAAATTCAACTATTTTAGTTGCCTTACCATAAGCAAACAATGCACAAAACAAGCTTATATACTCGTCATTATACTTTTTAGCTATCATAAGCGGATCTGGTTTATCAAAAGAGAGCTCTAATGCACTATTTCTTAAACTTACTTCATTATCTAGTAATTGTTTTATATTCATTTTGGTATTATATCATAAATATTGTTGGAGTTTTTAATGTTATTTGAAAGTTTATACAATTTAGTACAAAACAGTAGGTGTTATAGGGTTTTTGATGGTAGTTTTTCTATAAATCATCAAGATTTAGTAGATTTAGTTGAACTAGCTAGGATAAGTTCAAGTGCAAGAAATGCTCAACCTCTTAGATATAAAATAGTAGATCAAGATCCACAAAAATTAGAGATTTTCAAGCCTCTTAAATGGGCTTCCAACCTAAGCTGGAGTGGACCTAGTATAGAGCAGATGCCATCAGCTTTTATTATAGTATGTCAAGATATTTCACTAAAAGAGTATGCTATAGTAGATGCTGGTATAGCTATGCAAAATATTATGCTAGGCATTAAGGCAAAAGGTTTTGATGGATGTATGTTAGCATCTATTGATAGAGCAAAATACAAAGAGATTTTAGAACTTCCTAGTGATATAGAGCCTCTTTTTGCTATAGCTGTAGGAAAATCAATACAAAGGGTCAAACTTATAGAAGATAGTGATACTCTATATTACCATGATAAAAACAGTACACATATTGTTCCAAAACTACCTTTAAGTGAGGTGTTATTATGAAAAATCATGAAGCAAAACTTGCTGTTTTAATAGATGCAGATAATACATCACACAATATAATAGCTCCTCTTTTAGAAGAGATAAGCAAATATGGTATAGCAAATGTTAAAAGAATATATGGTGATTGGACTGATACACAACTAAGTGGTTGGAAACATGTATTATTAGAAAGATCAATAGTACCAATACAACAGTTTTCATATACAACAGGAAAAAACTCAACTGATATAGCTATGATAATAGATGCTATGGATTTACTATATTCTGGTAACTTTGATGGATTTTGTCTAATATCAAGTGATAGTGATTTTACAAGATTAGCTTCAAGAATCCGTGAAAGTGGACTAAAGGTATATGGTTTTGGAAGACAAACTACTCCTATATCTTTTATGAGTGCTTGTGATAAATTTGTTTTTATAGAGACTATTTTAAAACACTCTATCCATGAAAGGGCAAGTGATATTATAGAAAATATGCACTATGATGAAGAAAATTCATGTATTACTATTAGTAAAGAAGATCTTCAAGATCTTTTTAGAAAAATAATTCTTGACTTAAGTGATGAAAGTGGCTGGGCTAGACTTGATAGTGTAGGAACAAGAATCTACAAAATAGTCCCTCATTTTGATGTTAGGTGTTACAACTATAGTAAGCTTAGTAAACTTCTTCAATCTTTGGAGATTTTTGAGTTTAAAAAACTCAAAACAAAACATAGTAAAACAAAAGATCTTTTTGTAAGAGTCTCTAACCAGCCATAATGTTGTACTATTTTTTTTGATTTTGAAGTTTTATAAACATCATAGCCGTCATAATAGCATCATTGATAGCATCATGTTTTCCAAGACGAGGAACTTTAAGCTCTTTTAATATAGTATCAAATCTAAGATCTATATTACCTTGAGGTATAAATTCTATTTTATAGTCATAATATAAAGCAGAAACCTCTATTTGTTTATTTGGTAGTTTGATACCAAGCTTTGATTTAATATATTTATTTACCATAGCTACATCAAACTCCAAATAATACCCAACTAAAGGGCGATTGCCTATAAAATCCAAAAATTCATCTATAACTTCATCTATCTCTTTTGCATCATTTAGATCACACTCTCTTATATGATGAACTTTTATACTATCAGCTTGTAATTTACATGATTTTGGCTTAATAAATCTCTCAAATTTTTGACTTGTTAGGATCTTATTATTTTTAATTTTAAGTGCTCCTATAGAGATGATATCATCTACTTTTGGATTAAGTCCTGTTGTTTCACAATCAAAGCAAATAAACTCATCACCATCATATTGATCAAATAAATAGAGATATTTATCATTTTTAAGATTTTTTTTATTGAAATAGTTACTTACTGCTTTAAACATAGTTTAGCTTATAGTGAAATGTAAGTAGTTTTTTAAACTTATTTACTATCTTTAGAGTATCTTTTAACATATCTTTATCCATGGTAGTAAGCTCTTTTGGATCTACCATATTATTTATCTCTAATCCTTTATCAAGTCTATCTAAGCTAGTTTTTAGTCTTAGTGTTAGCAAAAAGTTAAAAGCCTCTATATATTCACTTGCTGATTCATGATCTATTATATTTTTATTATTTAGCTCTTTAATCCTCTCTACAGTGTTATTTTCTTCTATTTTATACTCTAATGCCATAGTTCTAATACCATGAACTATAGGGAAAATTCCACCTTTTTTAAGATCAAGTCCACTAATTTTATCTTTTTTCTCTATTAAAAAGTCATTAAATATACCAAGAGGTGTTGGAAAACTAAGTGAAAAAGAGGCAAAATTACTATAAAGTGAAGCACTATTATCTAAAAATTTATATATATACTCTTTTAACTCAAATAGTAAATTCTCATTACCTACTACACTATTTGCATCTAAAAAGATAGCAAGATTCATCAAATCTTCCTCTTTTTTATCACTAATCCATCTAAAAATCTCTTTTTTATACTCACCTTGAGTTTTTCTCCAATAAGGATTGCTTACCATTATATTACCTGGGCATTTTGGATATCCAAAATCACAAAGTATTTCACTAAAACGTAGTGCAAACTGCTCTATTTCTTTCTCTTCTATTGGACAATCATCAGATATAATAAGAGCATTATCTTGATCTGTTCTTAAAATCTGCTCACCTCGTCCCTCACTTCCAAGCACCAATAAAGCACTATAGTTTATCAAATCTTGCGGAGCTAAAAGAGTAAAAATCTTTTCAAAAAGCTTTATATTAAGCTCATTTAAAAGTCTTGATATATATCTAACTTTTACACCTTGGGCAAATAAAGATCTTACAATCCTAATAAAGTTAGAACTTGCTAATTTTAACTCTTGTAAGTTTTTTGCATTTTCTATTTCATTTGCTACAGCATATGTATGAGAAGAAAAAAAGCTTGTTAGTGACATTTGATCTAAAATACCCAAAGATTCATTTAAAGTATTGGTAACTAAAAGTCTTTTTATACCATATTTTGTCATCATAAGCTGAGCATTAAATAAAAAATCTTCACTATCTATTGTTTTAAGTCCAAAAGTAGTTATATTTTTTATACTATCATCAAAACTTAGCCTATTTAATATAACTTTTTCTCTAAAATCAGTATCAGTTGCTATTCCAAACTCACCATTACTGTTTTTAACTAAGATTGATGTTAGATGATGCTCTTTCATAAAATTTACAGTATTATAAATAGTCTCATTCTCTTTTACAAAAAGTGGCTTTTGGATATATGCATCTTTTACTTTTGCCATCATAAAGTTTGCTAACTCTTTACTTTGATTGATAGCACATACTTGACTTAATTTTTGGGAGATTGATTGGAAAAAGAAGTGTTCTAAGTCTTCATTTTGGTACACGATTTTCAAAAATATCTCTTTTGGTAGGGCATAGAGTAAACTCTCTTCTACTGCTTTAAAATGACTTTTTATACGATGTTCTATTAGTGAAATAGGATCAAAAAACTCATTTTGTGTATTTACTGCTATAACTTCATCTGTTTTTGGATCTATTTCTTGAATAGTTCCTTTTATAACAAAATACAAAAACTGCTCTTTTTGGGAGTTTTTATCTATAACATATTGATTTTTTTGAAAATAGTGAATATCAAGATTTTGGGAAATCTCTTCGAGTTCAAATTTATTTAGTTTATCAAAGGGAATAATCCCTTTGATAAAAGATTGTTGTTCCAATAAGCTCATATAAGTTGCCTTTACTCTTTTTAGTGACTTACTGCTCCATCAGCACCAATACCTGTTTGACATCTAATATTTTGTGCATCAAAACCACTATGGTCTATTTTTGATCTAGCACTCTTATCAGTTATAGAAAAGAACCAAATAGCGATAAATGCTAGAGGTATAGAGTATATTGCTGGATATTTTACATTTACAATAGGCTCAGCATTTTTTAGTGTATCTACCCAAACTGTAGGTCCAAGTACCACTAGTACAACAGCTACAAGTAAGCCTACTCCACCACCTATTAAAGCCCCTCTAGTAGTTAGTTTGCTCCAAAAAATAGATAAAAACAGTACTGGAAAATTCACACTAGCTGCTATAGCAAATGCTAGTCCAACCATAAATGCAACGTTTTGTTTTTCAAAAGCAATACCTAACAATATAGCCAATATTCCAAGTCCTATAGTAGCCATTTTAGAGACTCTCATCTCTTGTTTTTCATTTACTTTACCTTTTGCTATAACATTAACATACAAGTCATGTGAAACTGCTGAAGCTCCTGCTAAAGTAAGTCCTGAAACAACTGCTAAGATTGTAGCAAATGCAACAGCTGAAATAAATCCTAAAAATAGATCCCCACCAACAGCTTGAGCTAAGTGAATAGCAGCCATATTAGATCCACCAATAAGTGCTCCATCACTAAAGTACTCTGGATGTTTTGCAAGAAGTACTATAGCACCAAAACCTATAATAAATGTTAGAATATAAAAATACCCTATGAAACCAGTCGCAACAAAAACAGATTTTCTAGCCTCTTTTGCATCTGCAACTGTAAAAAATCTCATCAAAATATGTGGAAGTCCAGCCGTACCAAACATTAGTGCCATTCCTAGTGAAATAGCCTCTATTGGATTACTTACAAGTCCACCTGGAGACATTATAGATATATCTCTAGTTTCAACAGCTTGTACAAACATACTCTCAAAAGAAAAATCGCAATAAGCAAGAACTGCTAAAGCCATAAATGATGCACCTGATAAAAGCAATACTGCTTTAATTATCTGTACCCATGTAGTAGCAAGCATACCACCAAAAGTAACATATAACATCATCAAAATACCAACTATTACAACAGCATATTCATACTCTAATCCAAAAAGAACCTTGATTAGTTGTCCTGCTCCAACCATTTGAGCTATTAGATATAGTGCAACAACAACAAGTGATCCAGTTGCAGCTAGTGATCTAATCTCTTTTTGTCCTAATCTATATGAAGCAACATCTGAAAATGTATATTTTCCAAGATTTCTAAGTTGTTCAGCTATCATAAAAAGAACTATTGGCCATCCAACTAAAAATCCTATAGAGTAGATAAGCCCATCATAACCTTTCATATAAACAAGTCCAGAAATACCTAGAAACGAAGCAGCTGACATATAATCCCCTGCTATTGCAAGTCCATTTTGAAAACCTGTTATTCCACCACCAGCAGTATAAAAATCTTTTGCAGTTTTTGTTCTACTTGCAGCCCAATATGTAATACCCAATGTTGCTACAACAAAGATCATAAACATTACAATTGCTGCAACATTCATATCTCTACTTTCATCAGCAAATAAAGCTGTAGCCAATAAAGCCATTAATGCAAGAATTTTTTTCATTATTTACTCTCCTCTTTAGCTACTTTTTCTTTGATTTTGTTGTTTAGATCATCATACTCTTTATTTGCTCTAAATGTATAAACACCAGTTAGTACAAACGTTACTACTATGATACATACTCCTACTACTATTCCTACAGTTGTTGTAGTACCCTCACTTAGAGGAATACCAAAAAGCTCTTTATCAAACGCTATAACTAATATAAACGAATAATAAATCACAAGCATCAAAATAGCAAGTTTATTTCCAAAAGAGTTTCTTCTTTTAACCAACTCTTGATACTCTGGTATGCTTTTGATAAACTCAACTCTAGAATTACTAATAGTTTCATTTGCCTGAGTAGAACCCATTATTTTCTCCTTTTTTTAATCTTATCGTAATCTTAAAAAAGATTAATAGCAAAAAAATAGCATTTATATTTTTATATAATTTAAATCCTTAAAGTTAATCAAAGAGTTTCTTTTTGTAACAAAAACAAGCAAGTGATAGTTTTTTTTGAAAAAGTTTATTTGTTACGAAGATACTCGGTAGATGATTTTAGCTCTATTTTCATTATAAAAATAGTTACCATTTTAAACATTTTTTCTTTTTTAGTATAAAAAGTTTGATTTTTTGGGGGTTTTGCTATATTTATGCTATATAAAATTTTGAGTGTTTTATAAAAATATTTTATACATCTTAAAATTCTAGTCTTAACTCTTTTAGATACTCTAATACTTGAGTTGATTTTTTATAGCCATATATAGCAAAATGCTCTTCTTGATTTTTATTTAAAATATAAGTTGTAGGAACAAATCTAGGTATTAATTCTTGTGGGATTTTATCTATATCTTTATTTAGTTTTACAAATATATAGTGTTCATTTAGCTCTTTTTTTATCTCCTCATCACTAAAAACAAACTGCTCCATTCTTTTGCACCAGTGACAATTAGAAGAATAAACATATAAAGCTATTGGTTTATTCTCTTTTATAGCAAAGATTTTAGCTTCATCTAGATTATTATATACTATAAGCTCACTAGCATATGAAAAAAACAAACAACAAGAGATTAAAAAAAGTTTTTTCATGGATCTTGCCTATTAAATCTTTTTACATAATGGTGGCAATATGGAGTTTTACCAGTTTTTGTATAATATTTTTGATGGTAATGTTCAGCTTTATAGAATATATGATTTTTAGATGGTATTATCTTAGTTACAACATTATATCCATTGAGTTCTAACTCATGAACAAGGGAATTTGCTACCTCTTTTTCTTTTTCAGTGTTGTAAAATATAGCACTTAGATATTGACTTCCTATATCTGGACCTTGACCATTTGCTTGAGTTGGATCATGTATTTCAAAAAAGAGCCTTGCCAAAGTCTCAAAATCAACCAATGTTGAATCATAAATAACCTTAACTACCTCCAAGTGTCCAGTAAGTCCAGTACATACACTACCATAATCTGGATTTGGCAACCTACCACCCATATATCCAGATATAGCCTCTTGTACTCCTTTGAACTTTTCAAAATAGTACTCAACTCCCCAAAAACAACCACCCGCGAAATAAGCCTCTTTTGTATTTGACTTTTTTATCAAATCAGCACTCATAGAACTACCTAATGTTAAGATTAAATAAGTTAAAACAAACAACCTCATTTTCATTTTAATTCACCACTTTTCATATGATGATGTATTATAATCTATCTATTTTTGTTTTAGCCTTAAATAAAATATCTACTTTGTTTTACTATGTTTGCTTTGTTTATCTTCTTCTATAAGTTCCTCTTTACAAACCTCTTTACCATATTTATTGATTATTATTTCACACTCTTTTACACCCTCTTCCCATTTACTATGTCTATTTTTTGTATAACAAGGACATATCTTACCCCAAAGCATAGCTGGAAGTAGTTGTCTATTTGGCTTAAATAAAAATGCCCCCAAATGTCCACCAACACCAATAATAAGCATAAAAAATCCAAGATTATGTATTTGAGCCGCTGCAAACATAACTATACCATCTACTTCTATACCTAAAACATTTTTATATGTTTTAATAGCCCCTGTTATAACCATCACTATAATCCAAAAAACTATAAAAGCATATCCTAGTCTTTGTTCTGGTAGATATTTTTCACTTGGTGGCTCTTCTTTACCTAAAACCATAGCTTTAATCACCTCAACAGACTCTTTTACATCTCCTTTTTTAGGTAAAACATCAAACTCTTTTCTCATAAAATGATAAACTAAATGATAAAATCCAACTGCTATTAAAACTATACTAAAAAAATAGTGCCACCAAAGTGTTATATAATAATCAGCACTCCACGCCATAAAAGGAACTTCATTTAACATATATCTTTTATAAACAGGCATTTGCCCAAATCCTGTAAAAAATAGTCCAAAAATCGATATAGCAGTAAGAGCATGAACTATTCTATTGGATAATGATTGTCTTTTTACTTTCATATCTCTTCCTTACTATTTTCTTTTTTGCTTTTGTGTACAGCTATAGCAGCAGCACTAATTCCAGCTATTGGAGCTATAATAGTAGCAGCTAACCACATAGAAGCATCACTCATCTTATCATCTATACCAACTTTCATATGTGGTCTTCCTGCTCTTTTATCGTTTTTTGCCTCTTTATCTTTTAAAATAGCCTTATTTATCTCTTCAAATGGTACTTTTGAGATATATATAGTACTTGTTCCTCCTGCTTCATCAAGTCCATAAAGATAACCACCTATCTCACTAGCTCTTTTTTGTGCAAGAGCTTTTATCTCTTCAAATTCACCAAATTTTATAGCATCTTTTGGACATGCTGTTTGACAAACAGGAAGTTCCCCTTTTGCTTGAAGATCATAACAACCATCACATTTATACATCACTCCACCTCCAGCTAATGTAGGAGCTATTTTTAAATAAAGCCCTACTCCTGCTTGACGAGTTGGTATTTCCCATGGACAAACATCCCTACATTTAGCTCCACCCATACAATAATCCCTATCAATATGTACCATACCCTCTTTGCTCTTTTCTATAGTTCCAAAAGGACAAAGATTCATACAAGCTGGATTATCACAATGCATACATCTTCTTGGTACATAAACATCTTCACCATTAACACTTACCTTTTCAACAAAAGTCCAATTATAAGGAGTAAGTCTATCTACTCTATCTCTTTCATTTGACCAATCCTCATACTGTTTTCTTGGCCAATATGGCTTTAGAGGTAACTCTGGCTCGGGAAAATGTATAGAGTTTTTATCTCTACAGCTACTAACACACTTTGGAGTATCAAAATCCTTACATCCATCACAAAGTGTTAAATCTATATATGATCCTATTTTTTGATTTTGAGTTGTTTTTATCTCTTTTGTAGCACTTAGTGTAGTAGGAGTTGCTATCATAGCTCCACTAGCTATACCTAAACTTGCTTTTTTAAAAAAGAGTCTTCGTTCCTTGTCTATCATTATATTTTACCTATTTTGATTTTTCGTAAATATACTAACAAACACTTAAAACTACCATAACTTTTAAGTGTTAATCTTTTTTTTAAAAGTTGTTTTTTTCCTTTGATAAAATTCGCTACTTTACTACACCCAATTTAGAAATAATTTGATTATATTCTTTATTTGAACTATTTTGATTTTTATCTATAGGAGATAATAATTGTTGTTTTATATTATCATAATAACTCTTTTCTAAAGACTTCAACCTAGATATCTGCTCTTGTAAAATAGTCAAATTTTGATCTTTTGGTACAATATAAGGAGTAAGTATCAAAACTAAAGATTTTTTATCTATCATATCACTTTTGTGTCTAAAAAGCCCTCCAATAGCTGGAATATCTCCTAAAAATGGTATCTTTTCATTTGCTATAAACTCTTTATTTTGTATATATCCTCCTAATATCACATTTTCACCATTTTCTACTATGGCTGATGTTAATATCTCTTTCTTATCACTCATAGGATAAAGTGTAGATTCTTTGCTATTTGATTCTTCTTGTTCTACTACAATATCTAGCATAACTTTATCGTTTTTGGTAAGTCTTGGTTTTACTTTAAGCAACAAACCTATATCCACTCTTTCTATATGTGGGATAGGGTTGCCATTTTTATCTACACTTGTACTTGTTTGTATGGATTGACGTTTACCTATATAAATAGATGATTCTTGATTATTTAGTGCTAATATAGATGGTTCTGATACTATCTCTATTACACCATCTTGCTCCAACAAAGATAGTGCCGACCAAAGATTGAGTGAGCTTTTAACCATTTTTGTAGGATAATCAAATCCTATAGGAAGCTCCACACTACCAGCTTTGAGTCCTAGCTCTGATGAAAGATTGTATAAAGAGTTACCACTATAAAGTGCACTATTTAATCCATATTTAAAACCAATCTCTTTTATCTTTGATAAACTAAGTTCTATTATTTTAGCTTCTACAAAAATCTGCTCCTTACTAACATCAAGCTCTTTTATAAACTCTTCTATTTCATTAACATCTTTTTCAAATCCATATAAAAAAATCTTATTTGTGTTTTTATCTATATCAAATGTTACTAAGTTTTTATCATAAGAGTTAATAAAAAACTCTGAAATCTCTTTTGATTCTATATTTTTAAGCTCTATGATTTTTCTAATTTTATATTTATTATTTGATCTATCTACTATTTTATATATATTATTATCTTTTAAAAATACAAAACCTTTTGTTTGTAAAGAGAGCTTTAAAATCTCCAATAATTCTTCACCACTTATATCATCATTGATAGCAAACTCTAGATTATACTTTGGTATATCTACCATAATAATATTTGTATTTGTAAGTTTTGATACAATATTTATAAAATCTTTAATCTCCAATTCTTTTGCTTGTAGGTTAAAATTTGTGGCATTTAAGCTTTGTGAAAATATAAAAACCAATAAAATTATCCTTAAAAATATAAAAAACCTCATCTATTAAATCTCCTTTTATTTATGATAGTAAAGAAACCTCTTTTTTAAACTCTAATCCACGATGTTTATATGAGCTAAATTGATCTAGACTAGCCGCTGCTGGAGAGAGCATGGCTATAGATTTTTGTGTATGCTCTTTATCTATAGATTTTACAGCAATATCAAGATTATAGCAAGGTTTAATCTCTATATTATACCTATTTGACAACTCTACAAGTTTATCTGTATTGGATCCTATTGCAAAGATTTTTAAATTGTAGTTTTTAAGCTCCTCAAATAAAAGAGTCATATCAGCTCCTTTGTCATCTCCACCTAAGATTAAAAATACTCTTTTATCTTTAAAGTTTCTTATAGCCCAGATAGTAGCATCTATATTTGTAGCTTTACTATCATCTATCCAAAGCCTTTTTTGATTATCATAAAACTCTTCAAGCTTATGTAAATCTATCTTAAAAGAGTTAATAAGATCATAATCAACCCTATCAAAGAGTATTTTTGTAGAAGCTAGTGCCATAAGAGCATCAAGTTTAAATGGCTCTTTAAAGTGTAGTTTTTCTAGATCAATTCCTAGTTTGAGAGCTAATTCAAAAGAGTTTTCATATGTAATAAGATATCCATTTGTTGGGTAGTTTTCATACTTTTTAGGTACTATTGCCACCTCTCCTTCATCTAAAAAATCAAGTGGTTTTAGTTTGGTTTTTTCATATTCATCAAATCCTCCATGCCATGAAGTATGATCATCACTTATAGGCAAAAGTAGATATATATTTGGTTTTGCTTGATTTGTATAATGCAAAGTAAAAGATGATGTTTCAAGTATCCAAATAGGAGCTTTATTATCTAGCTTTGCTAGAGGTGTACCTATATTGCCTCCAGCAACCCCGCCATATGAGCTAAGCAAAAGTTCACACATTTGTGTAGTAGTGGTTTTACCATTGGTTCCACTTATCCATATGGAAAACTGCTCTTTTTTCAGTAAAAAGTCATACTCACTTACTAAGTTTTTGCTTTTTTGTACTAAAGTATGTGATGGAGGAATCCCTGGGCTTACTACGGTAAGCTCATCACTCAAAGCATCAAAACTATCTACATTTGTATCATCGTAAACTTTAACTTCTGGATATTTTTCTATTATAGCACTAGCTGTTAAGCCTCTTCCTAATAGTCTCATTATCTTACTTTCAATGTTAATAGAGCTAAAAGATTGGTCATAAAAGCTATAATCCAAAATCTAACTATTATTTTATTTTCTTTCCAACCAAGTTGCTCAAAGTGATGATGTATAGGAGCCATTAAAAATACCCTTTTTTGTCTAAGTTTATAACTTCCAACTTGTAATATAACAGATATAGTCTCCATTACAAAAACAAATCCAACCAAAAGCAATAATAACTCATTTTTGGAAACTATTGCACAATACCCCATAAATCCACCTATTGATAAGCTTCCTGTATCTCCCATAAAAACTTCAGCAGGATGAGAGTTATACCATAAAAAAGCTATTAAAGAGCCTACAAAAGCAGATACTATAATAGTTAGCTCACCACTGTTTTTGATACTTGGCATAAGTAGATATTGACTAAAAACTATATGTCCAGCTACATATACCAAAGCCCCTAGGGTAAAAAAAGCTATTATAGATGGAACAGTAGCAAGTCCATCTAATCCATCAGTAAGATTTACAGCATTGGTTGATGCTACCATAACAGCTACCCAAAATATAAGAGAAAAATATCCCAAATCAAATAAAGGGTTTTTATAAAAAGGTATATAAAAATCACTATTATGTCCATAAAACAATAATAACACTCCTATCATAATAGAGACTATAATCTGCAAGATCATCTTAGCCTTTGGACTTAGTCCTGCGTCATTTTTGTTGTTAATGATTTTTGAAATATCATCTTTTAATCCAATAAGAGCAAAAAGTACAATAGTTGCTATACCACCTACAACATATACATTGTTTAGTTTAGCTGTAAGAAGTGTAGCTATAATAGTACTAAAAACAAAAACAATACCACCCATAGTAGGAGTTCCTGCTTTTTGTTGGTGTGTTTTTGGAGCTAACTCATAGATAGGTTGAGAACTTTTTTGTCTTTTTGCCCATTTGATAAAATATGGCATTAAAAAAAGTGCTAAAAAAAAAGATATTGCAAAAGCAATCCCAGCTCTAACTGTAATATATTGTAAAATATTTAAATCAAAAATTTTATAAAAAGAATAAAACAAATTTTAACCTCAAAATGGTATAATATTGCAAATTATACAAAAAACTAAATTTATTTAGCTTTAATTAAAGATTTTTTAGAGGAAAAAATTTGAAACAAAAAGTAATATTAGTAATAACAGATGGTATAGGACATAACCCTAGTTGTGATTATAACGCATTTTGCAATGCAAAAAAGCCAACATATGATTATCTATTTGCAAATGTGCCACACTCACTAATCAAAACTTATGGTTTATCTGTTGGTTTACCTGAAGGACAAATGGGCAATAGTGAAGTAGGACATATGGCTCTTGGAAGTGGAAGGATACTATATCAAGATCTAGTAAAAGTAAACTTAGCTATAGAAAATGATAGTTTAAAAGACAATTCTACATTAAAAGAGATATTACAAAGATCTAATGATATACATTTAATAGGACTTGTAAGTGATGGTGGGGTTCATTCACATCTAAATCACATCAAAGCTTTAGCACTTATAGCTAAAAACAGTGGCAAAAAAGTCTATCTTCATATCATAACTGATGGTAGAGACGTAAGTCCATCAAGTGCAAAAGAGTATATCAAAGATCTTAGCTCTATA